>ERZ773008.95-NODE-95-length-58931-cov-7.422923_pt1 | contig 58931 bp, 49 predicted proteins | sample MGYA00580664_ERZ773008 | MGnify/ENA primary metagenome ERZ773008 (study PRJEB29015, sample SAMEA2738016) | human oral metagenome | biome: human oral; feature: human-associated habitat; material: dental | place: China | collected 2048 ...
ATCGACGGCATGGTTTGGCACCTCGATGTCGGCTCGTCGCATCCTGGGGCTGGAGCAGGTCCCAAGGGTTGGGCTGTTCGCCCATTAAAGCGGTACGCGAGCTGGGTTTAGAACGTCGTGAGACAGTTCGGTCCCTATCCTCTGCGCGCGCAGGAGACTTGAGAAGGCCTGTCCCTAGTACGAGAGGACCGGGACGGACGAACCTCTGGTGTGCCAGTTGTCCCGCCCGGGGCACGGCTGGTTGGCTACGTTCGGACAGGGTAACCGCTGAAAGCATCTAAGCGGGAAACCACCTTCAAGACCAGGTCTCCGCAGCAGCACCCCGTGCTGCTGGAAGGCCCCCAGCAGACCACTGGGTCGATAGGCCAGACGTGGAAGACCGGCAACGGCCGAAGCCGACTGGTACTAACAGGCCAACACAAACACACACCCCCACCCCCCCCCACACACCAAGGAAGAGGGGGCCGGACAAGAGGGGCACACCACACCCCCCCCACACACCAGAGGGGGGGACCCCGCACCGAGCACAACCCCGCGTCCACTATGCAGACCACCACCAACCCACCCCCACCCCCGAACAAACGGCGGCGGGGGGCCGGCAAGACCACAACCACCCACAACACCACAGAGCAACACCCCACAAACAGAGCAGCACGCGCACCACACACCCCACCACACGTCTCGGTGGTCATAGCGGGGAGGCAACGCCCGGACCCATCCCGAACCCGGAAGCTAAGACCCCCAGCGCCAATGGTACTGCGCCCGCCAGGACGCGGAAGAGCAGGACACCACCGAGCACACACCACCCCCCCACCACCCACACAAAACGACGGCCGGCGGGGGAAAACAAACAACAACCAGACGTACTCTCTAGGTCTTCCGACCGTGCCTACGTCCGTTTGCATGGGCCACCATTATTACGTGAATATCCCATACGACCCCAATCATCCAGAGCCGGAGCTCGAAGCCGATCGGCTCATGCTGCAATCGGCAGTCGTGCTTCGCCTCGGAAGGCTCATGCTGGCCTCGGGAGCTGGCTCCTATCGTGTGAAGTCGTCAATGGCGAGGGCGGCCTCGGCAGTCGGGTTGGATCGTCATGAGGCCACCGTGACCATGACGGAGCTCGTGACCTCGTCTTTTGTTGGCGAACGTTTCCGTACGGAGACCTGCGAAGTGCGCCGCGTTGGTGTCAATGTGGACCGCCTCGAGGCTCTACGGCGAATCGTGCACGACCTACGTGCCCATGAGACGGTCGAGCACCTTAACCGGAAGCTCGACGAGATCGAGGGGATGCATGCCCTGTACGGCGGCTTCGCCAACGCTGCGGCGTCCGGCGTGGCATGCGCGGGGTTCTGCTTCCTCAACCAAGGAGGGTGGGTCGAGTGCCTGTCCGTTCTCGCTGCGGCTTTCATCGGTCAGTTCGTGCGGCGACAGATGCTCGGGCGCCAGTATCAGCACTTCTTCACCTGGATGGTGTGCGGCGTCGTCGCCTCCGGGGTCTATATGAGCATCGTGAGCCTGCTCCACGTCACGGGTGCCGTCACCGGTGATCATCAAGGTGGAATCATCTCCGCGATCCTGTTCCTCATCCCCGGGTTCCCCATGGTGACCTCCATGCTCGACCTGGCGCGTCAGGATTTCTCCAGCGCCTTGTCCCGTGCCGCTTACGTACTCGTCGTTATGGCGTCGGCGGGCGTAGCCGTGTGGACGGTGACCTTCCTCTTCCACTGGGAGGTGGGGGCGACCGATGTCGCCGTCCCCAGTGGTTTCCTGTTGCATGCGCTGCGGTGCTTCTGCTCCTTCATCGCGGCTTACGGTTTCGCCATGCTCTTCAATGCGGGGGCCAAGGCCTCGTTGCTGGCGGCCGTCGTCGGCGCGTTGGCGAATACGGGACGTCTTGTACTGATTGACGAGTTTCATGTGCCGTGTCAGTTGGCCGTGGCCCTCGCCGCCGTGACCATCGGTCTGCTCGCGCAGCTCTTCGTCTCACGCGCCTCCCTGTCGCGTGTCGCCCTCTCCGTGCCTGCGGTCGTCATCATGATCCCGGGTGTGCCCTTCTACCGGGCGATCTCCGCGCTCAATAATCAGACCGTTGAGGCGAACGTCGCCGTTGGGCAGGCCGCGGGCAATCTGGCCGAGGTTTTCTTCGTCATCACTGCGATCGGAGTCGGTCTGGCTGTCGCACGAATCCTTACCGACCACAACTGGCGTCATGACGTCGCCACGTCCGAGCATGTCATCCTGCCCGAATCACACGGAAGTGCTATGGAACGGGGCCGCGGCTGAGAAGGGGACTGCGGGCCATGAACCTCGGCGTCGGAGCGGGACGTGAGCGCTGGGCGTGTTACGGCGTTGCGTGCAGAAGTTATTCTGACCGACGGAAATCGATTTCCGTCTCGAAGACATCCAGAAGACGTTGATTGAACAGGACGAAGCGGATGAGCTCCACGGTCGTGCCGGCGGACGGCTCGACCGTCGCTCCGTCTTCCTCGTCCGATGGCGATGGCGCGTCCGTCGGCTCGCAGGTCCTGTCGCTTGTCCTGAGATCGGTCTCGTCCTTGGAGATGGTGAAGGCGTGTGCAGCGGCAATACCGATTCGGGCGACGTCGCGCGCCTCCCAGCCGTAGACCCCGGCTGAGACCGCGGGGAGGGAGACGCTCGTGCAGCCGAGCTCGTTCGCGAGCCTCAGCGAGTTCACGAAGGCGGCGCGCAGGAGTGCGGGGTCAGTCTGCCCCGCGTGGCGGTTCGGCCCGACCGTGTGAATGACCCACCGACAGGGCAGGTTGAAGGCGCGCGTGGCCACAGCCTCGCCAACGGGGAGCCCGTTCGGCAATGCGGTCCGCCGCAGTTCTCGACAGGCCCGGAGCAGGTGCGGGCCCGCGGCCCGGTGGATGGCGCCGTCGACGCCTCCTCCGCCGAGCAGGCTGGAGTTGGCCGCGTTGACGATCGCGTCGGTGCTCTCGCGCGTGATGTCACCGAGGACTGCTTCAATGGTCATAGCGTCACAGGCCGCCGAGTACTTGGGCGATGAAGATCTTCACGATCATGGCTACCGGGTAGACCATGGCGTACCCCAGGGCCACACGTGGGTCGGCGCCGGTACGCTCATTGGCGAAGGCGAGGACGGCGGGCTGGGTTTGCGCCCCGCCCAGGAGGCCGGACAGACGCGTGCCGCCCATCTTCACAACCCATCTCATCGAGATGTACAGGCCCAGACCCACGATCGTGGTGATGATGAAGCCGGTGAGGAGGATCTTCTGCCAGTCACCGCCAGTGAAGGCATTGGTGATCTGGCCGCCGGCCTTCGTGCCGGCCTGGGCCAGGAAGATGAGCAGCCCGAACTCGCTGAGCACCGCTGTGGCGGTGAAGGGCATAGCGGTCACGAAGTTCCTGATGCGGCCGATCTTGCCGAAGATCAGCCCGACGATGAGCGTGCCCGCTGCCGATCCAATGGAGAACGTCGCCCCGGTAGGGGTCAGGAACTTCCACTCGCCGATGATGATGCCCACGGCCATGCCCAGGCCCAACGCGACCGGGTTGATCGACGACAGGCCACGGGAGGAGTCGCCGAAGAAGTTCGAGATCTCCGCCATGCGTCCTGTGGGTGCGACCACGCGGACCCGGTCGCCTTGCTGGAGCACCAGGTCGGGGGTGCCCACCATATCGGTGTCACCGCGGCGAACACGGGAGACGGTGGCTCCGAACTTGTGGTCGATGTCCAGCTCGGCGACCGTGTGGCCGGCGAGCTTGGGGTCTGAGACCGTGATGCGCCGGAAATCGAGGTACCTGCGGTCCTCGATCAAGGAGTGGGAGGAGCCGTGCCCGAGAGCCGTGATCACCTGGTTGGTGGCGTCCTGGGATCCGACGACGGTGACCAGGTCATCCTTGAAGAGCTTGTCCTCGCGGGCCGGACGCGTGATCGGGCCCTGCTCGCCGCGGCGCAGACGGGAGAACTTCAGCTCCCCGGAGATCGTCTCGGTGATGTCGCCGATCATGGGGCCGTCGGAGCGTTCCACTCGGATGGTGCGGTTGACCAGAGGGGACGGTGTGTCCTTGTCGCTGCGGCGGTAGCGCAGGGCCAGCAGGCAGAAGAAGAGCATGCCGACGACGCCGTAGAGGTAGGCGACCGCGTAGCCCACGGTGGCGATTGCGGTGCCGTTCGGGTTGCCCGCGAGGACGGCCGCATTACCCGCCGCGGCCAGGGCGGGGGTATTGGTGATCGCACCGGCGTAGGTGCCCGCGATCATGGGGCCGCTCATACCCAGGGCGCGTCCAATGCCGAGGCCCGCGATTGCCGCGATGATGAAGGCCGCGAGCATGAGCGCCAGCGGCCCGAGGGCGGTGCGGATGACGTGGAAGAAGTTGGGGCCGGACTGGACGCCGATGGCGAAGGTGAAGACCGCCAGGCCCAGCGTGCCCAGGGGCACGGGGATCTCGACGGCGACGCCCTCGGAGACGCCCAGCGCCGCCAGGGCGATGCCTGCGAACAGCACCGCGGCAGCACCCAGACTCACGCTCTTGACCTTGATATGTCCGACGAGCATACCCAGCCCGACAAGCAGGAACAGGGCGAGAACGGAGTTCTCGGACAGGTGGTGAAGCAGACCGATGACCACGGGTGAAGGAGCCTTCCGACGCCGCTGCTCGTCGGTGCGCAGCGGGAGTTGACGTACGAAGGACTAGTCTAACTCCCGTGCTCATAGGTCTGCGCCGCCTCGGATAGCCGGGCATCGGCGCTCCTGTGGCTAGGTGCGCACCATATTCGTGATTCCACGATGCGAGATCGACCCTCCGGCCGTTCGACTCGCATCATGAGACCTTCTACGGTTGGGAGGCGGTCGGCCGTGAGGCCGGTCCCGATCGCGTGGATCGCACAGAGAGGAGGGCGGAGGATGGCACGCGGCAACGCTCCCTCGGCCCAGCAACCGCAGGACCACCAGTTGATGACGGGTGCCCAGGCGCTCGTGCGCGCGCTGGAGAGGGTCGGCGTCACCGACATCTTCGGCATGCCCGGTGGAGCCATCCTGCCCTTCTACGACCCGTTGCTCGCCAGCGATACGATCCGTCACGTGCTCGTGCGTCATGAGCAGGGCGCGGGGCACGCCGCCCAGGGATACGCCGTGGTCACCGGTAAGCCGGGTGTCTGCGTGGTCACCTCCGGGCCGGGCGCCACCAATCTGGTCACCGCCATCGCCGATGCCCATATGGACTCCGTGCCGCTGGTGGTGATCACCGGTCAGGTCGGCACCAGGGCGATCGGCACCGATGCCTTCCAGGAGGCCGATATCGTCGGTGCGACGATGCCTTTCGTCAAGCATTCCTTCCTCGTGACCACGCCCGAGGAGATCCCCGCGCGCGTCACCGAGGCCTTCCACATCGCCTCCACCGGTCGCCCGGGGCCCGTCCTCATCGACGTCACCAAGAACGCTCAGGAGGGCATGGCCGAGTTCCAGTGGCCGACCGGGCTCGATCTGCGCGGATACGCGCTTCCGGGCAGACCGAACCAGCGCCGCCTGGCTCAGGCCGCCGAGGTCATCGGTGCTGCTGAGCGACCCGTGCTCTACCTCGGCGGTGGTCTGAACCGGGCGGGTGTGGCGGTCGAGCAGCTCACGGAGTTGATCGAACTCATCGGAGCCCCCTTCACAACGACGCTCACGGCGCTCGACGTCATGCCCACGGATCACCCTCTCAACCTGGGAATGCCCGGGATGCACGGGACCGTGGCCGCCGTCGGAGCCCTTCAACGAGCCGATGTCGTTGTCAGCCTCGGCGCCCGCTTCGATGATCGTGTCACGGGCAGGCCCGACACCTTCGCACGTCGTGCGGCGATCATCCACATCGACGTCGACCCCGCCGAGATCTCCAAGATCCGCACCGCGGACGTGCCGATCGTCGGCGACCTGGTCGACGTCGTCTCGGCTCTCATCGCGGCTTGTCGGGCGCAGTTCGCCGAGGAGCCGCGCGCCGAGATCGACCAGTGGCTCACCGAGGTCGCACACATTCGTGTCACCTATCCCACTGATTGGACCGATACTGACGACGGTCTTCTCCAGCCCCAGGAGGTCATCACTCACCTGGACAGGGCCGCCGGTGAGGACACCATCTGGGTCACCGGGGTCGGTCAGCACCAGATGTGGGCGGCCCACTACCTGCACTTCTCCCGACCGCATTCCTGGCTGACCAGCGCCGGGGCCGGCACGATGGGCTACGGGGTGCCTGCGGCCATGGGCGCCAAGAAGGCGGCCCCGGATCGCCCGGTCTGGCTCATCGATGGTGATGGCTGCTTCCAGATGACCAATCAGGAGCTGGCCACCTGCACGCTCAATGATATTCCGATCAAGGTGGCTATCATCAACAACTCGTCGCTCGGCATGGTGCGCCAGTGGCAGACGTTGTTCTACGGGCAGCGATACTCCAACACCGATCTGCACACCGGGGCCGGTACCAGGCGCATTCCCGACTTCGTCAAGATGGCCGACGCCTACGGAGCCGTCGCCATGCGCTGTGAACGGCTCGAGGACCTCGATGACGTCATCGCCCGGGCCAATGCCATCAATGATCGGCCCGTCGTCATCGACTTCATCGTTTCCGCGGACGCTCAGGTGTGGCCGATGGTGGCCGCCGGGGTGTCCAACGACGAGATCCAGCACGCCCGCGGCATGAGCCCGGTGTGGGAAGAGGAGTGAGCGCCGTGAGCGAGAAGCACACATTGTCCGTTCTGGTGGAGAACAAACCCGGCGTACTCACACGCGTCTCGGCACTGTTCACACGACGCGGCTTCAACATCCACTCCTTGGCCGTGGGCCCCACCGAGCACGAGGACGTCTCGCGCATCACGGTGATCGCCGATGCCGAGGGGCCGGCCATGGAACAGGTCACCAAACAGCTCAACAAGCTGGTCAATGTCCTCAAGATCGTCGAGCTCGACCCTGCCGTCTCCGTTGGTCGCGAGCTCTTCCTCATCAAGGTGCGCGCCGATGACTCCAATCGCACTGCGGTGCTGCAGATCGTCGATCTCTTCCGAGCTCACGTCGTCGACGTGTCCCCGACCTCGGTGGTCATCGAGACGGTCGGCTCGGAATCGAAGGTCAGGGCACTGTTGGAGTCCTTGAGCCCCTACGGGGTCAAGGAGATCGTCCAGTCCGGTGCCGTCGCCATTACGCGCGGGCCGCGATCCATCACAGATCAACTCAAGGAGAAATGAGAATCCATCATGGCAGCTGAGAAGTTCTACGACGACGATGCCGATTTGTCCGTCATCCAGTCCAGGAAGGTCGCCGTCATCGGCTACGGCTCCCAGGGGCACGCTCACGCTCTGAACCTGCGCGACTCCGGCGTGGAGGTCGTCGTCGGCCTGCGCGACGGCTCGTCCTCGGTGGCCAAGGCCGAGGAGGCGGGTTTGCCCGTCAAGTCCATCGCCGAGGCGGTCGCATGGGCCGACGTCGTCACCGTGCTGGCTCCCGATCAGGTTCAGGCCGAGCTCTACAGGACTGAGATCGAGCCGAACCTCAAGGATGGCACCGCGCTGCTCTTCGCCCATGGCTTCAATGTTCACTTCGGCTACATCGAGCCGTCGAAGGACATCGACGTCATCATGGTCGCGCCCAAGGGGCCCGGGCACACCGTGCGCCGTGAGTTCGAGGCCGGTCGGGGTGTGCCCGTGCTCGTGTGCGTGGAGCAGGACGCCTCCGGGAGCGCCTGGCCGCTTGTCCTCTCCTACGCCAAGGCCATCGGCGGCACCCGCGCCGGTGCTATCAGGACCACCTTCCGCGAGGAGACCGAGACCGACCTCTTCGGCGAGCAGGACGTTCTGTGCGGTGGCTTGTCCAAGCTCATCCAGTACGGCTACGAGGTGCTGGTTGAGGCCGGCTATCAGCCCGAGATGGCCTATTTCGAGGTCTGCCATGAGATGAAACTCATCGTCGACCTCATCAACGAGGGCGGCATCTCCAAGCAGCGCTGGTCCTGCTCCGACACCGCCGAGTACGGCGACTACGTCTCCGGCCCGCGCGTCATCACCCCCGATGTCAAGGAGCACATGAAGGAGGTCCTGGCCGACATCCAGAACGGATCCTTCGCGAAGCGCTTCATGGACGACCAGGCGGCCGGCGCACCGGAGTTCAAGAAGCTCCGGGCCGAGGGCGAGGCCCACCCGATCGAGAAGACCGGCCGAGAGGTCCGTGCCATGTTCGCCTGGCGCTCCGATATCGACGAGGACTACACCGAGGGCTCCGTCGCCCGCTGAGTCGTGCGACGGCGATCACGGGAAGGACGACAGACGTCGACGGGCGGGTTCGCGGTCTGCTTCGGCGGGCCGTGGACCCGCCCGGAAGTCACTCGACTCTGCGTGCGGTCGACCGGATGGGCTGGAGGCGCCGGTGCGCGAGAAATGAGGAGGATGCGTATGCTCACGCGCTTCGAGGTCTCGGGCTTCAAGAGCCTGAGGGACGTCGCCGTCGATTTCGGACCCTTCACCTGTATCGCTGGGCCGAACGGCGTGGGGAAATCGAACCTCTTCGACGCGACCCGTCTGCTCTCCGCCTTTTCTCGCGCGTCGTTCTCAGAGGCTTTCAGTGAGATCCGTGCGGGTGACGGTCAGCGCGGGACTGTCCGCTCCATGCTTCCCTCGAGGTGCTGTCCGGCAAGGGTGATCTGCGGTTGGCGGCGGAGCTCATTGTTCCTACGACGACGAGAACCGCGGGCCGCGATATAATAATGCGTTCCTGCGCTATGAGATCGAAATCTCCGCCAACGATGCGGATGGAGTCGCTCCGCACCTCGGTGTTGTCCGCGAGTCCCTTGCGCCTCTGAGAATCGAGTCCCTGCTCGACCCCATGCGGCCGCTTTGCGTCGGCTACGTGGTTGAGGTGCGTCGGAGATGGCCTCGTGGTGATTCTTGTCCTTCGAGCCAAGCGCCATACGGGCCATGGACGGCGTCGACGAGGTCGGTTCGATCTCCACCACCGGTGCGCGCATGCCCGCTTGTCTCTATCAGCGGCAGCAGCGCGACGGGGAGGCGGCCTATGACGAGGTCCACCGGGCCCCTCGTCCTGGGCGATGCCCGTTCTGTCCGGCTTCCAGGCGAAGCGGCTGTGAACCGAACCGATCTCGGTGATCTCGGTGCGGAACTGGACCGAACTCGATGAGAGGGAGTCGCTCGCAGCGTTTGCGTTACGGCTCCGCAACCAGGGGTGATGATCCGCTCCGCCCAACGGCCCGCCATTCGGAACCCTCATCTCGGATGAGGGGTGCACAGCATAGGGTCGGCTCATGATCCAGGTGCAGAAGCAGACCGTCAGGCTGGCAGTGATCCCCGGGGACGGCATTGGAAGAGAAGTCGTTCCCGAGGGACTCAAAGTTCTGGCTGCCGTCCTGGAGGGTACCGGTGTCGAGCTCGCCACCACCGACTTCGACCTTGGAGCCGAACGCTGGCGCCGCACCGGCGAGACGCTCACAGACGCGGATCTCGATGCCATCAAGGATCATGACGTCATCCTCCTCGGCGCCGTCGGCGATCCCTCTGTCCCCTCCGGCGTCCTCGAACGCGGGCTGCTGCTGCGCCTGCGTTTCGCCCTGGACCATTACGTGAATCTGCGCCCCTCCACGTACTACCCGGGTGTGCCCACTCCGTTGGCGAACCCCGGCGATATTGACTTCGTAGTCGTCCGCGAGGGCACCGAGGGGCTGTATTGCGGCAACGGGGGAGCGGTCCGTGTGGGAACTGCTCACGAGATCGCCACGGAGGTGAGCGTCAACACCGCCTACGGGGTGGAGCGAGTCGTGCGCTATGCCTTCCAGCAGGCGCAGGCGCGTCCGGCCAGGCACCTGACCCTGGTCCACAAGCACAACGTGCTGGTCAATGCGGGTCACCTGTGGCGCCGCACCGTCGAGGATGTCGGTACCGAGTACCCTCAGGTGGCGGTCGATTACTGCCATGTGGATGCCGCCACCATCCACCTGGTCACCGACCCCGGCCGCTTCGACGTCATTGTCACCGACAACCTCTTCGGCGACATTCTCACCGACGAGGCGGGCGCCGTCACCGGCGGTATCGGTCTGTCCGCCTCGGGGAATATCAACCCCGACCGAGCCTTCCCATCCATGTTCGAACCCGTCCACGGATCCGCCCCCGACATCGCGGGACGGGGCGAGGCCGATCCGACCGCCACGATCAGCGCCATCGCCATGCTGCTCGAGCACATCGGGCAGCCCGGGCCCGCGGCGCGCGTGCGCATCGCAGTTGACGCCGATATGGCCGCGCGGGCGGTTGCCAACGCCGCCGGCAGGCCCCTCGTCCGCTCCACGAGCGAGATCGGCGATGCGATTGTCGCGGAGCTCCGGGCGTGATCCGGCCCTGAGGCGGGACTGGCCGCCGGCGGGCTCTCAGGAGGTTGCTGTGCTGGCGTGCTGAGCTCGACCGTCGGTTCTCGATGAGACGACGATTCGGAACCGGTCAGCATGCGAGAAGAACCGATTGGGGTGGTGAATGCGGCGGTACGCTGACCGGCATGTCTGAGAACTCGGCCGATGCTCCCACGCCCAGCTCCCTCGAGACGCCCCTAGCGCGCTCCGCCGCCGTTGCCGTTCCCGGAGCCGATGCCCTCGCCGGTCGCTTCCCTCTGACTCCCGGAGCCGATGCCGTTGACGAGGCCGAGCGTGCGCGGATCCTGGCCGATCTCCGTTTCGGCAGCGTTTTCACCGATCACATGGCGCACGCCCGCTGGACGCGGGGCGTGGGGTGGACCAACCATGAGGTCATGGCATACGGGGAGATCGCCCTGTCTCCGGCCGCTGCTGTTCTGCACTACGGTCAGGAGGTCTTCGAGGGGATCAAGGCCTACCGTCACGCCGACGGCAGCATATGGACGTTCCGGCCGCGTTATAACGCGGCTCGGTTCAACGTCTCCGCCCGTCGTCTGGCGCTGCCCGAGCTGCCTGAGGAGGATTTCGTCGCCTCGCTGGTGGACCTCGTGCGCGCCGACGCCCAGTGGGTCCCCTCGGGTGACGGCGAGTCCCTCTATCTGCGTCCCTTCGCCTTCGCCTCGGAGGCTTTCCTGGGCGTGCACGCCGCCAACGTCGTGGATTACTACGTCATCGCCTCCCCCTCGGGCGCCTACTTCACCGGTGGTCTGAAGCCCATCAGCATCTGGGTCACTCAGAACTACCATCGTGCGGGGCGCGGAGGCACTGGGTTCGCCAAGACAGGTGGCAACTACGCGTCCTCGCTCCTGCCCCAGGAGGAGGCGGATGCCAAGGGCTGTGATCAGGTCTGCTTCCTCGACGACGTCACCGAGCGCAACCTCGAGGAGCTCGGCGGTATGAACATCATGATCGTCGATGACGACGGAACGGTGCGCACTCCTCATCTGACGGGCACGATCCTGGAGGGCAGCACCCGTTCAGCGATCATCCGTCTGCTCACCGACGCCGGTCGGCGGGTCGTGGAGGACACCGTCAGTCTTGAGGGACTGTTGAGCGACATCCACTCCGGGAAGGTGCGTGAAGTCTTCGCCTGCGGGACAGCAGCTGTCGTTGTGCCATTGGGGCGTCTCAAGGGCGAGGGGTTCGACGTGACGATCGACGGCAGCGAGGTCACCAGTCAGGTCCACGACCGCCTCACCGGCATCCAGTACGGCACCTATGAGGATCCGCACAATTGGATGTACCGACTCGCGTGACTTCTACGAGTCGGACGGGAGTTCCTCCGACGGAGAGCTACGGGGCGGCAGTGACCAACACGTAACCTGATTGATGCGATTCGGCGTGCGAGGCTGGTTCCTGGGCGCCGCGAACAGGTGATTGCATAGGGCCATGACTGACACCACCCCGCGTCATCCCTCCCCATCGGCCGCCACGCCTCTGGAGCCCGCCGATCCTCCCGTATCGGTCGCCGACGGTGCCACCGTCCCCCGTCGGTTCGGTCGCGGCTGGAGACTCGTTCTGTTCTCCGTACTGGGGGTGGTCCTGGTTCTCGTCGTGGGGACCGCCGCCGCCGGCCTTTGGGTCAGGCATGCACTGGGCAACAACGTGGAGACCTTCGCCGATCCCTTCGCGGGGCTAGCCACACGTGCGCCGCAGCAGGCGGTTCAGAAGGGGCAGAAGCCTGCTACGAACTTCCTCGTGCTCGGATCGGACTCGCGTATCAGCGCGGGCGACCCCTCTCAGTGGGAGGTCGGCGCCCAGCGCACCGATGCGATCATGATCGTGCAGGTCAGCGGAGACCGGAAGAGGGTGTCGGTGATGTCCATTCCGCGTGACTCCTGGGTGGATGTCCCCGGCCATGGGCAGGCCAAGATCAATGCTGCCTACGCTTATGGCGGACCTTCTCTGACGATTCAGACCGTTGAGCAGCTCACCGGTATCCACATTGATCACTTCGTCATCGCGGATTTCGAATCATTCAAGAATCTGACCGATGAGATCGGCGGTGTGACGATCAATCTGAAGACTCCGCAGACTCTCGCGGGAACTGAGTTCAATGCCGGGGCCCAGTTGCTCGACGGTGAGCAGGCTCTGGCTTATACGCGGGAGCGCAAGACGCTGCCGAACGGAGACTTCGACAGGGTCAATCGGCAGCAGGCGTGGATGCGGGCCATCGTGGCGCAGGCTCTGAGCAACAGCACCCTGTCGAGTCCGTCGAAGCTGTACTCCTTCCTGCACGCGGTCACAGGCACCATGGCGGTGGATGAGGGATTCACGATTGATGACATGCAGAGCCTGGCCCTGGAGATGCGGAGCCTGCGTTCCAAGGACATCAGCTTCATGACCGCGCCGACTGCGGGGACCGGCATGTCCAATGATGGGCAATCAATTGTCAACCTCGATCCGGATGCGGATGCGGCGCTCTTCGAGGCTTTCGCCGGCGACACCGTCGAGGAGTATCTGGGTGCTAATCCTGAGGCCGTCAAGCTGCTTCCGGCCACAGTGAACTGAACGAGATCGATGACCATTTTCCTTGCGGCGCCGAGGCTCCGATCATCGGTTGCCGGGTGTCTATTTTTTGTATAAGCGTCCAGGAGTATTCGACGGCGCGGTCAATTGTTATACCCCTGCAACGCCCCGGGCCCCGCCTCCGATCGCCGCTCCCGTGTCCGACCTATACTCTGGATATCATCAAGAATCAGGCGTGCGACTGTGCCCATCCCATGACTACAAGACTCTGCGAGGGACGAGAGATGGCTGAAAGCGACCGGAGGCGCGCGGTTGGGACGAGAAAAAGTCCGAACGTGGCTATGCTCACCCTGCACAACGTCAGGAACTATGGGTCGGTACTGCAGGCATTCGCCACCCAGAGGCTGATCGAGAATGCCGGTGCGCAGTGCACGGTGATCGATTTTCGACGCCAGGGGATAGGGGATGACGCTGCGAGCTACCTTTCGGGAAGCCGATATTCTCGCATTCCGCTGGCTCCGCGGATATACGCCGCGGTGCGGGGGCGTGATGCCCGGCGACGATCACTGGTGTTTCGCGACTTTATTGCGAGAAGGGTGCACTTGACCTCCGAGCACTATGGTTGCTTCGAGGATCTCGATCGAATTCCGTTTCAGGAATACGAGGCCTATTGTGTGGGTTCCGATCAAGTGTGGAATATCGATTACAATCGTGATAACCGCCCGTTCTACTTGTCCTTCCTTCCCGACGGCGCCCGTCGTTTCTCCTTCTCCTCGTCCATCGGGATGGTTGCATTCCCGAAAAGCGAGGAGGGGCGTGCGAAGGAAGCCCTCTCGCTCTTCAGCGGATTGTCGGTGAGGGAGGCGCGGGCGTATGAATATCTTACGTCGCTCGGTCTCCAGGCCGAACAGCACGTGGATCCGACCCTGGCTCTTCCCGATGATTACTGGAATCGGATCGCATCCGCACCCATCGTGGACAGGCCATACATCGCGGTCTATCAACTCAACCGTAATCCTCTGCTCGTGGACGCGGCAACTCGCATGGCAAGAAGAACCGGATTGCCCATGGTGAGGATCGATTACTGGCCGACTATGCGGATGCCCGGCGTCAGGAGTTATGTGACGCCTCCTGTGGAAGACTTCCTCAGTCTGCTCAAGAACGCCGAGTTCGTGATGACGGACTCTTTCCACGGCATTGCTTTCTCCCACATATTCGAGACGCAGTTCGCCGCCGTGCCTCCTTCCCGGTACGGTGGTCGTATTCTATCGCTTCTTAACCTTCTGGGGACCGATGGGAATCTTATAAGGTCGGTCGGTCAGATTGATGATATCGCTCTTCAATGGGGAAGTCTCTCTTTTGATCGTCAGCGCCTCGATCACGAGCGCCAGCGTGCCTCGGAATATCTGCACTCACAGGTCTCGCACCAGTGAGCGAAACGTCCTATCGGCCCGCTTCGCCTTCTCCGCATGCGCCGTCGGCGGAGACAGGCCCCGTCCTCGGGGCGCTGGGGCACCGCGTGGGGCGGCACGACTCGGTCGTCAACCCGTGCCGATCCTGAAGCGGACATGGGGACGAGCCTGTGAACCTGAGGGTGCACGGCGGGCGCGGTGCGGACGACGGCCTTCTTCGGGCCATTGCCGAGCGTGACGCGGGTGAGCCGGATGCTGGATCCGGGAACGCCAGGAGTGGCACGATAGGGCAGTGGGCGGCGCTCGCCGGCTGATGCATCGGATTCCGCAATGAAGTCCTTCATGCTGGCCGGCCCTTCGTGCGTCATCCGCTGATACATCCTCGGATCCCGCCTCCTCCGACGATCACTCGTCACCGGACAGCACAGGCCCGGTGAAGGAGTCTAGAAGTTCCCTGCATGCATGAATGGAGTGATAGGAATGGTGGTGCTGAAATCGTGGGTGAAGGCTCACAGCCCGGCGCTCGCGGCGCGACTGTACAGGAGGTTCGCCACTGTACGGGAGTATCTGCGGGACTTTCGCGACTACGCCCGGTCCACCGACTGGGAGGCTGGAAGCACGGGACGCCGACGCCGCCCTGAGATCGATCAGGTGGAGTGCGCCTCATCGAGGCTGATCATCGCTTCTCACGGACTGGAGAAGGGGGCGGCGCTGCCGCGGGTGCGCCGCCCCTTCGGCATTGCGCGGCGGCAGGAGATCGAGGGCATCCTCGGGTCGCCTGCGCAGATCAAGCTGCTGCCGACTTGGTTGGTCGAGGCCTCCCGGTCCGCGCTCCGGCAGCATGCCGAGTTCAACGCCACGGGTGCGGTCGGCGACGACCTGACTCCGGTGGGACCGACGCGTACGATTGCGTATTCCGCGGAGCGGGTCGAGGAGTTCGTGTCGGCCAGGCATTCGGTGCGGAACTTCGACACCGCTCGCCCTGTTGCCCGCGATCTGCTTGTCGAGGCGGTGCGCATCGCTGGGCGCACCCCGTCGGTATGCAATCGTCGGTCGTATCGTGCTCACCTCGTCGATGAGCGCGGGGCCATTAACCGGGCGCTTGAGCTTCAGAACGGCAATGCGGGTTTCCGGGGCAGTATTCCCGCCCTCTTCATCGTCACCGAACGGCGCTCGGCGTTCGTGGGAGCCGGTGAGCGGAATCAGCGCTGGATCGACGGCGGGCTGTTCGCGATGACCCTGGTATGGGTTCTCCACGGGCTGGGGCTGGAGACTTGCTTCCTCAATTGGTCTCAGCGCAATGCCGTTTCCGACGAGTTGCGCAGACGTATGGGAATCAGCGCCTGTGAGGACATCATCGTCATGATCGCGGTGGGCCATGCTGCATCGGGATATCGTGTCGCGCGTTCATTGCCCCGTCCTCTGGACGATATACTCGAGATTCACGACTGACCGGTGGTCGTGATGTGCGCGGCGTTCAAAGGAGAGCGGATCGGACGAGCATTGGTCATGCTCGGAACCTTCATGGGCCCGCTGTCGCAGTGGTTCGTGTTCTGGCTGCTCGCCAGATCGGGGGGGCCGCGAGCACCGGGGGAGTTCGCCACCATCATGGCCTATGCCACGCCGGTCTTCGTCGCATCCGGATGGGGGCTGCGAAGCACGTGCATCACCCTCCGGGAAGAACATCCGTTCCCGGCGTTCCTGAAGTTGCGGATTCTGGGGCTCGGGGTCGGCCTCGGGCTGATCGTCGGCATTGGTGTCCTCTTGGGACTGCATCCCATTCTCGTCGGGGCGGTTGCGGTCATGAAGATCGCCGATGGGGTTCTCGACCTGCTGTACGCACCACTGCAGAAGAATGAGGATCTCCTGTCCTTCGGGATGCTCATGGTACTCAATGGAATCGTCACCGCGTTCGGGGCCCTGGTGCTCGCCATGTGCAGCAGCTCGCCAGGAGTCATCGTGCTGGGCTCATCACTGGGATCTGTCGTTACCATGGTCGTGTCGATACCGGTTGTCCGCGCTCGTACCGGATGGGGCGGCGGAAAGACGCCGGAGGGGCGCAGCGGAAAGCTCGCGCATCTGATCGCAGTATCGTCTCCTGTGGCTGTTTGGCAGGTGCTGGCGGTACTCGGGGCGAATCTGCCGACGTGGATCGTGTCGTTGATGGGGACGTCGGCGGATGTCGGAAGGTTCTCCGGAGCTGCCTACATCCTGACAGTCGGATCGTTGCTGGGAGCCTCGCTCAACTCGATGTATATCGGGAAGTACCGAACCGTGGTAGCGCGTTCGGGGTCCGCGGAGCTTGTTCCCATCGCCGCCGATGCTGTGAAAAGAATTGTTCTCGGCGGAGTCGCCGCATCGGTCGTCGTGTTCGTCGCGGGAGTCGATGCGTTATCGATGGTGTACGGAAGCGGTTTCGAGTTCTCCCGGTCGTTCCTGGTCTGTCTCACTGCATCGGCGGTGCTGACCGCTGGGGCGCAGATCACGAATGCCGCGCTCCTGGCCTTGAATATGTATGGAGATCAGATGCTGGTCGCCATCTGCTCATTGGTGCTGAGTCTGGTTGTTATTCTTCCATTCTGGATTAGCGGGACCGGAGGCGGTATGTGGGCCGGTGCAGTCTGCGCGGCGGTGGGGAGCGTGACTAAGATCGGCTTGTCGTGGTGGTACGTTCGAAATTCTAGGAGGCTTTTCTCGCGCAGGATCGTGTAAAAACGAGGACCTGCTCAGGCGGAGCCTTCCCGGGCGATCACCACTCGTAGTGTTCTGAACAGTACTCGAATATCCATGGATAACGTCCAGTTCTCCACGTAGAACAAGTCAAACCGAAGCGCCTCCTCCCAGGTGAGGGACGAGCGGCCGTTGACCTGCCACAGGCCGGTCATGCCCGGCTTGGTCAGAAGACGGCGGGAGGCGGTGTCGTCGTATAGTTCTACCTCCGCGGGCACTTGGGGTCTGGGACCGACCAGGCTCATCGTCCCTTCGAGAACGTTGAGCAGCTGCGGAATCTCATCCAAGGATGTGCGCCTCAGGAGCTGGCCCACCCGCGTGATCCTCGGGTCGTCGGCGACCTTGAATAGGGGCTTGTCAGATGTCCCCTGCTGAGCGAGGAGCGTGGCGAGCTCGGCGTCGGCGTTCACCTGCATTGTTCGGAATTTCCATATACGGAATTCGCGACCGTTCAGACCCACTCGTGTCTGACGGAAGAATACCGGTCCGCGGTCCTCCACCCAGACGAGGGCTGGGATTATCAGCCACATCGGCGCGAGTGCGACGATGAGTACGGCGGATAGCAGGACGTCGAATAGTCGTTTCAGGAAGAGCCTGGCGCCGTCGAAGCGCGGAACCTGAATCTCGATCAGGGCGATTCCATCGACCGGGCGCAGATGAATGCGAGGACCAGCGACATCGAGCATGGACGGGACCATGACGAGTCGGCTCGTTGTGCCCAGCACCCAGCTGAGTCTGCGTATCTCCGACGGATTCAAGCCGGAGTCCCGTGCGATGACGACTGTGATCCCGTCGGCTCCTTCGACGGTCTCGAGTAGATAAGAGGCGTCACCGATCACGGGCGCTGGGAACTGCTCGTCGTCGGAGGGTGTCGTATTGACGTCGGATAAGAAGATACCTGAAATTGTCAGTCCCAGCTCGGGACGACGAGCGACCTCTCTGATCACGGCCGGCACCGACTCCGAGGAGCCGACGACGAACGTGGGACGGGTGAATGCCCCTTTTTTACGTGCGTTCACAAAACCCCGGCGCGCCAGCCAGCGCCAGACGAGAAGGGAGGCCAGTCCGGTCGGCAGGGCGACTAGGAAGTAGCCGCGAGACAGCTCGACTCCGGCGAGATAGGAAACCAGGGCAAGGCCGCCGAATTCGGTGATCGTTGCCTGGAGGACACGATGGTACTCGTCGGGACCGTAGCCGAGGAGATGTTCTCTGTATGACTTCATGGCCGCCAGGAGAAACCACCAGGTGAGGGCGATGCCGGCCCCGAGCGGCATGTAGCTGGACAGTACGCCGTGGTGGATCGTGACGATGGAGGCGTCACCCGGACCGAAACGCGCGAGGTGGCTGCCGAGAATGTCAAGTGAGATGATGACGAGGTCACCGATTCTCAGAGCGCTTTGAAAGAACCTGGTCGTGGTGACGATCGTGCTTTCACGTGCCCGACGGTCGGGAGGCGACTGATTCATGATTCGTTGATCAGAGCTGTCGGTACGGGGGTCTGGAAGACTGGAGGATGAGGGACGTGGAAGCCGATGAGTCGCGGTGATGGGGGTACGGGTGTGCATCTATCTATTCCTCCAGGAAACCCTACTGGTGAGAAGATCAAGGTTCTCCGTGATGACTCGCGCGGTTCTACGGGCTGCTTGTCGGCCATGTCCGTACGGGTCGCTTATCCAGTCGCTCGGCTGTGCGAGCGGGCGACGCTCCATGACGGTCTCCGTCAATGTCCACCATGGGATGATGAGATGATTCGGAAAGTAGGATAGGACCGCCCCCGTCTGCCCGAGCGCGAGTACCCGATCAGCCGACTCGGGATAGTTCGCGAAGATCCAGTCGTGATGTTCCGGGGCGAAGACGATGAGAATGTCGGCCTTTTTTAGGATTCTCCCGTTGAGCTGTCGGGCTCGGTGACCACGAGCATCGAGTCCTAGATCCGCAGCGAGTCCTGAGAAGGAACCATCAATCGCGTGTCCGACCACGGCCATGGTGCCCGCTGATACAACATCGACGTCCTTCGTCGCGGGGCTGGCTCCGAAGTAGCACGCGGCGAACGCCGATCGGCAGATGTTGCCCGTGCAGACGAATACAACGTGAGGCCGGTGGGGCGGATTTCCGCGAGGCGCCTGGTTATGGGTACCGGTCTTGAGCCAGGGAGGTGGTTGCGTCACTGTGCTCTACAGTCCTTCGCGGAGGGGCCCGGAAAAATTGTAGAAAGGTCTTCCCCGGAACATCGTCACCGTGCCCTGGTCTTGAGTGCCGTGGACGTCGTTCTGCGGTTGTCGGTGCGAGCCCGCCATGTCTGGGCGTCCGCAGACGCCCACCTGCTGGCGGTCGAACGTCGCTCCCTCAGCATGGCGACGAACTCCTCCATGGACGCCGCGTCCGCGGTGCCGCCGACTTGCTCGGCATCGGCGTGCCTGACACCAGGATGGGACTGGGACGGGACGGCGGACGGAGTCGTCGCGTTTTCGGAACTCGTTCTGGAAGAAGTCGCGGGATGTGAGGATGGAATGCGGTCGGCGGCGGCGTACCCGTATACCGTCTCACCATAACGCAGCCGGTCGAAGGCGGACGACGGAACCTGGTTCAGGGCTATGCCGAGGACGGTTCCCCCTCCCTGACGGATGCTGGCGGCCGCCTGTCGCAATTGGTCCTCAGTGGTACTACCGGAACGGATCACGAGGAGGACCCCGTCGGTGTGCTCGGCGAGCGCGACTGCATCGGTGACCGGTAGCACAGGAGGCGCATCGACGATGACAACATGATCGCTGGCGAGATACGACAAGAGGTCGGACATGCGCGTGGAGCCCAGGAGCTCCGACGGATTGGGCGGAATATCGCCGGCTGGAATGATCTGCAGCCCGGGCACGGGCGAGGTGACGAGCACACTCTCGAGCGAGGCCGCTCCGACAAGAAGATGAGAGAGCCCGGGATGGTGCGGATCGATATGGAACGTGCTGTTCATGGTCGGTCGCCTCAGGTCGCCCTCCACGAGGATGACGTCCAGTCCCGACAGCGCCATGACTCGTGCGAGGTTCGCTGATACCGTTGACTTTCCGTCCCCCTGCATGGCGGACGATACGATAAAACTGCGAAGCCCCTTGTCGATATTCGTGTATCGAAGATTGGTGCGCAATTTTCGGAGTGCCTCCTCGACCTTATGATCCGGGGTCTCGGTGTAGCGACTCCTTGAGATCTCTGCGGAGCGCGGGATGATGGCCAGAACCGGTTCGTCGACGACGGAGCCGACATCCGACTGGGATCTCACGCGTTTATCGAGGGCGTTGAGGATGAAGGCCGCGGAGTAGCCGATAAGGACACCTGCCACGACTCCCGTCCCGATGTACTTGGGAGGGGACGGGGAACGGGTGGCTCCGGACAGCCTCGACGGAGACATGAGCGCGACGCCGACGGGTGAGTCCTCGCCGTCGAGACGCTTGATCTGCGCATCCGCCTGGCGGATCGTCTCATCGGCTATCGCCTGGGCGTCCTCGGCGGAGGCGGCGCTCGCCGAGACATCGATCGTCAGGGCGTTCTTCTCGTTCTTGGCTGATATGGAGTGAGACAGTCTCACCGGAGTCGTTCGCAGGTCCAGTGCGTCTATGACTCCCTGTGCCACGGACTCGGAGGTGAAGACCGGGACGAACGCCTTGACCTTCTGGGAGGCGAGTTGCGACGCGGCGTAGTAGGAGTCGGTCTGTCTCTGATCCCCTCCGTCAGAGGGGACCGAGACGCGCACATAGGCCACGGCCGATGCGGTGTAGGTGACGGGGGTCATCCATAGGACGATGAATGAGAGGACGATACCGAGGAGAAGACCGGCGAGAATGGTGCTGAGTCGCCGCCGCGTGATCGTGAGAACGTCTTCGAATGTCATACGATTATCACCGACCGGGATGTAAGCGCATGTGGGTCTTCTCACCTGTGGGAGGGGACGAGGAGGGGCGGGGAGTGCGGATCACATTTGGAGCGTACAACGATGTCCTCCGCCTCACCGCCATGCAACGGGATTTTGTGGCTGACTCGTTATCCTCGATGTTCGAAAGTCTCAGTTCCGCATAGATCCGGTCGCCGGGGCCATTTGCGGGGATACGGGTAATTTTTTCGGCGCTAAAGTGCGATCGCACGGGCGCCTTTGCGCCAGGACCCTCCACCGTGCTGATCGGCGTCGGCGCCCGTGCCGCCCCCGAAGGGCATGAAGGAGGCTTGAAGGGCCGCGAGGGACCTCGAGGAACGAGGGCACCGGAGGGCCACGAAGGATGTGAGGACTCTGGAGGCCGAGGTATGCCGACACTCATCAATGCGCGTGCCCTGGTCCACGCCGGTCTGCTTGTGACTGCCGCACTGGATCAGGCTCCGGGATCGTTCCAGAGGGCGTCGGGCGAGCCGGGGCGCAAGGCGCTGCGGGCACGTCCATGAGTCGTCCGGGAAGGGCCCTGGGGCGTCTGCACCGTCCTGTGCTCACCGTCGTCATCCCGCTCGACGGCGATGTGCCGGACACGGGCAGTGGCCTCGAGGGCGTTGCGGATGCCGTATCCCTCACCGCCTCCGCTCCTCGTGAGGCCGGGGTCGCCGCGCCCGCCCCGACCTCGGATGGCGTCGAACCGACGATCCGCTCGGTTCTCGGCCAATCACTGGGGGATCTCGAAGTGCTCGCGGTCGCCGGAGCGCCCGGGGCGGGGGGAAGGGTTTCGCCCGCCGTGTCCGCAGCACGGCACCTGGCCGAGCAGGACCGCCGTGTACGAGTCATGCCCGAGGCGGGGATCGCCGCTGCCATGCGCAGCGCGCGAGCGTCCGTGCTCACCGTCCTGAGCCCTCACGAGATCGTCGCTGACGGGTCCTATGAAGCCATGATCTCGCAGCTGGCCGCCTCCGGGTCCCAGGCCGTCATCGGCGCGGTGCGGCCTCCGGGCAGCGCTGACGCGCCCGGCGGCCTGCCGACTCGGAGCCGCGCTCAGCTGGTCGACGTGCTCGACGCCGTTGAGGAGCCTCTACCGGGCCGTATCCTGGCGCGTACGAGGCTGTGGCGCCTGGTCTCTCCGGATGACCTCTCTGTCGAGGCGACGACGGTCAGAGTGCTGATATCGGCCCCTACGATCGACGTTCTCGACCGTTGCGTCCTGGTGCGCCCCGTGCCCCGGGGCGTCGATGACCTGAGGTGGGATCGCAGCGCGGCGCGTGCCAGGGCCCTTGCGGAGGCGACGGAGGACGCTCCTGCTCTCCGCAGTCGTCTGCTGGGGGCGTGGATGCGCGATGAGGTGGTCGATATGGCGGTGCGCGCAGTCGGCCGTTCCTCCGAGTACTTACAGCGTTTGCGCACCGACGCGGGCAGTGTGCTGCCAGGCGCTTCCGATGCCGCCTGGGAGTTGCTGCCCCTGCTCGACCGCGCACTGGTATGGGTGCTGGCTCATGGCACGCGCGCGGACCTGGAGGAACTGGTGGGTTCGCGCATCGAGGACACCACCTCCTGTCCGATCCAGCTGACCGGAGATCCGCACTCGCCGTTGCACGCGATTCCGCCTGTGCTGGATCGCATCGCCGCCCTGCCCGTCGACTTGCTCGTCGTCCGGTCATCGGACATGCGGTTGATCGTCGCGGCGTCCTCGTGGTGGAGGACGCCGTACTGCCTGGAGATCAACGGCCTGGCGTATGTGCGCGGCCTGTCCGCCGAGGATGCGGGGAGCCTGTTCATCGAGGCGTTCGATGATGACGGCGTCCTCATCGCCAAGGGACGCGCCATGCGGAGGCGCGCTCCGGAGGCCGACATCGATGCCGATGATCCGTGGCACAGCCACGTGGAGGAGGGCTTCACCGCTGCTCTTTGGCTGGCGGAGGAGAGGTGCGATGGGAAGCGGGTGCGACTGCGTGCGGCACTGACGGTGGCGGGCCAGGTCACCGCCTCCTGGCTGCCCGATGCACCGAGAGCGGGCGGAGAGTCCTCCGGCCAGCCGCACGCAGCCGGTACCGCCGCAACGTCGAGAACCGACTCCACGCAGTCGGAGGACCTCACCGTCGACTCCGCCTGCATCGAGGACGGTCTTCTCACCCTTGAGGGGCGTGCGCCCCGGACGCCGGGACGCATCTTCATCGCGGCGCATTCCCGGCAGGGGGACTATGAGCTGGTCAACGGCCGTTGCCGGCCCGGGACCTGGCGGGCCACCGTGGATCTGTACGACGCGTCCCTAGCATCCGGCGATCATACGTTGATCTGGAGTGCGGGCCCGGGGCGCTCCGGCGCGTGCCTCGCGGGAGCCTTCCTCAGCGCCACCCCTGTGGAGCTGACCGGGCAGGCGCGCTCCGTCCGCCTTCGCGCCGGCGCCGACCGCCATCTGGTCCTGACCGTCATGGCTCCCCTGACGACTTTCGAACGGTCGCGCTACGGACGCGCTCAACTCGTCTCCCGCGACCCGGGACCGTTGAGGAAGGGCATCGTCTTCGAGTCCTTCGGCGGGCGCTCCGTCGGCGACAATCCGGCCGCCATTCTGGCGGACCTGCGCGTTCACGGCCCGAAGGTGCCGATGTGGTGGACTGTCATGGATGGTGCGATGAGCGCGCCCCCGGGGTCCACGCCGGTGGTCCGCGGCTCACGGGCATGGTTCCAAGCGCTTCGCACCGCTCGGGTCATCGTCACCAACGACCACTTGCCCGACTGGTTCTACAAGAGACCCGGTCAGCGTATTGTCCAGACATGGCACGGCACGCCGATCAGAAGGATCCTCTTGGACGCCCCGCCGCAGACGGTCAGCCTGCCCTACCGACGGCTCATGGCGCGCCAGGCGCCCCAGTGGGACCTCCTGCTGGCCCAGAGTGATGCCGCTGCTCACGACCTGCGCTCCTCCACGGCGTACACCGGCCGGATCCTGGTCGGGGAGCAGCCCCGCAATGTCGCCCTGCTCGCCGACGAGGAGGAACGTCACCGGATCGGCGACGAGCTCGGGATCAGCCCCGGCAGCCGGGTCGTGCTGTACGCCCCGGCCTGGGACGGGCCGCTGCTCGACGGCGGCGCGGTCCCGCAGCAGGCAAGCCCGTTGGACCCGACGGTGCTCGCCGCGCACACGGATGCGACCGTCCTTGTGCGCGACCATTGCGCGAAGCGTGGGAGCTGGGCGGGGACGCGTCGCGCGACCGTCATCGATGTCGACGATTATCCGAGTGCGGAGAGCCTCATGCTGGTCTCGGATGTACTGGTGTCGGACTACTCGAGCATCATCTTCGACTATGCCCTGACTGGCCGCCCGACCGTCCTGTACACGCCTGATCTGGATCGTGATCGCGGCGTCGAGCGGGGGGTGTACCGGGGCTGGCCCGAGAACTCCGGTTTGCCGGTCGCGCTCACGCAGGCCGATCTCATCGAGCGAGTGCGCGAGGCGCTGTGCGACGTGCGGGACGGGGAGCCGGACCGCCTGATCGACCCCGCGCCGATTCTGCGGACGCTGGAACGGGTGCGCACCTGGATCTTCGAGGCCTTGGCCGACGAGATCTGAGCGCACCGGCCCGACGGCGCCCCGCTCCGGGCTCGCCTCAGGCGGCCGAGGGCATGCCGCGCGGCGTCAGTGCGGGCGCCGTCTCGGCGACGCCCGATCTGGCAGTGGACTCCATCCAGTGGCTCGTCATGGCGCCGTGCAGGTCCTGGTGCGCGCTCTCGCACAGGACGTCGATCGCGCCCAGGGCCGACATGGGAACGGGAGGGACTGCGACTCGCGAGATCAACGGATGCCGGGTCCGCGCGCGGATCTCCTCAGCGTCTAGGAGCCGCTCGGTCGTCCTCTCTCCCGGCCTGATCCTGGTGCGGACCACATGCGCATCGGGGCAGCCGTGGACAAGGGCGAAGCGCCGCGCAATCTCCTCGAGATCGTGCGGTTCCCCCATGTCGAGGACCAGTGCATCACCGCTGCGGCCCATCACGGCCGCTTGCATGACCAGCCGGCACGCCTGGTCAGTGCTGATGGCGAAGTGTCGCACCCGTGGATCCGCGATCGTCATCGGCAGTCCCTGGTTCAACTGGGAGGCGAGCGCCTGCAGCATCGGGCCGTCCGGGTCCAACACGTCGCCGAAGCGTACCGAGACGAAGCGGTGACGCTCGTCCAGGCGTCGTCCGAGTGCTGAGGTCAGGCGCTCCGCCACACGCTTGGAGCAGCCCAGCACGCTCATGGGATCAGCGGCCTCATCGGTGGACATATTGATGAAACAGCGAATCTTGTACGCCGAGGCCGCCAGCAGCAGATCCCGCGTGGCCACGACGTTGGTCAGGAACGCCTCATCGGGAAAGCGCTCGGCGAGAGCGGGACGACTCAGGCCCGCCGCATGGAAGACGATCGTCGGGCGGATCTCTTCGAAGAGGGCGTCGATGAAGCCGGGACTGCGCAGATCCCCCAGAATCAGGTCGGGGGAGTCGAGCATCGGCTCTCCGTCCAGGGACAGCTGCACATGGTGGAGAGCCGTCTCGTCGCGGTCCACCATGACGAGTCGCTCGGGCTCGTAGCGAGCTATCTCATGGCACAGCCGGGAGCCGATGGCACCGCCGGCACCGGTGACCAGGACCCTTTCACCTGTCAGGTGGGCGGCGATCGCATCGACATCGACGTCGATCGTGCGCTGCTCCAGCAGGTCGGTCAGCTCCAGCGGGCGGAATACTCTGGTACTGCGGGCGATCGAGGCTCCCGGGCGTCGTGAGGGCATCCTGCTCGTGACTTCGGTGGGCGAAGGCATGACTCGAACCTCCATTCCCAGCGCGTCCGCCCGCCGTACTGCATAGTCGATGCTCCTCGGGGAGGCCGGCCAGGTCAGAAGCACCGCGTCCGCCCTGGTCTTCCGGGCGGTTCGGTTCAAGGCGCTCCATGGGCCCATGACCTTCACGCCGCGAATGCTCCGGTCGTGCGTGGCGGGGTCGTCATCGAGGACGGCGACCGGTTGGAAGACGGAGCCGTTCTCCTCGAGCATGAGGCCGATCGCCTGGATGCCGCCGTATCCGGCGCCCAGGACGATGACTCGGCGCGGGCGTCGTGCACCGGGGCGGGGACGCGATCCGATCATTCGCAGGAGAACCCACCGCGTCATCAGATGAAGCATGAGCGCCAGCGCGCTCGCCGCCGCAACGGTCCTCACGGGCATGAGGCGATCGCCGAGGAGGAGCGGAGCGGTCATGAGAACGGCGGAGATCAGCGCATCGGCGAGCAGCAGCCGAGGGATCGCGTCGATCGCGATGAGACGGGAACGATCCGCCGGTAAGATGACGCGGGTGACCCTGTGCAGGCCGACCGCCAGGACCAGGGTCGATCCCGCGGCGAGCCCCCCGCCTCCACGCCCGTCGTCGACGTCGAGACACGCGACTGCAGCCACGCTGATCGCCCACACGGCTGCGTCCATAGCCGGTGCGGCACCGCGCGGGAGCCGCGAGCGGGAGCCCTCAGCGATCGGTGATGTCCGGCTCGAATGCGAGGCCGCACTCATTGAGACTCCGTTCCTCGCGTTGAAGAGGCGCGGGCGAACTCGTTCCTCCAACGGCCGTTCATGGGTCGCCGCAATGCTCCCGAGCATCGAGTCTCCTGCAACACGAAAGCGGGAGGCGATGCAGAGCACCGCCGATAAGGACCGGAATACGGTAGCGCGGCCCCGCGTCCCGATCGCCGTCGTCCCCGTTTCGTTGCTCAGTCGTAACTACGCGGTGGATCGGCGGAGGGCGCCGTCGGGAGACCGTCGCAGGAAGGCGGTCGCCCCGCCGTGGACAGGCGCGGAGCCGCGGTCGTCCGTAGACCGACCGCTTCCCGTGGGGGGGCCGTTCGGGGCAATCCCGGCGGCCATGGGCCCTCGGCGGTCAGTCGTCGTGCTGGACGACGTCGAAGCCCAGCAGCTCGACGCTCATGCCACGGCGCTCATCATCCACATGCTTACCGGTCGGACGGGCGGCCGCCCACGCCTCGTAGTGCTCGCGGGAGTCCCAGCGAGTCATGACGAAGTACCGATCCTCGCCGCTCACGGGACGCAGGAGCTCGAACTCCAGGAACCCCTCGGCCGTGTCCACCATTCTCGCCCGGGCCGCGAAACGGCGTTCGATCTCGGGACCGGCGCCCTTCGGGAAGGTCAGCGCGGTGATATTGACGTAGGTCATCGGGGACTCCTCACGTGATGAACCGGCGGGGGCAGGACCCCTCCGAGACTAGCCGCCAACGGACCGGTGGCAACCGTCGTCGCCCATTGGCGAAGAGCGTCGGTCGCCGACCGCCCCCGCGGGGTTGGTTCTTCCAGGCGGGCGCCGTCACACATGCCGGTTGTGGCCGGGGCCGAAGTAGACGTCGTCGAGTGTGGCCGTCAGCAGGTTGCGCTCCCTCAGGATGTCGATGATCTGTCCGTACAGGTGTGTGACTGTGGGGAAGTTGGCGTGCCCGATGACGATGTGCTGGGCCAGCAGCCACTTCTGAGCCTCGCCGAGCAGGACGTCCTCGGTCAGCAGCCCGGAGTCGCCGAAGGAGCCGTACCACATGGTCGAGGTCGTGTATCCCAGCTTGGCGCACACCGAGTCCGTCAATCCGTCGCGGTAGCCGTAGGGCGGCCGGATGAAGGGCGTGCCGGTGACGCCGTAGGTGCTGTTCAGGAACTCCTCGCACTGGGAGACCTCCGAGATGATCCCCGACTCGTCCAGCGATGTCAGTCCCGCGTGCGTCACCGTGTGGTTACCCAACTGCACCTGCCCGGACTCCACCAGTGGCGTCATCTTGTCCTTGCAGTCCGTCCAGCCGGGGTAGGAGGAGGTGACGAAGAAGGTCAGTCGGACGCCCGAGTCCCTGGCGAAGTCGAGATAGGCGTCCACCACCGAGGAATCTGCTCCGTCGTCAACAGTGATCGCCACCGTGTCACCCGCATCCTCGGGCAGAGCCGTGATGATGGAGTCGAGCTCGGTCGGCTCCGGCAGCGGAGGCGGGCCGTCCTGAAGCCATAGGGGACTGCGCGACGGGGTGGGGGAGGGCGTCGGGCTCGGCTCGGGCGACGGCGAATCCTCCGGAGTGGTCGTCGCCGGTGAGGGGGAGCCTGCTGTGTCGTGCGCAGTCGAGCAGGAGGCGAGGGCCGCGGCCGTGCCGGCGGCGAGCATGAGCATGAAATCGCGTCGCTGCACGATAGATATCACCTTTCGTTGACGTAGGCAGGGGACCCAGGCATGCGAAGCATGACACGTACGAGCGCAATCCTCGTCCTCCTTGCGGAGGAATCGAGCGCAAGCCGTTGCGCGAGAACGGAAATGGCGGAGCAGCCGCTGCGCTCCGCCGGGCCGGTGGCCTAGGTGGGGCGATCGCCGCAGCGGCGAGCGCTCAGGGCAGGATCCCCGCGGCCCGCTGGTGACTTGGGCGCGATACCGCTTGGGCGGCCGCCTCCGTGCCGGTGCGGTGGGTGCGCTACCGGGCCCGAGGCCGCCCGATGGTCGTCTAGTCGGCGAGGCGATATCCGGGCTTCGTGAGCTCCAGACTCGCCAGGTGTTTTTGCAGTCTTTTCGACATTGGAAGGAAGGTGCTGAGAGTCGGCCCGCCGGACAAGGGCGCCTCGATTACCGTAATTGCCTTCGCGGCTCCATTTGCAAATGCTTTTTTGTCAGGCTTGCGCCGAGGTATCCTGCTACCTTCTTCACCGTCGGATAGAGGATTCCTTTGGTGAGTGCCTTTTGTGGGAGCTTCTTCGCAACATTTGCGGCGATCATCGTGGTGACCTTGGTGATGCCCTCTTGAGCGATCACGACGCCGAACAAGACGTCGATGAAGAGTGTGAGAACGCCCTCGGTCGCTTCATCGAGTTCTTCGTCCTTGCTGTCAAATAGGTCGGGTCAGCCGTAGATGTATGCCAGTTTCTGGGCTATGCGCAGCATGTGGCCCATATATTGAGCGACGTCGGCGGGGATCGTGCCAATCGTTGTCAATCCACCGGGGATGCCCGCCGCGGTGGATATCATGGTGACATTCCTCGTCTCATGAGTCACGGAGGTGCTGGCCGCGTCGGTAATGACCGTCATCCGATCCGAACCTCCACGCCGGCTCCCTCGCCCGGGCGCCTCGTGCCAAGGCTCAGGGGGTCGGGGGCAGTACTAAGGGCGGACCCCAGCGCTTTCACGGGCAACTTCCCCTTGGCGGCGGCCCGAACCCGACCCGCCCGGGGTGGCTGACGGGGTTTGAACCCGCGACCTCCTGGACCACAACCAGGCGCTCTGCCTACTGAGCTACAGCCACCATTTGCGAGCGAGTCGCAACGAGTCGGTACTTTATCGGCTCACCCGCACCCGTACCAACCCGCTTCCCGTGCACTGCATCACGTGCGCGGGATGAGTGGTCGGTCGGGCGTCACGGTCGTCGCAGCAACGCCGACGTCGGGTGCGCCGAGACATCCTCCGCGACGGCCCTGCACTCCTCGCTCGTGGGACCCTCTCCCGCGGGGAAGAGGACCTTGCGGTAATAGCGCAGCTCGTCGATCGACTCCAGGATGTCCGCCAGGGCGCGGTGCCCGCCGCGCTTCTCGGGGGAGTGGAAGAAGGTGCGCGGGTACCAGCGCTTGGCCAGTTCCTTGATCGAGGACACGTCCACGACCCGGTAGTGCAGGTAGTCGATGAGCTGGGGCATGTCGCGCGTGAGGAAGGCCTTGTCAGTGCCCACGGAGTTGCCCGCCAGCTGAGCCGTGCGGGGCTGAGGCACCAGCGATCTCACGTACTCCAGTACTGTGCGCCGGGCCTCGGCCGTGGTCAGTCCCTCCTCGAGCTCGTCGAGCAGGCCGGATGAGGTGTGCATCTCGCGTACGAAGTCGCCCATCTGCTCCAGCGCGGCCGCGGGTGGCCTGATGAGCACGTCGATCCCCTTCTCAAGAGGCTTGAGGTCGTAGTCGGTGACGATGACCGCCACCTCGATGAGCGCGTCGACGCCCAGGTCGAGGCCGGTCATCTCGCAGTCGATCCACACCAACGGGTCAGCAGTCGTCATCTGTCGGCTCACGCCGGCCGAGTCTAGTCCCGGGTCGCGTCCCCGGCCGCCGTCGATGCGGTCGCCCGGCCGGATTCCGGGTGGCGAAACCCGACTGCCCCGGGATCGTTTCCAGTACGATCCCGGGGAGATCCGTGCCCCCGACAGGACTCGAACCTGCAACCATCGGATTAGAAGGCCGGTGCTCTATCCATTGAGCTACGGAGGCGAACGGCCCCAGCGTACGGCATGCAGGGCACTCGTCCCCATCAACGGCGCGGCGCTGAAGTCCCACCGGAGTCCTCGACGCCGGTATCGTGGTAGATGCTCGGACGCCTTCGCGTCCGCTTCTCACATGTCCGCATGCTGTCCGCATGTCGTGTCCAAGCCTCCCCAACATCGTCCTGAAAGGACTCCCGTGCCCCCCACCGCGCTAGCCGTGCGACTGTCCGCAGCGCCCGCCTACGTCCAGCCGCAGATCTTCACCACGCCTTTCGTCGTGGGGCGTCTGCCCGAGTGCGACGTCGTCATCGCCAACTCCTCGATCGTCTCGCGTCGCCACCTGCGCGTCTCGCCGACACCTCAGGGGTGGCTCGTCGAGTGCCTGTCCGAGAACGGGATGGTGGTCGGCGGGCAGAAGATCCCGCAGGTGCTCGTCACCTCTGCGATCCGCATTCACCTCGCCGACGGGTCGGGTCCCGGCCTGGATCTTGTCCCGACCCAGGCCCCGGCCGGAGGAGTCCCGTCCTCCGCGCCGACGACGTCCGCCTCGACCTCTGGCGCGCATGCCGCTCCGGCCTCCGGAGCGGCACCGGGAGGCCCCGCGAACGCGGTGACCGCCGTTCCGCCCGCCTCGCCCGCGGGCGGTGCCGCTCCCGGGGGTCCCCGTGTCCAGCAGCCAACGGGCTACGGGGCTCAGGCGCATGGAGCGCCCGGTTACGGAGTCGGACCCGCCGCGCCCTCGGCGGCCGGGCGCGGCCCGGGCGTCGGCTACGGATCGGCGCCGTCGTCCTCCTCCGGTGCGGCGGAGCCGACCCTGGCGGCGGAACGGACCCTGGCGGTCGGTCACGGCTCCGGCGGCCCGGTCGGCGGATCCGTGCCGCCGGGCCTGGCCGTCGGCCAGCCTCCCCAGGCCGCACGCGTCACGATCAGCGGATCGGGGACGATCGGCCGTCGGCCCGACAACACCTTCACCATCAACGACCCCACCATGTCCGGGCGTCACGCGCGCGTCGACGTGACCCCGCAGGGCGCTGTCGTCACGGATCTCGGCTCGCGCAACGGCATTCTGCTGGGGCATCAGCGCGTCCAGAGCTACACCGTCACCAAGCCGACGACCTTTGGCATGGGCTCGTCCTTCGTCGAGATCAGTCCCGACGGCACGTGCTCGCTGAAGGTCGGCGGCGGCGGCGAGCTGGTCGGCAAGGATCTGACGTTCAGCGTCAATGACGGCAAGCTGCGCCTGCTGGACGGGATCTCGTTCAAACTGCCGGGCAATGAGCTGCTGGCGGTGGTGGGGCCCTCGGGGGCGGGCAAGTCGACGCTGCTCAAGGCGCTGACCGGTGAGCAGAAAGCGCAGGCCGGGCAGGTGCTGTTCGATGGCCTGGATGTGTACGAGCACTATCCGGTGATGCGCAACAAGATCGGTGTGGTGCCGCAGAACGACGTGATCCATTCTGCCCTGACGGTTCGACAGACCCTGGAGTACGCCGCTGAGCTGCGATTCGCCAAGGACGTGACGAAGGCCGAGCGGCGCCGGCGCATCGACGAGGTGCTGGAGGACCTGGACCTGACCGAGCACGTGGGCAAGCGGGTCAAGAAGCTCTCCGGCGGTCAGCGCAAGCGGGTGTCCACTGCGATCGAGCTGCTGACACGGCCCTCGCTGCTGTTCCTGGATGAGCCGACCTCGGGTCTGGATCCTCAGCTGGATCGCGACGTGATGGAACTGCTGGCCACTCTGGCGCATGGAACGCGCCCGGGGGACACGGGGCGCACCGTGATGGTGGTGACTCACAATGAGAACCACATCGATCGGGCGGACAAGGTCCTGATCCTGGCGGCCGGCGGCAAGCCGGTGTACTTCGGGTCGCCGCGTCAGGTCATTCCCTACTTCCGGGAGCGTTTGGCCGAGCTGCGCTCCCAGGGGCAACTGGTGGCCTCCGCGCCCCGGGGCGGCTTCCCCGACCCGGGCGAGATCGAGGGGTTCGCGGATGTGTACGCCCTCATCCGCAATCACACCCCGGTGCTGCGCGCTCACCTGGAGGCGGTCGAGCCCTCGACTCGACGCGGAGACGGACGGCGGATCCCCACTGCGATGTCGGCGTCCCAGTCCAAGGCGCCCCAGCAGTCGGGCGTACGGCAGGTCTCGACCCTGGTGCGCCGGCACATGCGCATCGTCGCGGCCGATCCGTCCTACCTGGCCTTCATGCTCGCCCTGCCCATCATCATGGGCCTGCTCACCAAGGTCATCTCGGGGGAGAACGGCTTCGCGGTGCCGGTCCTACCCGCCCCCACCCCGGAGAACCCCTGCGTCGTGTACTCCACGCAGGCCCTCGAACTTCTTGTGATTCTCATCACGGGTGCGGCGTTCGCCGGAATGGCGGCGACGATTCGCGAGCTGGTGGGGGAGCGGGACGTGTTCCTTCGGGAGAAGGCGGTGGGACTGCGCGCGAGTGCCTATATGGTGTCCAAGGCGATCGCGCTGGCACTGATCGTCACGGTGCAGACGGCGATCATGATGGGGATCGCCCTGGCGCTGAATGAGCATCCGTCCGAGGCGGTGCTGCTGGGCAACCCGGGGTTGGAACTGGCGGTGTGCTGCTGGGCGGTGGCATTCGCCTCGGGACTGCTGGGACTTGCGATCTCGGCATTCGTCTCCTCCTCCGAGCAGGTCATGCCGGTGCTTGTGGTCTCGATCATGGGGCAGCTGGTCCTGGCCGGGGGCGTGGTACCGGTCGCCGGACGTGCCGTGTTCGAGCAGCTGGCCTGGTTCATGCCCGCGCGCTGGGGATACGCCATGGCCGCCTCCACCATCGACATGAACACGATCGTGCCCCATCGTGAGGATGAGCTGTGGGCGCACACCACCGACCAGTGGCTGACCGACTACGGCATCCTGTCGGTCATCGGACTGACCTGTTTGATTGTCTGCTACATCGGCCTGGCGCGTCGAGGACGTCGCTGACCTCCGCCCGTCACCGCCGGTACGACGCTGCCGGGGCGGACCCGGGCCATGAGTCCGGCCCGGGTCCGGCGGCCACTCGGGCCGGTCTCACAACAATGTCGCACGACGCCCTCCTACGGCCCTAAGGTTGGTCCTATGGCCGCACCCACGCCCCTACTCCCCTCCGGGCAGGATGTTCCTGTCTCGGCGCTCAGTCGCGCCCAGCTTATCGATGTCCTGACTGACACCGTGGGGGACCTGGAGCGGCTCGAGCTCACGCTGGACGCGCGCGGTGTCGTCGAGGCCCGCAGGCTGCGGACCAGTCTCGTCGGCCAGGTCCGTGATCACGTGCTGCCTCGCCTGGCCGATGCCGACCTGCCCGCCGTCGTCGTCGTGGGCGGGTCCACTGGTGCGGGCAAGTCGACGCTGGTCAACTCCGTCCTGGGCGCCGAGGTCTCCGAGGCCGGGGTCCTGCGCCCTACGACGCGCACTCCTGTACTGGTTATGAACCCCGAGGATAGCAAGGCCTTCGCCGATCACCCCCTGGCCCAGGTCTGCCGCAGCGTCTTCTCCGAGACCGTACCCGCGGGGCTGGCCCTCGTGGACGCCTCCGATCTCGACTCCGTGCACGAGGCCAATCGGGCTCTGGCGCTGCGTCTCCTGGAGGCCGCGGATCTGTGGCTGTTCATCACGACCGCCGCTCGCTACGGCGATCACACTCCCTGGTCGTCCCTGGAGGATGCCGCAGGGCGGCGCACTCCCATCGGTGTTGTGCTCAACCGGGTCCCGGCCCGGATCCTCCCGGAGGTGCGCCGTGACCTGGTCACGCGGCTCGAGGGCCTGGGCCTGGCCGAGTCCCCCTTCTTCGTCGTTCCCGACGCCGGCCCCCACGAGGGTCTGCTGCCCGAGGGGTCCGTCGCGCCGCTGCGCGACTGGTTGAGCCTGCTGGCCGGCCGTCACCGTGCCGCCGGTCTAGTGCGTCGCACCGGGCACAGCACGTGGACGAGTCTGCGGGAGGACCTCATTCGCCTGGCTGATGATGTCGACGCCCAGGATGACGCCGCCACTCAGCTCGAGACCGCCACTCAGGCGCTTCTCACCGCGCCTGTGGCGGGCATGCGGGCCGAGATCGATGCGGGTGCCTGGGGCCAGGGGGCGCCCGCCACTCGCTGGCTCGCCCTGGCCTCCACCGGTGGTCCGCTGGCCTCGATGGCTGCGCTCGAGCCGGGTCGTCGCCTGCGCGCCGGCCTCTTCGGGCGCCGTGCCAAGGCCCGCGCCCAGGCCCTGGGGGATTTGGCCGCTGACGCCGTCGAGGTCGTCACCGACCGACTCGAAGCGGCTCTGGTCTCCCTGTCGGGTCGGGCCCGTGAGCTGTGGGCGGGCGCGGGGGTGCCGGAGGCCGTCATGCGGCAGCGGCTCGGGACCGTCCAGAAGAAGGACCTCATGACGCAGTGGGCGCATGATCATGTCCGCGAGAGACTCGTGCCCACCAATCCGCCCAGAGGCATGAACGCCGACGGTGTCGGCCACCTGCTCGTCGCCGCGGCCGTCGGGGTCGACGGTGCGGTCGAGGCCGCCCGCAAACTGGACCTGGCCGAGGCCGCCGGTCAGGCGCGCGGCGCGCTGGTCCAGATCATGGCCGCCGAGCTCGCCGCTATCGTGCCCGCGGGCGCCGCTCGCGCGCTCGCCCCCGCCCCCTCCTTGGCCGCGGCCCTGCGCCTGCGTGCCGGTGAGCTCACCCCCTTCACCCGCCCCGGAGCCTCCACATGACCCAGGAACCGTTCATCTCGCATGCCGAGCCTCTCGACGCCGTTCATCTCGAGGCCCGACTGAATCGCCTGCGCGCCGCTCTCGACGCATGCCCCGCGGAGGTGCCCGCTTCCCTGGCCATCCCCGCCAGGGAGGCGCTCGATGAGGTCGGCGAGCGACTCGCGCTGGGCGTGGATCACACCGTCGTGGCCCTGTTCGGCGGCACGGGTTCGGGCAAGTCGTCCCTTTTCAACGCTCTGACCCAGTTGCAGTTCGCTGATGTCGGCGCGCGTCGGCCCACCACGTCGCAGGCGGCCGCCTGCTCCTGGGGCGACGATGCGAGCGCCCTGCTGGACTTCCTGGGTGTGGGCGGTGAGCGCCGTATCCGCCGTGAGTCCCTCCTGGACGCCTCGGACCAGGACGAGCTCGCCGGGCTGGTCCTGCTCGATGTGCCCGACTACGACTCGGTGACGACTGCCCACGCCCTGCAGGTCGACCGCCTCGTGCCGCTGGCCGACATCCTGGTGTGGGTCGTCGATCCTCAGAAGTACGCCGACGCCGCGCTCCACGAGGGTTACCTGCGCGGTTTGGGCGCTCGCCAGGAGGACATGCTGGTTCTGGTCAATCAGGTCGATACCCTGCCCGCGGGGGGAGCCTCGACGCTTCTGAAGGATGTGCACGACTTGCTTGTCGCGGACGGCCTCCATGACGTCAAGGTCCTGCCCGTCTCGGCCGTGCGCGGGGACAACTTGAGCAAGGTTCGTGAGATCCTGTGCGATCGAGTGGCGCACGAGTCGAACGCGGCTCGTACAGCCTCGGCGGAGCTCGATGCCATCACCGTCAGACTGCGTCCGACTGCGGCTCACCGGGAGATCGGGCTCGACCCGGAGGGCGCCCGGAGCGCCGCCGCCTCCCTCATCCGGGCATCGGGGGCGCAGGCCGTCGAGGACTCCGTGCGCACGGGGCTGGCTCGGGCTCTGCCCCGCGCGCTGGCGCGCCCCGAGCCTCCGTCCAGGACGGCGGTCGCCGCGACTCGTACCACGTGGTTGCAGCAGGTGACCGAGGGACTGCCGTCGGTGTGGCTGCGCAGTGTTGAGAACGCCGTGGCCACACCCGAGGCTCTGGCCGCTCAGACTGCTGAGGCGGTCGGTTCGGTCTCGCTGCCCGGTCATCGCACCCCTGTTATCGAACTGGCCTGGTGGGGCGGGCTCCTGCTCATACTCGTCGGGCTGATCTGGGGCATCACCGTGGTGGTCGGCGGCGATCACGTGATCCTGCCCGTCGCGGTGCTCGTCCTCGGCGCGATCGTCGCTGCGGTGGCGATGGCCGCGCGCCGTTCACGTGCGCGCAAGGAGGCCGCGCACTACGGCGACCAGGTGCGCGCACGCGTGTCCTCCGTGGTCGCCCGTGCTCTGACCGTCCCGGCCGACGGAGTGCTGAGCCGTCATCGCCAGCTTCAGGAGGCGCTCGGACTCGAGACTCCCTCCGCGTCCAGTCCCGAGACGAGGTGAGGCGCGCCGCCGCATCCGCCCGCAGGGTCGATGCGGCCCGGGCGCTCATGGGAGGGCGCGGTCGGCTCTGACGTGCTTTGAACCGGTGAGTCTGTGCGGGGCTCCACAGGGGCGGGTCCGCAGGGGGCATCCACAGGGTTCGGCGAGGCCGGTGGCGCGAGCCGGCCCATAAGCGCGACCGTGGAGGAGAGCCAGCGCAGTGCTGGCCTTCGTCCTCGCTAGGAGCACATCATGAGCCGTCAGCTCGATCTCATCGTCCAGGGTTCCCTGGGCACCAACCCTGTTGTCTCGCGCACATCCTCCGGGCGTCTCTTCTGCTACTTTCGCGTGGCCACCGCCCCGTCCTTCCGCATCGAGGACGTCTGGCGGGAGGGGCCGACCATCTGGTTCACCGCGAAGGCCTGGGGCTACCTCGCTGAGAACCTTGCGCGCAGCCTGCACAAAGGCGATCCCGTCGTGCTGGTCGGCCGCTTCTCTCAGGACCTATGGGAGAATGACCGGGGGCAGCAGCTGACCAACGTCCTGACCGTCTCCTGCGGCGGACCGGACCTGACCTGGGGCGAGTCGCGCTTCATGCGGGTCTCCCGCACGGCGCGGACCGTCGACGCCGAGAGCACGACGACCTCGGCCGGATCCGCGCCCTCGAGTCCTTCGGCGGATACCGCCTCCGAGTCGGAAAGCGTCGCTGCGGCCGTCGGACTGCAGAAGACTGCCCTGAGTGACGCCCACTGGGAGGCATCGCCGGACGAGCTCTCTGATCGGCCGGAGCCGTCCAGCGACCCGCTGGCCTATACGGTGCGCGAGGAGGCACTCGTGTGAAGGACGGCACTGGGGACGGGGTGGACGGCGCGATCCGTGATGGCCCGTGAGCCATGGCGCGGGGCGGCATAGCGCCGCTGCTCGTCTCAGCTCCGCTCGGTGATCACCCAGTCCAGATCCGCTGGATGGGCGACGCGCAGTACCTCGATGAGCACTCGGGTCACCGCCTCAGCCGCCGTCCTCCCCCTCTGCGCGTTGCGCGTGAATGCGTCCCCGCATCGCGTCCACCCCAGGACTGTCAGCTGAGCGCACGCATCGTCTCCCAGTAGCATCCGTCCTGCGGCATCGAGCACCGGCAGCGCCACCTCCACCTCATCGCCCTTGCCGGTCAGCACGACTCCGGGGGTCTCCGATGATGGGACGCGCGGTGGACGCCTGCGCCATGGCAGCCGCAGGCGTCCGTGCGCGGCCGGATCACGATCGGTGACCACGGGTGCCGGGGCCGTCAGCCGCACCGTCATCCCCTCTTCGAGACCACCGGGAAGTCGATGGAGCCGCACCTGCTCATCGATGAAGGCGGCCAGGGACGGCGAGAACCTCGTCCACGAGCCGATGTCGACGACGTCGCCGAGGGCGGGCGAGGGCTGCATGTCGGGCATGGCTCACACGCTAGCGGGTCGCGACATGGCCACGGTCCGCGTGTCACGCCGAGGATTTCCGGCCCGCACTGGATACGGTGGCCATGAACGGGCGTGACCACGCCCTCGCACGCCAGGAAGCAGCCACTCGATGATCCGATTCGACCATGTCTCCAAGGTCTACAACAGGGGCGCTCGTCCCGCGCTCGATGACGTCTCGATCAAGGTCAAGAAGGATGAGTTCGTCTTTCTCGTGGGCGCCTCGGGATCCGGGAAGTCGACCTTCCTGCGGCTGACCCTGCGTGAGGAGCGGCCCACCTCGGGGTCCATCCACGTGCTGGGGCGCGATCTGTCCCAGATCTCCAGCTGGAAGGTCCCCAAGCTGCGCCAGGAGATCGGCTTCGTCTTCCAGGACTTCCGTCTCCTGGAGAACAAAACGGTCTTCGAGAACGTCGCCATCGCCTCGCAGGTGATCGGCAAGCCGCGCCACTACATCCTGTCGGCGGTGCCGGAGGCCCTGGATCTTGTCGGTCTGGCGGACAAGGAACGGCGACTCCCGCACGAGTTGTCCGGCGGTGAGCAGCAGCGCGTCGCCATCGCCCGTGCCATGGTCAACCGCCCCAAGTTGCTCATGGCCGATGAGCCCACCGGCAACCTCGACCCTTCCACCTCCGTGGGCATCATGCGCCTCCTCGATCGCATCAACCGGCAGGGCACCACCGTGGTCATGGCCACCCATGACGATGAGATCGTCGACCAGATGCGCAAGCGCGTCATCGAGCTCAAGGCGGGCGAGATCGTGCGCGACCAGGCGCGCGGTGTCTACGGCTCGGACCACTGAGAGAGGCCCCCATGCGCATTCGCTTCATCCTGTCCGAGACCTTCAAGGGCCTGAGCCGCAACCTCGCCATGACCGTCTCGGTCATCCTGGTCGCCTTCGTCTCCCTGCTGTTCGTGGGCGCCTCCGCCCTGCTGCAGGAGCAGATCTCCACGATGAAGGGCGATTGGTACGACAAGGTCGAGGTCAGCGTCTACATGTGCCCGGCCTCCTCCGGGGCCTCCTGCCCCAATGGCGAGGCCACCCAGGAGCAGATCGACGCCGTCGAGGGCCTGCTCAACTCCGACGCGCTCAAGCCCTACGTCAAGAGCTACACCTTCGAGTCCAAGGCGGAGGCCTACGCCAAATTCAAGGAGGTCTACGGCAACCGACCCATTGGCCGGAACGCCACGGAGGACATGATGCCGGTGTCCTTCCGTATCAAGTTGAACGACGCCGAGAAGTACCAGGTCGTTGCGGAGCAGCTCACCGGTCGTGACGGCGTCGAGCGCGTGCGCAACCAGCGCGAGGCACTCGAGTCCTTCTTCCTCGTCATGAACCGCGCCACATGGATCACCGGGGGCTTGGCCGCGGTCATGGCGGTGGCCGCCGTGCTGCTGATCACCACCACCATTCGCTTGTCGGCCATGAGCCGGTCCAAGGAGACCGAGATCATGCGTCTGGTCGGCGCCTCCAAGTTCTTCATCCAGCTTCCCTTCGTGCTGGAGGGAGCCATCGCTGCGCTCATCGGGGCCGTCGCCGCCGTCGGCGCGCTATGGGCCGGAGTGCGTCTCATCGTGGACGAGTGGCTGGGCGAATCGCCGACATTCATCAACACGGCCTTCATCTCCACCGGGAACGTCCTGCTCCTGGCGCCCTGGATCCTCCTGGCCGCCATCGTCCTGGCAGTCGTCTCCTCCTCATTCTCCCTGTCGAAGTACACGAGGGTCTGATCATGATGTCGTTCCGTCTTCCCGGCTCTCTCAGAAGGGCTCCCGCCTCGTCCGCGGGAGCGACCGGGCGCTCCGGACCCCGGCGGTATCGCGCCCTCATCGGCGGCCACCGTCTGATCGGGGTGCTCACAGTGGTCGCACTGGTGGTGGTCCCCCTGGGGATGACAGCCCGAGCGGATGACCGTTCCGATGCCGTTGATCAGCAGAATCAGGCCGAGCAGCGGAAGGCCGAGCTCGCCTCCTCTCTCGAGGGTGTCTCCGCCGAACTCGGTCAGGCCTATCTCGACTTGCAGAGCGCTGAGACCTCGCTGACCACCGCGCAGGACGAGCTGACGACGGCCGAGGCGACGTTGGCCGAGAAGGAGCGCGAGCAGCAGCTCGCCTCCGACCGCCTCGATGTCGCCGAAGCGGACCTCGCCGCGGTGACCGAGGAGGCCACGGCCTCGGAGTCCACCGCCTCGGAGAGCACCGTCTCGGTGGCCGACCTGGTCGTTTCCGCCTATCAGGGAGACAGCTCCGTGAACTCGTGGTCCTACGTGCTGTCCTCCTCCGATACGGTTGATGATCTGACTCAGCGCGCGTCCACCATGGAGATCGCCGCCTCCATCCAGGAAACGGTCCTCGCCTCCGCCGAGACCGAGCGCGCTCAGGACGCCAACCGCAAGGCCCGTCAGGATGCCACGACTGATCGCGTCTCCACGTTGAAGGACGAGGCCGACGTCGCTGAGACGGATGCCAGAACCGCTCGCGATGACGCTGTCACCAAGCGCGACGAGGTCTCGAGCCTGAAGACCGAGAAGGAGACGGCGGCGTCCAATCTTGAGACCCAGAAGGAGGGGCTGGAGGAGCAGCAGACGCAGGCCGCCGCCGACGCGGAGGCCGCCGCCAAGCGCATAGCGGAGATTGACGCCGCCAACCGAGCCGCCTACGAGGACGGGCAGACGGGGGTCTCCTCCGAGTCGATCGGGGCGGACTCTCTCGGCGATGGCTACATCGGCCATCCCATTACCGGGGCCCTGACCGTCACGTCCCCCTTCGGCTACCGCGTCCACCCCGTGACCGGTGTCGGCACGGGCCACCAGGGCACTGATTTCGCCGCGGCCGAGGGCACGCCTCAGTACGCCGCGGCCTCGGGGGTCGCCACGTACTGGGAATCCGCCTCGTGCGGCATCGGGGTCGACATCAATGCGGGTTACATCGATGGCCATTCCTACGTCATCACGCTGTGCCACCTGTCGGGGCGAGCCATAGCCGACGGCCAGTACGTCAACCGCGGGGACACCGTCGGGTTCACCGGCTCGACCGGCTACGCGACCGGGCCTCACGTCCACTTCCAGGTGGCTCAGGACGGCGTGTACATCGACCCGATGACCCTGCCCGGCTTCTGATCGGCGCCGGCCGACCGAGACGACGGGTTGACGACGCCGATCGGCCGCGTAGGCTGGGGCACCGCGCCCGCCGGCCCGGTGATGCGCTCGGCACCGACTGGGAAGGGGACTCTCATGGCGAAGCGGCTCAACGCCAAGAAGCCCGACGCGCGCAGGAAACCTACGCCGGGCGAGCGCGCCAAGGCCGCCTCCGATGCCCATAAGACGATCGCTCGCAACAAGAAGGCCACCCACGACTACTTCATCGAGGATCGCTATGAGGCCGGACTCGTTCTGACCGGTACCGAGGTCAAGGCTCTGCGTATGGGGCGCGCCTCCCTGACCGAGGCGTGGATCGAGATCGATCGCCATGGGGAGGCCTGGCTTCAGGGGGCGCATATCCCCGAGTACCTCCAGGGCACGTGGAACAACCACGCCCCGCGTCGTAAGCGCAAGCTGCTGCTCCATCGCGCTCAGCTCGAACGGCTCGCTCAGAAGGTTCAGGCCAAGGGCTACACGATCGTGCCGCTGGAGCTGTACTTCATCGGCGGGCGGGCGAAGGTCGCCATCGCCCTGGCCCGGGGCAAACAGGACTGGGACAAGCGTCAGGCCCTGCGCGAGGCCCAGGACAGGCGCGACGCCGCGCGCGCCATGGCGGCCGTCAACCGGCGTCGGAGCTGACACGGACACGGACCGGCCCCTGCGGACGTGGAGGGCGTGAGGCCCGCGCCGTGCGGGCGCGCGTCGGCCGGTCCCGCCGGGTCTCATTCTTCACTGCGATCCGCTCGCTCCCGTCGGCCTCCGTCGACCCGGTCGGCGGCCTCACCAGTGGTCGTGCGCATGGGCCCGGATGAGCCGGTCGTAGATGTCCGTCACGGCGGCGTGCACGTCCTCGTTCAGCGGTGGTAGCGCGGCCGCCTGCGCATTGAGTCGCACCTGGTGGGGGTTGCGACTCTCGGGTAGGACGCAGGTGATCCCCTTCTGGTCCAGGAGCCAGCGCAGCGCGACCTGGACCGGGTGAACGTGCTCGGCAACGAGCTCGCGACATACTCGTGCGAACTCGCGCGCGGCCTGGGCGCCCACGTCCTCGGGAACCACCGAGAAGATCCAGCCGGCGTCGAGGGCCGCGACCGAGTCGGGGAGAACCGCCTCGGCGTCCCGGCGATGATTGCGGGAGAGTATGCCCTCGGGCAGGGGAACCCTGGCGATCACGGCCGTGTCGGTCTCCTGGGCGGCGGGCAGGACCTCCTCCAACGGCTTGTGCCGGAACACGTTGACAATGAGCTGCACGCTCCCGCAGCCGGAGTGGCGAATCGCCTCGAGCGCCTGCTCGCAGGTCTCTGCGCTCACGCCGTAGGAGCGGATTCTTTTCCGGGCGACCAAGTCGTCGAGCTGCTCCCAGACGCGCGGAGCCTCGATGACCTCACTCGGCGGGCTGTGCAGTTGAACGAGGTCGATCGTCTCGACGCCGAGATTCTGCCGAGAGCGGTCGTTCCAGGACAGGAAGTTGTCACGACTCCAGGTGAGGGCCGTCGGGGGGAGCCCGCGCCCCATCTTCGTGGCCACCGTGAGTCCGGCGTTCGGATGGGCGGCGAGGAATCGGCCGACGAAGCGCTCCGAGCGACCGTCCCCGTAGACGTCAGCGGTGTCGATGAAGGTGACACCGGTCTCGCACGCGGCCTGCAGGGTTCTGGTCGCCTCGTCTGGATCGATCTCGTACCGGTCGATGCCGAGCTCCCACGTACCAGTGCCTATGACGGAGATCTCGCGCCCCAGGGCGCTGAACGGACGATTCTCCATAACGTCCTCCTCGAGAAGCTCGGGCATCGGGCCCGCCCCGACGATTCTACTGGCCGTGCACCGGGAGCCTCCTCGTCTTGTCGTCGGGTCTTGTCATCGGGCGCCAGCCACTCCATGGGGGCGCTCCCATGGGGACTCGCCGCAGGTGCGCCCCCGGGCCGTGCAGCACCGTCGGTATCGTTCGTGTGCTCCTCGGCGCTGAGGATCGAGGTCGGAGCGTGAGCGTGACGCAGACGACCGATGACGACTCGCCGTCGTCCTGGTAGAGTCGCATTCTGCTCCTAGGAGCATGGCTTGGCGAGCCTTGTACTGCCGATGACAATTTCACAGGGGATGATCGGTTTCGACGACGGTCGTGGGTTCAGGAGAAGCGGGTCGAGGACGCGCAGTCATCTCGTTAACGCTCTGTGCAAACCAATAGGTGCCGATAACACTCGCACCGACTTCGCCCTCGCCGCCTGAGCGAGTTCCGAAGTCCGTCAGCCCGGGGACTGCTTCCGTCCCGGTTCCTGGCGTCATCCAGGGAGCCACTGCTGAGACCCCTCGTCATCGGGGGCCTCAGGACTTCTAGGTGACTGAGCCCGTCGGCGTCCTTGTTCGCGTGAGACGCCGGGGCTGAGAAAATCATCAGCGAACTGCGCCCGGAGAAGTCCTGTTGCACCACCGTCGGACCGGGGTTCGATTCCCCGCATCTCCACTAATGCCCGTGATTTCAGCGGAACGCCTCACCACGGGGTAGCTGGGGGCGTGCATCATGGTCCGGTCGGCCGAGTTGAGCGACCGACCGGAGCGGAATTCAATCGGGCTGAGGCATGGTCCGGCGGGGACGTGTCCTCATTGGTGCGTACCAGGCATCCGAGTCGTCGGCGCGGGCCGCTTCGAGCGCGGCGCGCCTGGTGGTTCCCGTGCAGGTGCGTCATCGACCCCGAGCGTGAGCGCGATGCGGCAGGGCGGGTGCCTTCACCGGTTCCGCTGGGACATCGAGATCCGAGTCTGCGAGTCCTCTTCGCCCATCACGTCCATGGCGTAACCCCGACGACGTCGAGGGCACCCGGCGCACGGATGAACGAGTGGAGCATGGCGGGCTCATCGCACAGTCGCTACTCGGCGGATGGAGGGCAGCCGGAGCGCGAGCGCTTCTGGAGAATGCGGTTCTTGGCGGCATCGATCGTGGCCGTGACCCCCCATCATTCGGGTTCCTTCATGTTTCTGCGCGGTCCTGCATGGGGGACGTGAGTGTGTCGTTTTCGCTTCGTTTCCGTGGCCGCCATTGCGGCCGCGACTCCATCACCGGCCTCGGCCGCCCCGAGGTCCGCCGGCCTCGTCCGGCCCGCACTGAAAGGCTTCGTGGCGCGAAAGAGTCGATGATGCGCTCGATCGTCCTCTGACCCGCGATGGATGGGCGGCCCGGGTCGCAGGGCGGAGAGCCTTTCGCAGCCGTCACCAGCGCAGCCAATGGGCATGCGTCCCGCATCTATTATGTCATAGGGTGTTGTGACGATCAGAACTCGCTGGGTATTCGCTGATAATCCGAACGACATCCTGAGGTCGTGGTAAGTGTGACTCGTGTGACGAACGAGGCGGCGGAAGATCACAAAGTGGCACGCCACGCCGAGAAAACACCGTCATATCTGACAAAGCGGCCCGTTTATGCATAGCGTTGCCGTCAGCGGCACCGTTCCTGGTGCCCACCAACGACCGAGAGGCAGATATATGTCCGTCAACCGCACTGAGCTCATCGCCGCCATCGCTGAGGAGGCCGATCTCACCAAGGTCCAGGCCGATGCCTTCCTTGCTGCTTTCCAGAAGGTCCTGGTCGACAATGTCGCCAAGGGTGAGGCCGTCAAGATCACCGGCCTCATGGGTGTGGAGCGCGTCGAGCGCGCCGCTCGTACTGGCCGCAACCCCCGTACCGGTGAGGAGATCCAGATCCCCGCCGGCTACGGTGTCAAGCTGACGGTGGGCTCCGCTTTGAAGAAGGCCGTCGCCAAGTGATCTCAGCGTGAGCACCCGGTGCCGCTAAGCGCAGCCGGACCGTGGACGTCAAGGCGCGTCACCCCTGGCGGGTGCCGCGCCTTCGTCACGCAGCGCTCGTGGGGAACGGCTCCTCGAGGCTCCTCCTCGGGAAGGAGGCCCGCAGGGGCTCGTCCGCATAGCCTCGCCCCCATGGACTCACCACCTGCCGTCCGAGTTGCGCAGGCAGCGGCTCCTGCACTGTCGCTGGACGGGCTGTGCAAGGCCTTCGGTCAGAAAGTCGCCGTCAACGCGCTTTCCCTGGACGTCCCGACCGGCTCCATCTACGGCATGGTGGGTCCTAACGGAGCGGGCAAGACCACGACCCTGTCCATGGCCACGGGCCTGCTCGTACCCGATGCCGGCCGCGCCGTCGTTCACGGTTTCGACGTATGGGACCAGCAGGCCGCCGCCAAGGCGCAGCTCGGCGTCCTGCCAGACGGCCTGCGCACCTTCGATCGACTCACCGGGATGGAGCTGATCACCTATGCCGGGCTGCTCCGCGGTCTGGGGCGCGATGTCGTCATTCCTCGTGCGACCCAGCTCCTTGACGTCCTGGATCTCGACGGCGCCGGCCGCACACTCGTCGCCGACTACTCCGCTGGCATGCGCAAGAAGATCAACCTCGCTTGCGCGCTCATCCACTCGCCCGGCGTCCTCGTTCTGGACGAGCCCTTCGAGGGGGTGGATCCGGTGTCCGCCCGGACCATCCAGGCGATCCTGGCCGACTTCGCCGCCGATGGCGGTACCGTCATCATCTCCAGCCACGTCATGGCGACCGTCCAGCGCTTCTGCACTCACGTGGCCATCGTCGTCGCCGGGCAGGTCGCGGCCGCGGGCACCACTGCGCAGGTCGCCGCCGGCATGGATCTGGAGGACCGTTTCACCCAGCTGGTCGGGGCGCGTGAGACGAGAGGGGACCTGTCGTGGTTGCGACCCTCGTCCGACTGAGGTGGAGGCTCACCCTCAACGCCTTGGGACGCAGCGTCTGGATCCTCCTGGCCTCCCTGCTCGGAGCCGCTTGGGCGATCGGCACCATCATCTCGGCGACCGCCGGCGCCGCGGCGCTCGGCCTCGGTGCTCCGACCTCGATCGCGGCGGGCGTCATCGGCGCCCTGGGGGCGTTGATCACTCTCGGCTGGATTCTGGTGCCGCTCCTGCTCACGGGCGTCGACTCGACGCTCGATCCCCGAGCGCTCGCGCCGTGGATAGCGCCTTCGCGCTCTTTGGCCGGAGGGCTCGCCGTGGCCGGTGCGACGGGGATCCCCGGCATCGCCACGGCCGTCTGCCTCGCCCTTCCCGCGCTGACGTGGGCGATGGGCGGCCATTGGGGCGCGGCCGGGCTCGCTCTGCTCCTTGCCCCGGTTGCCCTGGCGACCTGCGTGCTCGCCTCGCGCGTCGTCGTGATCGGGACCGGCGTGTCGACCACGCGCTGGGGACGGGACATCATCGGCGCCATCGGGGGAGTGGCCGTCATCGGGGCCGCCGTCGTGCCCAGTCTGTTCAATGCCGTCGCCATGCGCTCGGAAGGCCTTGACGACTCGCTGTTGATGGCGATCGCCCGGGTGCTCTCCCTGAGCCCGTTCGGCTGGGCTCTCGCCGCTCCGGGTTATCTGGCGCAGGGACGGGCCGGTGCCGCGCTGAGCCTGGCGGTCGGCGCCCTGGCGCTCCCGATCGCGCTGGCGCCTTTGTGGGGCGGGGTGGTGCGGCGCGTCATGTCCGGGGACAGGGCATCCGGGCGGCGCAGACGTTGTGAAGGCGACGCCGACGTCCCGGCGCCCGCCGATGCCGTGCGAACCGTGCAGCCCACGCTCAGCGGTGCCACGACGAGTGCGCCCCTGGTGTGGCAGCGCCGACTGGAACGGGTCATCCCCCCGCCGGCCGCCGCCATCGCGGCGCGCTGTCTGCGCTACTGGCGCACTGATCCACGCTACCTGGCGCTGGGCGCCTCCGCCGTGTTCGTCGCGCTCGCCGTGGGCGTCGTGATGGTGCTGAACACCCAACAGGGCTTCGGAGGCGCCGAGGGGGACTCATCCCTCGCGTCGGCGCCGGTCAGCGCAGCGTCCGGCGGAGCTCCGCCGGCGCTGCTCGGTGTGCCGGTCGTCATCGCTCTCATGTCCGGATGGGCCCTGCACGACGACCTGGGATACGACTCCACCGCCCTGTGGATGCACCTGAGCGCCGGGGTGCGCGGGCGCGACGACAGGATGGGACGCATGGTTGCCGCCGCCCTGTGGACCCTGCCCGTCCTGGCGATCATCACCATCGCCCTCGGCATGTGGACCGCGCGCTGGGACATCGTTCCCGCGGTTGTCGGGGTGCAGCTCGGCCTGTACGGCGCCGCTGCGGCCTGGTCGGGGGTCATGAGCGCAGTTCTGCCCTACGAGGTCAATGCGCCGGGGGAGAGCCCGCTGAAGTCGCGGACCTCGGGCATGGCTCTGGCCGCCTCGCTGGTGCAGATGGTCGGCCTGGGCGTGGTCGTCGTGCTCGCGCTACCAGTCGTCGTCGGCATCTGCATCCTCGTGATGACCAGTGCCTGGCAGTGGGGCTGGGCACTCCTCGCAGGCGGGGCGTTCTGGGGAACGGGGCTCGCCTGGGCCGGTGCCGTCATTGGAGGGCGGGCTCTCGATCGGCGCTGGGTATCGGTGCTGACCACCGTGCGCTCCTGGCCGGGGCATGCCGAGACACGCTGAGCGCATTCCGCGCGGAAATGGCCCGCGGAGCTCGAGAGGGCCGGTGGCGCGGCACCGGAAGATGACAAGCGGCGATCCGCTGTCCTAGGGTTCTCTGGCCGGTGCGCATGGCCGCGCTTCCCGGTTCGAGGGTCCGTTCGGGCCCGGACATCCCCGTCATCGCTGAAGAGGAGCAAACCTATGGAGCTCGTCATCCTGGACAACGCCGAGGCCATCGCTCAACGTGCCGCCGATGCGGTCGAGGACCTTCTGACCGCCGAGCCCGCCGCTGTTCTGGGAACCGCCACGGGGTCGAGCCCGCTTCCCCTCTACGACGAGCTCGCTCGCCGCTGCGAGGCCGGACGCCTCTCGTTCAAGGAGGTCACCGGCTTCATGCTCGATGAGTACGTCGGCCTGCCCGAGGGGCACCCCGAGCGCTACGCGACGTTCATGGAGCGGAATCTGCGCTCTCGCGTGGACATGCGGCCGGGCGCCCTGCACGGTCCCGATGCCCTGAGGGAGGACCTCCAAGCCGCCTGCGATGCCTACGAGGCCTCCATGGCGGCCGCCGGTTACTGCGATCTGCAGATCCTGGGCATCGGCTCCGACGGCCACATCGGCTTCAACGAGCCGGGCGGTCCGCTCGACTCCTCGACCCATGTCGATGAGCTCACCGAGCAGACCCGCAGGGACAATGCCCGCTTCTTCGACGACGATATCGACGCGGTCCCCACGCGCTGCATCACCCAGGGGCTGGGCACGATCATGAAGGCGCGCAAGCTCGTTCTCATCGCCACGGGTGAGAACAAGGCCGAGGCCATCGCCCACCTCGTCGAGGGTGAGGTCGACCCCCGGTGGCCCGCCACCGTCATGCAGAACCACGCCGACGCCCTCGTGCTCGTCGACCCCGCCGCCGCGAGTCTGCTCGGGAACAAGGAGCAGCACTGAGCGTTCCGCGATCCGTCATGCGTTCAACCGGCCGGTCGTGGCGCGGTCCTCACCGCGTTATGCTGCGCCGGGGGGGATGAAGGCCCGCGGCGCCCGGCCTACACTGGGGCCATGAGCGAGTCCTCTGCCCCCACGACCGGAGCCTCCGGTGATCCGGACGCCCGACCGAGCCAGTCCGCGGGCACGGCCGTCCTGGAGCGCGAGGAGCTCCAGTCCACCGACGACGGCGACGCCGACCGCTTCGCCCACTACGTGCGCAAGGACAAGATCGCCGCGGCCTCTGCCACGGGGCGTCCGGTCGTTGCCCTGTGCGGCAAGGTGTGGACCCCCGGGCGGGACCCGTCGAAGTACCCGGTGTGCCCCACCTGCAAGCAGATCTACGAGGCGATGAGGCCCGGCGGCGGCAAGGGCGATGGCCCGCGCTTCCCGCGCTCCCCCTTCTCGCGAGGCGGTCGGTGAGCTCCGCGCGAGGTCCCCGGGCGCAGCACAATCCGACTCAGCCGTCCATCTTCGCTGCCGAGAACCTGTCTCCGGCCTATCCGCAGCGCGCCGCCTGGGGCACATCGCGGCCGCTGCGCGCCTGGCAGGCGGCTGCGCTGAAGAAGTACATGGACAGCACGCCCGAGGACTTCCTCGCGGTGGCCACGCCGGGTGCGGGCAAGACCACCTTCGCCCTGCGCGTCGCCACCGAGCTGCTCGCCGCCGGCGAGGTTCACAGGGTCACCGTCGTGTGCCCCACCGAGCACCTGAAGTACCAGTGGGCCGAGGCGGCTGCTCGCGTCGGCATCCGTCTGGACCCCTCGTACACGAACTCCCAGGGCGCGCTGGGCTCGCGCTTCGACGGCGTGGCCCTGACCTATGCCCAGGTCGCCGCCAATGCCAATCTCCACCGCGCCCGCACCGATTCGATTCGTACCCTGGTGGTTCTCGACGAGATCCACCACGGCGGGGACGCGCTGAGCTGGGGCGATGCCATCCGTGAGGCCTTCACCCCGGCGCGTCGCAGGCTCGCTCTGACCGGTACGCCCTTCCGCTCCGACGAGTCGGCCATTCCCTTCGTGCGCTACGTCGAGGAGACCGGGGGAGCCAAGCGGTCCCGAGCCGACTACTCCTACGACTACGCCGACGCCTTGCGCGACGGAGTTGTGCGCCCGGTCATGTTTATGACCTACTCCGGCGAGATGCGCTGGCGCACCAGGGCCGGGGACGAGGTCGCCGCGCGCCTGGGCGAGCCGCTGACCAAGGATCTGGAGTCCCAGGCCTGGCGCACGGCCCTCGACCCGTCGGGGGAGTGGATCCCCGCGGTTCTGGCGGCCGCCGACCAGCGGCTGAGCGAGGTTCGCCGCCAGGTGCCCGACGCCGGTGGACTCGTCATCGCCTCGGACCAGAGGTCGGCCCGTGCCTACGCGAAGCGTCTCCGCGTCATCACAGGCGAGTCTCCCACGGTGGTTCTGTCCGATGACGCCGGTGCCTCCAGCCGCATTGAGACCTTCGCCGCGAGCGACGACCGCTGGATGATTGCGGTACGCATGGTCTCCGAGGGTGTGGATGTGCCCCGCCTGGCGGTCGGCGTCTACGCGACCTCCACCGCCACCCCGCTGTTCTTCGCCCAGGCCGTTGGACGCTTCGTCCGCTCGCGCGCCAGGGGCGAGACCGCCTCGGTGTTCCTTCCCACCGTCACCCCCCTGCTGGGGCTCGCCAACGAGATCGAGGTCGCCCGCGATCACGTCCTGGGCAGCGGCGGGTCCGCCGACGAGGATTCGCTCGTCGCCCCCGAGGATCGGCTCGTGGCTGAGGCCAACAAGGCCGAGAAGGCCTCGGACGACCTGCTGGGCTCTTTCGAGGCCATGGACTCCACCGCCGAGTTCGACCGGGTCCTGTTCGACGGCGGTGAGTTCGGTACCGGTGCCATGGTCGGCAGTGTGGAGGAGCAGGAGTACCTCGGCCTACCCGGCCTGCTTGAGCCCGAGCAGGTGACGGCCCTGCTCCGCCAGCGTCAGGACAAGCAGATTCGTACTCAGAAGAAGCAGGCGGCTGCGCAGCGCCGAGCCGATTCGGGTGCCGACGATGCCAGGCGCCGAGCCGCCGCCCGCAAGGAGTTGAGCCAGCTCGTCGCCGCCTGGGCGCGTCGTTCCGGGCAGCCCCATGGCGTCGTTCACAATGAATTGCGTCGCGTGTGCGGCGGTCCCGAGGTGGCGCAGGCCTCCACCGAGGAGATCACCAGGCGCGTGGAGACCCTGCGCTGCTGGTTCGTCGGGAAGCGGTGAGCCGGCTCGCCCGCGGCTGTGCGCGTGCGCCGTGCCCGCCCCGGCCGTGCGTCAGCCGACCAGGGGCCTGCGGCCGTCGAGGTCGAGATGGCGTGTGGGCACCGCCGGCTCCCCCTCGCTCAGGCGCCAGGCGTCGTAGGGCAGTTCCGCGCGTGAGACCCGGTGCCGCTCCGCCGCAGCGGCCAGTGCTCGCGGGCCGCGGTGCTCCTCGACGACGACGCCATCGCGTACCAGCTCGACTTGCAGCGGGCGGGCTCCGGCCTCGGCCAGGGCCGCCAGTGCCTCATCCTGGTTCAGGGCCGACACAACGAGTTCTTCGGCGGCGGAGCCAGTGGCGTCCATCGCACGACCCGCCCACTTGCGCCCGCCGACGGTCGCCTTGCCCCCTTCGGAGAACTTGGCGACCTGGTGCATCTCGCCGTCGGATCCGGCCCGCTCGACGAGCTTGTACACCAGGGCGGCCGTCGGGCGCCCCGAACCGGTGACCAGCTTGGTGCCCACGCCGTAGGAGTCCACCGGCGCGGCCCCCAGGCCGGCGATCGCGTACTCGTCCAGGTCGTTGGTGACCGTGATCCTCGTCGTCGTCGCTCCCAGGGCGTCGAGCTGTGCCCGCACCTTGAAGGCCTCGGCGACCAGGTCGCCGGAGTCCAGACGCACTGCCCCGAGCTCGCCGCCGGCATCGCGCGCCGCCTTGACGGCGCGCTCCACGCCGCGGGCGATGTCATAGGTGTCGACCAGGATCGTGGTGCTCGGGCCGAGGCTGGCGACCTGGGCTGTGAAGGCGTCCTCCTCCGAATCGTGCAGCAGGGTGAAGGAGTGCGCCGAAGTCCCCACCGTGGGGATCCCATAGCGCATGCCCGCTTCAAGATCGCTGGTGGCGACGAAGCCGCCGACGACGGCCGCGCGGGCCGCCGCGACCGCCGCCCGCTCGTGGGCGCGTCGGGCGCCGAAGTCCACACAGGGCCTCCCGTGCGCGGCGATCGTCATGCGCGAAGCCGCCGAGGCGACGGCGCAGTCGTGGTTGTAGATCGACAGGGCTAGAGTCTCCAGGATGCAGGCCTCGGCGAAGGTGCCCTCGACGGTCAGCAGGGGGGAGCCGGAGAAGTAGCACTCGCCCTCGGCGTACCCGCGGATCGTGCCCGAGAATCGGTATTCGCGCAGGTAGTCCAGCGTCGTGTCATCCACGATGCCGGCGGTGCGCAGGAAGTCGATCTGGGCGCCGGTGAAGACGAACTCCTCGATGGCCTCCAGGAGGCGGCCCGTGCCCGCGACGACTCCGAAACGCCGGGAGGAGGGCAGACACCGCCCGAACAGTTCGAAGACGCTCGCGCGCTCGGCGGCTCCCGAGTGAAGAGCCCCCTGGAGCATGGTGAGCTCGTACATGTCGGTCAGTAGGGAGGTGGAGGGGCTTGTCGGGTCGAGCGCGGCGTGCTGCGTAGGTGTCATGACTCCCAAGCTATCCTGGAAACCGGATCAGCACACGGCGCCTGGACCACAGCATTCATTCCGGCCGCTAGGCTGGGGCACATGAGTGCACATGTCGTCGAGCCCGACGTCGGGGAGCGCGCGCGCACCGTCTCCCAGTCCCTGTGGCGCACGGTCGTCCATGACGATCCGGTCAACACTATGGATTACGTCACCTGGGTCTTCCACTCCTACTTCCACTTCTCCCTGCCCCTGGCGCGAAGCCGCATGATGCAGGTGCACACCACCGGGCGCGCCACCGTGTCCTCCGGCGCGCGCGAGCGCATGGAGGTCGACGTCACCGCCATGCACTCCTACGGCCTGCGCGCTACCCTCGAACCGGTTGCCGATGACTGCGACGAGCACGGGGACAATCCCTGATGCGAAGCTTCGTCGAGGCGGCCGACGGGTGGGAGAGCCGGTTGGAGACCTGGGAGCGCGAGTACCTCGCGGGCCTGCTCGAGCAGGTGGCTGTGCTGCTGGCCGCGGACGAGTCCGCTCTGGGCGGCATTCGCAGCGCCGCTCCGCCGCACTCCGGGCAGCGGAAGGGGGAGAGTCCCCGCGACGGCGACGTTCTGGCCGCCCTGGACTTCGATCCGGGCCCGGTGACCCGGCCGCCGGCGCGCGAGCCCCGGCCGCCGTCGTCCACCCCGCCGGCGCTCGCTCCCGTCCTCGACATGCTGCTGCCCGACGCATCGGAGGATCCTGACATCGCACTCGAAGTGGCGGATCTGACCCGCTCGCGGTTGCGCGCCCTGAAGTACGAGCGCCTGGAGGCCGCCATCGCCGAGCTGCTCGAGCCCACCGGGGGCGGGGGCGCGGTTCGCGTCGTCCGCGGGCACGAGCAGGAGTGGCTCGGCGCCCTCAATGACGTGCGCCTCGTGCTGGCGCAGCGGTTGGACATCGACGGACCCGAAGCTGCTGATGACGTCCACGCCGTTGCTTGGCAGGAGGCTCCGAGCAGCGAGAACGACGATGCCCGCTGGCGCCGCGGTATCGCTCTGTCCTACGACATGCTGACCTGGTGGCAGGAATCACTGGTAACCGTGCTGCTTTCCGGCTGAGCCGCCGCCTAGTCTCAGGTGCGTGAATGACGCGCCGATCGGGATGTTCGACTCCGGGGTCGGAGGCCTGACGGTGGCACGGGCCGTGCTCGACCAGCTGCCCGGCGAGCAGATCCTCTACATCGGGGACACCGCCCATAGCCCCTACGGCCCCAGGAGCGTCAGCGAGGTTCGTTCTCTGGCGCTCGGTGTCATGGACGAGCTCGTCGATGCGGGCGTCAAGATGCTCGTCATCGCCTGCAACACCGCGTCGGCGGCGGTCCTGCACGACGCTCGGCGCCGCTACACCAAGGATAGGGGCGTCCCCGTCGTCGAGGTCATCCATCCCGCCGCTCGAGCGGCCGCCCGCGTTACCCGCAACGGCCGTATCGGTCTGATCGCCACCCAGGGCACCGTCGACTCGCGCGCCTACGCCGATGCGCTCGAGGCCGTCCCCGGTGTTGAGCTCTTCTCCGAGGCTTGTCCACGCTTCGTCGAACTGGCCGAGCGCGGGGTGACCACCGGTCCGCAGGTGCTCGCCACCGCTGAGGACTACCTGGCTCCCGTCAAGGCAGCCGATGTGGACACCCTCATTCTGGGATGCACCCACTACCCGCTGCTCATCGGACCGATCTCCTACGTGATGGGCCAGGATGTGACTCTGGTGACCTCGAGTGAGGAAACCGCCAAGGACGTCTACCGCGAGCTGGCCCGGCGCGATCTGCTGCGCGATCCCGACGCCGCCCCGCCGCGTCACGAGTTCCGCTCCACCGGCGATCCCGGATCCTTCGCGGTCCTGGCGCGCAGGTTCCTGGGACCCGAAGTCGGACGGGTTTCGCGGGTGGACTCGGTACCCGGGTCGACGCACATGGTCTTCTCCTCCGACGTTCCGGCTCCCGCCCCTATCGTCCCTGTCACCGCCGACGATCGCGTCCCCCGTACGGACCCCGAAGAATTGAGCAAGGATCCCGCATGAAGCTCACGGTCATCGGCTGCGCCGGAAGCATGTCCGGTCCCGATTCCTCGGCCTCCTCCTACCTCGTGCAGGCCGACGGCCCGGGCCCGGACGGGGAGCGGACGTGGTCGATGATCCTGGACCTGGGGCCGGGGTCGATGGGGCAGATGCTGCACTATCTCGACCCGGCCGACTTGGATGCGATCGCGATCTCCCACTGCCACGCCGACCACATGGTCGACCTCGTGGGCATGCACGTCTTCCGACGGTGGAACCCGACCGGAGCGTTGGGGCCCGTGCTCACCCTGGGGCCCAGCGAGCTGCGGACGCGCCTGAACGGTGTCGACGGCACCGCGCCCGAGGAGACCTACGCTTCCGAGTTCTCCTTCCGCACGGCTGTGGCGGGCGAGACGGTGCGGGTGGGACCGATGACGATCACTCCCTACACCGCCCTGCATCCGGTGGAGGCCTACGGCTACCGCATCGAGGGGCCTGGCCGGGATGGGCGGCGGATGGTGAGTCTGGCCTTCACCGGGGACACTGACCTGTGCTCCGGTGCGGAGGCCATGTCCGACGGCGTCGATCTGCTGCTGTCCGAAGCCGCCTTCCTGGAGGGGCGCGACACCTATCGCGGGATGCATCTGACCGGCAGGCGCGCCGGCGAGCTCGCCGCGGGCACGAGCGGTGAGGGTGGGCGTACGCCCGCGGGCGGCCTCGTGCTGACCCACATCCAGCCGTGGACGGATCCGGCCGACACGCTCAAGGAGGCCGCCGAGGTCTACTCCGGACCGCTCGAGGCCGCGACCTCGGGGGCCAGCTGGCAGGTCTGAGGTGACGGTACCGGTGCGCTACATGCCCGCCGTCCCCGATGGACCGGATCGCCCCTGGACCCGGGGGCGGCGCACCCGGTGGTGGCTCGTCGTTCCGGCTGATCTGGTGACGGTGTCGCTCGTGGCCCTCTTCACGGCCGCTTCGGCGCACGAGACCTCGCGGACCCTCGGGCTGCTCGTCCGCGGGGTCGGTTCCATCGCCCTCGCATGGCCGGTGGCATGGGGATTGAGACGCGGCCGCGACCACCTCGAAGCCCTATGGCCCGAGGGCGGAATCGTCATCGGCACCACGTGGATCGTGTGGACGGTCGGACACGGATTGGCCGGCGGAGCGTTCGCGTCCTTCGCTCCGGTATTGGCGGCTTTCCTCGTTGTTCTCCAGGCGGGGTGGCGCTGCTTGTACGGCTATGCCAAGGCTCACGACTCGCTGGTGCCCGAGCCGGTCCAGCGCAGGCTCGACGCCGAGGAGAACCGACAGGCCCCGGACCGGCCCGTCGATGATGGGTGAGGGCGGTCCGCTCCCGCTGTCGGGCGCGGAGTGGGGGCGGCGGATGGTCCAGGGCCTCGGGCGGGGTGCCGCGGGACCAGCCGTCACGTGCGGTCCTCTCTTGAGGCCCTTGCTCTTCAGGATGCCAGCAGCTCTGCCAGTACGGGCGCCAGCTCGCGGAACGCCTGACCGCGGTGGGAGATCGCACTCTTCTCGATCGCACTCATCTGCGCCGTCGTCCGCCCGGCGCCGCCGGGTGCGTCCTCCTGAACGGGCACGAAGATCGGGTCGTAGCCGAAGCCGCCCCCGCCGCGGGGCTCGCCCAGCAGCCGTCCCTCCATCGATCGCTCGATGATGGTGACAGCCGGCTCATCGCCCGGATCCGGACCCGGTGCGATCAGCACGGCGGCGCATGTGAAGCGCGCCGTGCGGTGCGGATCCGTCACGTCGGTAAGTTGGTTCAGCAGCAGGTGCAGGTTCGCCGCGTCGTCGCCGTGTCGACCCGACCAGCGGGCCGAGAAGATGCCCGGGGAGCCGCCGAGGACATCTACGCATAGGCCCGAGTCGTCGGCGACGGCAGGAAGGCCGGTGCCGTCCGCCAGGGCGCGGGCCTTGATCTCGGCATTGGCCGTGAAGGTGAGTCCGTCCTCGACGGGCTCGGGGACGCCCGCGGTGGCTGCCGAGATGATCGAGGACGGGTCCAGACCGGGCACGAGTGGCGCCAGGATCGCCCGCAACTCGGCCAGCTTGCCGGGGTTGCGCGTGGCCAGGACGAGGCGCGCGCCTTGCGGGACCGCCGTGATGGGAGGCGTCATGCTCCAGTCCCGTCGTCGGTGGAGCGCACGGTGAAGGGGACGTCCGCCGGGCCGGACAGGGCCTTCGTCTGGAGGGCCGCCAGTTCGGTGTTGCCCTTGGCGGCCAGATCCAGCAGGGCGCACAGCTCGTCGCGGTCGAAGGGGACGTGCTCGGCCGTGCCCTGCACCTCGATGAAGTGCCCGTCACCGGTCTGGACGACGTTCATGTCGGTGTGGGCGCGTACGTCCTCCTCGTAAGGCAGGTCCAGGCAGGCAGTGCCGTCGATAATGCCGACGCTGATCGCGCTCAGCGAGTCCGACAGGACCGGCCTGCCGGCTCGCGGCCGGATGTGCCCGCCCGCCGTGCCCCAGGCGATGGCGTCGGCCAGGGCCACGTACGCACCGGTGATGGCGGCGGTACGGGTGCCGCCGTCGGCCTGGAGGACGTCGCAATCCAGAGCGATCGTGTTCTCCCCCAGGGCGGCGACGTCGATGATGCCACGTAGGGACCGGCCGATAAGCCGGGAGATCTCGTGGGTGCGACCGCCGATCCTTCCGCGTACCGATTCCCGGCCGCTGCGCTCGGAGCCCGCGCGGGGGAGCATGGCGTACTCGGCCGTCACCCAGCCCTCGCCTCCGCCCTTGCGCCAGCGCGGCACGCCTTCGGTGAAGGAAGCCACGCACAGGACGCGGGTGCGGCCGAACTCGATGAGTACCGAGCCCTCGCCGTGGTCCAGCCAGTGTCGGGTGATGGTGACGGGGCGCAGTTCATCGGCGGCGCGCCCGTCTTTGCGGTTTCCGGTGTCAGTCACGGCGCCAGGCTACCCGCCTCCGGGGCATCGACCTCATCGCTCGCGGAGACGGTGACCGTGCGGGAGCAGTCCGCGAAGCAGGTCACGATCTCCTAAAAACTTAAATTCTAGGATTGATCTAGCAATGTGTATGTTTATATTTAGAGAGTCTTGGTTCTTCACATCTTAAGGAGTGCGTCATGCCGATCGTGCCCAGGCCCCATGGGATTCGTCCGCAGCCTTCGAGGATTCGGGCGCTGCCCGTCAGCGCCCGAATCCTCGCTCTCGTCATCGTTATCGTTCCGGTGCTCGCCGGCTGCAGCGAGCCCGCTGCGCGCGTCACTGCCACCGCATCCGCGAGTTCCAGCCCCACTCCCACCCGACAGGTGACGGTTGCGGTTCCGAACGTCGTCGGTATGAAGGGCGATGCAGCGGCCGATACCCTCAAGGAGGCCGGGTTCACTGAGAAGCCGACGTACGCGGATGTCGACGGCGAGGAGACCGTGCAGGAGGAGAGCGACTGGACGGTGACCGCGCAGGGTCCGCAGGCGGACACGCAGGCCCCCGTGGATCAACCGATCACTCTGATGGTCCGCCACGATCGCGCGGACGCATCCGCCTCCGCATCGGCGGTGGCCACGGAGCCGGAGTCCGCACCCGAGCCGGCTCAGGCCCAGGAACCCGAGTCCGCACCCGAGCCGGCTCAGCCCCAGGAACCCGAACCCGCACCCGAACCGGCTCAGCCCCAGGAACCCGAACCCGCACCCGAACCCGCTCAGCCCCAGGAACCCGAACCGGGGGGTGTGTACTACAGAAGCTGCAAGGAGGCGAAGGCTGCGGGAGCGGCTCCGCTGTACCAGGGCGAACCCGGCTATCGGCCCGGTCTGGATCGCGACCACGACGGGATCGCCTGCGAGAAGTGAGCTGCTCGCGTGAGGTATTCGTCGTCTCCGCGCACCGGATGGGGTGCGCCCGCTGCGGGCGTCCGTCCGCAGCGGGCGGAGGACGATGAGCTCCAGGTCGGCTTGGGCGCGAAATACGGCCGGATCGGTGCGAAACTGGGCCGAGCCCGGCAGCGGGGACGGGAGCGGGGTGCGCAAGAAGGGATTCGAACCCTCACGCCCGAAGGCACCAGAACCTAAATCTGGGGCGTCTACCAATTCCGCCACTCGCGCCGTAGTCCCAGCCTACCTGCTCGCGCTCGCCGTGTCCGATGCTCGCCTCGCAGCCGTCCTTCCCGACGCTTCAGTGCGCTGGTCGTCCCCTTGCCGAGGCGGCGACGGCGGGGGCATGACGTGGAGGCTCCTCGAAGCGGCGAAGCGCCCGCCGATGCCGCCTCGAACGTTGCCACGGCCCGCCGGACGCGTCGTGGGCGAGCGGGGGCTCAGGCAGCCAGAGCCCGCTGCGCGGCCTGGACGCGCTCGAGAGCGCGCTCGATACGTGAGGGCGATGCGGCCGAGCCCAGGGAGCTCAACTCGGCACGAGCTGCGATCAGCTCCCGCTCCGCGGCCTCGCGGTGGGCGGGCTCGATCGTGCGACTCTGCGTCTTCATCATGTTCTCCTTGTGTCTTCACGGCCCGCATATGGGCCCTTCGAGGCCGGGCGGAATGCAGGTATCTCCTGCGACCCGGCGATGGGTGGCTGATGGGAAGCCGTCATGGCGCGGCTGATGTGACGAGCCGGCACCCGGTGGTCGGGAGGTCCGCGCGAAACCGTTGCGGTCCCTACGACCGACGCAGGGGGGAACGCTCAAGGTGGTGGGAGTATTCCCGACGCACGGACAGACGGCACGATGAATCGACCGGGAGTCATGCGAGCGGCAAACCGTTCCGGCCCTGCACGTCGCAAGCGCACCGCACAGCCATGGGCACGACATCCCCGTGCGTAGTACCTCCTCAGGGACTCGAACCCTGGACACCCTGATTAAGAGTCAGGTGCTCTAACCAAC
>ERZ773008.96-NODE-96-length-58438-cov-9.688128_pt1 | contig 58438 bp, 41 predicted proteins | sample MGYA00580664_ERZ773008 | MGnify/ENA primary metagenome ERZ773008 (study PRJEB29015, sample SAMEA2738016) | human oral metagenome | biome: human oral; feature: human-associated habitat; material: dental | place: China | collected 2048 ...
GGTGATGCCGGCCGTGGCCTTCATGATCGCGGCCGTCAGCCTGGCGGTGGCGCTGTGCACCCGGATCGTCATGGCGATCGTCCTCGATGTCCTGCTGGTGATCATGGGACTGCTCATCGGCGGCAACGACGTCCTGGTGGTCACGTGGCTGTGGCGGCTGGCCCCCTGGGGCTGGATCGCCGTGGCCCACCAGTTCCCCGAGCGCTGGCTGACGATCGTCGCGGCGAGCCTGCTCATCGGCTCGGTGGCGATGGGGGCCGCGGTCCTGGGTGCTCGGCGGGCGGCACTCAGGAGCTGATCCGGAAGCGCGACGTCCCCGGTCCCACTGAGTCCGGTCGGGCTCCCGCCGATGGATCCTTCAACGATCCCGCGGCGCTCAGCACCCGGCTGAGCCGGAAGCGGCCGGCCTTCCGATAGCCTGGAGCCATGAAGACCTTCGAGGACCTGTTCGCCGAGCTCCGGGACAAGGCCGCGACCCGCCCGGCGGGCTCCGGCACCGTGGCGGAGCTGGACCGGGGCGTCCACTTCATCGGCAAGAAGCTGGTCGAGGAGGCGGCCGAGGCCTGGATGGCCTGCGAGCACGAGTCCGACGAGGCGGCCTGCGAGGAGATCAGCCAACTGCTCTACCACGCCCAGGTCATGATGGTCGCCAAGGGCTACACCCTCGCCGACGTCTACAGGCACCTCTGATACGTCCCGATGACATTTCGACGCCCTTGAGGCACCCGGACCCCGCCCGCCACGACACACGAGGAAATACAGAGGAATCAGAGGAATCACAGTGCTGCGCATCGCCGTGCCCAACAAGGGCTCCCTGTCCGAGCCCGCCGCCGCCATGCTCACCGAAGCCGGGTACCGCACCCGTCGGACGGGGCGCGAGCTCGTGCTCCTCGACGAGGTCAACGAGGTCGAGCTGTTCTTCCTGCGCCCCCGGGACATCGCCGTCTACGTGGGCCAGGGCACCGTCCACGCCGGTATGACGGGGCGGGACCTGCTGCTCGACTCCGGGGTGGACGCCGTCGAGCACCTGCCCCTGGGCTTCGCCCGCTCCACCTTCCGCTTCGCGGCCCCGACGGGGACGATGGCCTCGATCGCGGACGTCGCGGGCAAGCGCGTGGCCACCTCCTACGACGTGCTGGTGCGCGATTACCTCGCCGCCCGGGACGTGGACGCCGTGACCGTGCACCTCGACGGCGCAGTCGAGTCCTCCGTCCAGCTCGGGGTCGCCGATCTCATCGCGGACGTGGTCGAGACCGGCACGACGCTGCGCGCCGCGGGCCTGGAGGTTTTCGGCGAGCCGATCCTGACCAGCGAGGCCGTGCTCATCACGACCGAGCAGCATCGGGACGCGCCCGGGCTGGCCACACTCGTGCGGCGCCTGGAGGGCGTGCTGCGCGCCCGGTCCTACGTGCTCGTGGACTACGACGTTCCCATGAGCAGGCTGCACCTGGCGGCGGCGCTGACCCCGGGCATCGAGTCGCCCACGGTCTCTCCGCTGCAGAATCCCGACTGGGTGGCGGTGCGCGCCATGGTACCGCGGGCGGACATGAATCGCGTCATGGACGAGCTCTACGAGGTTGGGGCGCGCGCCATCCTCGTCTCCTCACTCCTGGCCTGCCGGCTGTAGCCGACTCGTCCTGCGCGCCCGACCGCGGCTCGTCCCCGTCGGGCGCATCCGAGGGCATGGCGACTACTGCCCCAGGGGCACGCACACGTCGGAGTCCCGCACCTCCTCCTCGCCCAGCAGCCCGTGGGAGGACAGGAAGTCGATCATGGGGGCGATGTCCTCGACCCGAACGGAACCGATGTCCCGCGTCCCGTCCCCTCTGACGAGGTCGCCGGTGGCCACGGCGACCTCGCGGGCATGCGCGGCCTGAGTCGTATCGGCCAGGTCGGGCACATACTCCTCGGTGGCCTCGACGGCGGCATCCGGGTCGTCGATGAAGCTCGTCATACCGGTGGCCGAGGCCGCGACGACCTCGGCGAGCTCGTCGCGACGGGTGGACAGGGCATCCGATGACGTGATCAGGGAGGCGCCCACCAGCGGCACGTCCTCACCGATGGCGAGGGTGCGCACGGCGGTGCCGTTCTGCGCGAGCTGGACGGCGTCGTTGTTGGAGTAGCCGACGACCGCATCGACCTTGCCCGAGGCGAGGGCGGCCTGCTGGGTGTAGCCGATCTCCTGGATCGTGACATCGTCCTGGCCGAGCCCGGCCGTGGACAGGGCCACCAGGAGGGAGTACCAGGTCTCCCCCGAATTGCCGGGAGTGCCGATGGTCCTTCCTCTCAGCGCGGCCAGGTCCGTCATCTCCGAGTCCTCGGGCACGATGACGCAACCGGGGTAGCGCTGGTAGAAGCCACCGATGACGACCAGGTCATTGCCGTTGGAGGCGGCCACGACCGCCTCGTCCGCACCGGCGACGACGAGCTGCTCCGTCCCGGCCAGGAGAGCGTCGAACCGGCCCTCCTGCTCGCCGTGGTGGCGCAGCGACACCCCCGAGGCGTACTGGTCGTTCCTCAGCGCCAGGTAGAAGGGGGCGAACTGGATGTTGGGCGTGTACGTCAGGCCGATGACCAGGTCCCCGGTGCCTCCGGAGGCACCGGCGGAGGCCTTCCGGGCGCCGGTTCCGGAGCCGCAGGCGGTGAGGATCCCCGTCAGGGCCGTGACGGAGACGGCGGACAGGATCGAGCGGCGGGAGGGGTGGTTCATCGTGGGTCCTTCCGGTCGGCGGGTTGGCAGGGTCGGCGGGGTCGAGCGGATGCGTGAGAATGGCGCGACGCCGGGCGGGCGAATGGTCTGCGATGCACGGGTCGGCACGGGTGCGCGGTCGTCAGGTCGCACGGCGCCCGCGCAGCGAGTCCACGACGCGGCTGCGGCGCTCGAGCTCGTGCAGGCACCAGTGGGTGGTCGTCGCCATGACGCACAGGATGACGATCGTGGAGAACAAGCCGGTGGTATCGACGCTCTGGCGCTGGGAGGCGAGGACCATGCCCAGGCCTCTGCCCCCCATGATCATCTCCCCGATGACCGCGCCGGTGACCGACAGCGTGAAGCCGGTGCGCAGCCCGGACAGGATGGCGGGCAGCGCCATGGGCAGCTCCATGTGCACGACCATGGAGGCCCCGTGAGCGCCGTCGAGCCGGGCGGCGTCGATGACGTCGGTGTCCAGGCCGCGCAGGCCCAGCAGGACGGTGACGGTGATCGGGAAGAAGACCATGAGGACGCACAGCGCCACGATCGGCACGGTGCCGTAGCCGATCCACACGACCAGCAGCGGGGCGATGGCGACGGCGGGCACGGCCTGGGAGGCGGCGACGTAGGGCAGGACGGCTCGGGTGAACAGGCGCCAGTGGAAGAGCGCCCAGGCCAGGGGCAGGGACAGCGCCGCCGCGGCCAGGCAGCCCAGCGCCGCTTCGGTCAGGGTGACCCGGGCGTACTCGAGCAGGTCGGCGCGGCTCACGCCCAGCCACAGGCGGCGAGCGACGTCCGCGGGCCCGGGCAGGAAGACCGGCAGGATGAGGCCGGCGCGGGTCACGGCCCACCACGTGGCGAGGATGGCCAGGCCCAGGGAGATGGCGGGGCCGGGGCCCCGATGCCCACGGTGTCGCCGGGCGGAGGCGCGTTCCTGCCACGACGAGGCGACGCGGGCGCTGCCCGTCCGATTCGCGGCCAGCGACGACACGGGGCGATCGACGGTGGTGGTGCTCACGCGAGGTCCTCTCCGCTCGCCCGAGGCGAGCGCCCCGGGAGGCTCCGGGGTGATGGACGGCCGTGGACTCGCGCCGTGCGGCACCTGGTGACCGGAACCTGCCCGCGTGGGCGGCCACCGCTCAGGGCGCTCCCGGACCGGGTGCCTCGTGCCTCCTCCCATCCGGACTCTCACCGTCGGTACCGGAATTCCACCGGTTCAACCGATCGTGCCGGTCCGGCGGACCAGCACGGCCGGGTCGCGGACTGTCACCGCCGGCTCGGACTTTCACCGACCCCGGAGCACGTTGCTGGTAGCGAGAGTAGTCCACGGTCCCGGGCACGACAATGCGCCCCGATGACTGGCAGGTCACACCGCGGGATGACCGTCATCGGCGGGCCGCGGTGACGGCAGCCCGGAACTCGGCCTCGACCGCGGGATCGGGGCGGCCCGCGCGCGAGACGGCCCAGGCGACGAGCAGATTGGCCGCGAATCCCGGGGCGAGCTCGTACAGGTCGAAGATTCCGCCGGGGCCGCCATCGAGGCCTCCCCAGATCATGACCACGACCGCACCGGTGACCATGCCCGCGACCGCGCCGATCGCGGTCAGCCGGCGCCAGTACAGGCACAGCAGGACGATCGGTCCGAAGGATGCTCCGAAGCCGGCCCAGGCGAAGGCCACCAGGGCCAGAATCGTGTCGTTGGGCGACCATGCCATGGCGGCGGCGACGACGGCCACGATCAGGACCGCGAACCGGGAGTACATGACCAGGCGCGGCTGCGGGGGCTCCACGTCGCGGATCCGCTTGTACAGGTCCTCGATGAGCGCCGAGGAGGTCACCAGCAGCTGGCTGGAGATCGTCGACATGATGGCGGCCAGGATCGCGGCGAGCATGAAGCCGGCGACGAAGGGGTCGAAGAGCAGCCGACCCAGGCTGATGAACACGGCCTCGGGGTTGGCCAGGCCGGAGGCGTCGCGCTGGTAGACGGCCACCCCCACGACCGCGGTGGCGGCGGCGCCCGCCACCGCGAAGAGCATCCACCCGATGCCGATGCGCCGCCCGGCGACGGCCTCCTTCGGGGACCGGATCGCCATGAATCGCACGATGATGTGGGGCTGACCGAAGTAGCCCAGGCCCCAGGCCAGCGAGCCGGCGATGCCGATGACCGAGGTGGTCGGGCCGACCATCGCCCAGTAGTGCGGATCGACCGCACTGACGGCATCGATGGTGGCGCGGATGCCGCCGAGGCGGACGACGCCGGCGACGGGGACCGCGACGAGCGCCGCGACCATCATGAGACCCTGGACGAGATCGGTGTAGGACACGGCGAGGAATCCGCCCACAAGGGTGTACATGACGGTGATGCCCGCGACCAGTGTCAGCCCCAGCCGGTAGTCCATGCCGAAGGAGGACTCGAAGAAGGTGCCGCCCGAGACCATCCCGGAGGAGACGTAGAAGGTGAAGAACACCAGGATGATCAGGCCGCTGACCCAGCGCAGCAGGTGCGTCGAGTCGTGGAGCCGGTTGTCGAGGAAGCTGGGAATGGTGATCGAGTCGGCGGCGATCTCGGTGTAGGTGCGCAGGCGCGGCGCCACGAGGCGCCAGTTGAGCCAGGCTCCCGCGGTCAGACCGACGGCGATCCACGACTCGACCAGGCCGCTGGCGTACAGGGCGCCGGGAAGCCCCATGAGGAGCCAGCCGGACATGTCCGAGGCCCCGGCCGACAGCGCCGTCACCGCGGGGCCCAGGCCGCGGTCGGCCAGCATGTAGTCGTCGAGCGAGTCGTTGCGGCCGTAGGCCCACCAGCCGATGACGACCATGCCGACGAAGTAGATGATCATCGAGATGGCGGCGGACGTCGTGGGAGACATGACTCTCCTCGGTGCAGGGGAACGGGTTGTCCACCGCACCCTAGCCGGGAGGCGCGTCCGCGTGCACGTCCTCCTCACGGGACCTTCGGGCCCTCGGCGCCCTGCCCCCGGGCGGGGCGAGCGAGCTCAGGTGGTGAGCTGGACGCGCTTGGCCTCGATGGCGGTCTCGGCCTCGGCGGCGACGACATCGAGCGTCTTGCCGATGCCGGCGGCCGCATAGGCGCCGACGAGGCCCTCGACGAGCGGTGCCGGGCTCAGGCGCACTCGGGCCGCGACGCCCGGGTCGAGCAGCTCGAGGGCCGTCTCCGCGCTCATGATCCCACTGCCGAGATCGGCCAGCACGAGAATGCCGTCGCCGTCGTCCGCTCGTCCGACGGCGGCCGCGATCTCGGTGGCGTCGGTGCCCAGACCGCCCCCGGACAGGCCCGCGGCGAGCTCGACGCGGACGTCGAGACCCGGGACGAGCCCGACGGCGAGCTCGAGCGCCGCACGCGCGAGCTCCCGGGAGTGCGAGACGAGAACGAGCCCGATCACGTGGCGCTCCCATCGACGACCTCCGCGAGGGCGCGCACGACGAGAGCCGTGGAGGAGGCCCCGGGATCGATGTGCCCGACGGAGCGCTCCCCGAGGTAGGAGGCCCGCCCTTTCCTGGCGAGCATCGGCCCGGTGGCCGCCCGTCCGGCATCGGCGGCCGCGGCCGCCGCTCGAAGGGCCTCCGGCAGGTCCGTGCCGGAGCGCAGGGGGTCGAGGGCCGGGAGCCAGGCATCGAGCATGGTCTTCTCCCCCGGCTCGGCCCGACCGCGCTGCGCGATCCCACCGACGCCGGCCTCGACCGCGTCCGCGAGGGCGGCGAGATCGAGGTCGCTGCGGCCCGCGGTCGCGGCGGCCATGCGCAGGAAGAAGGTGCCGTACAGGGGGCCCGAGGCACCGCCGACCTTCGAGATGAGGGCCATGGCGGTCCTTTTCAGGACGGCCTCCGGGGTCTCGGGGACCGGCCTCAGCGCCTCGACGGCAGCGGCCAGCCCCCGCTTCATATTGGTCCCGTGATCAGCGTCGCCGATGGCGGCGTCCAGCTCGGTGAGCTCGTCGGCGTGCTCGTTCACGAGGTCATTCGTACGGCGCACCCACGCCGCCAGCCCCGCGGCCGTCAGCACCGTCGGCTCGATCGGCTCAGCGGTTCCGTTCGTCCTGGTCATCCCGGTCGCCGCCACGCTCATCGCCCCCAGCGCAGACCGGGGGTGCTCACCGGGGCGTCCCACAGGCGCAGGATCTCCTCGTCGGCGCGCACGAGGGTCAGGGAGCAGCCGGCCATGTCGAGGCTCGTGATGTAGTCGCCGACGAGGCTGCGCTCGACGGCGATGCCGGCCGACTCGAGCAGGCCGGCGACCTCGGCGTACATGATGTAGAGCTCGATGAGAGGAGTGGCCCCCATGCCGTTGAGGAGGGCGATGACACCGTGCCCGTCGCCGGCGGGGAGCTCGGCGAGGATCGGTTCGACGAGGCGTTCGGCGATCCCGGCGGCGGTGGCGGCCCTCTCCCGACGGCGGCCGGGCTCGCCGTGGATTCCGATGCCGATCTCCATCTCGTCGTCCGGCAGGTCGAAGGAGGGCCCGCCATTGGCGGGAACGGTGCAGGAGGTGAGCGCCACGCCCATGGAACGACCATGATCGCGAACCCTCCGGGCGACGACGGCCACGTCTGCGAGACCCCTGCCCTCCTCGGCGGCGGCGCCGGCGACCTTCTCGACGATGACGGTGACGCCCACGCCACGGCGCCCGGCAGTGTGGACGGAGTCCTCAACGGCGACGTCGTCGGCGGTGACGACAGTGGCGACCTCGATGCCGGACCCCGCGGCGACGAGCTCGGCCGCCATCTCGAAGTTCATGACATCGCCGGTGTAGTTCTTCACGATGTGGAGGACCCCGGCCCCGCGGTCGACGGCGGCCGTGGCGGCGGCGATCTGGTCGGGGACCGGGGAGGTGAAGATCTCGCCGGCGCAGGCCGCGTCGAGCATGCCGGGTCCGACGAAGCCGGCGTGAAGGGGCTCGTGCCCGCTGCCGCCGCCGGAGACCACGGCGACCCTCCCCTCCTCCTTGGGGGTGGCGCGGTAGACGACGCGCCGGTCGATGTCGACGCGGAGCGCGCCCGGATGAGCCGCAGCCATGCCCGCCAAGGCGTCCGCAACGACGCTATCGGCGGTATTGATGAGCTTCTTCATGCGCCCATTCTACGCTGATTGAGTCCCCGGTCACAGTACCTATCGGGACCGTTCGACGCCCTCACGGAGCGCGCGTCCACGGCCGCTCCCTCCCGATGGGGCCTCACGGGGAGGTCACCGCGAGGACGATGGCAGCCGCCCAGTCGCCATCGTGGGTCAGCGAGACGGGCCAGGCGCCGGGCCGGCCGCTCCCCTCCCCCAGACTCGTCTCGACGGCACGGGCGATCGCGCCGCGCAGCCGCAGCGAGGGCCGGCCCCAACGGTCGGTGACGACCTCGATATCGGACCAGTCGACGTCGTCGGGAACGATCACCGGGGCGGATGCCTCGCCCGCCCGGGTGTTGAGGGCCTGCGACCACGCCTTGATGAAGGCCTCCTTGGCCGCCCAGCGGGCGGCCAGGTGCTCGGCCTCGGTCGAGCCCGTGTCCTCGGAGCGACGACGGGCCTCACGGCGCTCGCGGGCTGTGAAGACCCGTTCGGCGAAGACGGTGCCGGGCCGGGTCACCTGCTCGACGAGGCCGGGAACGTGAACCAGGTCGAGTCCAACGCCTGCGGCGCCGTGGCCCGCGGGCCCCTCCGGCAGTCGCGGACGACGCCCGCGATCGGACGGCGCCGTCATCCCCGGGCTCGCTCATCCGGCCGCCGTCTCATGGCGACCTGGGGAATGATGCCATTGCGGGCGGGCTCGGAGCCCGGAACCGCCGTGAAGCCGGGACGGCGGTGGAAGCGCTCGGCCCCGTCGTTGAAGGCCGCCCGTACGGGCCGGATGAGCACCGTGCCTGGTGCATCCGTCGTTCCCATCATGCCCGCGGAATCCACGGCGGCAGTGTGGCACATGCGCCGCCCGAACGGGGTGAGCGACGTCCGCCACGGGCGCCCGAGCCGCTCCGCGGGGACGATCCGATGCGCCTCGCGTCGGGATCGGTCGGCGCCCCGAGCACGCGCCCGGGGCCCGCTCCACTCCCGACTCACTCGCACTGCGCGGGGAGGACGGGACGGCGGATGACGCGATCGGCGCGACCGGCCCGGGAGCCGGTCGCGCCGACGTTGCAGTGCGTTCGGCACGGGGCGCGTCAGACCTCCTGACCGGAGCCCGCGCCCGTCCCCTCACCAGCGTGATAGACGCCGTCGGCGCCCAGCCGCGCCCCGGGGTCGAGGAGCATGGCGGCCTCGACCTCGTGCGGGTCGCGGCGCCTGGTCTCCTGACCGAGCCGCCGTCCCTCGACCTGCTCGAACAGCGACGCCCGGCCGATCATGCCGGCACGACGGCGGCGCGTGCCCGAGGCCAGGCGGGCGTTCGCGCTGGCCAGCCAGGCGTCCACGGCCTCCTGGCCGCCCGACTGGCGCAGAGCGGACTCGAAGGCGCCGGGATGGACGAGGGCGATGAGACCGCTGACGTGCCCGAAGCCCAGGCTCGTCAGCAATCCGGCGCGCACCACTCCGGCGCCCGGGACTCGACCGGACTCGCCCCCGCGGCCGGACAGGCGGATGGGCGTACGCGGCCAGACCCAGAAGGCGTCCTCGACCAGCGGGGCATCGACCACGTCGAGGCTCGCATTGCCGGGGGCCACGCCGGTGGCGAGGATCTCGGCCAGACCGGCGACCTGGAACAGCGCGGCGCCGCCCTTGGCGTGACCGGTGATCGTCTTCTGCGACACGACCACCAGCGGGTTGCCCTCGGAGCGTCCCAACGCACGCGCCAGGCGCGTGTGCAGCTCGGACTCGTTGGGGTCGTTGGCGCTCGTGGACGTGTCGTGCTTGGAGACCACGGCGATGTCGTCCGCCTCGACGCCCAGCGCGCGCAGGGCGCGCGCCAGACGGGAGTCCGCGCCTCCGCGGCCCGCTCCCAAGGCGCCCAGGCCGGGCGCGGGGATGGAGGTGTGGGCCCCATCGGCGTAGGAGGACACGAAGCCGATCACGCCCGCGACGGGCAGCCCCAGACGCGCGGCCACGGAGGCGCGGGCCAGGATGACGGTGCCGCCCCCCTCGGCCTCCACGAAGCCGCCACGACGGCGGTCGTTGGCCCGGGAGAAGTGGCGGGCGGAGATGCCCTTGGCGTACATGGAGGCCGCCTCGGCGGTGGCGTTCATGTTGCCGAAGCCGACAACGGACTCCACCGAGATGTCGTCGATGGCGCCGGCGACGACCACATCGGCCTTGCCCAGCGCGATCTTGTCCCAGCCCTCCTCGATGGACACCGCGGCGGTCGCGCAGGCGCTCACCGGCTGGACCATCGAGCCGTAGCCGCCGACGTAGGACTGCATGACGTGCGCCGCCACGACGTTCGGCAGGGCCTCCTGGAGGATGTCGCTCGGGCGCTCCTGACCGAGCAGCCGCCCCACGAACATCTTGCGCATGGCGTCCATGCCGCCGAATCCGGTGCCCTGCGTGGAGGCCACGTCGCTGGGGTGGACGGCGGCCAGGAGCTCGGCCGGGGAGAAGCCGGCCGACAGGAAGGCATCGACTGCGGTGACGAGGTTCCACGAGGCGATCGGGTCCATGCTCTCGGCCATCGCCGCCGGGATGCCCCAGCGCTGCGGGTCGAAGTCGACCGGGAACTGGCCGCCGACCGTGCGGGACAGGGCCGCGCGGCGCGGCACGCGGGCGAGTGATCCGGCCAGGCGGGTGACGGTCCACTCCCCGGTCTCGGTGTCGGGCGCCACGAGGGTGTGCTCGGGATCGGCGGCCTCCAGGGTGCGGGCGGTGGCCTCGTCGGCCACGGACAGGGTGATGTCCCGGTCGAGGTAGACGGCCACGTCCTCCTCGGCGTCGGGGGCGATCACCCCGTCGTCGACGAACTCGCGGATGCCGCAGCGCGCCACGACCTCGTCGCGGTAGCGCTCCACGATGTCGGACTCCTCGACCAGCTCGCCGTCGGTGTCGTACCAGCCGGCCCTCGGCGAGTCGTGCCAGGTAAGCAGGCCCATGCCCCAAGCGAGCTCGAGAACGCCCGCGGCGGTCAGCTCGACGTCGTCCCCGCCGCTCATGCCCAGCTCGGCCTCGCGGCGCGTGCGGCCGGAGCCCCATGTGGAGACCTCACCGGTGGAGATCACGACGACCATGTCCTCCAGTGAGGCGTCAACCTCTCCCCAGTCGGGGGCGGCCGGCTGCGTCGGCACCACCGGCGTCGGCAGGGCCTTGATGGTGGCGGGGGGCGGGTCCTCCCGCCCGGCCCGCGCCGCTTCGGACGCCCGGGCGAGAGCCTGCTCGCGCAGGGCGACCAGGTCCACGTCCTCGCCCAGTCCCCCGGTCAGGTCGGCCAGAACCGGAGCGGCGGTGGCCCGGGCCCGCGCCTCGGTGGTGCACAGGGCGACCAGCTCGGCGGCGATCTCCCGGGTGTCCCAGGTGCGCACCCCGGCGGCCTCGACGGCGGACACGAGCGGGTCGTTGCCGCCCATGAGGCCGGTGCCCCTCACCCAGCCGATGCGCGGATGGGCAAGCGTCACGCGCTCGGCCCAGGTCCGCTCCGCGCGCCACCGGTTGACGATGGCGTCGAGGGCGGACTTGACCTCGCCGTAGGCGCCGTCCCCGCCGAAGGTGCCGCGGTTGGGAGAGCCGGGCAGCACGACATGGAGACGGTGGTCGACGTGAGTATCGGTGCCGATGGCGCTCAGCGCGGCGATGGTGCGCTCCACGCTCCACAGCAGCAGGCGCGTCTGCGACTCGGCCTCGGGACCCGCGTCGGACAACGTCCCGGATACACGCGGCGCGGCGAAGGGGAACAGCAGGGTCGGGACGAGCGCCTCCTTGATCAGCTTGCTGGAGCCGCCGGAGGTGACGACCTGGTCGTGGCCGATCCAGTCGGCCAGGGCGTCGACGTCCCGATAGGAGGCGAGATTCGCCGGAACCATCCACAGGCGCGCACCGGCGGTGGCGTGCTCGCGATACAGATCCTTGGCGAAGGCCAGGCGCTCGTGCGTCAGGCGCGAGCTGGTCGCCACCACGGTGGCGCCGCCGGCCAGCAGCTCGCCGACGACCGCCGCGGCGATGGAGCGCGGTGCGACACCGGTGACCACGGCGACGTCATCGGCCCAGCGAACCGACTCGTCACCGGCCACGGGACGCCGCACCGCCGCGGCGGCGATGGCCTCGGCGATCGCCGCGCGCTCCGCAGCCCGCGGCGCACCCGTCTCGTGCAGGCTGCGGGCCCACCAGGCCGCCTGATCGGCAACGGCCCGGCCCAGGCCGGTGAAGCGCTCCGGGGCGAGCAGTGCGCGCGCCCGGTCCAGCGGCGTCTCACCATTGCCCAGACGAGCCAGGTCCTCGCGCGCCGTGGCCCAGCGGTCGTCGATGAGAACGGCGCGGTCGGCGTCGAAGGACGGCGTCACCGAGCGGAGCCACCCGGTGCCCAGCTCGGCATCGACGGCCTCGACCAGGGCGCGCGTGGCGGCGGCCTCGTCGTCCGCGTCGGCGGGAACGGTGACCCGGTCCGACAGCCCCAGGGCCGACAGGACGGTGCGCGCGGTGGTCGCCAGCACACCGTCCTGGCCGGTGACGGTGGCGGCGAAGGCGTCCAGGGCCGCGGAGTCCACCACCACGCCCCCGGCGCCGCCCGCGGCGCTGGGCTTGGCGACGGCAGTGCCGTGCGCCGAGGCCACGTCCTGCACCGCCTTGTCGATGAGCGCGTCCACAGCGCCGGAACTCCCCACGGGGGCGGAGGACCCGAGGGAGGCGAGGTCATCGCCCCGCATGGAGGCGCCCTCACGGGTGCCCAGGAACAGGTCGGCGGTGACGTGGGAGACCCACCCCTCGCCCAGACCCCAGGTGCCCTTGACGCGCTCGGCGATACGGGTCGGGCGCACGCCCGACGGACCGAGAAGGCGGCCCAGGCCGGTGCGGATGGCGTCGGTCAGGACCGGGCCGAAGGCCTTGTAGCCGGGGGCCCCCTTGGCCACGGTGGCCGCGAGCGCCGTCATGTCGGCGTCTGCGGCGCCATCGATGCTGGCGAGCTGGAGCTCGGTGCCCATGTCCATCAGGAGCTGGTTGCGCCGCGAGGACACGCCATTGGTCAGGGTCTCGGTGGTGTCCGTCGCGCCGATCTGCTCGGGGCGGATGCGCGCGGCGTGCGCCAGGAGCACGGTGAGCGCGTCCGTGGCGGTGAAGGGCAGATCGTCGGCAGGACCGGATGACGCCGATGGCGCCGAAGGAGCCGACGGAGCCTCAGCAGGTGCCGGTGCGGCCGGGGCCTCGGCGGGCGCGGTCGCGGGCGCCTCGACGGGGGCTGCGGGCTGCTCGCCGGCCGGCAGCTCGAAGCTCTCCTCCAGATCCACGGCGGGGTCGGTGTCGGTGGCCAGGACGCGCGCCTCGTCACGGCGGACGTTGTGGACCGTCACATGATGTCCGTGGTGCTGGGGCAGCATGAGCGTCCTGGAGGCCAGGTTGGCCAGCGTCGGGGACGCGGCCAGACCCATCTCGATCACGTGCTCGACGCCCAGTCCGCCCTCGTCGGGCGAGGACAGAAGGACGTCCTGGGTCTCGATCCAACGCACCGGGGAGGCGAACTGCCAGGCCAACAGCTCGATGAGCAGCTGGCGGGCCAGCTCGACGGGCCGGCTCTCCCAGGCGCCCCAGTTCTCGATGACGGCCCTGACCGGCTCGGACGGCACGACGTCGAGGATCGAACGGGCGAACTCGGGACTCAGCTCGAAGGGACGCGCCACGAGGTTGGGCACGTAGCGACCCACGAGGCGCTCGACGTCCAGATCGGTCGGCACGAGGGCGGCCAGGCGCTCGCGGAACTCGGGCACGCCGGGGCGCAGGACCTCGGAGTGGAAGGGCACGTCGATGCCGGGCACGAACATGAAGGGGTTCTTGCCGCCGCGCGCCTCGGCTTTGGCGCGCGAGTCGGCGGCCAGGGCCTCCAGGCCCTTGATGGTGCCCGCCACGGCGTACTGTACGCCGGCCAGGTTGTAGTTGACGATCTGGAGGAACTCGCCGGTCCTCTCGGAGATCCGGGCGACGTAGTCCTCGACGTCGGTCGCCTTGATGCCGGCCTGGTTGGGACGGAGCGCCCCCATGCGGTAGTTCGAGGCGCCGTGCTCGTCGCGCTCGACCAGGGTGTGCATGGTGGAGCCGCGCTGGAAGACGATGGAGATGGTCGTCTCCACGGGCATGACGCGCCCGTAGGCGCTCAGGGCGGTGTACTCCCCCAGGGAGTGCCCGGCGAAGGCCGCGCCCTCGACCAGGGCGCCGGCCTCGGCCAGGCGCGCCGTGGAGGCCATGGCGACCGTGGCCAGGGCGACCTGGGTGAACTGGGTGAGGTTGAGCAGTCCCTCGGGATGACGATAGGTCACTCCGCGAGCGGTCATCTCGGTCGGGTTGTCGCGCACCAGGGCGATGACGGAGAAGCCGAGCTCGGCGCGGGTGTGGGCGTCGGCGCGCTCCCAGACCTCACGGGCGGCCTTGGAGATGCGCATCTCGTCCAGGCCCATGCCACGGGTCTGAATGCCCTGGCCCGGGTAGACGTAGGCGGTCGGCTCGGGCTCGGTCACGGCGGTGCCGCGGGAGACGACCTCGTCGCCGATACGGCAGGTGACCTCCAGCACGAGGCCGCCGCCGCGGACGAGCCCGGTGCGCTCGACGCTGATCTCGACACGATCCGCGAGCTCGACGGTGCCCAGCATGACGTAGGTCCAGCCCGCCAGCACGTTGCGGGTGCCATCGGCTGCGGTGGAGGCCGCAACCTGCTCGGCGGTGGCCGACAGCCACATGCCGTGGACCAGCGGCGCCTCCATGCCGGCGACCTTGGCCGCGTGGTAGCTGGTGTGGATGGGGTTGAAGTCGCCGGTGACGCGTGCGAAGGCGGTCATGTCCGACGGCGCCGTCACAGTGACGCGGCGCAGCAGGCGGCGGGCGGCGGGGGCGGTGGGGCGTCCCGTGCCTCCGGCCGGCTCGGGGGCCGAGGGCACGGCGGTGCCCGAGGCGCGCCCCCGGATGGCGAAGCGCTCGCGCATGAGTGCGACCAGAGCGCCCTCCGATCCCTCGGCGGCGTCGGTCAGCTGCAGGCGCACGTCGACGACCCGGCCGGCGCTGGACTCCTCCAGGGCGGCCACCCAGCCATCGACCTGGATGACGGTCCCGGGGCCCGCCTGGGCGTGCAACTCGGCCAGTGAGCGGTGCAGGTCGATGGTGTGGTCGAGGTGAACGGCCCCCAGCAGCCCCTCGATCAGCGGCATGCCGTCCTCGACGACGCTGCCCAGGGCCGCGTAGACGACCGGCCAGCACGGACCGAGCAGGGCGTCGGGGACCAGCGGGGCGGGCGACAGGGAGGTCGGCAGGGCATCCGCGGTGACGGCGCCGTGGTCGGCCCCCAGGGTATCGGCCAGGGTGAACCGGGCATGGACGGTGCCGAAGGGCTGCGCGGCGGGACGGCCGAGCGCGTCGGTGGCGCCCTGGACGGCGGGGACCACCTGCGGCAGGCGCTCGACGAGGTCGCCGGCGATGGACACGGCTCCCACGCCCGCGGTGGCGCGCAGGAGATCGTTCATGGTCTCGCTGATGCGCTCGGGGTCCACCAGTGGTGCGGCCCCGTCCCAGGCGCGGGCCAGGCGCAGGGGGACGACGAGGCGACGCACGGCGTGCACCGCGTCCCCCTCGGGGGTGGAGTCCCAGTGGGTGTCGAGGCGAATGTCCAGGTCGTAGGCGTCCTCGGCGACGTCGGGGCGGGCGATCACCGCATAGGCCTCCGGCTCCAGCACGCGAGCCGGGTTGATGGTCAGGTGGCCGTTCCACAGAACGTGCGGTGTGGTGCGGACCAGCTCGGTGGCGTCGGCCACCGGAGCGCCGAGCGTGCTGGCGGTCACCTCGGTGCCCAGGCGACCGGCGGCGGTCTGCTCGGGGACGCCCGCGGTCTGGAGGGCCTGCACGGCGGCGGTCTCGAAACGCTCCAGCAGATGACCAACGGGCTCGTTGATGGTGGTGATGCCCGCCACGGCGACAGGGCCGGGGATGATGCGCACCTGGTCGGCGGTGTAGCGCGGGTCCTGGGACTGCCACAGGGAGTCGGTGCCCCACCAGCGCAGGATGTCGGCGTCCAGGACGGGCACGAACGGCACGGGCTTGGGGTGCTTGCGGCACAGGTCGACGAACCAGGCCGCGTCGGCCGGCTCGACGAGGGTCCGCGCAGCGGTCGGGTAGCTCCGGGCGAGCGCCGCCAGGGCGCCGTCGGCGTCCAGGACGTCGTCCTCGGTGGCGAACAGGGTCCGGATCTCGCCGTGGTCGGCGGTGCTCAGACGCGCCTCGATGCGGTGGAGCAGATCGAGGAAGCGGTCGTACCAGCCCTCGTCGGCCCAGTCCGCGCGCGTGGCGGCGCGACCCGCGTGAGGGGCGACGCACAGCTCGGCGTAACGGGTGGCCCACGCCAGATAGGTCATCTCCTCCACGTCGCCGAAGTAGGGCTTGGCGGTCCTCGACAGGGCGGCGATCATCTCGTCGCGACGGGCGTTCATGGCCTCGTCGTCACCGGCGAGCTCCTGGATGAGGCGGGAGGCGCGGGCCGAGGAGTTGTCGATCTCGTACAGGTCGGCGCGCAGGTGCGACAGACCCGAGGTCATGCCGCCCACCGAGGTGCCCGAGGCGACCCAGCCGCCGGCGTGCGCCGGGTCGATTCCGGGGGTGTCGACGAGGAGCTGCTTGACGTCCTCATTGGTCCTGGCCTCCAGGCAGGTCATAGCGGCCGTGCCGACCATGACGCCATCGACGGGAGCGGCCGTGACGCCGTAGGCCTCGGCCCAGCGCCCGGTGAGGTAGTCGGCGGCCCGCTCGGGGGTGCCGATGCCCCCGCCGACGCACACGACGAGGTTGTCGCATGCGCGGATGGCGTCGTAGGTGGCCAGGAGCATGGTGTCCAGGTCCTCCCACGAGTGGTGGCCACCGGCGTGCCCGTCCTCGATCTGCATGATGACCGGGCTGTCGGGCACGGCCTTGGCGATGGCGATGACCTGCCGGATCTGGTCCACCGTGCCGGGCTTGAAGGCCACGTAGGGGAAGCCCTCGGCGTGCAGTCGGGCCAGCAGGGCGACGGCCTCGTCGAGCTCGGGGATGCCCGCGGAGATGACCACGCCATCGACGGGGGCGCCGGCGCCACGGGCCTTGGACAGCAGGCGCTGGGTGCCCAGGTGGAGGTTCCACAGGTAGCGGTCCATGAACATGGCGTTGAAGGCCGCGGTGCGGCCCGGCTCCAGGGCGGCTTCCAGCCCGGCCAGGTTCTCGGTCAGGACGGTGGCGGTGGTCTGGCCGCCGCCGGCCAGCTCGGCCCAGTAACCGGCGTTGGCGGCGGCCGCCACGATCTCGGGATCGACGGTCGTGGGGGTCATGCCGGACAGGAGCACGGCGGAACGCCCGGTCAAGCGGGTGAAGGCGGTGTCGAGGGTGAGCCGCCCGTCGGGCAGGCGCGTCAGGCGCGGGGCGAACCGGGCGCGGTCGACCGCCGGTGCCGGGGCGGCGCCGGGACGGTCCAGGTCATCGACGCCGCGCGCGGTGCCGGCGGGTATGACGGTCGTGCCGGTGCCGGCGACGACGGCCTCGGTCAGGCGCGTGAGCACGGTGCCCGGGCCCAGGTCGACCACGAGGCGGGATCCGGCCGAGTCGAGGGCCCCGGCGACCGATGCGGGCCAGTCGACCGGGTCGATGAGAACGGCGACAGCGAGGTCGCGGGCCAGTCCGGCGTCCAGTCCGGCCCGCTCGGCCCAGGCGACGACGTCCTCGACCGCGGGTGCGAGCAGCGGGGTGTGGAAGGGCACCGACGTGGCGAGGAACTCCGTCACGGGGCTCAGCACCGCGCCCCCGCGGCGACGCTCCTTGCGGTCGTCGGCACTGCGCCGGGCGGCCACCTCCAGGGCGGCGACCACGGCCTCCAGGGCGGCGGGGCGGCCCGACAGGATGTGGGCCTGGCGTCCATTGGTCACACCGACGCTGAGGCTCTGGGCACCGGGGACCCGGGCGAGCACCGCGTCCAGCTCCCGGCGGGTCACACCGCGCACCGAGAGCATCGGGGTGGACTCCCCCACGGTGCCCAGGTCGAGGCGGCGCGTGGTGCGGGCGGCGGCCGCGCCGATGAGACGGGCGATGGCGTGGACCTCGACGACGCGGTCGTCATCGACGGCGTCGGCACCGGTCAGAGCCCGTAGCAGCGCGACGCCGAGAACCCCCTGGGAGTGGCCGATGGCGACGGCCGGGGCCGCGGGTCCGGTGGCGTCGACGCCCGCCCCGGGCAGGGAGGCGATGGCGGCGTGCTGGGCGAACAGGATGCCCGGGACCGAGATGTCGGCGGTGTCCGCCGCCGCGCCGTCCGCGGAGGCGACGGCGGGGGTCACCGGGACGGCGTCATCGGTCAGGAACCGGGCCCCGCGCGGGGTGATGGTCAGCAGGTCGGTGGCCACGGGGGCCAGGCGGGCCGCCACGGCGGCGTCCACCCCGACGAGCACGGATGCCAGGTCCCGATCCAGCCCGACGAACTCGTCGAGGGTGGCGCGCCAGGGCGTGGCCTGTCCGCCGAAGGCGAGGACGTAGGGCTCGCCCCTGCTCAGGCGCTCGGCGGAGGTCGGGGCGACGGCGGCCTCAACGGTGGTGGAGGTGGTGGGCTGGGTGCTCATGCGGTCCTCGGTCGTGGTGGACGGGTCTTCGGTCGGTGGAGTCGGCTGATCGGCAGGCGCGGCGGCGACTGGAGCGGTGGCCGGCGAGGCGGAGCGTTCGGTCATGCGATGCCTCACAGGGGGACGTTGTCGTGCTTCTTGGTGGGTGTGTGGCGCGAGTCGCGCTTGTCCGCCAGGGCGGCCAGGGAGTCGACGATGACGGTGCGGGTGTCCTCCGGGGCTATCACCGCGTCGATCTCCCCGATGGCCACGGCCTTGTCGGGATTGATGACCGCCTCGGTGTACTCCCCGATGAGACGTTCCCGCTCGGCCTCCGCGGCCTGGTCACCGTGCTCGTCGCGCACGGCCTTCAGGTCGCGACGGTGGATGATCCCCACCGCTCCGGCGGCGCCCAGAACGGCGATCTCGGCGCCCGGCCAGCAGAAGTTGAGATCGGCCCCGATGGCCTTGGACCCCATGACGATGTAGGCGCCGCCGTAGGCCTTGCGCAGGATGACGGTCACCAGCGGGACTGTGGCGGTGGCGTAGGCGTTGATGACCTTGGCCCCGCGGCGGATGATACCGGCGTGCTCCTGCTGCGCCCCCGGCCGGTAGCCGGGCACATCGACGAAGGTGACCACCGGCAGTCCGAAGGCGTCGCAGAAGCGCACGAAGCGGGCCAGCTTCTCCGAGGCGTCCACATCCAGCGTGCCCGCGTCGTGAAGCGGCTGGTTCGCCACGATGCCCACCGGCGTGCCCTCGAAGCAGGCGAAGCCGATGACGACGTTGGGGGCGAAGACCTCCTGGACCTGGACGAGCTCGCCGTGGTCGACCAGGGCGGCGACCACATCGGCGACGTCGTAGGCCTGACGGGAGGAGGCCGGGACCAGCGCACCGACATCGGCGGCGGTCACGGCATCGGTGGTGCGAGCGGTCGTGTCGTAGTCGTAGCGCGGGGCGTCCTGGTCCGCCGAGGAGGGCAGGTAGGCCAGGATGGTGCGAACCTGCTCCAGGGCGTCCCCCTCGTCCTCGGCGACGTAGTGCACGACGCCCGAGACCCTGCCGTGGATGCGGGCGCCGCCGAGCTCCTCGGCGCTGATGCTCTCCCCCGTGACGGCGCGCACGACATCGGGGCCGGTGACGAACATGTGGGAGGCCTCGCGGGTGGCGATGACGAAGTCCGTCAACGCGGGGCTGTAGACCGCGCCACCGGCGCACGGGCCGAGGATGACGCTGATCTGGGGCACCAGCCCGGAGGCGGCGCAGGTGCGGTTGAAGATGCGCCCGTACTGGCGCAGCGCCCCCACGCCCTCCTGGATCTTGGCGCCGCCGGAGTCGATCAGGCCGATCACGGGGATGCGCAGGCGCAGGGCGTCGTCGAGCAGCCGGACGATCTTGTCGCCCTCGATGGTGCCCAGCGCCCCGCCCGAGACGGAGAAGTCCTGGGAGTAGACGGCCACCTGGCGCCCGTCGATCTGCCCGAACCCGGTGACGACGCCCGAGGGACGGGCCCCCGCTCCGGCGCCGGAGCCGGTGTAGCGACCGATCTCGAGGAAGGTATCGGCGTCCAGCAGCGCGGCGATGCGCTCGCGCGCGGTCTGCTTGCCCTTGGCGTGCTGGCGGGCGACGGCGCGGTCCTCGGCCTCGGTGTCCACTCGTGCGATGTGCTCGCGGAAGGCCGTCGTGGCCGTGGAGTCCGCGATGGTGCGGGTCCGCGAGTCGTCCTCGGACGCGGTGCCGGCGGGGGGCTCGCCGGGAGCGGACGCGGTGGTCCCGGAGAAGGTGTCGGTCACGGCTCAGGTCTCCTGCTGGGTCGGGTGCTGGATCGGGGAAGCGGGTGCATCGACGGGCTCGGCCGCCCGCTCGGAGACGCTCCTCATGCGCACGAGGACCTCGCCCGCGGTGACGGTGCGTCCGGCGCTGACGGGGATCTCCGCGACCGTTGCGTCAGCGGGGGCGTGGACGTAGTTCTCCATCTTCATCGACTCCAGGACGACGAGCAGCTCGCCGGTGCGGACCCGCTGGCCCGGTTCGACGCAGATGCGGGTGACGATCGCCTGCATGGGCGCGGGGATGACGGAGGGGTCGGCGGCGGTCGATTCGGCGGCCCCGTGCGCTCCGGGGCGGGCGCTCGGGCGCCCGCGGAGCGGCTGCTGCGTCCGGCGCCGGCTCGGCGCACCCGGATACCCCACGCCGAGGCGGGGCCCGTGCCCGCCCAGGATGCCGTCGGGGATCGTGAGCTGCATGCGCCGGCCGTTGAGCTCGATGACGTAGGAGGAGCGCGTGCGCCGGTTCTCCGGAACCGGGTCGCCCCCCGCCCGCTCGGTCCGTTCGGACGCGGGGTCGGCGAGTCCGGGCAGGACGTCGGTCTCGAGCCAGCGCGTGGTCACGCCGAGCAGCCCATCAGCGGTGGGAACGGTCAGCTCGGGGCGGCTCAGGACGTGCTCGTGCAGGGCGGTGCACACGGTGACGCCCTCGACGATCGTCTCTCCCAGGGCCCGCCGCGCGCGACGGATGGCCTGGTCGCGAGTGGCGCCGGTGACCACGATCTTGGCGAGCATGGGGTCGAACATGGGGGTGACGACGTCGCCCTCGACGACGCCGGACTCGATGCGGATGCCGGGCCCGGCGGGCCAGCGCAGGCGGGTGATGGCACCGGTGGACGGGGCCAGGCCGCGAGCCGGGTCCTCGCAGGTAATGCGCAGCTCGACGGAGTGACCGCGCGGCTCGGGGATCGGACCCAGACGACCACCGGCGGCGATGCGCAGCTGGAGCTCGACCAGGTCGACGCCGGTGACCTCCTCCGAGACGCAGTGCTCGACCTGGAGACGGGGGTTCACCTCCAGGAACCACAGGTCCCCGCCCGGGGTCAGCAGGAACTCGCAGGTCGCGACCCCGACGTAATCGACGGTCTCGAGCAGACGCCGGGAGGCCTCGACGAGCCGATCGTGAACGCCCTCGGGCAGGTAGGGGGCGGGGGCCTCTTCGAGAAGCTTCTGGTTGCGGCGCTGCAGACTGCAATCCCGGGTGGACACGACGGCGAACGCGCCGTGCCCGTCGCGGGCGCACTGGGTCTCCACGTGCCGTGCGGCAGTGACGAACTTCTCGAGAATCAGCGTGCCGCCGCCGGCAGCGGCGGCCTCGAAGGCCGGCGTGGCGCGGACGTCCTCGTCCGATCTCAGCACGGTGATGCCCCGGCCCCCGCCGCCGTCGGTCCGTTTGAGGGCCACCGGGTAGCCGTGGGCGTCCGCGAATGAGATGACGGTCTCGGCATCGGCGACCGACTCGGTGATCCCGGGGACGGGATCGACTCCGGCGCGCTCGGCGGTGGCTCGGGCGCTCATCTTGTCTCCCAGCGCCCGCATGGCCGACGGCGAGGGGCCCACCCAGACGATGCCGGTATCCGCGACCGCCTGGGCGAAGGCGTCGTTCTCGGACAGGAAGCCGTATCCGGGGTGCACGGCGTCGGCACCGGTTGCCCGGGCCATGGCCAGAACGGCCTCGGCGTCGGTGTACGAGGAGCCCTCGGGCAGCGCGCGGGCCTCGTCGGCGAGCTCGGCGGCCGGGCTCAGAAGATCCTCGGGGGTGTAGGGGAGGATGGACGCGCCCCCCAGATCCCGGACGGTGCGCACCACGCGCAGGGCGATCTCACCGCGGTTGGCGATGAGGATGCGGTCGAGTGTCCGGCTGGTCACCAAAAATGCTCCTCGCGTCGGGCGGCCGTTCGCGCGAGCCGCGGACCCGGGTGGGGCAGCGGATATCGCACTGAGACCACGCGCTCATGTGTCGTGGGCGGGGGAGGCATTCCCCCACTGGGGTGGATCGCCTGTTCCTACAAGAGGATCGGCGTGAACGATCCACTGAGCCACGGTATGACGCCGAACCACCATCGCAGCATTGTGAAGATCTCACAAAGACGTGCGATTACGTTGGAGCAAGGGGCGCCGGCGTCGGGGAGTGTTGTCATCACGCGCCCCGTATGCCAGGGACGAGACGAAGCCCATTGGGTCCCCAGGAATCCGCGGGGAGGCCCGCATCGTGTCACCGGGCTCATCGCGCCCGTCACGACGGACCGATCGCTCCAGGGACCCGGGGCCTCGCCCGGACGGGGGCGGGGAGGCCGGAGACATGCCGACGTGCTGCATACTGGTTCATGGGACCGCTCGCGGGAACGACGGTCGCCGTCCCGTCGACCGCCCGGGTCCTAAGGAGTGATCATGCCCGCACCGTCCATGGCATCCACGGCAACGAGGATGAGAGGGCCGCTCGCCCCGATGACGAGGGCCGTGCTGGTACGAATACTGGTACGGATACTGGCCCCGGTACTGGCCCTGATGCCGGCCCTGGCGGGGTGCGCCCGCACCGCGACCGTCGATGAGCCAGCCGCCGATGCGAGCGCGTCCCCGACCCGGACCACCGCCTTCACCGACTCCGCCGGCCGCCGGGTGGAGCTCCCCGGCCAGATCACCCGAATCGCCTCCGCCAATCCGTCGGCCGACGCCATGCTCTACGCCATGGCTCCCGATGAGCTCGTCGGCTGGTCCTCCGCGCCCGGCGATGCCGCCTCGGCGTACATCGATCAGAGGTATGTCGACCTGCCGGAGTACGGGAGGCTCGACGGGGGCTCCGGCGACTTCAGCAGGGAGGCGCTCCTCGCCTCCGGCGCTCAGGTGGTGGTGGACGTCGGGCAGTGGGACGAGGAGCGCGCCTCGCAACTCGACGCCCTCCAGGAGGAGCTCGGCATCCCCGTCATCGTCATCGACGGCTCACTGAGTGCCTCCGGCGACGCCTTCCGCCTTCTCGGTCGTGCGCTGGGTAAGACGGACCTGGGCGATCAGATGGGCGCCTATGCCGACACCATCCTCGATGACGTCCGGGCCAAGGCGGCCGCCATCCCTCAGGACCGGAGGCCGCACGTCTACTACGGCGAGGGCGAGGACGGCCTCTCGACGACGACCGCAGGCTCCGTCCACTCCCAGGTCTTCGAGATGGCGGGTGCCGCGCTCGTCGCGGACGACGCCGCCGTCCGGGCGCAGAGGGACGGCGGCACGGTCTCGCTGGAGCAGGTTCGCGCCTGGAATCCGGACGCCATCGTCCTCGCCCCCGATTCGATCGGCTCGACGATCGAGCACGACGCCTCGTGGACCGCGCTCGACGCGGTGACGAACGGCCGCTGCTACACGGCGCCCGGCGAGCCCTACAGCTGGATCGACCGTCCACCGGGGCCCAACCGCCTCCTCGGCGTTCAGTGGCTCGGCTCCATCCTCCACTCGGAGACATTCGACTACGACATGGTGGCCAGGACCGAGGAGTTCTACTCCCTGTTCTACCACCACGACCTCACCGACAAGGAGGCCAGGGCGCTTCTGAACCAGCAGAAACCAACGCCGTCCCCGTCCCCTCGCGGATGAGGCCGGCGGGCGCCACCCGCATCGCGGGAGCCGTCCGAGCGACGAACGGGCGGCGGGGAGGAGGATGGGGAGAAGCGGGAGGCGACGCGGCCGAGCAGTCGGCAGCCGTCAGCGGGAATGCGCCGCGGCGAGGGCGCGCAGCTCGGTGACGGCGGCCAGGGCGTCGTCGGCCCGGTACACGGCGGAGCCGGCGACGAAGACGTCGGCTCCGGCCTCGGCGGCCCGCTCGATCGTCTGCGCTGTGACGCCGCCGTCGACCTGGATGCGCAACTCCAGGCCCGCCGCGCTCACCAGGCGCCGGGCCCGGGTGATCTTGGGCAGCATGGCCTCGATGAAGGACTGCCCGCCGAAGCCGGGCTCGACGGTCATGAGCAGCAGGAGATCGATCTCCCCCAGAAGGTGCTCGATCATCGACAGGGGCGTGGTCGGACGCAACGCGATGCCGGCGCCCGCCCCGAGACGATGCAGCTCCTCGACGAGGCGGAAGGGCGCCGTCGTCGCCTCGATGTGGGCGGTCACCACTGCGCACCCCGCCTCGGCGTACCGGGGCGCCCAGCGGTCGGCCTGCTCGATCATGAGATGGGCGTCCACGGGCAGGTCCGTGTTCGCCACGACGGTCTGCACGAGGGAGGGCCCGCCGAAGTGGTTGGGCACGAAGTGATTGTCCATGACATCGACGTGCAGCCCGTCCGCGCCGGCGACGCGTACGAGCTCGTCGGCCAGGTGCGCCTGGTCGGCATTGAGGATGGAGGGGTGGATGGCGGGGCCGGTCATGGCTGTCTCCTCGGAGCGGATAATACGTTGACGATGTCGCGAAGATTCAGATCGTTCGCCGCAGCAGCGCGCAGAACATGGCATCGGTTCCCTCCAGGTGCGGCCACAGCTGGAGCATCTCCCGGTCGGCGCCGGCGAGTGGGCGCGGAGCGATGCCGCCGGCGATATCGCCGGCGCGGAGGACCTCGACCCGAACGCCATCCCCGCGAAGCTTCTTGACCGCGTCGCGCACGGCGTACTCGGTCTCCAGGACGTGGGGCGAGCAGGTCGCGTACGCCACCACGCCTCCGGGTCGCACCGCCGTCAGCGCACCGGCGAGCAGCTCGCGCTGCAGAGAGGCGAGCTCGGCGACGTCCCTGGGGCTGCGCCGCCACCGGGCCTCGGGGCGACGACGCAAAGAGCCGAGGCCCGAACAGGGGGCGTCCACGAGGACCCGGTCGTAACGGCCCGGCTCGTTCCGGCCGAGGAGCCGGCCGTCGCCGCAGCGGACCTCGACCGCATCCGGGGGCAGGGCCCGCACGGACGCCTCGACCAGTCGTGCACGATGCGGGGCGACCTCGTTGGCCACCAGCCGGGCGCCGCACTGAGCCGCACGGGCGCCGAGCAGCGCGGCCTTGCCGCCCGGCCCCGCGCACAGGTCGAGCCAGCGCTCGTCCCGTCCCTCCAGGGGGGCATCGGCGAGCATGAGGGCGACCAGCTGGCTGGCCTCGTCCTCGACGCCCGCCCGCGAGTCGCGCACGGCGCGGATCCGACCGGGGTCCCCCCCGGTCAGAACAACGGCGCAGGGACTCACGTCGCCGGGGCGCGGCTCCTGATGGGCGACGGCCCGCGCCTCCTCGGCGAGGCGCTCGGGGGCGACGAGCCCCGGGCGGGCGCACAGCACCACCTCCGGCTCGGTGTTGTCGGCCCGCAGCAGCGCCTCCAGCTCCTCCTCCGACCGGCCGCTCGCGAGCAGTGCCTGGCGCATGGCCTTGACCATCCATCTCGGGTGGGACTCGACAGCGGCCAGCGCCGACGCCGCGTCCGGCGCCTCGGCCCGTAGCACGGCCAGCCAGGCATCGAGGTCGCGCTCGGACACGCGGCGCAGGACGGCGTTGACGAAGGTCGCCGCACCGCGTCCGGCGGAATGCACCGCCAGATCCACGGTGGCCGAGACCGCGGCGTGGCTCGGTACGCGCATGCCGAGCAGCTGATGGGCTCCCAGCCTGAGGAGGTCGAGCACGACGCCGTCCACCCGGGACAGGGGCCGGTCCACGCAGTGCGCGACGATCGCATCGTAGCGGCCCCGGAGTCGCAGGGCTCCGTACGTCAGGGCCGTGGCGAAACCCGCGTCCCGCCGTGAAAGGCCCGCCTCCTCCAGAAGTCCGGGCAGCACCAGGTTGGCATAGGCGTCATCGTCGCGGACCTTGGTGAGGACCTGAAGACTGATGAGCCGAGCGTCACCGTGATGGTCACCGCGCCGCTCACCCCGCCCGTCACCGCGCCGATCATCCCGATGACGGGAGAAACGGCGGTCGTGATGACCAGCGCCCCCGCGATATCCCGGGCGCCCCGCCATCAGAGCCCCTCCCCTTGCTCGCCGAGGACGGCGTCCGCCGGCGGGCGGGCGCCGCGCGCCCAGGCATCGGCCGTCATCCACTTCCTCCCGGCGGGGGCCACCTCCCCCAGTCGCACGGCGCAGCTGCCGGTGCCGGCGAGCACCTCGTGCCTGGCGACCCGGATCCACCCGGGCGGGAGGTCGTCGACCTCGGGGACGAGCTCGACCGGTCCGAGTCGTAGGCGGACTCCCTCGTAGAGGGTGCGAGCGCCCGGGGCGGGTGTCACCCCGCGCACGCGGCGCTCGATGAGGGAGGCGGGATCGGTCCACCGGATCTCGCCGTCCGCAGGCGCGAGCGCAGGGGCGAGAGTGACGCCCTCATCCCCCTGCGGCTCAGGAGTCGCGGCACCGCGGGCCAGGGAGCGCAGGACGTCGAGGACCAGAGGCGCTCCGGCGTCGGCGAGACGCGCCAGGAGGTCCCCCGCGGTATCGGTCGGGCGAATCGTCTCGGTCAGCCGTGCATAGATCGGACCGGTGTCCAGGCCCTCCTCGAGGCGGAAGACGCAGGCACCGGTGACGGCGTCCCCGGCCATGAGGGCGTGCTGAACGGGAGCGGCGCCGCGCCAGGCCGGCAGGAGCGAGAAATGGAGGTTGAGCCAGCCGTGCTCGGGCGCGTCCAGGAGCACGGGCGGGACGAGGCGCCCATAGGCGACGACGACGGCGACGTCGGCCTTCAGGGAGCGCACCCACGCCCCGGTGCCCTCATCCCGAAGGCCGGCGGGGGTGCGCACGTCGACAGCGGCCCGGCGGGCGACGGCCGCCACCGGCGAGGGGCGGAGGACGCGTCCGCGACCCCTGCGGGCATCGGCACGGGTGAGAACGCCGACGACCTCGTGCTCGGAGTCGTTCATGAGGGACTGGAGGGTCGGCAGGGCAGCCTCGGGGGTGCCGGCGAAGAGGACGCGCATGAGCGCCAGTCTAGGGGCACGGGCTCCCGGTCCCGCGGCGGCGGGGACTCGCCCCGGTCGGAGCGGCGCGCAGGTTCTCGGCGCCGGATGGGACGGCGCCCGGCATCGCGCCTCCTGGGACGAGCGCGCACCCCGAGATGGAGACGCCGTCGCCCCGCGCTCGCGCGCCGACCTGTGGTGCGCATGTACCAGTTCATCTTGCGGGCACGCCCACCGCGGGCCCCTCCATCAAGCCCCCGGTCGTCGGATCTCACAATCCGGCAGCATCGCCCTCGTTGCGGACCGCCTCTCCCTAAGCCTCCATAAATAGTTGCATCTGAGGCGAAAATACGGTCGCACCCGTCGTCTCGCGCTTGCATGAGGACTGAGGTTCGCGACAAAGATGAGCCGAATCGCAGGAGCCGCTTCCCCGTCTCGACCTGGAGTAGTACGCTTGTACCACTCAAGCGCGGATGTGATCCGCAGCACTGCATTCGTCATCAGCATTCCACACGATTCCACGCGATTCCACGGCACAGAGACGTGCCAGAGAGGGAGTCATGGCACTGTCCGTCGATTCCGAGATCGGGGTGCTCCGGCAGGTCATCCTGCACCGTCCCGGAGCCGAGATGCTCCGGCTCACGCCCCAGAACAAGGACGACCTCCTGTTCGACGACGTTCTTTGGCTGGAGCGCGCCCAGGAGGAGCATGACCATTTCGCGAAGATCCTCACCGACAGGGGCGTCGAGGTCCTCTACTTCGCGGATCTCCTCGCCGAGGCCCTGAAGAGCCCCGAGGCTCGCGCCCTCGCTCTGGATCACGCCTTCACCGAGAACAGCCACGGCCCGGGTATCGTCGGCCAGCTTCACGAGATGGCCGAGGCGATGCCGGCGGCGGAGCTCGCCGAGCTCCTCATCGCGGGGATCACCAAGGGAGAGCTCATCGAGCGAGTCTCCCCGCGCGACTCCCTGGTCCTGTCCTCCATGGAGGACGAGGACCTTCTCCTCGGCCCGCTGCCCAACCATCTCTTCACCCGCGACACCTCGTGCTGGATCTACGGCGGAGTCTCCATCAACTCCATGCGCATGGAGGCCAGGCGCCGCGAGACGCTGAACTACCAGCTCGTCTACACCTGGCACCCGATGTTCGCCGAGCAGGACTTCCCGTTCTGGTGCGAAGGACTGGCGGCCGGCACGGCCACCGTTGAGGGTGGCGACGTCGAGGTCATCGGCAACGGCTCCGTCCTGGTCGGAGTCTCGGAGAGGACCTCGCCCCAGGGTCTCGAGCGCCTCGCCTCCAGACTGTTCGCCAGCGGCCGGGTCGAGCGGGTGATCGCCGTGGAGATCGGCAAGGCCCGTGCGCAGATGCACCTGGATACCGTGATGACCATGGTCGACCGCGCCACCTTCACCGTGTACGCCAACCTGGGACTGCGCCCGACCCTCGTGCTGACCCCGGGTGACGAGCCCGGCTCCATCGTCGTGGAGCGGAGGGCTCCCGAGGAGATGTACCGCACGATCGCCCAGGGCATGGGGGTGGACGAGATCACCGTTCTCACCGCGCCGCAGGACTCCCGCTCCGCCGCGCGCGAGCAGTGGGACGACGGCAGCAACACCCTCGCCATCGCCCCCGGGGTCGTCGTGACCTACGAGCGCAATGTCAGCACCAACCGCTTTCTGGCCGACAACGGCATCGAGGTCCTCACGGTGCCCGGCTCGGAACTGGGCCGCGGTCGGGGCGGCCCGCACTGTATGACGTGTCCTGTTGATCGTGATGCGGTTGTCTACTGAGTGGTCGTCGTTCGTCGTCGCTCGTTGTTGGTTTTGTCGTCTGTTCGTCTGTTTCACTGGTTTTCGAGGAGTTCTTCATGTGCGTGTCGTTGTTGGGTCGTAGTTTCCTGCGGGAGCTGGACTTCAGTGCCCGGGAGTGGAAGTCCCTGCTGGATCTGGCGGCGCGGTTGAAAGCCGACAAGAAAGCGGGCCGCGAGGTGCAGTGCCTGCAGGGACGCAATATCGCGCTGATCTTCGAGAAGACCTCCACGCGCACGCGCTGCTCCTTCGAGGTCGCCGCCTACGACCAGGGAGCCCGGGTGACCTACCTGGACCCCGCCGGCTCCCAGCTGGGCCACAAGGAATCGGTGGCCGACACCGCCCGGGTGCTGGGCCGCTTCTACGACGGCATCGAGTTCCGCGGCAAGAAGCAGGAGCACGTCCAGGCCCTGGCCGACCTGTCGGGCGTGCCGGTGTGGAACGGCCTGACCGACCAGTGGCACCCCACCCAGATGCTCGCCGACCAGCTGACCATGATCGAGCACGCCGGCCGCCCCCTGAACGAGATTTCCTTGGCCTACCTGGGCGACGCCCGCAACAACGTGGCCAACTCCCTGCTCATCGCCGGCGCCCTGATGGGCATGGACGTGCGCATGGTGGGACCGGCCGAGCTGCAGACGCCTCCCGAGGTCGTCGCCCAGGCCCACAAGCTGGCCAAGACCAGCGGAGCCCGCATCACCATCACCGACGACCCCGCCACCGGCGTGCGCGGAGCCGACTTCCTGTACACCGACGTGTGGGTCTCCATGGGCGAGCCCAAAGAGGTCTGGGACTCCCGCATCGCCCTGCTGCGCCCCTACCAGGTCAACGCCTCCCTGGTGAAAGCCACCGCCAACCCCGACGTGAAGTTCCTCCACTGCCTGCCCGCCTTCCACGACCGGGCCACCACCGTGGGCCAGGACATCTACGACAAGACCGGCATGAACGGCCTGGAGGTCACCGACGACGTCTTCGAGACCAGCACCAACGCCGCCTTCGACCAGGCCGAGAACCGCATGCACACCATCAAGGCCGTCATGGTCGCCACCCTGGCCGATCCCCCCTACCCCACCACCACCGGCACCAGCACCGGCACCGGCACCACCGGCGCCGACCGGGAGAACCGCAAGGAGGACGCCCGATGAGAATCGTGGCAGCCCTGGGCGGCAACGCCCTGCTGCGCCGCGGCGACAAGCCCGACGCCGACACCCAGATCCGCAACGTCCAGACCGCCGCCGCCCAGCTGGCCGCACTGGCCGCCGACCACGAGCTGGTCATCACCCACGGCAACGGCCCCCAGGTCGGCGTCCTGGCCCTGCAGTCCGCCAACGACCAGCGCCTGAGCGCCCCCTACCCCTTCGACACCCTGGGCGCCCAGACCCAGGGCATGATCGGCTACTGGCTCCTCCAGGCCATGCAGAACGCCCTGCCCGGCCGCCAGGTCGCCTCCATGATCAACCAGACCCTCGTCCTGGCCGACGACCCCGCCCTGGACAACCCCACCAAATTCGTCGGCGAGGTCTACACCCGCCAACAAGCCGACGACCTGACCGACCAACGCGGCTGGACCCTCAAACCCGACGGCCCCCACTGGCGCCGCGTCGTGGGCTCCCCCCAACCCCAACGCGTCATCGAGACCCGCCTGATCCGCACCCTGCTGCACACCGGCGCCATCGTCATCTGCGCCGGCGGAGGAGGCGTCCCCGTCATCCGCAACACCCACGGACGACTCCAAGGCATCGAAGCCGTCATCGACAAGGACCTGACCGCCGCCACCCTCGCCGAACACCTCGAAGCCGACGCCCTGCTCATCCTCACCGACGTCGACGGCGTCTACACCCACTACGGCACACCCCACCAACAACACATCCCCCGCGCCACACCCGCCACCCTCAGAGCCCTCAACCCACCCGCCGGCTCCATGGGACCCAAAGTCGAAGCCGCATGCCGCTTCGTCGAACTCACCGGAGACATCGCCGCCATCGGCCGACTCCAAGACGCCCACACCATCCTCAACGGCACCACCGGCACCATCATCACCCCCGCCGGCAACTACGGCCACCCCAACGACCTCCAACCACCGGCATCCGAGTAGATTGACACTCGCATTCGCCGAGCCCGACCATCGCGACGGCATCCGTCCTTCGAGGAGGTGGTGAGAGCCGTCAACCGCACATGACCACACACCCGGGTTCGATGATCGCAACGGTCACGCACATGTTCGTGAAAGCCTTCGAGGGATCTTCCGGGTTTCCCTCAGGAGCGAAGGCGACTGTCGAACCGCAGGCGTATTCAACTGCCTCAACTCACGTCACACAACCAGCACAAAGGAGTGACTCACTCATGGCGAAGATCGTCAACTCATGGAATGACTTCGACCCGCTCAAGCACGTCATCGTCGGACGTGCGGACTTCTCGGTCATCCCGCCCGAGGAGCCGGCCACATCGGAGAAGGTGCCGATCGACTCCGAGATGCGCGGCATGTGGGGCCCTCGGCCCACCGCCACCGTCGAGGCGGCGAACGAGCAGCTCGACAACTACGTCAAGATCCTCGAGGACCTGGGTGTCACGGTCGACCGTCCCACGCCGTTGCAGTGGAACCAGGCCATCCAGACTCCCGACTTCCGCACGGAGTCGGGATTCACCCAGATGCCCCCGCGCGACATCCTGCTCACCATGGGCGAGGAGATCATGTCCGCTGCGAACTCCTTCCGCTGCCGCTACTTCGAGTACCTCGCCTACTGGCCGCTCATGAACCAGTACTTCGAGGACGACCCGGAGTTCAAGTGGACGCAGGCCCCTCGCCCGCGACTGACTGACAAGTCGTACAAGCACAACTACTACGACGAGAAGATCAGCATCGAGGAGAGGCTCGAGCGCACGGCGGCCAAGGACTTCGTGACCACCGAGGTCGAGCCCATGTGGGACGCCGCCGATGTCATGCGCGTCGGCAAGGACCTGTTCATCCAGCACGGCCTGACGACCAACCGGAAGGCCATGGAGTGGTTCAAGCGGTACTACCCCGACTTCCGCGTCCACGCCGTCAACTTCCCGGGCGACCCCTACCCGATCCACATCGACGCGACCTTCGTGCCGCTGCGGCCGGGCCTGATCATCAACAACCCGCACCGCCGTCTGCCCGAGGAGCAGCGCAAGATCTTCGAGGCCAATGACTGGCAGATCGTCGATGCCGCGCCGCCGGCTCACACCACGCCGCCGCCGCTGTGCTACTCCTCGGTGTGGCTGTCCATGAACTGCCTGGTGATCGACCACAAGACCGTGTGCGTCGAGGCCAGCGAGGTGCACCAGATGGAGCAGATGGACAAGCTGGGAATGAACGTCATCCCCGTGCCCTTCCGCGACGCCTACGCGTTCGGCGGAGGTCTGCACTGCGCGACCGCGGACGTCTACCGCGAGGGCACCTGCGAGGACTACTTCCCCAACCAGGTCGACGACCCCACTCTGGTCTGATCTGATTTTCAAGCGGGCGCGGGGCGGCGGCTCATAAATCGGGCTGCCGCCCCGTACCGTTCCCCACTCGATTCTCGCGATGCGGTTGCCATGCTCCCTATGGAGGCGGTGAGAGTTGATCGAGCCGCGCGAAGCTCAGCAAAGAGGCTGTTCACCGCTGCGCGCGCCGGGAGAGAGCTCAGGAGCCACAACTGCCATGTCACAGACAACGTCCACCGATTCCTCTGTCACAGACTACGTGATGAACAAGAAGCTTGGTGCCATCGCCATGCTTCTAGCCGCCACCGGAATGGGGCTCGTCGGCACCTTCAGCCGTGGTACGACTGCTGGTCTCGCTGACGCAGATAAGTCCGTCATTGGATCATTCCTGGCCTTCGGTCGCATGACTGTCGGCCTGCTCGGTTTCATCATCATCCTCCTGCTGACCGGGAAAGCCGGCCTGTTCCGGCGCACCCGCTTGAGCACCACCGTGATCCTGGGAGGGGTGAGCATCGGCCTCTCTTTGGGCTGCTACATCTCTTCAACGCTGATGACGTCCATCGCCAACGCCGTCTTCCTCATTTACACAGGACCTCTGTTCTGTGCGCTGCTTGCACGTATCTTCCGTAAGGAGAAGATCAGTGTGCTATCGGGGATCTTCCTGTCTTTGGTGTTCGTCGGCATGCTGCTGACTATCGGTATCATTGACTTCAAGAACGGAAGCCTGACCCTCGGGCTGGACCTGTCATCCCATTCTGAAGAGTTCCCACGCAAAAGCCTGGGAGACCTTCTCGGCCTTCTTTCGGGAGTCCTCTATGGTCTGGCGATGTTCTTCTATGGCTACCGCAAGGATGTTGACTCAGTTGTGCGTGGAGTTTGGAACTTCTTCTGGGCGTCCGCTGCTACACTGGTGATGTCAATCTTCCTGCGCCCATGGCACGGGGTTTCCTCCTTCACTACCACAAACTGGCTGTGGGCAATGGCCCTCTTCCTCATCTGTGGACTCTTCGCACTGGGATTCCTGGTCGTTGCCGGACGCAATCTCCCCGCTGTGGAGTACTCGACGATCTCCTACTGGGAGTGTCCGGTCGCCATTCTGTGCGGCCTCCTCGTATGGGGAGAACGGCTCACTCCCGTGGGGATGGTCGGAGGACTGCTCATCGTCGGAGGTGGGCTGGCGCCCATCTTCCTGGACGCCATCACTCGGAGGTCCCGCACCTCTGACGCCTGAGCGCACTGCATTCCCGTCCGCCTACGAGCGGGCACCATCTGCGAACGCGCAGGTCGACGCATTCGCAGAACCTCGACACCCATATCCAGAGTTACCGTAAGCGACCAGATCACCGACAACCGCTCTGGTACTACAAAGGAGTAGCACCTTGAATAACGAATCCCGCCAGAAGCTCAAGGGGTTTGCCTTCATGTTCCTCTCGTCATCCCTTATGGGAGGAATCGGGGCTTTCGCGAGATACATTGACGCGCCCGGAGACTTCATTGCATTCTGGCGCTCATTCTCCGGATTCATCGGGATGACCCTGATATTCCTCATCATCGGAGGATTCAAAAAGGTCAGGACGACTCGATTCTCACCGTCGCTCCTTTTCTCCGGGATCTTCCTCGGCCTGCTATCGGCCCTCTACGTCATCGGCACCCAGTACACGACTCTCGCGAACGCATCGTTTCTCATCTACACGGGTCCCATCTACTCGACGATCCTCGCCACGATCTTCCTCAAGGAGCCCTTCAAGCCGATGATGCTGTGCTCCCTGGCCGCCGTCGTCCTGGGGACCTTGCTCATCGTGCAGATCGTCTCGGAGGACGGATTCGGCCTCGACCTCGATCCGCAGTACATGTTCGGAAACGCCATCGCACTCGCGTCCGGAGTCGCCTACGGCCTTTATCTCTTCGTCTCCCGATACCGGACCGACTGCGACTCGAATGTCCGCGCGTGGTACAACTTCCTCTTCGCCGCATCGACCATCGCGATCATGGTCGCCTTCCGTTGGAGCAGTCTGATGTACCCCGTCCGCGAGTTCGTCAACGGAGTCCCCACGACGACCGTCGACGGCGACGGGAATCCGGTGAGCCTGCCCTGGAGCATGACCGGCATGGGCGCCCGCTCGTGGATCGTCCTGGTCGCCGCAGCCCTGATCACAGGCTTCGGTGCGTTCTACTTCCTCACCCTGGCCTCGAAGATCCTCCTTGCGGGCGAGCTCGCAACAATCTCCTACCAGGAAACAATCATGGCCTCGATCCTGGGGTTCATCCTCTTCCACGAGCACCTCACGTCGATGCAGCTGATCGGAGGCGTGCTCATCATCGCGGGAGGCCTGTCGCAAGTCTACTTCTCGACGAAGGGGGCCGCCTCGCAGAAGGACTCACAGAAAGAGATGCCGATACCCGCCAAGATAGCATAACATATGCATCACACGATCCATCCACGCAGGAGGGAGATCAATGTCCAGGCAAATCAGGCTCATGGACGCGTTCGAGTACCGGGCGCGCGTCGAGAGCGACCCCATCGTCATAGTCCCGGTCGGATCCTTCGAGCAGCACGGCCCGCACATGCCTCTTTGCGTCGATGAGTTGCTCGCGACGGCCGTGGCGGAAGAGGTCGCCTCGCGCGTCGACGGCCTCGTGGGCCCGACCATCGGCTTCGGATACAAGTCGCAGCAACGGTCAGGCGGCGGGTATCATCTGGCGGGGACGATCAGTCTCACCGGGGCCACCTTCATAAGCCTGGCGCGCGAGATCGTGATCGAGCTGGCGCAGCACGGGATCAGGAAGTTCGTGTTCTGCAACGGGCACTATGAGAATTACCAGTTCCTGTTCGAGGGGGTCGACCTCGCCATTCGCGACCTTCAGCTGCAGAACATCTCCATCAAGTGCCAGCTGATGTCCTACTGGGACTTCGTCGATGACGCCACGATCGAGCGCTTGTACCCGGAGGGGTTCACCGGCTGGGACCTGGAGCACGGCGGGGTCCTGGAGACCTCCCTGATGCTCCTCCTGCACCCGGACCTGGTTCACATGGACAGGGTCTCCGACGATGCGCCCGCCGTCATGCCGAACTACGACGTGCTTCCGATCCGGCCGGAGCTCACTCCGCCCTCGGGATGCCTCTCCTCCGCGAAGAACGCCACCCGGGAGAAGGGCGAGATCCTGCTCGACGTCGCCGGCTCCGGGATGGCGGAGGCGATCGTGAATGAGTTCTGAGAATAGGAGCGGCGATCTGCATCCGGAGAACGGGGTCGTGACGGACGGCGACGCCCGTCACGCTTCACTCCCGCATGACGAGGCTCGTGGCAAGGATGATCTCGGCATCCGCATTGGGGCGGTCGTCGTCGTCGCGCTCCTGTCATTCCTCGCGTTGACCTTCCAGGACCAGGCGACAGGAGTCATACAGAATCTTCGCACTTTCGTGACGAGATACTTCACCTGGTACTTCGTCCTTTTCGCCACATCCGTCCTCATCTTCGTCCTGGCGGTCGGCCTCGGCCGTCATGGCGATATCCGCCTGGGAGGAAAGGATGCGCGTCCGGACTACTCGCGTTTCGCCTGGTACTCCATGCTCTTCGCCTGCGGCCAGGGAATCGGCCTGATCTTCTGGTCGGTGGCCGAGCCGATCCTGCTGGAGAATGACGACCCCCTGGAGGCGCTGCAGCCGACCACCGGGGGCGACGGGCCCCTCGCGTGGACCTATTTCCACTGGGGTCTGACGGCCTGGGCGATTTATTGCGTCGTCGCGCTCTGCATCGCCTACTCGGTCCATAACCGCAAGCAGGCGGCCACCTTCAGGGGAGCGTGCGAGGACCTCTTCGGGATCAGGAGCCGGCGACCCGCTGGAATCGTCATAGAGTTCCTGGCCATTATCGCCACCGTCCTGGGAATATCCACGTCCTTCGGTTTCGCGTCCCTGCAGTTCACTGCGGGACTCGGATCACTTTTCGGGCTCGATGGGACGCTCGGGGTCAAGGTCGCCGTGATCATGGTGATGGGAGCGGTGGCGGCCGCATCCGTGTACTTCGGCATCAATCGCGGCATGAAGATCGTCTCGGAGCTGAACTCCATCCTATCGGTTCTGCTGGTCGTCGGGGTAGCGCTTTTCGGCCCGACTCTGTACCTGCTGCACCTCCTCCCCCAGTCGTTCGGGGCGTTCATCTCGAGATTCGTCGCCATGTCGGCCTACACTGATCCTTCGGTCGCCGCCAGCGGGATCTCCACGTGGTCGGATTCCTGGAACGGGAACTGGACGGTCTTCATCTGGTGCTGGTGCATCGCCTTCTCCCCCTTCGTGGCGTCCTTCATCGCAACCATTTCCAGGGGGCGAACGCTCCGCGAGTTCGTCATCGGCGTCATCGGCATCCCGACGGTGATCGTCATGGTGTGGGTCGGCATCCTGGGGGGCATGGCCCTTCATTACGATGAGGAGAGCCGCGGCCGCATCACCGCCGCTGTCGGCGAGGATGTCTCCTCGGGCCTATTCGCCTCCCTGAAGCTGGTGCCCTCGGCGGGCTGGCTGCTCACTTGCGTGGCGACGGTGCTGGTCTCAACGTATTTCGTCACCTCATTGGACTCCGGGGTTCACGCGCTCTCGACGTTCGTGTCGATGTCCGCGCGCCCCTCGGGGCTGTTCCGCGTCGTGCTCGTCACGATGATCGTCGTCATGTCGTTGCTCCTGCTCGTTCTCGGTGGAGGGCGAACTCTCGATACGATTCAAACGGGAACCATCATCGGGGCATTGCCCTTCAGCTTCATCATTCTGATGATGATGGGCAACTTCGTCCGCCGAATACGAAACGATACCCGGGAGGACGGAGGCCCCGGACGCTAGCGCTGAACGCCGCCCGCACGGCTCGGAACCCGGCGGGCGGCATTCTGCTCCACGCTCAGCGCGCCTGACGACACACTGATCGTCGACTGCGCGGCGAGGCCGACGGCAGCACGACGAAACCTTTCCAGTAATAGCCCCTCCAGTACGACCTGAAGCACCCGGCCGATCACGCTACCAGAAGGACCATTATGAGCGATGACAATCAGTATAGCGTTTTCCACAGCGGTCCCGAGCGGTATTTTGCGCTGAGGCGCGCCGCGACGGCCAGCTTCATCGGGAACTTCATCGAGTGGTTCGATTACGCATCGTACGGGTACCTGGCCGCGGTCATCGGTGACACCTTCTTTCCCGACTCCGACAAGTCAGTGCAATTGATGCTGGCCTTCGCCGTATTCGCCATGTCCTTCATCCTGCGCCCCATCGGAGCCGTGGTCTGGGGAGCGTGGGGCGACCGCCGCGGACGCCGTTGGGCGCTCTCCTGGTCGATTCTCATCATGTCGGGCTCGACCTGCCTCATCGGTCTCCTGCCCACCTACGCCACGATCGGGATCTGGGGCGCCCTGGGCCTTCTCGTCCTGCGCATGGTCCAGGGCTTCTCCGCCTCCGGCGAGTACGCCGGGGCCGGCACCTTCCTGGCCGAGTACGCACCGCCGGCGCGTCGCGGCATCTACACCTGCCTCGTCCCGGCATCGACCGCCTGCGGGCTGCTCGTCGGCTCGCTCATGGTCTCGGGCATGCTCTCCGTTCTGAGCGATGCCGCGATGAGTCACTGGGGCTGGCGCATCCCCTTCCTCCTGGCCGGCCCCCTGGGCCTGATCGGCCGCTACATCCGAGTGCACCTGGAGGACTCCCCCGCCTACCAGGCGATGCGCGCGGAGTTGCCCCGGGAGCCCCGGGCGGCGAATTGGTGGGAGCCGTTGGTTCTCCTGCTGCGGCGCCACTGGCGCGAGACGCTCATCACCTTCGGCGTTTCCTGCCTGAACGCGGTCGCCTTCTACATGCTGCTGAGCTACATGCCCACCTACGTTCACGAGGAGCTCGGCTTCTCCCAGGACACCGCGACCCTGGCCACCTCCATCATGCTCGTGGTCTACATCGCCTCGATCTTCCTCATGGGGCGCCTGTCCGACTCCCTCGGACGACGGCGAATGCTCATCGCCGCGTGCATCGCGTTCATCGTGCTGTCCATCCCGCTGTTCACGGTCATGACCACGGCCACCGGGAGTCTCGTGATCGTGATCCTGTGCCAGATCGTGTTCGCCGTGGTCCTCACCGCCAACGACGGCACCCTGGCCACCTTCCTGGCCGAGTCGTTCCCCACCAACGTCCGTTACTCCGGATTCGCCCTGTCCTTCAACGGGGCCAACGCGCTCCTCGGCGGGACCACCCCCTTCATCGTGACGTGGCTCATCAAGGTCACCGGGTCGCCGCTGGCCCCGGCCGGCTATCTCACCGCGATCTCCCTGATCGCCATGGTCGCCATCCTCATGTCCCGGGTCATCCACGGGTCGGAGCTGATCGAGACCAACCGGCCCGGGGCCGAGGCGCCCTGAGGCGGGCCGTCTCCACGTCTCCGCTCCTTCCGCCCCGCGGCACATGGAGGGGCGGGAGGTGGGGCCTCGACGCGTGGGACGCAGATGCACGTGCCTGCGCCGATGCGCATCATTCTGCACTTTGTTGCTATTCTGCGTTGTCATGGCTGCACCTTTGCCTGCTCTCCCTGCCGCTTCCCGGTCGTCACGTAAGATCCGGGGCACTGTTCGCCCGACCGCACGCGGAAAAGACCGACGGCAGGCGATCATCGAGGCGGCCGCCGAGATCATCCGCGAGGAGGGGCCGGCCGCGGTGAGCCATCGCGGCGTCGCCAAGCGAGCCGGTTGCTCGTTATCGGCGACGACCTACTACTTCAAGGGCCTGGATGATCTGCTCTACCAGGCCGGTCTGGTCAACATCGCGATGTGGGCCTCGCGTGCCGAGAGCGTGGCCGACAGGGTCGAGGCCCTGGATCAACTCCCATCCCTGTCCGGACGTCTGGATCTGGTGCTTCAGGCGACGCTCCCACCGGAGGGCCCGTATCTCGGCCACTACGTTCAGCTCATCTCCGCGTGCGCCGTCGCCCCCGTCGGGCAGGCCTACCGCCGGGGCCGTCAACGTCTCAACGCGGCCGTCGGCAGGTTGCTGGACAGGCTCGAGGCTGCCATCGATCCGGATCTGGTGATCGCCGTCGTCGACGGAGCGGCGGTCACCGCTCTGAGCGAGGGTCGCGACGTGCACGCCACGGCCGCCGACCTCCTCAGCAAGATCGCCGCATTCGGGACGCAACCGGATCAGGAGCACGAGCGAGGCCGGTAGGAGTGGCCCCGCCTCGCTCTCCGGCACTCCCTCGAGCCGGTTGAGGGCCGTCCGCCCGACTCGGGGGCGTCACCACAGCACAGTGGGATCGAGCTCGACTCGGACCGGCTCCTCCCGGTGGGCCGAGCGCTCGCGCTGACCCACCCGCAGCACGGCGGCCAGCTCACGGCCGCGGTCGACCGGTGCCCTGATCAGGGCCCGGACGATGGCTCCATCGCCCGGCGCCGACGGCGCCGCCCGCCCGACCTCGACCGGCGCCGGCCCCAGAGTCTCGAAGCCCTCGGACTCCGCCTGGGCGAGCAATGCCTCCACGCCGCTTCGCCGCCCGTCCAACCGCGCCGTGCGCCAGGCGGGAGGAAGATGCAGGTCCGCCCGCTCATGCAGATCCTCACGGGCGTACCCGGCGTGGTCCCATCGCACCAGCGCCTGGACGACCGACGGATCCGGATCGCCCAGAAGGATCACCCGTGCGTCCGCGCGCGCCAGAACCACCGCGTTGGTCCACCGGCGCAGAGCCTCCGCGCCCGCCCCGAGCTCGGGGCGGGCCGACAGGAGGGCGCCGTCGAGAAGCAGAACAGCGCGGTATCCGCCGTCGGCAACCGGCTCGGCGCCGGGTGTGGCGACCACCAGGCGGGGGGAGGCATCCACGGACTCGATGACGCCGTGGGACTCCCGGGCGCCGGAGACGACCACCGGCGTGCCCGGAAAGGCGCGCCCGAGCTCCTCGCCTGTACGGGTGCTGCCCGAGCCTCGCATGCGCACCTGGTCGCCGCCGCACGCGGGGCAGGTCCAGCCCGCAGGCTCTCGCGCGCACCACCGGCAGGTGATCTCCCGGGCCCTCTCCATGGACAGCGGCCCCCCGCAGTGGGGGCAGCGGGGGACCCGCCCGCAGCGTCGGCAGGCCACCACAGGGGCGTAGCCCGCGCGTGTGACCTGGACCAGGACGGGACCGTGCACCAGGGCGTCGCGCACCGCTCGGTGCGCGAGCGAGGGTATGCGAGCCATCCCGGAGGCGCCCTCGGCCCCCATCTCCGGTGCGCCGGGGGCCTGTACACGGGCGACGGCGGCGCGACGGAGCGACCGGACGGCGGTGAGCTCCTCGGCCCATCCCCGCTCCACATAGCCCTGCGCCTCGACGCTGCGCGAGTGGCCGGCCACGAGCAGTCCCGCCCCCTCCAGGCCGGAGCGCAGCGCCAGGACGGTGCGGGCATGCGTGTAGGGGGCGTGGCGCTCATCGAGACGGTTGTCGCCGTCATCCCAGACGACCGCCAGGCCCAGGTCGCGCACGGGCGCGAAGGCGGCTGCGCGAGTGCCCACGACAACGCGCGCGAATCCGAGGAGCACCTGCAGGAACGCCTGGTAGCGGCGCGCGGGACCGCCTTCCGCGGTCAGGACGACGACCGGTTCGTCGCGCACGTCCTCCGGCTCCCGGGCCGACGCCCGGTTCAGCTCGTTCTTCAGCGCCGTCGCCACCGTCTCCGCGTGCGTCGCCGTCGCCACCACGACGAGAGCCCCGCGCCCCGACGCCAGTGCGGCTCTGACGGCATCGGCGAGCAGCGATGTCCACTCGCGCACCAGGCCCGCCCGCCCGGGTAGGGCGGTCCACACGGCGCGCGGTGTCTCTCCCCCGGCGAGGGCGTCCAGGAAGCCGGCTCCGTGATAGGCGTCCCAGCCCCCGGCCGACGGCGGCCGCCATTGACGCGGTGGTGGGGCGAGGCGATCCCGCTCCGCGCTCTCCGTGGAGGCGTGCCGAGGCGGCACCGCGAGCCTGACAACGTCCGAACGCACCCCGGCGCTCCGCGTCGCAACCGCCTCGGTCAGCGCCATCGTCGCCCCGGTGAGCAGTGACAGGTCCGATACGACCCCGCGAAGGGAGGCCAGTCGTCCGGGATGGGTCGTCGTCGTGCCTCGTTCCCAGACCCATCCGCGCATGTCCTGCCCGCCGAATCGAACCGCCACGCTCGTTCCCACAGCGGCGGCGCCGTCGAGATCCGGAGGAACCAGGTAGTCGAAGAGGCGGTCCAAGTGCGGCAAGGGGGAGTCGAGCAGCACCCTTGCCACGGGCGAGGCGACGCCCTCGCCGTCCACGATGTGCTCCGCCGGTGCCGGGGCGGCCAGGAGCGCGCCCTGGGCGGGGCGGCGTCCTGCACGATCGGCCCGATTCACATCGATGCCCGACACCTCCGTCAAGGGCCGGGGCCTAGAGCGCGGCCCGCAGAGCGTTGGTGCGGCTGGTCTCCTCCCAGGAGAAGCCGGGCCGCCCGAAGTGCCCGTAGGCGCTGGTGGCGCGGTAGATCGGGCGGAGCAGGTCCAAATCGCGCAAGATCGCGGCCGGACGCAGGTCGAAGACCTCCTCGATGACGGCGGCGATCCGCGCGACGGGGACCGTCTCGGTGCCGAAGGTCTCGATGTACAGGCCCACAGGGCGCGCCGAGCCGATGGCGTAGGCGACCTGGATCTCGCAGCGCTGCGCGAGCCCGGCCGCCACGACGTTCTTGGCGACCCAGCGCATGGCGTAGGAGGCGGAGCGATCGACCTTGGAGGGGTCCTTCCCGGAGAAGGCGCCCCCGCCGTGGCGGGACATGCCGCCGTAGGTGTCCACGATGATCTTGCGACCGGTCAGACCCGCGTCCCCGGCGGGACCGCCGATGACGAACTGCCCCGAGGGGTTGACCAGGATCTCGGCGTCGGCAGTGGCCAGCTCAAGGCCCTTCGCTTCCTCGGCATCGAGCACGGGTCGGATCACCTCGGTGGTGATGGCGTCGGACAGCCAGGCGCGAGTGCGATCGGGATCGTGCTGGGTGGAGACCACCACGCTCGTCAGGCTCACCGCCCGGTCCCCGTCGTAACCGACGGTCACCTGGGTCTTGCCATCGGGCCGCAGGCCAGCCACGATGCCCTGCTTGCGCACGGCCGTCAACCGTTCGGCGAGACGATGGGCCAGGTGGATCGGCAGCGGCATGAGCTCTGCCGTGTCCGTGCAGGCGTAGCCGAACATGAGCCCCTGGTCCCCCGCGCCCTGGAAGTCGAGGGGATCGAGGCCACCGGCGTCGTCGCGCACCTCCAGCGCCTTGTCCACACCGGCGGCGATGTCCGGGGACTGCTGGCCGATCGAGACCGACACCCCGCAGGAGGCGCCGTCGAAGCAGACCTCGGAGGAGGTGTAGCCGATCGACACGATCTCGGAACGCACGATCTCGGGGATCTCGACGTAGGCGTCGGTGGTGACCTCACCGGCGACGTGGACGAGTCCGGTGGTCGCCATGGTCTCGACGGCGACGTGGGCGACGGGATCCTGAGCCAGGATGGCATCGAGGACGGAGTCCGAGATGCGGTCGCAGACCTTGTCGGGGTGTCCCTCGGTGACGGACTCGGAGGTGAACTGGCGGAGGGAGCTCGATGACATGTGGGTCGTCCTTGCGAGGTCGGTTGGAGGCGTGTTCAGGGGGGGCGAGGGCGGCGGGTCGGCTCAGGCCTCCCACCAAGGACGCAGGGGGTACCAGTGACCCTCCCGGTCGGGTCCCGGACGCACGGCGAGGAGCTGGTGGATCTGGATGCTGTTGCGCTCGAAGTTCCAGCGCGCGCCCGCCATGTACAGTCCCCATAGAAGCGAGGTCTGCGAGCCACCGCTCTCAACGGCGTCGCTCCAGTGCTCCTGCAGATTGCGGCACCAGTGCTCGAGAGTCAGGGCGTAGTGCTGACGGAGGTTCTCCCCGTGGATCACCTCGAAGCCGGCGTCGTGCAGGTGGGTCATGACGACGCCCGGTGCGGCGAGCTCGCCGTCGGGGAAGACGTAGCGCCCGATGAAGGCTCCCGCACGGCTCCTCTGGGTGGAGTCGCGGCGCGTGATCTGATGGTTCAGGAGCCTGCCACCAGGGCGCAGGAGGGAGAACATGGTCGAGAAGTACTCGTCGTAGTGGCGGACTCCGACGTGCTCCATCATCCCCAGCGAGCAGATGCCGTCGAAGTCGCGCTCGGGCACCCGCCGGTAGTCCATGACACGCGCCTCGGCCAGGTCCGACAGCCCCTCGCGAGCGATCCATTCATTGGCCCAGTGCGCCTGCGGCTCGGAGAGCGTGACGCCGATGGCTCGGATGCCCCGCCGTGCAGCGGCGACGAGCACGGAGCCCCAGCCGCAGCCGATGTCGAGCAGACGCTGGCCAGGCTTGAGATCGAGCTTGTCGAGAACGAGCCGGATCTTGTTGGCCTGGGCGTCCTCGAGGGACTCCCCCGGATCGGTGAACAGGGCGCAGGTATAGGTCATCAGCGGCCCGAGCACCATCGAGTAGAAGCGGTTCGAGCGATCGTAGTGGGAGGAGACGGATTCCCTGTCGCTACGCTCCGTGTGACGACGTACGCCCGACAGGGCGCGCCTCCACGCCGGCGGGGCCTCGACCGCGGGGACCTCGGGCCGGCGAAGGCCGTCCCGGCCGAGTGCCAGGAGAATGCGGCGCGCGTCGCCGACCGAGGGGCGTCGGAGGCGTGTCCTGAGTTGTTCGAGGCGGTCGAAAGCGTTGTAGGGATCTCCGGGCTCAACACCGCGCATAGTGATTTTGCCCATAATGTATGCGCGTGCCAGGCCGAGCTCTCCGGGAGCCGACGCCATGTAGCTGAAAGCCCGGGGGGAGACGACATGCAGTTCGAGACCGCTGCTCGCCGGACCGACGACGGAACCGTCGTAGGCCGTGATGCGCACGGGCAACGGCGGAACCGTCACCGCCTTGACCATGTCCGCTACGGTACTGGGACTCGCTCCGATCCTCTTCATGCAGATCACTTCCATGCGCGGCCTCACGACAGGAAGAAGAACCGCCGCGCTGTGTTACCGTCCATCGTAGACACGAATAATGCGGTGTCTGAAGAATGAGTGTCGCACGTTTCCCGTGATTATTCAGACGTCCGGCGGCAGGAGCGTCGGACGTATCCTGCCCGGCCGAGCGTCGGCCGCCCCTGCTCCGCGCTCGTCCCGGGCGCGAGCGCGGAGCCTGCGGGCGACCAGATCCACGAGGAGGTCCGCGACATCGGCCTTGGAGCCCGCGCCCCGGGCGACCTCGCGCCCCCGGTCGTCGAGAACGACGACGGCATTGGGCACGTCGCCGAAGCCGGCGTGCTCCCCCACCGCGTTGACGACCAGGAGATCCGCGCCCTTGCGACGCGCCTTGGCGGCGCCATGGGCGAGCACGTCGCCCTCGGCGTCGCCGGTCTCCGCGGCGAAACCGACGACGAGCGTGCGCCCGCCGTCGCGACGCGGCGGATCCGCGACGAGGCCCGCCAGGACATCCGGATTCTCAACCAGCTCGATGCTCGGCCGAAGGGCGCCCCCGCCCGCCCCGTCATCATGCAGGCCGTGCTTCTTGATCTTGTGCGTGGACGTCTCGGCAGGGCGGTAGTCGGCGACGGCCGCCGCCATCACGACGACGTCGGCGTCTCGGGCGGCCCGTCTGACGGCATCGCCCAACTCCACAGCTGTGCCGACGGGCACGACCTCCACCCGGCTCGGCAGAACCGCGAGAACGTCGTCCGCCACATTGGCGGCCACCAGAGTCGTGCGCGCGCCGCGCTCGGCGGCGGCACGGGCGACGGCGGCGCCTTGCCGCCCCGAGGATCGATTGCCCAGGTAGCGCACCGGATCGATCGGCTCGCGGGTACCGCCGGCGGACACGACGACGTGACCATCCAGCGGCGAGTGGAGTTCGGAGATGTTCTCGCCCTCCTGCGCCTGTTCCCGTGCCCGCCGATCGGCGAGCGCGGTCAGCGCCTCGGCGACGACGCGCTCCGGCTCGGGCAGTCGTCCCCGCCCCGAGTCGGCGCCGGTCAGGCGCCCGGAGTCCGGGTCGATGACACGCAGACCGCGGCGGCGCAGCGTGTCCACATTGTCCCGAGTCGCGGGATTGGCCCACATCTGAGTGTGCATGGCGGGGGCCAGGACCACGGGGGCCGTCGTCGTCAGGATCGTGGCGGTCAGCAGATCGTCGGCGCGTCCGGCCGCGACCCGGGCCAGCAGATCGGCCGAGGCGGGGACGACCACGACGAGATCGGCCCACTCCCCCACCGCGACGTGCTCGACACCCGCGGGGTCGTCGAAGATACCGCTGCCCACCGGTCTCCCGGTGACCGCGGCGAGTGCCGGCTCGCCGATGAAGCGGAGCGCGGCCTGGGTCGCGAGCGCACGGACCTCGTGCCCCGCCCGGCGCAGGAGACGGATGACGAAGGGGGCCTTGTAGGCGGCGATGGAACCGGATACGCCGACGACGATGCGCTGCGGCCCGGCCGGGACTGCATCGGAAGCCGTCATGCGCGGACTCCCACGGGCGGGCTCGTGCGGACAGGGTCCGGGCGCACCGGTCCCGGAGGCGCAGCGCCCGGAGCGTCCGGGTTGCGCTGCTGGAACGCGCTCAGAACTGGATCTCGTCGAGGTTCGTGGTGGCCGGAACGTCCTCGCCCTGCGCGGACGTGGTCGACGAGGCGTCGAGAGGAATATCGGAGAACATGTCCTCCTCAGCCGCGCGCCGGGCCTTATCGGCCTCGACCCGCCGAGCACGGGCCTCATCGCCCGGAATGACCTGAAGCTTGTCCTCGGCCACCTCGCGCAGAGCGATGCTCAGAGGCTTCTCGTCGGGATCGGCCTCGATCAGGGGGCCGAAGTAGTCGAACTGGTTGTCCTCGAGCTGCCGAGTGTAGGTATTGATCTGGCGAGCACGCTTAGCAGCCTCCACGACGAGCCCGTACTTGGAGTCGACCTTCTCAAGCAGGTCGTCGATCGGCGGGTTGGTGATGCCCTCGGGCTGTGCGGAGGTTCCGAGCATGAGCTTCTCCCCGTGTGATGGACGTCTGATGCACCTATCGGTAACCGGGACAGTCTAGCCCCTGACTACCCTCTGAGCCCCAGTAGTTCTTCAAGCTCACTCGTGGCACGCGACACGGTGTCGTTGACAATGACATGGTCGAACTCTCCCGCAGCGTCCATCTCCGTGCGCGCGGTGGTCAGTCGGCGCTCCTGTTCACGGATGTCCTCGGTCCTGCGCCCGGTCAGTCGCGCGACGAGCTCGTTCCAGCTCGGCGGCATGACGAAAACCAGTTGTGCGGACGGCATGGACTCCCGGACCTGCCGGGCGCCGGCCAGGTCGATCTCGAGCAGGGCGGGGCGGCCGGCGTCGAGCTGGGCCTGGACGGGCCCGCGGGGAGTGCCATAGCGGTGCGTGCCGTGAACCAGTGCCCACTCCAGCATCTGCCCGGTGCTGATGAGCCTGTCGAACTCGGCGTCGGACACGAAGTGATAGTGCACTCCGTCGATCTCGCCCGGGCGGGGCGCTCGGGTGGTGGCGGAGACCGAGACGAACAGATCGGGATGACGCCGGCGCAACTCGGTGACGATGGTCCCCTTGCCCACCGCGGTGGGACCGGCGAGGACGATCAGGCGGGACAGGGGGCGCAGGACCGGGGAGACCGGTGAGACTGTCATGCCCGTATGATGCCGCACCGGGACCATCGCCCGCGTCCCTCCTCAACCCCGCAGGGCCAGGGACGCCTGCGCGGCCGCCGTCCGCGCGGCTGCGCGCAGGGCGGCCGGATCGGGCCCGGCGTTGAGCACACCGCGAGAGGTCGAGGCCAGCACGTGGCGTCGCGCCGCTCCGAACACGGCCCTCAGCTCAGTCGCACCGGCGCCCTGAGCGCCCACGCCCGGCGCCAGCAGCGGTGCATTGGCCCCGAGCAGATCGATATCGAGCTCGGTCACGGCCCCGCCGATCGTCGCTCCGACGACCAGGCCGACGTTGCCGAGCGCTCCGGCGGCGCGGGCGGCGGCATTCGAGCGGGTCGCTCCCGCCACGATGTCGGCCGCCACGGACCGCGACCGGAGACCCTCCCCCATCCGCGCGCGCTGAATGCCCGCCCCCTCCGGGTTCGAGGTGAGCGCCAGGACGAACACGCCGCGTCCGGCGGCATCCGCCAGGTCCAGAGCCGGCTTCAGCGAACCGTATCCGAGATAGGGCGAGACCGTGATGGCATCCGCCGCCAGAGGGGCTTCGTCGAGAAGGTAGGCCTGGGCGTAGCCGCCCATCGTCGAGCCGATATCGCCGCGCTTGACGTCCAGGATGGACATGGTGCCGATATCGCGCAGTGCGGCGAGGACCTCCTCCAGGACGGTGACACCGGCGCCGCCATGGCGTTCGAAGAAGGCCGACTGCGGCTTGACCGCGGCGACCCGCCCCCCGAGCGCGTCCACGGTGCGCAGGGCGAACTCCCTCAGGCCTTGCGGGGTGTCGGGCAGGCCCCAGGACTCCAGCAGCGTCCGATGCGGGTCGATGCCCACGCACAGCGGGCCATGGGCGTCCATGGCCTCGGCCAGAGAGACCCCGAAGGGCGCAGCGCCCGGAACGTCCTCCACGTCCGGCCCTCCGGCGGGGGAATCCACGGCGCTCATGCCCGGCCCGTCCGCTCGATGGCGCCCTCGCGCCGGGAGAGCCGGTCGGCGCCGTGCTCCTGAAGGCTGCGGACGCGGAAGGGGCCGTGCAGCTGGGCCTCCAAGGCCTGTACGGCGGCCTGGAGCTCCTGGACGGTGGTGATGATGGGACGGCCAGCGCTCGTCGTGGCCGCCCGGATCGAGTATCCGTCCGCGCGCGCTCCCTGCCCCTTGGGCGTGTTGACGACCATATCGATCGCGCCGGACTCGATGAGACCGACGATCGTCTGCTCGCCGTGCGCGCCCCGCCCCTCGCTTATCTTGCGCACCGGCGTGGCGGGGATGCCGTTGCGACGCAGCACCTGGGCCGTGCCGGTGGTGGCGAGGATGGTGAACCCCAGCTCGGCCAGTCGGGCCACCGGCAGGATGATGGCGCGCTTGTCCCGATCCGTCACCGAGACGAACAGCGTCCCCTCGCCGGGCAGACCGCCGTACGCGCTGGCCTGCGACTTGGCGAAGGCGCGCGGGAAGTCGACGTCGTAGCCCATGACCTCGCCGGTCGAGCGCATCTCCGGGCCCAGGACGGTATCGACGACGCGACCGGTCGACGTGCGGAAGCGCTTGAAGGGCAGGACCGCCTCCTTGACCGCGATCGGGTCGTGGAGATCGGTGACACTCGCGTCCTCGACCGGCAGGTGGCCCGAGGCCCTGAGGGAGGCGATGGATCGGCCCGCCATGATCAGAGCCGCGGCCTTGGCGAGCTGCACGCCCGTGGCCTTGGAGACGAAGGGAACGGTGCGACTCGCCCGGGGATTGGCCTCGATGACGTAGAGCGTGTCGCTCATGAGGGCGAACTGGATGTTGATCAGGCCCCGCACGCCCACGCCGTCGGCGATGGCCAGCGTGGAACGGCGGATACGCGCGATCTCCGCGTCCGACAGCGTCATGGGGGGCAGGACGCAGGCGGAGTCGCCGGAGTGGATGCCGGCCTCTTCGATGTGCTCCATGACGCCGCCCAGGAACAGCTCGGCGCCGTCGTAGAGGGCATCGACGTCGATCTCGATCGCGTCATCGAGGAATCGGTCGATCAGCAGCGGTCCATTCGCGTAAGCGCCGCCAGGCTCGGCGCCCGCACGGCGCAGGTAGTCGGTCAGGCCGCCCGCCTCGTAGACGATCTCCATACCGCGTCCTCCCAGCACGTAGCTGGGGCGAACCAGCACGGGGAGGCCGATCTCCCGGGCCACGGCCACGGCCTGCTCGTCGGAGTGCGCGGTGCCGTGGGCGGGCGCGGGCAGACCGGCCCTCTCCAGCACGACGCCGAAGACCCGCCGGTCCTCCGCGGCGTCGATGGCCCGCGGACTCGTTCCCAGGATGGGCACGCCCGCGTCCTCGAGCCGAGCGGCCAGGGACAGCGGGGTCTGCCCGCCGAGCTGCACGATCATGCCGGCCACGGGCCCGACGGCCCTCTCTGCCTCGTAGACCTCGATCACGTCCTCGAAGGTGAGCGGCTCGAAGTAGAGGCGATCGGAGATGTCGTAGTCGGTGGAGACGGTCTCGGGGTTGCAGTTGACCATGATGGTCTCATAGCGCTCGGCCAGCGCCATGGTGGCGTGCACGCAGGAGTAGTCGAACTCGATGCCCTGACCGATGCGGTTGGGACCGCTTCCCAGGATGATGACGGCCTGGCGCTCGCGCGGTGCGACCTCGGTCTCCAGGTCGTAGGAGGAGTAGTGGTAGGGCGTGCGGGCGGCGAACTCGGCCGCGCACGTGTCGACCGTCTTGTAAACGGGGCGCAGACCGTAGGCGTGGCGGATCTCGCGGACCGTGTCCTCGCCGACGCCCCGCAGGGCGCCCACCTGACGGTCCGAGAAGCCGTGGCGCTTGGCCCTCGAGAGAAGCTGCGCGGTCAGCGCCGGGGCGCCGGCCACCTCCTCGGCGACCTCCTGCAGGAGCCGCATCTGATCCAGGAACCAGGGGTCGATCCTCGTGGCGGCGAAGAGCTGCTCCACGGTGGCGCCGCCGCGCACCGCCTGCTGGAGGTCCAGGAGACGGTGCTCGGAGGGCACTCGGATCGATTCGAGCAGAGCCGCGGTGGCCTCGGCGTCGGGCGCCGGACCATCCCAGTGGAGGACCGCCCCCTTCTTGTCGATGGAACGCATGGCCTTCTGCAGCGCCTCGGTGAAGGAACGGCCGATCGCCATGGCCTCACCGACCGATTTCATGGTGGTGGTCAGTGCCGGGTCCGCCCCGCGGAACTTCTCGAAGGCGAAGCGCGGCACCTTGACCACCACGTAGTCGAGAGTCGGCTCGAAGGACGCGGGCGTCGAGCCGGTGATGTCGTTGGGGATCTCGTCGAGGGTGTATCCCACGGCCAGGCGAGCCGCGATCTTGGCGATCGGGAAGCCGGTCGCCTTGGACGCCAGCGCCGACGAGCGCGAGACGCGCGGGTTCATCTCGATGACGATGACGCGTCCGGTGGCCGGGTCGACGGCGAACTGGATGTTGCAGCCGCCGGTGTCCACGCCCACCTCGCGGATCACGGCGATACCGATGTCGCGCAGGCGCTGCATCTCCCGGTCGGTCAGCGTCAGAGCGGGCGCGACGGTGATCGAGTCGCCGGTATGGACGCCGACGGGGTCGACGTTCTCGATGGAGCACACGACGACGACGTTGTCCGCCTTGTCGCGCATGAGCTCGAGCTCGTACTCCTTCCAGCCCAGGATGGACTCCTCCAGGAGCACCTCGGTGGTCCTGGAGGCCGCCAGGCCCTGCCCGCAGATGCGCTTCAGATCCTCTGCGTCATGGGCGATGCCGGAGCCCAGGCCCCCCATGGTGAAGGAGGGGCGCACCACCACGGGGTAGCCGCCCAAGGCCTCGACGGCCTCGTGGCACTCGGCCATGGTGCGGGCGATGGCCGATCTGGCCACCTCGGCGCCGCAGCGCTCAACAACCCTCTTGAACTCCTCACGGTCCTCACCGGCCCTGATGGCCGCGGCATCAGCGCCGATGAGCTCGACGCCATAGGCGTCCAGGACGCCGTCCTCGACCAGGCTCATGGCGGCGTTGAGCGCCGTCTGCCCGCCAAGGGTGGGCAGGAGGGCGTCGGGGCGCTCCTCGGCGATGATGGACTCGAGGACCTCGGCGCTCATGGGCTCGACGTAGGTGGCGTCGGCGATGTCCGGGTCGGTCATGATCGTTGCCGGATTGGAGTTGACCAGGATGACCCGGATGCCCTCGCCTCGCAGCACGCGGCAGGCCTGCGTGCCGGAGTAGTCGAACTCGCACGCCTGGCCGATGACGATCGGCCCGGAGCCGATGACCAGGACGGATGTGATATCGGAGCGAAGCGGCATGTCAGCGCCCCTCCCTGGTCGTCCGGGGAGCGGCGCCGTCGCCGTGGTCATGATGGTCCGTCATGAGCCGCACGAAGCGGTCGAACAGGTGCTCCCCGTCATGGGGGCCCGCTGCCGCCTCGGGGTGGAACTGCACAGAGAAAGCCGGAAGGTCGAGGGCTCGCAGCCCCTCGACGACGTTGTCGTTGAGGTCGACGTGGGAGACCTCGATGCGTCCGTAGCGGCCGTTGCCGTAAGGCGCCGGACTCGGCCGTCCGATCGGGGCATCGACCGCGAAACCGTGGTTGTGCGCGGTGATCTCGACATGCCCGGTGGCGCGGTCGAGAACGGGCTGGTTGACGCCGCGGTGGCCGTAGCCGAGCTTGTACGTGCCGTAGCCCAGCGCCCGGCCGAGGATCTGGTTGCCCAGGCAGATTCCGAAGAAGGGGATGCGGGCATCCAGGACGCCGCGCAACAGCTCGACCTCGCTGCGCGCGGTACCGGGATCCCCCGGTCCGTTGGAGAAGAACACGCCGTCCGGATGGAGGGCGAGCACCTCCTCGAACGTGGTCGTCTGCGGCAGGACGTGAACGAGCGCTCCCCGCTCGGCCAGTTGCCACGGGCTGCGCGCCTTGATCCCCAGGTCGATGGCCGCCACCACGGCGACGGGCTCGGCGCCGGCGAAGGCCCCGGAGGGCTCGACGACGTAGTGCTCCCGGGTGCTGACCTCGGCGGCCAGGGCTCGACCGGCCATGGGAGGCGAGGCGCGCACGGCATCCAGGCAGACGTCGATGGCGGCCCGTGAGGGCCCCGCGGCGTCAGCGGCGCCCGCGGGCAGGGCGTCCCCGGAGAAGATCCCCGCCCGCATGGCGCCGCGCTCACGCAGGTGCCGGGTCAGCGCCCGGGTATCGACCTCGCAGATGCCCACCACGTTCGCACGCGCCAGCTCATCCTCCAGCTCACGGCGAGAACGCCAGCTCGAGGCTCGGCGCGCGGGGTCGCGCACGACATAACCGGCGACCCAGATGCGCCCTGACTCGGAGTCCTCATCGTTGACGCCCGTGTTGCCGACGTGCGGCGCCGTCATGACGACGATCTGACGGTGATAGGAGGGATCGGTGAGCGTCTCCTGATAGCCGGTCATGCCGGTGTTGAAGACGATCTCCCCGATGGTGCGCCCTGCGGCCCCGTAGGACCCGCCACGCAGGACGTACCCGTCCTCCAGGACCAGCAGGGCGGTCTCGCGAGCGCCGGGGCACGACGACGCGGACGTGGTGATGGGCACCTCAGGACTCCCGCGCCCGGACCGGGGCTCCGTCGAGCACGGTCGCACGCCCGTGCAGGAAGGTGGCCAGAACCCGACCGGGCAACTCCATGCCCGCGTACGGGGTGTTGACCGAATGCGTCCACTGCGTCCTGCCGTCGATGGTGCGCCGCGCCTCGGGATCGACCACCGCGACGTTCGCGGGCGCACCGACCCGAAGCTCCTGCCCCTGGTCCGTCAGCCGCCCGATCGCGGCCGGTGCGGTGGACATGACACGGGCCAGGTCGCGCCAGCTCATGCGCCCCGTGGCCACCATGGTCTCGATGAGGACCGGCAGCGCCGTCTCCAGTCCCGTCATGCCGAAGGCGCCGGCCTGCCACTCGCAGTCCTTGTCCTCCAGGGGGTGGGGGGCGTGATCCGTGCCGACCACGTCGATGGTGCCGTCCGCCAGGGCCTCTCGCACCGCCTCGACGTCCTCGGCCGTGCGCAGCGGCGGATTGACCTTGTACAGGGGCGAGTAGGTGCGCGCCATCTGGTCGGTCAGCAGCAGGTGGTGCGGGGTGACCTCGGCTGTGACGTCGATGCCGCGGCCCTTGGCCCAGCGAATGATGTCGACGCTCCCGGCGGTGGAGAGGTGGCACACGTGAAGCCGGCTGCCCACGTGCTGAGCGAGTAGGACGTCGCGGGCGATGATCGACTCCTCGGCCACCGCCGGCCAACCGCGCAGGCCCAGCTCGGCGGAGAGCGCGCCCTCGTGCATCTGGGAGCCCTCGGTCAGACGGGGGTCCTGAGCGTGCTGGGCCACGACGCCGTCGAAGGACTTGACGTACTCCAATGCGCGTCGCATGAGAACGGGATCGGCCACGCACCTGCCGTCATCGGAGAAGACCCGGACGCGGGCGGCCGAGTGCGCCATGGCGCTCATCTCGGACAGGTGCTCGCCCTCCAGGCCAGCGCTCACGGCTCCGACCGGGTGGACGTCGACCCAGCCGGCCTCGCGGCCCAGGCGCAGCACCTGCTCGACGACGCCGGCGTTGTCCTGAACGGGAGTGGTGTTGGCCATGGCGAAGACGGAGGTGTACCCGCCCACGGCCGCGGCGCGGGTCCCGGTGAAAACGGTCTCGGCGGACTCTCCGCCGGGCTCGCGCAGATGGGTGTGGATGTCCACCAGACCGGGCAGGGCCACGAGTCCGTCGAAGTCGTGGCGCACGGCATCGGAAGGGGCCTGCGCGACCGCGTCGGGCCCGATGGCGGCGATGAGGCCGTCGACCAGGAGGATGTCGGTGGAGTCCTCGCCGTAGGGGCGGACACCGGTCAGAAGATGGGGGGTCACAGCTGGTTCCCTTCGTCGGCGAGGAGGAGGTAGAGGGCGGCCATGCGCACGGACACGCCGTTGCCGACCTGCTCGATGACGCGCGAGCGGGGGTCGTCGGCGGCCTCCGCGGTGATCTCGAGGCCGCGGTTCATCGGGCCGGGGTGCATGACGATGGCGTGCTCCGGCATCGCCGCGCGCCGCGCGAGATTCAGCCCGTAGGCCTGCGAGTACTCGGCGGGACTGGGGAAGAAGCCGCCGCCGGCGGCGCTCATGCGCTCGCGCTGGATGCGCAGCATCATGACGGCGTCGGGCTGAACGGAGTCCAGGGACTCGTCCAGGTCGAAGGACACGTCGCAGGTCCAGTCATCCATGCCGACGGGCACCAGGGTCGGCGGGGCGACGAGGGTGACGCGGGCCCCCAGAGCGGTCAGCAGGTCGACATTGGATCGGGCCACCCGGGAATGGAGGATGTCACCGACGATGATGACCTTCGCCCCGGCGAGGTCCCTCCCCCGCGGCGCCGGAGAGCCGTCGGCATTATCAGTGCCGTCAGCGCCACCAGCGCCGTCGGGCGCGTACCAGCGGCGCAGCGTCATGGCGTCGAGGAGGGCCTGAGTGGGGTGCTGGTGGGTGCCGTCGCCCGCGTTGAGGACGGGGACGTCGATCCAGCCGGCGTGGGCGAGCAGGTGCGCCGCTCCGCAGGCGGAGTGGCGGACGACGACGGCGTCGGCGCCCATGGCCATGATGGTCTGAGCGGTGTCCTTGAGGGACTCGCCCTTGGACACGCTCGACCCCTTGGCCGAGAAGTTGATGACGTCGGCGCTCAGGCGCTTGGCGGCGGCCTCGAAGGAGAGCCTGGTGCGGGTGGAGTCCTCGAAGAAGAGGTTCACCACGGTCTTGCCGCGCAGCGTCGGGAGCTTCTTGACCGCATGACGCTGGGTGGCGGCCATCGCCTCGGCGGTGTCCAGGACCATGACCGCCTCGTCGTGGGTCAGGTCCTTGGCGGAGAGCAGGTGCTTCATCGGGTGGCCTCCTGGTTGCTGCGCTCACTCGAACGCTCAGTGGGGACGTCTGCGGGGACGATGGTGACGGCGTCGGTGGAGGCGCCGAGCTCGGTCAGTGACACCACGACCTTCTCGGTGCGGGAGGTCGGCAGGTTCTTACCCACGTAGTCGGCTCGGATGGGCAGCTCCCGGTGTCCGCGGTCCACGAGTGTGGCCAGTTGCACGGCCCGGGGGCGGCCGACGGCGCCCAGGGCGTCGAGGGCGGCCCGGATGGTGCGCCCGGAGTAGAGGACGTCGTCGACGAGGATGACGACCTTGCCGTCAATGCCGCCCTGGGGGATCTCCGTGGGACGGGGAACGCGGATGGGGTGGCGTCCCAGGTCATCGCGGTACATGGTGATGTCCAGGGTGCCGACCGGGACCTTGGCGGCGGCCAGTGCCTGCTCGGCCTGCTCGGACCACTGCGTCCCTTCTCCCGTGGCGACAGCAAGCGCCTCGACGAGTCTGTGCGCCAGTGGCGCTCCCCCACTGGGGATCCCGAGGACGACGATGTCCTGCGTCCCGTGGTTGCGCTCCAGGATCTCGTGCGCGATACGGAACAGGGAGCGGGCTATATCGGGAGGTCCGAGGATCTCCTTGCCCTGGATCGGTGCGCCAGAGGCGCCTGACAAACTTTCGGCCATTTCAGGCCTCCTTCCCCGCCTCTCTGGACGGACTTAAAGGATGTTGGTCGCCATCGAGTGTACGTCACCTCAGGCGGGATGTGCTCGCCCACACAGCACGACCTTCGGAGACGAAGGTCACGCCAATGGCTGCGGAACGGCTCAGCACCTGACGACGATCACAACAGGACGTGTTTCGCATCTACAAACTGTCCGTAACAATGTTTAGTCTTAGCCCAATGCTCAGGCGTCGTCAGACGCTGACTGCGAGATCGTCACAACATGTCGAGAGCTTGAGAAGTGAGTGCCGGATCCATCTGAGCCCGATTGAGAGCTGAACGATGTCGCCAGGCAGGACTGGCATTACTGCTGCGTCGGTAACTTCTTCTCTGGCAAGGAACGATATGACACTCCCTACTCGACGTTCGATGATCACCGGCCTCGGCGCCGGGGCGGGCCTGGCCACTGCCGGCCTGCTTTCGCACTCCCCAGCGTCTGCAGCCGACCGGACCCACAGCTTCAGCTCCGTCATCTTCGACGAGCAGTTCTCTCAAGGGGCCGACTTCTCATCATCCCGCTGGCGGGACAACAGCTCTGAACCGGAGTCGTGCACGAGCTACGACTGGGGCGTCTTCACCCATGACACCCACAGCGTCAGCGACGGTGTGGGTCATGTTCTCTGGCGCAAACGCGCTACGCCCCTCAAGGGCTTCCAGAACCGCTTCGACAAGCAGGAAACCGTCCGCTACGTCGACCAGGCCTTCGTCACCACTGAGGGCCTGTTCTCCTTCATCTACGGCTCCTTGGAGACCAGAGCGCGCTTCCCCCAGTCGGATGAGGGCCTGTTCGCCGGGATCTGGTTGCGGGCGGACCAGGGGAAGAACGGGGGCGAGATCGACGTCGTTGAGACCTACGGCGGCGGAAGTGCCACCGGTATCGCCGAGTCAACTGTTCACTTCGGCCAGGCCGGAGGCACGGGAAGCAACCTGGGAGTCTCGCCGAAGCCTGATCTCACCGAGTGGCACACCTTTGGCATGGAGAAGACCCCGGAGAGCATCCTGTTCCTCTTCGATGGCAAGCCTTATCACGAGGTACGCCGTTCAGACTCACAGCAGGAGTTCGACGCCTGCTTCGGCCCGAGCTCCCCGTACCACATCTGCCTGACCACCCACAGCGGCAGCATCCACCGAGGTCGGCTCGACCATGAGGACTTTACTCAGGCCCAGGTGGATATCGACTACATCGTCGTACGTGCGATGGACCAGTAGCCGCTCAATGCCCCTCGGCCCGGCTCGATCAGCTCGTCACCAGCAGATCTCGCGGACCGAGGGGCGGTGTCCAGTCGGCGCGGTCAGGTGGCCGGCACCGATGGTGAGTCCGGATCAGTGAGTCCGCTCCCCCAGTGACTCGGGTGCTGCGACAGCAGGATCCAATGACGTGATCCTTCTCAGAAGAACGAGATGACCCACCACGAGCAGAACCTGGACCAGTGCGCAGATGATGACCACCGGCCCAGCACTGCTGCGGATCAGCCACTCGCCGTCGTCATCCTGCACCGTCCAGTACAGGGCCGCATACATGACCACGGTGGGGAGCCCGAGCACGATGCTGGTAGCCAGAAGCGCTGATGTCGGCATCTTGGCCTCGCCCCATCCGTCCGGCTGGATCCTGTCAATCCGGGAATGCGACTGGATGCATGCGATGAGGCCGAGGATGAAGCTGCCGACGCATCCGATACCGACCACTACCGGACCGAACACAATGATGAGGGCGGACAGGAGCATCAGTCCGATGTCACGAACTCCCACATACTCGTTGGCGATAAAGAGAGTTGCCGTGACAATCATCTGGATGATCGCGGTCACGAGTCCGACGATGCTGCCTGAGACCGCGACCCGACGGTTCGTGGTGCGCTTGCGCTCCAGAACGTAGGCCGGATCGTTCCAGCCGATCCCCGGAACGGGGGCCGGAACCGGTGGGGGGTACGGGAGGGGGCCGGGCGCGCCCCACGGGTAGCCACCCGGCCCTGGCGGAGGCCCCCAGGCTCCTCCGCCAGGAGGCGGACCACCGGGATGGCCCGCTCCCGGTCCGGGAGCGGGCCATACACCGTTGACAGGCCCTGTACCCGGCGGCACAGAGGCCTTCGAATCATGCGGTACGTCCGCGGAGTCGCCCTTGATGTAGGGGTAGTCGCTGGGGTCTTGGGGAGGTAACTGGGTCACAGGATGCTCCGGCATCGGCGGATGGACTCAGCCCAGGCTAGATGACAACAGCCGACCAGGCCCAGCTCATGACATGGGGTGTACTCTCCCTATGCCATGAGCAGAGCGGGCAAGAGCTAGCGCAGTGTGTCCGCGAGGTCACCGATACGCCCCAGCAGTCCCCCGAGGTACCTGGGTGACTCGTCGGTGGAGAGCATCCGACTGAGCGTCATCGCCTCGTCTACCGCAACGGGGGCATCGACGTCGTCGTTGTAGACGATCTCCCAGGTGGCGACTCGGGCGATGGCCCGATCGACGGCCGGCATACGTCCCAGCGTCCACCCCTGGGCGTAAGTCTGGATCGTCTCGTCGACGTCGGCCAGGTGGTCGCACACGCCGTCAAGGATCTCCCGGGTGTAGGCGGGGGCCTCAGTGTGGTTGGCCGAGCTGACGGCTCGCAGCTGAGCGAAGGAACGCAGCTCCTCGGCGTCGCCGGAGATCAGCATCCCGCGCTGGTCGGCCTCGAAGAGGATCTCGATCGCACGCCGGCGCGCCTTGGTTCGGGCTGTCACAGGATGACGCGACGCGGGGCTCGAGTGGGACGAGCCCTCCCCGGGATGCTCGGTCATCAGTCGGTGACGCGGGAGATGTAGGAGCCGGAGCGGGTGTCCACCTTCACCTTGTCCCCGGTGTTGAGGAACAAGGGGACCTGGATCTCAGCACCGGTCTCAACGGTGGCCGGCTTGGTGCCGGCGCTGGAGCGGTCGCCCTGGAGGCCCGGCTCGGTGTGGGAGA
>ERZ773008.97-NODE-97-length-58023-cov-4.716343_pt1 | contig 58023 bp, 37 predicted proteins | sample MGYA00580664_ERZ773008 | MGnify/ENA primary metagenome ERZ773008 (study PRJEB29015, sample SAMEA2738016) | human oral metagenome | biome: human oral; feature: human-associated habitat; material: dental | place: China | collected 2048 ...
CTTGCTACCTTCCGGTCCTGGGGGAGTTTTCCAAGATAACGCCACGTAAGAGGCAAGAACCAGTGTACCGGATTTTTGGGTTCTTGGGAATTCGGCACCTCCGCGGTATTTCTGTGGGCGTACAAGCCACCCGGGTGAGCGTGCCGGGTGGCGGTGTTGTGGACGGTGTTGTGCTGGGGTGCTGTAGCAGCGTGTTCGCCGGTGACTATCGGCCACTCGGGCCGGGGGTAAAGCGTCTAAAATGGTAGGGATTGTCCTATCCGCACCCCCGAGTTGAAGAGGTTGCCGTGAGCACTGCCCTTTATCGTCGTTATCGCCCCGAGACCTTTGCTGAGGTTATCGGGCAGGAGCACGTGACCGAACCTCTTATGGTCGCTCTGGAGAAGAACCGTGTGAATCACGCGTACCTGTTCTCGGGTCCGCGTGGTTGCGGTAAGACCACGTCGGCGCGTATTTTGGCGCGTTGCTTGAACTGTGCGCAGGGTCCGACTCCTACTCCGTGCGGTGTGTGCGATTCGTGCCGTGAGCTATCGCGTGATGGTGGCGGTTCCCTTGACGTGATTGAGATGGACGCGGCGAGCCACGGCGGTGTGGATCATGCCCGTGACTTGCGTGAGCGCGCTACTTTGGCGCCGGTGCGTGACCGTTACAAGATCTTCATTATTGATGAGGCTCATATGGTGACCCGTGAGGGTTTCAATGCGCTGCTGAAGATTGTGGAGGAGCCGCCGGAGCACGTGAAGTTTATCTTCGCGACGACTGAGCCGAATAAGGTGCTGGGTACGATTCGTTCGCGTACTCACCATTACCCGTTCCGTCTGGTTCCGCCGGAGGTTCTTCTGCCGTTCCTGCAGGGTCTGTGTGATCAGGAGCAGGTGGCTGTGGAGCCGGGTGTGCTGCAGCTGGTGATTCGTGCTGGTGGCGGTTCGGTGCGTGATTCGCTGTCGATTCTTGATCAGCTGATGGCTGGTGCGTCTTCGCAGAACGGTATTGAGTATGACCGTGCGGTGGCGCTGCTGGGTTATACCCACGCGCAGCTTCTAGATGAGGTCATTGAGGCGTTGGGTGCTAAGGATGCGCCGACTCTCTTTGGTGCGGTTTCTCGCGTGGTGGCGACCGGTCAGGATCCTCGCCGTTTTGTGGAGGACCTGCTGGAGCGTCTGCGTGATTTGATTGTGGTGAAGGCTGTTCCGCAGGCTGCCGGCCAGATTTTGCAGGGTGTTCCGCAGGATCAGTTGGAGCGCCTGGCTCAGCAGGCTCAGGCTCTGGGTGAACGTGAGCTGACGGTTGCTGCGGGTACGGCGAATGAGACTTTGAATGGTATGACGGGTGCGGCGAATCCGCAGCTTCAGCTGGAGTTGCTGTGTGCTCGTCTGCTTCTGCCTGCGGTGGAGGGTTCTGCCGGTGGCGCTGAGGTTGCGGCGTTGGCTTCTCGTCTGCAGGTTTTGGAGCGTCGCGTGGCTTCTGGTGTTGCTGGTTCGGTTTCGGCGCAGGGTGGCATGTCTGCTGCTCGTGCGGCGGGTATGGCGGCGGCTGGCCTGATGCCTAAGACTCAGGCTTCTAATGCCCAGGCTCCTAATACGCAGAATCCTAGCGCCCCGGTTCAGGAAGCAGTGCAGGAGGCGACTCAGCCCGCACAGCAGCCTACTTCTCAGCAGGCAGCCCCTCAGCAAGCAGCTCCCCAGCAGGCTAGCGCGGGTGCTCCCCCGCTGGCGGGCGCGCCCCTTAGCGGTGCACCTCTGGCACCGACCGCTCAGGCCTCTGCACCTCCGACTGGTGCTCCCCTGGCGGGTAACGCCCCGGCGGCGCCGAATGCTCCGGCTGCTCCTGCCGCTGATGCCGCTGCGGCGGGCACCCCCTCCGCGCCTTTGAAGCTTAACCCGAATGACCCGCTGGCAGCGGTTCAGGGCAATTGGCGTGCCATCCTAAACCGAATGAGCGTTCCCGGTGCGGCGGAGCAGCTGATGAAGGTGCGTCCCGCCCGCATGGACGGCGCGACCCTGTACGTGAGCGCCGATATTGCGACCCTACGCGCGGTCAAGGGCTTTGTGCCCGAGCTGACCGCTCGCGTGAGTGAGTTCCTGCGCCGTCAGGTGACTATTCACGCTCAGGTGGCAAAGCCCGGTGAGCAGGTCAAGTCTGCAGCTCAACCTACCCCTGCCGCTCAGCCTGCAACACCCAGCGCTCCCGTAACTCCGGCGGCGCCTGCCCCGCAGGCGCCTCAGCCGCCCGTCCAGCAGACTCCCCCACAGCCCGCTCAGCCGGCGCCTCTGGCTGATGGTCCGCGCGGCGGTGAGGATGCCTGGCGTCGCCACGGTCAGCCGCTGACCGGCGCAAACACCCCCGAGTCCACGAGCGTGGATGCGCCCCTGGGTGCGTGGGAGGTTGCCCCGATTCCGCAGAGCGCCCCCGAGGAGGCACCTCAGCAGCCTGCCCCGCTTGCGCCTGAGCCTCCGCTTCCTCAGCAGGTGCCGACTGGTCCGGCGGGCGGTTTTGGTGAGCGTGATTCCTTTGCCGCCTCCGGTAGTGGAGTTCCGCAACAGGAGAGCGCTGCTGAATCCCAGCAAGCACAGGAGCCCCCGTTCTCGCAGGAACCCCCTCACGTGGAGGAACCTCCGTATGAGGAGGAGCCCCCTTTTGAGGATGAGCCTCCCTACGCTGAACCGGTAGAGGCACCCGCAATGCATGCTGAGCCTGTAGCACCGGCTGGTCCGCTCGCTGCTCCGGTTGCCCCGGCTGGCCCCCTCGCGGCGGCAGATCCGTTAGCAGAGGCACCGCAGGCGGCTGCGGCTGATAACGCTCCGGCAAGCGATGAGAAGCCCGCAACGCCGGCTTCTAACGTACCTGCCACACCGGTTCCTAGCGCGCCGACTCCTAGCACACCGGCGGCACCGGCTCACCCGGCACGCGCCGCATCCGATGAAGACTACGTCTCTGAGGATGATGAGAAGGTCGAAAACAGCACCTTCATCGGTCTGCGCGCTATCGAAAAAATTATTGGTGGCACCGTCATTGACGAACGCCCCCTGCACCAGCCCTAACCCGGGGTCGTAGGTGCTGCGCCCGCCATCGCACCGATGGCGGGCGCTCTCATTCCAGCCGCATACTCGCTACGCGAAACGCCCCTAAACTGTCAGGGGTTGGGTGCATACTCATAACGTCGCCCAAAGAACAGCACACCAGCACAACACACCGCATTTGTAAGGAGAAGCCATGTACGAGGGAGCAGTTCAAAACCTCATTGACGAGCTCGGCCGCCTGCCGGGTGTGGGCCCCAAGTCGGCTCAGCGCATCGCTTTTCACATTCTGAATGCGGATGCGGCAGATATGGCGCGCCTAGCCAACGCCATTTCCACGGTGAAGACCAGCGTGAGCTTCTGCGAGGAGTGCGGTAACGTCTCCGAGACGAAGCTGTGCACGATCTGTCGTGATGAGCGCCGCGACCCGTCCGTGCTGTGTGTGGTCGAAGAGTCGAAGGACGTGGTGGCGATTGAGCGCACCCGTTCCTTTACCGGCCGCTACCATGTGCTCGGCGGCGCTATTAACCCGCTGGCGGGTGTGGGCCCGGAGCAGCTGCGTATTCGTGAGCTGGTGTCTCGCCTGGCGGATGAGCGCATCCAGGAGATTATTCTGGCGATGGACCCGAATCTTGAGGGTGAGGCGACCGCAACCTACCTGTCGCGCATGCTCGTGCCGCTGGGTGTGCGTCTGTCGCGCCTGGCGTCGGGTCTGCCGGTCGGTGGCGACCTGGAGTATGCGGACGAGATTACCCTGGGCCGCGCGTTGGAGGGCCGCCGCGTCATTAGCGAGGGCACCGCGGTGGCTTATACTGCCGCCGAGGATTTTGAGCGCGTGAACCGCGAGGAGGAGCAGGAACGTGAGCAGGCGGCTCAGGTTCAGGCTCAGGAGGCGAAGCAGAGTCGTCGCCGCTGGAATTCAAGCATGTTTGAGGACCTGGATTCTGAAGATTCTGCCGGTTCCCGCGCGGAGGCGCCCGCCGTCGAGGGTGTGCAGGGCACGGTGGATGAGCAGCTGATTGAGCAGGTCCTGCAGGAGGCTGAGGGATCCGGCGAGGAGGAACCCTGCAGTGAGGTATCACCCGCCGATTCTGCTGAGGCTAAAACCACCGCAGAACCCACCCCTGACCTGGGCGAAGACTCCGGCGAGGGCACCCCAGTTGAGGGCGCTCCGGTGAGCGCCGCCTCCGAACCGGCTGAAGCACCCGTAACCGAGCAGGCAGAAGATGCGCCGGAGGTATTCCGCACCCCCGACTATGAGGAGAAGATCCGCTCGATTCAGAACGCCCCGTTGCGTACTCCGAAGCCGGATGTTCCGCCGCTGCCGGGTGTCACGTACGTGAACCCGTGGACCTAAAAATGAGCCTCCGCGGGCGTGCTGCACCCGCCTGCCCACCCCGTATCACCGCCCCGTAATACTACGTAATATTTCACGGGGCAATACATACGGGTGCACAGTTAGCCGCTTGTACTGAACGCCGTCTACTATAAATGAGGAGCCGGCATCTGCCGGCAGCACACAAGTAACTGACCTGGAGATATCAATGAGCCTGATCGTCCAAAAGTTCGGCGGTTCCTCCGTAGCGGATGCGGAGGGCGTCAAGCGCGTTGCCCGCCGCGTTGTGGACACTCAGAAGGCAGGTAACGATGTGGTCGTCGTGGTGTCCGCTATGGGTGACACCACCGATGAGCTGCTCGACCTTGCCGCAGAGGTCACCAGCAATGTCACTCCTTCTCGTGAGCTGGACATGCTGCTGACTGCCGGTGAACGCATTTCGACCGCCATCCTGTCGATGGCTATTAACGACCTGGGTGCTAAGGCCCAGTCTTTCACTGGTTCTCAGGCTGGCATGATTACTGACGGCGTGCACGGTTCTGCGCGTCTGGTGGAGGTCAACCCGGAGCGTATCCGTGAGTCGATTGAGGCAGGCAACATTGCGATTGTTGCTGGTTTCCAGGGTATGAACCGTCAGAGCGGCGATATTACGACTCTGGGCCGCGGCGGTTCTGATACGACTGCTGTTGCCCTGGCTGCTGCTCTGAACGCTGATGTGTGCGAGATTTACTCGGATGTTGACGGCGTGTTCACTGCCGACCCGCGCATCGTGCCGACCGCGCATAAGCTGGACACCATCACCAGTGAAGAGATGCTGGAGATGGCGGCTAACGGTGCGAAGATTCTGCACCTGCGCAGTGTTGAGTATGCTCGTCGTTTTAATTTGAAGCTTCACGTGCGTTCTTCGTTCTCTAACCTTGAAGGCACTATTGTGGTTCCGGAGGAGTCCGCGGAACTGACCCCCACCCATCTGAAGGAGATTCCCTTGGAGCAGCCCCTGATTTCTGGTGTCGCGCACGATCGCACCCGCGCAAAGATTACTGTTGTTGGTGTTCCGGATGTTCCCGGTTCAGCAGCTAAGGTGTTCGGCCTGATTAACGAGGCGAAGGTTAACCTGGACATGATTGTTCAGAACGTGCCGACTGACCGCCCCGGTGTGACCGATATTTCCTTCACCCTGGATCAGGATCAGGGCCCCACCGCGCTGGAGGCGCTGGAGGCTGCTAAGGCTGAGCTGGGCTTTGAAGAGGTCATTTACAACGAGTCGGTTGGTAAGCTGTCGCTGGTTGGCGCGGGCATGAAGACTAACACGGGTGTTTCGTTCACTTTCTTTGAGGCCCTGTCTAACGCTGGCGTGAACATTGACATGATTTCGACTTCTGAGATCCGTATTTCGGTGATTACTGAGCTGAGCAAGCTGGATGAGGCTGTTCGCGCGGTGCACACTGCGTTCGGTCTGGATGCTGAGGGCGAGGCTACTGTGTACGGTGGTACTGGCCGCTAGGGTTTAGCTCGTTTGTGGGCTGTACGCTTCGGGAGGGGCGGTGCTGGGTTTGGTCCGGCACCGCCCCTTCTCTTTGTCTGTCTATAGATGAAATAACTGAAACACTTTACAGTTATTTCAGATACAAGGTAGAGTTATAGCTACTGGACTACATTTTGCGAGGTTCTAACTTACTTGAGCTAAGCACCAAATGCAATCCAGTAATACAAGGAAGGAACAAAGATGCCCAACACCCAACTCCTGCAGGAAGAAACCCTTAATCAAGCCCAAACCGAAGCAAAAAAGCTACTTGGGGACTCAAACGAAACTGCCGTTACTCTGACCGTTTCAGGGAATGAAAGCCAGGAAATCGGTGATGCGCTTAGCCAAGTTATTCAACAGGTTTTGCATGCTTTAGCACAGGGCCAGCGCATCGAGATTCAGACCAGCCCACAGTACTTGACCACTACTATGGCAGCTCGTCGCATTGGCATCTCACGCCCGACCCTTATGAAGGCTATTCGTTCCGGCGAGCTCCCCGCGTTCAAAGTAGGAAGCCATTTCCGCATCCGCACCGGGGACGCAGAAGTTTTCCGCAAGACCCTTTTGGAGAAGACCATCGCTCAAAAGGAACAAGCTCTCAAAGATCTTTGGAAATTTGAGGAAGAGAACAATCTCAACGACATTATCGGAGGACCTGCGTGGTAAAAGAGAGTACATTATCAGATGCTGAATCTGTCCTACTGGATACGAACATTCTGATGTCTAAGACTCTTCGCGATTGGATTCTCCTTTTGACAAAGGAGAGTGACTACAGATTTTTCGCTCCATACGTATCCACCGGAATCATGGATGAGTTTGGATACCACACACGCCGAAAGGACCCGATGATTCATGATGCAAAAATTGAGAAATGGAAACAACAAATCCTGACATCCTGCAAGTCCCTAATCGCAGGTTTCCCTGTTGAACCAGTTGCTGGCTTTCCCGATATAAACGATCTTCATGTGCATGCTGCTGCCCAACACGGCGGCATGCACGCATTAGTCACCGATGACCGCAAACTGCTCGATTATGCTTCCACGGAAGAAGCTCAGAATATTCAAAATTATGAGACACTCAGCGCGGATGATTTTCTGATGCAATTCACCGAATACGCTCATCCCTCCTTATTTGCGGAGGTCTATCTTTTCCAGGAATCTTATGCTCACTCTAAGGGATTCACGGAGACTGATATTCCTCGCGCACTTGAACGAGCAGGAGCGGGTCAATTTGCCCGCTATCTTCGGACTGCAGTGATTAATAGCCCACAGTTTGTCGATTTTGAACGTGAGTTTAAAGCCCGGTCTTCTAGTAGCTAGGTAGACATTGCTACATGCACTACCTTGTCACAGCATCGTTTAGGCTAGAAGCATGAGTAGTGTTGTATTTTCCCAGGTGATGGATGCCCGCGAATGGCGTGCCGCCCAGGCAGCGCATGAGGCGCGTGCCGGCCGCTACGCCGACCCGTTTGCGCAGCGTCGCGCCCGCCACGAAGTGCACCCCGTGGAGGACTTCCTCTTCACCTACTACACGCTCAAGCCCGGCCAGTTTAAGCGCTGGCACCCCGGCGCCGGCATCATCCTGCTGGATGCGCCCGAGCGCGCCTCCTGGCGTTTTTACCGGCCCGCAACCGAGCAGGAACTCCTTGAGGCAGGCTGCACCCCCGAGGTTGCGCGCGCCCAGGCGGATGCCGCCTCCGCCGTCACCGTGGACATCACCGATTTTGTGGAGCGCCGCGCTACCGCCCTCGCCTTTACCCACGAGATTCTGCGCAACACCGCCGCGAAGAAGGGTCAGTTCGGTTGCTTCGGCATGCACGAGTGGGCGATGGTGTACAAGTCGGTGGAGAACAATATTCGCCACGACTACCTGCAGCTGCGCCTGGGTGCGGAGGGTACGGACCGTGTGGTGGAGGAGCACCGCATCCGCTGCTCGCATTTTGATGCGTTCCGTTTCTTCATGCCGCAGGCGGCACCGATGAACGAGCTGCAGCCGACCCGCGAGACGCAGCGTGTCCTGGAGCAGCCGGCGTGCCTGCACGCGAATATGGACGTGTACAAGTGGGCGTATAAGCTGCTGCCGCTGGTTGATTCGACCCTGGTCATGGATTGTTTCGACCTGGCGTGGGATGCGCGCGAACTGGATATGCGCGCGGCCCCCTACGATATTCGTGACTGGGGGTATGAGCCGATTCCGGTGGAGACGACCGAGGGTAAGGCTGAGTACGTGCGGATTCAGCGTGAGCTGTCGGAGCGTTCGATTGAGCTTCGTGAGCGCCTGCTGCGGGTGTGCGAGCGCTATCTTCCAGCCCTCGAGGCGTAAAAGACGTGATTCGAGCCTCTTAGGGTATCCACCAACCGAACACATACCCCCGTTACGGTCGTTAGTACGGTAAGATGAGATACGGCTCATACAGAACCCACGCACCCAAGGAGTGCCCACACATGGCCCGTATTGTTGTTGATGTTATGCTCAAGCCCGAAATTCTTGACCCGCAGGGTAAGGCTATTTCTCACGAGCTGCCCCGTATCGGCGTTGATTCTTTCGTTGATGTTCGCCAGGGTAAGCGCTTCGAGCTGACCGTCGAGGGTGAGGCAACCGAGGAGCACCTCGCGGCTGCCCGCAAGGCTGCTGAAGAGCTGCTCTCGAACCCCGTCATCGAAGATGTTGTGAACGTTTCGGTTCTGGAGGACTAATACCTATGGCAGAGTCCCTCGCACCTACTGAAGTCCCCCTGGTTGGCGACTTTTCTACTTACTCCCCGAACCCCGCTTTCGCTGATGCACGCGTTGGCGTGGTGACTTTCCCCGGCACCCTGGATGACCGTGACGCTGCGCGTGCTGTCCGTCTGGCTGGCGGTACCGTCGTTGAGCTGTGGCACGACGACGCTGATTTGAAGAACGTTGATGCCGTCATTATTCCTGGCGGTTTCTCCTATGGTGACTACCTGCGTGCTGGCGCTATTGCGGCGAAGGCTCCCGTGATGCGTTCGGTGATTGATGCCGCTAACGCTGCTGGTACCTCCGGTTCCGCACCCCTGCCTGTTCTGGGTATTTGCAATGGTTTCCAGATTCTGACTGAGTCTCACCTGCTGCCCGGTTCGATGATTAAGAACGATCACCGCAAGTTCATTTGCCGTGACCAGATTCTGCGCATTGAGAATAACTCCACCTCCTGGACGAGCAACTACGCTGCTGGCCAGGAGATTGTTGTCCCGCTGAAGAACCAGGACGGTCAGTATGTTGCTGACCAGAAGACTCTGGAGGCACTGGAGGCTGAGGGTCGCGTGGTGTTCCGCTACGTTGGCTTCAACCCGAACGGTTCCCGTAACGACATTGCTGGTATCAGCAATGAGCGCGGTAACGTGGTCGGTCTGATGCCGCACCCGGAGCACGCTGTGGAGCCTGGCTTCGGTCCTTCATCTTCTGGTTTTGGTGAGGTTTCTCTGCGCGGTGGCGCCGATGGTCTCGGCGTGTTCACCTCCGTTCTTGCCAACCTGATTAACGCCCGCTAACGCACGACAAGGATTCTAAGAAGTTATGAGCGAAAAGCAGTTTAACCTCGACACCGTCGAGCACGCGGCGGCAACCCCGGACACCGAACTCCCCTGGGCTGAGCTGGGCCTGAAGGAGAACGAGTTCGAGGATATTAAGGAGATTCTTGGTCGCCGTCCTACCGCGGCTGAGCTGGCAATGTACTCGGTCATGTGGTCCGAGCACTGCTCCTACAAGTCTTCTAAGGTTCATCTGAAGCAGTTCGGTGCGAAGGTCACCGACGAGATGAAGAAGGACCTGATGGTCGGTATCGGTGAGAACGCCGGTGTGACCGATATTGGTGACGGCTGGGCTGTTACCTTCAAGATTGAGTCCCACAACCACCCCTCGTACGTGGAGCCCTACCAGGGTGCTGCGACCGGTGTGGGCGGTATTGTGCGTGACATTATTTCCATGGGTGCACGCCCGATTGCTGTGATGGATCCGCTGCGTTTCGGCGCGATTGATCACCCGGACACCGCCCGCGTTATTGGCGGCGTGGTTGCCGGTATTGGTGGTTACGGTAACTCCCTGGGCCTGCCGAACATCGGCGGCGAGGTTGAGTTCGATTCCTGCTACCAGGCTAACCCGCTGGTCAACGCACTGGCTGTGGGCATTATGCGCCACGAGGACATCCGCCTGGCGAACGCATCGGGTGTGGGCAACAAGGTTGTTCTGTTCGGTGCACGCACCGGTGGCGACGGCATCGGCGGTGCGTCGGTGCTGGCGTCCGAGTCTTTCGATGACACCAAGCCCTCGAAGCGTCCTGCCGTTCAGGTGGGCGACCCCTTCGCTGAGAAGGTTCTGATTGAGTGCTGCCTGGAGCTGTTCAAGGGCTCCGTGGTTGAGGGTATTCAGGACCTGGGTGCTGCGGGTATTTCCTGCGCAACCAGCGAGCTGGCTTCTAACGGTGAGGGCGGCATGCACGTGGACCTGACCAAGGTTCTGCTGCGTGACCCCACCCTGACCCCGGGCGAGATTCTGATGTCTGAGTCTCAGGAACGCATGATGGCTGTTGTCTCTCCCGAGAACGTGGAGCGCTTCGAAGCGATCATGAACAAGTGGGGCGTGGAGTACTCCTTCCTCGGTGAGGTCACCAACTCTGGCCGCCTGGTCATCGAGTGGGACGGCGAGGTCATCGTGGATGTTGACCCCCGCACCGTTGCACACGACGGCCCGACCTACGAGCGTCCTTACGCACGCCCCGAGTGGCAGGATGACGTTCAGGCTAACCACTTCACCGGTTCGGCTGCTGACGATTCCCGCCCGCGCGGTAAGGAGCTGGGCGAGGCAATCAAGGCGTTCATGGCGTCCCCGAACATGTGCTCCAAGTCCTGGATCACCAACCAGTACGACCGCTACGTTCAGGGCAACACCGCCCTGTCCATGCCGGACGACGGCGGCGTGGTGCGCGTGGACGAGAACACCAACCTCGGTGTTGCTCTGGCGACCGACGCCTCCCCGCGTTTCACCTACCTGGATCCGTACGAGGGTGCTCGCGCGTCCTTGGCTGAGGCGTACCGTAACGTTGCGACCGTTGGTGCACGCCCCGTGGCTGTGTCTGACTGCCTGAACTTCGGTTCTCCCGAGGACCCGGACGTCATGTGGCAGTTCGCTGAGGCTGTTCGCGGCCTGGCTGATGGCTGCATGGAGCTGGGTGTTCCGGTGACCGGCGGTAACGTGTCCCTGTACAACCAGACCGGTGGCAAGGCTATTAACCCGACCCCCGTGGTGGCGATGATGGGCGTGATGGATGACGTCACTCGCCGCACCCCTTCGGGTTGGGCTCCTGAGCATGACGGTCAGGCTATCTACCTGCTGGGTACCACTCGCGATGAGCTGGACGGCTCTGAGTGGGCTCGCTTCAAGGGTCACCTGGGCGGTCAGCCGCCGAAGGTTGATCTGGCTCTGGAGCGTCAGCTGGGTGACATGCTGGTGAACATGTCTCGTGACGGCATGATTGATGCCGCGCATGACGTGTCTGCTGGTGGTCTGGCTGCGGCTCTGTCGGAGGCTTGCCTGCGTTTCAACACCGGTGCCCGCATTGGTCTGGGTGAGGTTGCTGAGCGTGACGGCCTGGATTTGTTCACCCTGCTGTTCTCGGAGTCCCTGGGCCGCGTTGTGGTTTCGGTTCCGCGTTCTGAGGAAGTGCGCTTCAAGGATATGTGCACCGCTCGCCAGTTCCCCTTCGCACGTATTGGTGTGGTGGATGCTGAGTCGAACGCTCTGGACTTCCAGGATGAGGTTTCCATTGACCTGGATGAGCTGCGTGCAGCTCACGAGGGTACTCTCGCTTCTTACTTCGGTGAGGTTGCGAAGGGCTAGTCTTCGACTAGTTTGAGACGAACGCCGAAAGGGGCGGATGCTTGTGAAAGCATCCGCCCCTTTTGTTATGCCCGCAGGCTTGTGCCCGCGAACTTGTACGTTGGGCGTTTAGCCATTGAGTGTTTATGCCTCAGCGACCTTGCGACCCAGCTGCGCGAACAGGGAGGCGTTGATGCGGAAGCCTTCGATGCATTCGTCGATGAGGGCTTCGCGCTGTTCGTCGGTCATGGGTGCATTGTCGAGCAGTTCGCGGTAGCCGTCCTTGAAGACCTTGGGCTTGGGCAGTTCGGTGAAGCGGTACATGCTCAGTGCTTCGGCGGGGATGCCGTAGTGGCGGCTGACCAGCGCTGCGACTGCCTGGCCGCCGGAGAGGTCGCCGAGGTAGCGCAGGTAGTGGTGTGCGAGGTAGCGTTCGGGGGAGTTGACGGTGGCGCGGATGCGCTCTACGTATTCTGCGGTTGCGGGCAGGGGCGCGTCGATGTCGCCGTCCTGGCCGAGTGCGCGGATGTCTGCGCGGATGTATTCTGCGCGGTCGAGACCGGGATGGGTGAAGGGTTCGGTGATGGGGTTGGGTTCTGCGCGGTAGTGTTCGGAGACTGCTTCGAGTGCTTCGTAGATGTGCACGTACTGGTTGATGAGGCGCAGGTATGCCTCGGTGTTAAGGGAGCCGCCCATGAGGTCTTCCATGAAGGTGGAGTGTTCGGCGTTGTCGTGGACGTGCTTGGTGCTTTCCTTCAGGCGTGCGGAGAAGCGTTCCTGGGTGGTTTCGGGGGCGGTCACGGTCATTGTGAGTTCCTAAAGTGGGTTGTGGGTGAACAATAAATGTTTTAGTGACACAATGTCACCAAAACCTGTTAATGACATATTGTCACCAAAAACCGGTTTTGGCAATAGCTTTTCAAAAAATTTTGCTAAGGTATACCTCATACACAAGTCACCCTAGGCATTAAGTTACACAAACATAAGCTAATAAGGCTAGACTTGATACGAACACCACAATCACAAAATTCAAGGAGACACCGAATGTCTACCCCCTCTCTCACCAAGCGCACTTGGGCGTTCTTGGCTTCAGCAACCATCGGTCTCAGCGGCGTCGCCGGCGTACCCGCGGCCTTCGCAGCTGAAACCAACTCCCACATCAGCGCCGGTGAGGTAACCGCAGCCTCAGAGCAGAGCCTGCAGGACGTCACCGTCAACTGGGGCCTGAAGAAGTCCTTCCGCTCCTACATCAACGGCCCCTTCTCCCAGGGCTCCCAGAAACTGACCGGCGTCACCACCAACGAAGACGGCTCCTACCACTTCACCTCCGCCGAAGGCACCGTAGCCAACGGCGAATACTCCGTCACCTTCACCGGCTCCTCGATTCACTACACCGCACACCACGGCCTGCTGGAAGTCATCATCTCCGACCTCTCCGTCACCATTAAGGACGGCGTGGGCACCGTGCGCGCCAACGTTCAGTCGCGCCCCTACAACGGCAACACCACCCCGAATGACCTGGTCGAGACCAAGAACATGACCATTGGCACTTTCAACGCCTCCGGTCTGAAGGTTGAGGGTAACACCATCACCCTGCCCAGCGTTGACGAGGAAAATGGCACCCGCGTCAAGCTTTCCGAAGAGGCAACCGGCGCCTTCGCGGGCTTCTACAAGGCAGGTCAGGAGCTGGATGCACTCAGCTTCTCCGCAACCATCGTGACCAAGGAAGCACCCGCGCCGAGCCCTGAGCCCAGCAATGAGCCGACCGCAGCGCCCTCCTCCGCGCCGACCAGCGAGGCACCCAAGCCCGCAGACCCCAAGCCGGCAGACCCCAAGCCCGCAGAGCCCACTTCTGCTGCGCCGAGCGCAGCTCCCACCTCCGCGGCCCCCTCCTCCCCCGCCGCAACCACCGAGCCCAAGCGTGAAGAAAAGGTCACCGGCAACGTCGTTGAGTCCGGCACTCTCAGCTGGGATATCCGCGAGTCCTTCCTGAAGTACCTGACCAGCTTCGCGCACGGCTCCGTGAACGTTGAGGGCATGGAGAAGACCGCAGCTGGCGGCTTCAAGTACACTCAGGCATCCGGCGTGTACAACCCCGAGACCAAGACCGGTCAGATCAACTTCGCGGGCACCGCAGAGTTCACCGGCCACAACGGTCAGCTCAAGAGCACCATCAAGAATATGCGCCTGGTCGTCGTCAACGGCAAGGGCACCCTGGTCGCTGACGTTGACGCGCTGACCCGCGACGGCAAGTCCGTTTCCAAGACCGGCCTGGCTATCGCCGAGGTGGACCTCTCCGGCGCGAGTGTGAAGGACGGCGTCTTCTCGGCACAGAACGCGGCAGTCACCCTCACCGATGAAGGTTCCACTGTGCTCTTCGCGGGCCAGTACCGCGGTGCTGACAACGCTATGGCACCGCTGAGCTTCTCCGTAAAGCTCAGCGAGCAGACCGCGGAGAACACCGTTGAGGTTCCCCGCATCTCTGAGAACAAGTCCTCCGAGAGCGGCGCCTCCGATAACAAGGGTTCTGAGAACGGCTCTTCGAACTCCGGCAACTCCGGCACTAACGGCTCCGGTTCTAACGGTTCGGCAGGCACCTCCGGCAGCGTTTCTAACGGCGGTTCTTCCTCGAACGGTTCTGTCAGCAACAACCCGGCACAGCCGGTCTGCGTACCCGTCACCCGCACCCGCGAGGTGCAGGAGCAGGGCGCATCCGACGGCACCATTAAGAGCGCAAACCTTGGCTGGGGCGTGCGTGATTCCTTCCGCAACTACGTGCGCGGCGGCATCGCGAACGGTAGCTGGGAGCTGAACGGCACTTCCTACTCTTCGGATGCGTTCAACTGGTCTAACGGCACCGGCACCTTCAAGGGTGGTAAGGGTTCTATCTCCTTCAGCGGTTCGGTTCGCTTCACCGGTCACCACGGCATTCTGGACACCACCATTGCGAACCCGCGCCTTGAGATTAACGGCAATTCCGGTACTCTCTACGCGACCATGACCAGCAATGACCCCTCCGGCAAGGCAACTAACTACGGTGAGGTGGCGCTGCTGAAGGTGGACCTTTCGGGCCTGCAGAGCTCCGCTGACGCTGTGAGCGTCAACGGTGCGGCAACCACCCTGACCGCTGAGGGTGCGAAGGCGTTCGCTGGCTTCTACGAGACCGGTAAGGACATGGCTCCGCTGAGCTTCTCCGCGGCGATTAACGGCGCGAAGACCACCACCAAGACCGTGACTGAGACCGTCTACGAGGGTGAGGGTTGCGACCCGGTCACCGGCAAGCCTCTGGCTTCCACCGGTGCCTCCGGTGTTGAGGGCACCCTGGTTGCAGGTTTCATCGCTGTTGCAGCCGGTGCGGGTACCGTCGTGTACACTCGCCGCCGCAAGAAGGCATAACGGCGCCTCACGAGGATGCCCACACTGTTGGTTCGCCCGTGAGACTCAACTATGAGGTTCACCGGTGAGCCGACACGGTCCGTGCGGGGGTGCAGATTTTCACTGCGCCCCCGCTTCAGGTGCCAGGTTTTACCTCGGCGCCTACCCCAGTTTTTCTAGCTCCCTTTTTCTCTGTGAGACGACGATGTTTTCTTCTCTTTCTTCTTCTGCCCTGAACCGCCGCGATGCAATGAAGTATGCGGCGTTCTCCATCACTTCCGCGTTCCTGCTGAGCTCTTGCGGTGTGGGTACTCAGAACCCGGCTACTTCTTCAAGTACTTCGCAGGCTGTGGTGGATGAGCAGAGCACCCGCACCGTTTTGGAGAACCTGGCGGATCAGCTGCGTTCTTCTATTGCCCCTGATCAGAAGGCTCTGCGCGGCCCCAACAGCGCCGCGGACACCCCTGAAATTCAGCCGATGGTCGACACCCCCACTCCGGCTTTCCCGGTGACGTTCAAGGATTTCAACGGCACCGAGGTGACCGTTAAGTCCGCTGACCGTGTGCTGGCGCTGGACCTGTACGGCACCCTGGCTCAGCAGATGATTGCGCTGGGTCTGGGCGGCCGCCTGGTCGGTCGTGTCACCTCCTCAACCGAGCAGTCGCTGGCTCATCTGCCGCTGGTGACCCAGAACGGTCACGACCTGAACGCTGAGGCGATTCTGGCGACCTCCCCGGACCTGGTGCTGTGGGATAAGAGCAACGGCCCGATTGAGATTGTGGATCAGCTGCGCGCTGCGGGTGTGACCGTCGTGGCCTTCGATCATGAGCGTCGTATGGATAAGATCATTCCGCAGCTCAAGGCTGTTGCGCAGGCGCTGGGTGTTCCGGAGGCGGGCGAACAGGTTGCTGCCCGCGTGCAGAAGGACCTGGATTATGCCCTGCAGGTGCTCAAGGATGTTGCCCCGAAGGGTGAGCAGCAGGTGTCGTTCGCGTTCCTGTACGTGCGCGGTACCGCTGGCGTGTTCTTTGTGCTCGGTAAGGGTTCGGGCGCCGATGATTTGATTCAGGCTATTGGCGGCAAGGATGTGGCGTCTGAGCAGAACGCGACGAATATTATTCCGGCGACCAGTGAGGCGCTGGTGAAGCTGAACCCGGACGTCATTCTGACCATGAGCGGCGGCATTAAGTCCACCGGTGGTTTGGATGGTTTCTTGGCTCGCCCGGGTGTGGGTGAGACGAATGCCGGTAAGAATAAGCGCATTATCGATATGGGTGACGGCCAGATTCTGTCCTATGGCCCGAATACTCCGGCGGTTTTGCTCTCGCTGGCTAAGGCTGCGTACTCGACTCCTGCGGGAGCCCAGTAGTGGCTGCGGTGAAGAGTGCGGCGGGTGCCCGGGATTATCGTGCTTCGCGTCGGCGTCGTGCCGGTCTGACGTTTACATTTTTGGCGGTGGCGCTGTGCGCTGTGATGGTGTTGTCTGCGGGTTTGGGTCAGTACTATATCCCGACTGATCAGGTGGTTGCTTCTGTGGGCCGCCGTCTGGGGCTTGCACCGGAGAACCCGGCGATGCAGCTGGCGGATAGCACCCTGTGGAATATCCGTTTCCCGCGTGTGCTGTTGGGCGTGCTGGTGGGTGCCGCTTTGGGTACTTCCGGCGCGGTGATGCAGTCGGTGTTTGGTAACCCGTTGGCTGAGCCGGGCGTGATTGGTGTTTCCTCGGGTGCGGCGGTTGGCGCGTGTTTGTCGATTGTGCTGAACCTGCAGTTCTTCGGTATTTTCACGACTCCTGCATTCGCGTTTGTGGGTGCGTTGGCGGCTACCGCGCTGGTGTATTTCCTGTCGCGATCTTCGGGTCGCGCGAAGGTTCTGTCGATGATTTTGACGGGTATTGCGGTGACTGCGGTGGCGAATGCGATTATTGCCTTCCTCATGTTTATTGCTGATACGACGAGCCGCGATCAGATTGTGTTCTGGCAGATGGGTTCGCTGAACGGTTCCACGTGGAAGGCTGTGGCGAGCGTGTGGCCGGTTATCCTGATCGGTTTGGTGGCGTGTTTTGTGATGGCTTCTTCGCTGGATGTTCTGGCGTTGGGTGAGCGTGCGGCGCAGCATTCTGGCGTGAACGTGGAGCGTCTGCGTGCGGTGTCTATTGCGGCGACGGCTTTGTTGACGGGTGCTGCGGTGGCGTATGCGGGCATTATTGCGTTTATTGGTCTGATTATTCCTCACCTGTTACGCATGATTTTGGGTCCGTCGAATCGTGTGTTGTTGCCGGCTTCGGCGTTGGGTGGCGCCCTGTTGATTGCGCTGTCTGATTTGGGTGCGCGTACGCTGGTACCTTTTGCTGATTTGCCGATTGGTATTTTTACGGCTTTGGTGGGCGGCCCGACGTTCTTCGTGTTGTTGCGTCGTTCCCTGGGTCAGGGCGGAGGTGCTTCGTGAGTGAGTTGTTGAGCCTGTCCGGTGTGTGTTTTAACGCTGGTGGGCGTCAGATTTTGAATGATGTGTCCCTGTCGGTTTCTGCGGGCGAGGTTGTTTCGCTGATTGGTCCCAACGGTGCCGGTAAGTCGACTCTGTTGGGTGTGATTGCTGGTGATATTGCGCCCAGTAGTGGCGAGATTTTGCTGGATGGCGCCCCTCTGGGTTCGATTCATGCCCGTCAGATGGCGCGTCAGCGTGCGATGCTGCTGCAGAAGTTGAACGTGGCGTTTTCGTATACGGTACACGAGGTGGTTCAGATGGGCCGTACCCCGTGGAAGGGTACGGAGCGCGCTGAAGAGGATGACGCCGTGGTTGCTTCGATGATGGAGCGTACGTCGGTGACTCATTTGTCGGATCGCGATATTACGACTCTGTCCGGTGGTGAGAGTGGTCGTGCGCATTTGGCGCGTGTGTTTGCTCAGCAGACTCCGCTGATTCTTTTGGATGAGCCGACTGCGGCGCTGGACATTACGCATCAGGAGCAGACGTTGCGGGTGAGCCGTGAGTTGGCTGCTGAGGGTGCTGCGGTACTGACGGTGCTTCATGACTTGGATGTGGCGGCTGCGTATTCTGACCGTATGGTGTTGTTGCGTGGTGGCGAGGTGGTTGCTTCGGGCGCCCCTGAGCAGGTGTGTTCGGCGGAGTTGTTGTCTGAGGTGTATCAGCATCCGATTGAGGTGTTGAGGCATCCGGTGACGAATCGTTTGTTGATTCTGCCCGAGCGCTGATTCTGCCGGCACGCTAACTCTGCTGGTGCGCTAACTCTGCTGGTGCGTTGGTTCTGGTATCGTGCTGATTCTAGGGGGCGTTAGCGAACTGTCCCGCATACACTTTCTACCTCAAAATATGCCATTATTCGCATATGTTAAATCTCCGTTCTGGAATGACTGTAACTATCAGCTCATTACAGGGCGGAGATTATCTTTATCCCCTTCTTCACGGATACACTGAAAGGTAGTGTCCGCAATACTGAACTCTATTCAGTTCAGCATTCCATCCATTCGAGAAAGAGACCCCTGCATGGATCCTCAGCAGAAAACGGCGACGTCTGCCGTTGCCGGCTACATTCCCGAATATTCTGAAACACCGCATAGCGGATCTTTCGATATTGCCCAGCACGGTTTGAGCAGCGATGATGTTGCTCGCCTGACTGCTGAGGGTAGGGTCAATACCCAGAACAATAAGTCTTCTCGCACGCTGTGGAGCATTATGCGTGCGCACCTGTTCACGGTCTTCAACTTTGTGTTGGGTGCCTGTGGCGCTGTGGTGATTATGTACCAGCGTTGGGCTGATTTGCTCTTCCTGGGAGCCGTGATCGCTAACGTGGTGATTGGTTTTGTGCAGGAGTACAAGGCGAAGCTTGAGCTGGACCGTATCTCCTTGCTGGATCGCTCCCCCGCTACTGCCGTGCGTGACGGTAAGAGCGTTGAGGTTCCGATGGAGCAGCTGGTTGAGGGCGACGTTGTCATCCTCAAGCGCGGCGATCAGGTTCCTGCGGACGCTATTGTGCTCACCTCCGATTCTTTGGAGCTGGATGAGTCTCTGCTGACCGGTGAGAACGACCCGATTGCTAAGCGCCCCGGCGATATGGTGCTGTCGGCGTCGAGTGTGCTGGGTGGTACCGGCCGCGTCCTGCTGTCTCATGTGGGTGCGAATTCTCGTGCAAGCAAGATTTCTGATGAGGCGCGCCAGTTCTCGCGTATTCAGTCTGAGCTACGTGATGCGCTGAACCGTGTGGTCCGCTGGATTACGGTGGGTCTTGCGGTCATTATTCCTGTGGTGTCGTGGGGTCAGATTCAGGCGGCTGGCGGCTTGGAAACCGTGCAGCAGAACCACCTGTGGGAGCAGGTTTCTATTGCTGTGGTGTCCTCGGTTGCTTCGATGATTCCGCAGGGTCTGGCTCTGATGACTACTCTGGCGTTTGCGGCGGCGGCTGTGGCGCTGGGTCGTAAGCACAACATCCTGGTGCAGGAGCAGCCTGCGGTTGAGGTTCTGGCTCGTGTGGATGTGGTCTGCTTCGATAAGACCGGCACCCTGACTGAGGGTGGCGTGATTTTTGATTCGGTGCGCCCGCTGGACACCGTTGCTGAGGCTGAGGGCCCGGATGCTGACTCTGCCGAGCACACTTCTTGGCGTGCTTCTCTGCCTGCCGGCTGGGATGAGGCGCTGGCGTGGTTTGGTCACGATGAGAACGCGAACCCGACCGCTGCGGCTCTGACCGGTGGTTTCCCGGAGGCTTCCTCGGCGTCGGTGAGCGGTATTGTGCCGTTCTCCTCGGCTCTGCGTTTTAGCGCGATTGAGTTTAAGGATTCGGGTGCGTGGCTTCTGGGTGCTCCGGAGGCGCTTCTCGCCAAGGGTACCGCTGAGCGTGAGCGTGCCGCTGAGCTGGCGGCGCTGGGTCTGCGCACGATGGTTTTGGCGCATGCTTCTGCGGTAGTTCGCAATGAGAAGGATGAGCCGGTTCAGAAGATTCCGTCGGATGCTACCCCGGTTCTGTTCGTGATTTTCCGTGAGAATGTGCGTGCGGATGCACCTCAGATTGTGGAGTATTTCCACCGTCAGGGCGTGACTTTGAAGGTCTTCTCGGGTGATAACCCGTTCACTGTGGCTGCGGCTGCGAAGACTGCGGGTATGGATACTTCTGCGGGCGCGATTGACGCTTCGACTCTGCCTGAGGACGGCCCGGAGCTCGCTGAGGCTGCGGCTACCCACAATATTTTCGGTCGCGTTTCGCCCGAGCAGAAGAAGAACATGGTGATTGCTCTGAAGGAGCGCGGCCATGTGGTGGCGATGACCGGTGACGGCATTAATGACGCTCTGGCGCTCAAGCACGCAAGCTTGGGTATTGCGATGGGTAACGCTGCTCCGGCGACGAAGGCTGTTTCTCGCCTGGTTCTGCTGGACGGTAAGTTCTCGTCTCTGCCGGCTGCGCTGGAGCAGGGCCGTCAGGTCATTACGAACATTGAGATGGTGGCGAATCTGTTCTTGACGAAGACTGGTTTCGCGATTCTTCTGGGTGTTCTGTTCAGTCTTTTTGGTTTGACCTTCCCGTTCTTGCCGCGTCAGTACTCGACTGCGGACTTCTTGATTGTGGGTGCGTCATCCTTCGCGTTGACCCTGTTGCCGAATTCGCGCCGTTACGTGCCGGGCTTCTTGCGCCGCGTGCTGAATTACACGGTTCCGAACTCGATTATTGTGGTTGCGATGCTGTTGGCGGTGACGTTCACGGCTCGCGGCATGGGTGTTGAGGATATCCGTCAGATTCAGACGGCTTCGTTCATTACTTTGGTGATGATGGGTCTGTGGAATTTGGCTGCGGTGGCTCGTCCGTTCAACCGTGCTCGTGTTCTGCTGTTTGGTGCGTTGCTGGCGGTGTTCTTCGCGGCGCTGTTCGTGCCGGTTCTGGTGGAGTACCACCAGTTCGTTACTGTGCTTCCGCACCTGCTGTGGACGGCTCTGGGTGCCGGTGCTCTGGGTGCCGCGCTGATTGAGGTGAATGCGCATCGTAACCGCCGCTGGCAGAAGCGTCATTACCCTGAGCTGGAGGTTGCTCCGCTGAATTTCTTCCCGGCTAAGAAGTAGCCAGTTAAGAAGTAGTTAGTCGGAAGGTAGCTGCTTCGGTAGCGTGTGGGCCCCGTATCCTGTGGATGCGGGGCCCTTTCGCGTCTTCGGAAAGCTCCCCGTCCGGTGCGTGTCGGGGTGTTTCAGTGCGTGTTGGAGTGTACCGGGGCACACCAAAGTCCTGCCGAAGTCCTACCGGGAGGCTCCCTACACGCGGTGCCTGGGAGCGTGTCTCAGCTATCACTTGGATGAAACATTTAACAGCTTCTGATAGCTTTTGCCTCTCACCTTGCTCTTAACCTGGGAAAACCCTTAGAGTTACAGGGAACTATTTGAGAAGGGAAACCTTCTTCAGGGTTGTTACTGGTTTGGCAGGCAAGACCTGAGTTACTCAACACCGTATGGGACGGCAGTATGTACCTGCCGAGAATCCCCTCTATTTGCTGTACCGAAGCTCCATAGTGGGCACGAGTGTAGTGCTTCCGGTGGTCGAGAGACTCGGGTCTTTTGTGTTTTCTGGGGTGTTACCCGCTGGGTTTTCCTCAGCAAGCGCAGCCTCCTGTAGCAACGTTTAGTAGACATTGACCGCATATCTAAGGAAGTATCGTGAATAACCGCGAACTTGGCGAGAAGATTCTTGACGGCCTGGGTGGCCCCGAGAACATCGCGCACATTACTCACTGTGCAACCCGCCTTCGTGTCACTCCTGTGTCTAACGATGCAGTGCAGAACAAGAAGATTGAGGGCCTGCCCGGCGTGCTCTCTGTGATTGAGCAGTCCGGCCAGACTCAGGTTGTTCTGGGCGAGCGCGTTGAGGCTGTGTACAACGAGATCAACGCTCTGCCTTCTATGTCCGGCCACGCTGAGGGTGACACCAAGGTTGAGGCTGAGGGTAAGAAGTCCGGCTGGCTTACCAACGTCTTCGACGTTCTGTCTGACTCCTTCCGTCCTCTGCTGTGGGCACTTCTGGGTACCTCGATGATTCTGACCCTGATTGTGTTCCTGCAGCAGCTGGGCTTCTTCGGCCAGTACACTGACTTGACCGGTCAGAGCGTGAACATCGACATCATTAACGGTGCTCGTGTGGCTGACCCGGAGGCTGCTAAGGCCCTGAACACCCAGTGGATGCAGCAGTTCGCTTTCTGGTACATCCTGAAGGCTGCTTCGCTGTCGGTTCTGAACTTCATGCCCATCATGCTGGGCGCTACCGCTGCTAAGCGTCTGGGCGCGAACATGTGGGTTGGTGCGGCTATCCCCGCTGCGTTGATGACCGGTACCTTCACCGATCTGACCGCTCTGGCTGACCCCGCCACCAAGATTCTGAATGTTCCGTTCTTCGGTCTGGATCTGCCGCTGTACGCATTCAGCTACACCGGCCAGGTCTTCCCCCCGCTGCTGGCTGTTGCTCTGCTGGCTCCGTTTGAGCGCTTCCTGAAGAAGGTTATTCCTTCGATGCTGCAGATGGTGTTCGTGCCGATGATTTCGGTCATCGTTCTGGTTCCGGTGACCGCGTTCCTGGTTGGCCCCATCGGTATCGGTGTTGCTATGGGCATCTCTGACTTCCTGAAGATGGTTAACGACCAGGCTCCGGCTCTGGTTGGTGCTCTGATTGCTGGCCTGTACCTGTTCATGGTTCCCCTGGGTCTGCACTGGCCGCTGAACGCTGTCATGATTAACAACCTGCAGACCATGGGTACTGACTTCATTCAGTCCCCGATGGGTGCTTACAACTTCGCTGTGTTCGGTGTTGTGACCGGTGTGGCTATTAAGGCTAAGCACGACCGCGAGCTGCGCCAGACCGCTGTTGGTGCGTCGATGTCCGGTCTGCTCGGTGGTATTTCTGAGCCGTCCCTGTACGGTGTTGTGCTGCGTTACAAGCGCGTGATTCCGATTATTCTGGTTCCCGCTGTTATTGGTGGCGCTACCATTTCCTTCCTGGGCGTTAAGTCCTACGCGTTCGCGTTCACTTCGCTGCTGTCGATTCCGGCGATGCAGCCTTCTCACCTGTACGTGATTGGTCTGGCTATTGCGTTCTTCGGCGCTATGACCGGTATTCTGCTGTTCGGTTACGAGTCGAAGGCTGATGCTGTGAAGCATGCTGCTCAGCGCGCGGCTGAGGCTGCTGAGGAGTCCGCTCCCAAGGCTGAGGCTGTTGCTGCTAAGGCTGCTCCGGCTGCTGCTGCGACTACCGCTGTTGCTGCTGAGGCTGCTGCACCCTCTGCTTCCGCTGGTGAGGTCATTGAGCTGCACTCCCCGATTGAGGGTACTGCTGTTGCTCTGTCTGATGTTCCGGACCCGATTTTCGCTGCAGGCAAGCTGGGCGAGGGTGTGGCTATTGAGCCGACCGGTACCACCGTGGTTGCTCCCGCTGCCGGTAAGGTTGCGGCAACCTACCCCTCGGGCCACGCTGTTGGTCTGAAGCTGGAGAACGGCATTGAGCTGCTGATTCACGTTGGTCTGGATACCGTGAACCTGGACGGTAAGGGCTTCAGCGTGAAGGTTGCTAAGGGCGACGTTGTTGCTGCTGGCGACGCTCTGATTGAGTTCGATCCTGAGGTTATCAAGGAGGCGGGTTACCCGCTGATCACCCCGGTGATCGTGACCAACACCCGCAAGTTTGCTGAGGTTAAGGGTCTGCCGGGCGTTGCTCACCAGAACCTGAGCACTGTCCTGAAGGTGACCACTAAGTAGTTCGCTTTCTAGGCTCTGAGGGGCCCCACCACAATGGTGGGGCCCCTTTCCTTATGCCCTGCTTCCTTATGCGCTGTTTCTTTGGGCACTGATTCTTTAGGCAGGGTTTGCTGGGGCGCATGCACTAGCCGGGGGGGGTATTTCTGCTAATGTGAGAATAAGCTCAACAAGGAAGTTCTCAAGTGATAGGGAGTACGATGATGTCTTCTGCTACTAGGACGATGTCTTCTGATACTAGGCTGTGGGAAGAGCAGCAAGAAGAGTTACGCGCTCTTTCTCCTTTTCGGCGCCTAATGCGCCAGCTCAATCTTGAGGCGCTCGTCTACGAGTCCGCGCCGTTCCCGGTTCTGTTGCGTAAGCTTTCTGCACTGGTTCCAGCGTGCCTTCTGTGGTGGGTTATCTACGAGCCGCACCGACTTGCTTCCTCCGCCCACCTCCCCGAAGGCACCCATGCCATTACTCTGCTCCCCGGAGCCTGGGGTGACCCCGCTACGGGGGCTTATGGGGGTCTTCCTGAGTTGCCGGGGCTCCTCTTGCGCTGGGTGTTGTGCATCGCGGCAATGGTGGCTGTCGTTCACCTCTGCGGCGTCAAGGCGAAGGGCCAGAGCTTCACGATTCCTCACGATGCGCGTTCACGGTTGATTGCACTCATGCAAACTCTCGGTATTTTTGGCGCCTTTGCGCTGGTCGTCTGGATCGAATACATGATGACTCCGCTGACCCTCATGTTTGAAACCGTGTACGCGGGCCCCACCGCAGCCTATAGCGGCGACGGCATGATTCCCCTGCACCTGTTCCTGTCCTCGTCGTTGAGCGCTATTTTCTTGGGCTATTTTTGCGTGAATATTCTTGCTTCGCTGAATATCCCCGGGTACCTGGGTATCCCCGCAATTATTTATGTGGGGGCGCTCCCTTGGGCGCAGGCGGAGCGGCACCAGTTCACCTTGGCACTGGCGTGGGTCATTGCGGTGACTCTGGTGAGTTGGCTGGTGCGCGGCATGTGGGGTACTGTGCTGGCCTGCGTGGGCTATTCTCTGTGGATTGTGTTGGTGGCGACCAGCGGAGATCCTTTTGATCTGTCCGCCAATATGAGCCGTGTGCTCGTGATTTTGGGTTTCCCGCTGGCTTTTATCGTCGCTGGAGGCGGCATTTACCGCATCTTCTACCTGCGGCAGAACCCGAACCTGTTGAGGTACCTGCAGGAGCGCGCCCTGTATCTGGGCGAGTGGTAGCAACCGGTTAGGGCGGCGCTCCCCTCCCCCTCGTTTTTGTAATTACATATCCCGCTAGAGGGCACAGAAGCTTAGAGAACGCAGAAACTTAGAGAACACAGCAAAATCCCGGGTACTCTCGTATGAGAGTACCCGGGATTTCGAGTCCTATAGGACGGCTATAGCATTACCGAAAGCGGTATTACTTTCGCCTACTCTATTCCTGCCAGCCAACGTTGACCCAGTAGTCAGCGCTGGTGTAGCTCTGCTTGAACAGGGACGGACCGTAGTTCGCGACCTTAGCCTTGACAGCGGCGTACATCGGGCCGTTTGCGTAAGGCAGGTACACTGCGACCTTCTCGTAGTAGAGCTTCTCCGCCTCGTTAGCGATCTTGATGCGCTCGTCTGCCTTCTCGGTGTTCTGCAGCTTCTCGATGAGCTTATCGACTTCGGGGTCGCCAACACCGAAGACGTCAGAGGTGAAGAAGTAGGGTGCCGAGGAAGCCAGGTCGGGCAGTACGCCCCAGCCGGTGAAGATTGCTTCGTAGCTCTTCTGGCCGAGCACGGAGTTGGAGTTAGACTGCGGCTGGTTGTCAGCGCTCAGGCGGATACCTGCGGACTTCAGCTGCTGCTCCAGGATCTGGTAGACAGCCTGGTAGACTGCTTCGGAGCCGAAGGAGGTCAGTGCGAAACCAGCAACCTTGCCGTTCTTAGCGTAGTAGTCGCCGGACTTGGAGTAGCCTGCAGCTTCGAGGATCTTGCCTGCAGCCGCTGCACCGGTGTCACCAGCGTAGTTGTTCTGGTAGCCCTTCTGGAACGGCATTGCGATGATGGAGCCGGGCAGCGGCTCGGTCCAGCCGAGCTGCGAGAAGTATGCCTTAGCAATCTGCTCGCGATCGACTGCTGCGAGGATTGCGCGGCGCAGTGCCAGGTCCTCAATGCGCTTGGGGTTCAGCTGAATAATGTTGACGTTGGTGTTCTGGCTCTGGCGAATCTCGGTGCCTGCCTGGCCCTTCACAGCGTTGTAGCTGGTTGCACCCACGAAGGTGAACGCGTCCAGTTCGCCGTTCTTGAAGCCTGCACGGATTGCTTCGGAGTCCATCTGACGCCAGACGATACGTTCCAGAACCGGCTTTTCGCCCCACCACTTGTCGTTAGCGACCAGGGTGAGCACCTTCTGGGAGGAGTTCCACTCGCCGATCTTGAAGGGGCCTGCCCAGTACTGGTCGAGGGGCTTGTCAACGAAGCCGTCGTTGAAGAGTGCAGTATCTTCCAGAGCGGGGTGGATTGCCAAGGCGCACAGACCCTCGGAGGGGTAGTACGGGGTCTTCATGGTGACCTTGACGTGGAAGTTGTCGCCGTCCACAGCCTCAATGCTCTCAACCTGCTGCCACATCTGGCTGTCGGTGATGTGGTAGGGGTTGCTGTCACCGGGAGTGCGGTAGACCTTCCACATGGCGCGAACAGCGTTCACGTCCATGGGGGTGCCGTCGTTGAAGGCAGCCTTGGGGTTAATCTTGAAGGTTGCGGTCTGCACGCCGTTGACGGTTTCGGTCTTGTGCTCGGTGCAGAACTCGGGGTTGAGGGTGCTCTCGCCGTCGGGGCTCATGGTGTAGAAGCCCATGATTGCGGCGATGTTGCAGGGTGCCAGTGCATCCAGGTTGCTGGAGGTGTAGCCGCTCTGGGTCAGCAGGTTGAAGTTGGGTCCCAGCGCAGTAGCTGCGAGGGTCAGGGTGCCGCCCTTCTTGAGGGAGGAACGGTCCTGCTTGTTGATCTGAAGGTTCTTCAGAATATCTTCAGCGTTGTTAGCAGCGCTACCGCCTACCTTTTCCTTCGAGCCGCCGCAGGCAGCCAGCAGACCGACGGTGCCGAGGGCAACGGTGCCGGTCAGGAGGGTACGGCGAGAGACAGACATGCTCTTCATGGAATTTCTCCTAGAGTATTCGCAGTGTTCTGGAGGCGGTATGCGAACGGTGCGTAGCCAGCACTCCAACCCGGCGGGAGGACAATCTCTGCCGGGGTGGGCAGAATGCCCACATTTGTTTTTAAGTATATCCTTGCTGCTCTCTAGGGCATGGAAAAGCGGCGTGCTACAGAAGGTTTTAATCCTTTTGTAACACGCCGCGGTAGCGCTTTTGCCCTTATAGGGCGTGTGAGCTGTGCTCAGCGCTTAAGATTTTTACTTTTCCCAACCGACGTTGATCCATACGTTCGGGTTGTAGTAGGGCAGACCGAAGAGCATGGGGCCGTAGTTCGCCAGACCCTTACGGCATGCCTTGAAGTTGGGGCCGTTGTGGGTCGGGACGTAGATTGCGACCTCGTCCAGGTGGCGCTTCTCCAGCTCGTTCATGATCTTGAGCTGTTCCTTCGGGTCCTCGGTGGACATCATAGTTGCTGCCAGCGAGTCCAGTTCCTTACCGTGACCGTTGTTGGTCTCGGAGATGTAGAAGTAGTTCGCTGCATCCACCGGGGAGGTGGTGATGCCGTAGCCGCCGCTCTTGATGGTGAAGTTCTTCGCGGAGATGATACTTGCCATTTCGGACGCACCGTGGTTGTCGATGCTCAGTTCAATACCGATTTCCTTCATCTGCTGGGTGAGGAACTGTGCGGTGGAGCTGACGACCGGGTCGGTACCGAAGGTGGTCACCGGGTAGGAAGCCTTAACGCCGTCCTTCTCGTAGTAGTCGCCGTTCTTGGTGTAGCCTGCATCTTCGAGGATCTTGGTGGCGACGTCCTTGCCGAGCTTGGTCGGGTAGTTGTCCTGGTAGCCTTCCTGCATGGGCAGCATGCACATGGAGCCGGGCAGATTTTCCTTCCAGCCGAGCTTCTCGTAGCGCAGCTTCAGCAGCTGGTCACGGTTCAGGGCTGCAACGAACGCGCGGCGTACGGGCAGGGGCATCTTTTCGGGGTTGATTTCGTAGTTGCCCACGGCCAGTGCGCTACCCTTGCGGATGTCGACGTTGGCGACGGTGGAGAGCTCGTTGTAGGAGCTGAGGGTGCTTGCGTCAGCGTAGTCGATTTCGTTGTTCTTGAATGCTGCCTGCTCTGCCTGGGAGCTCATTTCACGCCAGGTGATGCGCTCGAGCAGAGGCTTGGTGCCCCACCACTTCTCGTTGCGGACAACGGTGAGGACCTTGCCGGAGGCATCCCATTCGCTGACCTTGAAGGGTCCTGCCCAGTACTTGTCCAGGGGCTTGCCGTTCATGCCGTCGTTGAAGAATGCGACGTCGACGAATGCCGGGTGCAGGAAGGAGGTGAAGCTACCTTCGATGGGGTACCAGGGCTTGGACATCGTGACCTTCACGTGGCGGGAGTCGCCGTCCACTGCCTCGACGCTTGCGACCTGCTCCCAGATGGGCGAGGGGGTGATCTGGTAGTCCGAACCGGATGCCGCGGCGGTGTAGATGGTCTGGTAGCTCTTGACGGCGTTCACGTCGATGGGGGTACCGTCGTTGAAGACTGCCTTCGGGTTGATCTTGAAGGTCACGGTCTGCACGCCGTCAACGGTCTGAGCCTTGTACTCGGTGACGTAGTCCTCGTTCATGTGGCCTTCACCGCGGAAATCAGCGTAGTAGCCGCCGGTGAATGAGGAGTTAATGGCCGCCTGAATGTTCAGGTTACCTGCGGTGTAGCCGTTGGTGTTGAGGATGTTGAAGTTCGGGCCGATGCCGTCTGCGCTCAGTCGCAGCTCGCCGCCGTCCTTGAGGGTGGAGCGGTCCTTCTCGTTGTAGGAAACTGCCTTGGACAGGTCGTCACCGGCGGAGAGAGCGTTGCTCTCGTTCTTGGAGGAGTTGCCGCCGCAGGCTGCGAGCAGGCCGACGGTGCCCAGGGCAACGGTGCCGGTGAGCAGGGTACGACGGTTGAGGGTGAAAGTGGTCATTAGTTTTCCTCAGTTAGGTGGGATGCTGCTTTGCTGTACGCGGGGGAACACAACCCGCACACCTTTGTGACAGCACGCACATTTTGCATTGGCAATAGTATACACACATTTCCCACCCACTATGACCCAGTTCACCGTTTCAGGGAAAATATTTCAGCTCATTCCCGAAACCACCCCACCACAAAAACACCCATCAAAAACACAGAAAAGCCCCGCGGCACCCCGCCTCTAAGGCGGAATACCGCGGGACTTTACCCTTCCGGAGTCTTATGCCGGCGCCTCCAAAAATTCAGAAACCACCGAATAGGAATCCAGAAAATTAACCTGTGGCTTTAGTTCTGCCAACCCACATTGACCCAGCGCTTGGGGTCGGAGTAGCTGGTTGCGAAGAGGGAAGGACCGTAGTTAGCCAGCTTCTCCTTCACCGCTACGTAGCTGGGGCCATTGCCGTAGGGGAAGTAGATAGCAATCTTCTCCATGTGCTGCTTCTCAGCCTCAGCAGCCATCTTCAGCTGCTCATCGCGGGATTCCTTCTCGTAGATAGACGCGATGAACTTATCCAGCTCAGGATCGCCCACACCCTCGTTGATTTCGCTGGTGTAGAAGTACTGTACGCTATCTGCGGGGTCAGCACCAATACCCCAACCGGAGAAGGCGCAGTCGTACTGCTTAGAGCCCATCACGGAGTTGAACTGGGACTGCGGCTGGTTGTCCTGCTCGAGCTTAATACCTGCTGCCTTGAGCTGCTGCTCGAGGTTCTGGAACTGAGCCAGGGAGGTTGCATCCGAACCGAAGTAGGTGATGGAGAAGCCAGCGGTCTTGCCATCCTTGGCGTAGTAGTCGCCATTCTTGGCGTAGCCCGCTGCTTCCAGGATCTTTGCCGCAGCCTCGGGGCCGGGGTTGGACGGCATGTTGTTCTGGTAGCCCTTCTGGAAGGGCATAGCAATCAGGGAGCCGGTCAGGGGCTCTTCCCAGTTGATCTGACCGAACCTGACCTTAGCCAGCTGGGAGCGGTCAACCGCGGCGAAGACTGCACGGCGCAGGGCGGTGTCGGTCACGCGGGTCGGGTTGAACTGCAGGTTAATCACGCCAACGCTCTGGCCGGAGCGAATCTGAACACCGGGCTGACCCTTGACAGCGTTGTAGGTTGCCAGGCCAGCAAAGCCGATGCTGTCCAGCTCGCCATTCTTGAACGCTGCACGCTCTGCTTCGTCGCCCATTTCACGCCAGATGATGCGGTCCAGCAGCGGCTTCTCGCCCCACCACTTGTCGTTGGGCACGAGGGTGAGGGTCTTAGCCGAAGAGTTCCACTCGCCGATCTTGAAGGGGCCGGACCAGTACTGATCCATAGGCTTGTTCACGAAGCCGTTGTTGAAGAGCTCCTTGTCGGTCAGTGCGGGGTGCACACCGAGCAGACCGAGGGTTTCGGCAGGGTACAGGGGCTTGGACATCACAATCTTGACGCGGGTCTTGTCGCCCTCCACGGGGTCGATGGACGCTACCTGCTGCCAGAAGGGAGCAGGGGTGACGTTGTAGCCGTCCTCGGGGTTACGGTAGACGGTCCACGCGGCGCGGATTGCCTCAATGTCAACCGGGGTGCCGTCATTGAAGACAGCCTTAGAGTTGAGCTTGAAGGTAATGGTCTGAACGCCGTCAACAGTCTCAGCCTTGTAGTCGCTGACGTAGTCGCCATTGAGGCTGTATTCGCCAGCGGGGCTCAGGGAGGTGAAGCCGATAGCGGAGGGGATGTTGCAGGCGCCACCGAAAGCGGTGAGATTCTCGGTGGTGTAGCCGCTCTGGGTCAGAATGTTGAAGTTCGGGCCGATTGCGGAGACACTAGCACGGAACTCGCCACCCTGCTTGAGGGAGGAGCGGTCCTGCTTGTTGATTTCGAGGTTCTTGACGATTTCCTCGGTGCTCGAAGCAGCCTTACCGCTAATCTTCTTGTCAGAGCCGCCACCGCATGCAGCGAGCAGGCCGACGGTACCCAGGGCAACGGTGCCGGTCAGCAGGGTACGGCGGTTAATACGTAGATGAGTCATGTATTCTCCTCATGCCGGAGGGCTCAGGTGCTATTCGATAAGCGCACCGTGTTGTGCGCCGATTTTTCGGGAGCGCCGAAGCTCCCGCCCATCACCTTTGTGAGAGCCCCCACATTGTTTGTGGTTGAAACACAGTATACCCCCAAAAGAAGCGATGCAGACCACAGTTCAGACCCTGGAAGAACTATACACCGTCTAAAAATCACGGGTTCAGCGCCTAAACCCGCATCATCACGCGGAAGCCACCTGCGAAAACTAAAAAATGAAATATTATGTCGCATTGGCACGCGAGCGCGTCACATCCGATGCTTTGAGAATCGTTACTGATTAAAAGCACGCTGACGGGCAGCTAAGGCACACTGCTGTCTCTAAAAGAAAAAAGTTCCCCACCCCTATACGACACTGCGAAAACGTATAGGGGCGGGGAGCTTAAAACTGCGGCTTATGCCATCCAGCCGACCGTAGACCAGTCGGTGGTCTTGAAGAGGAACGCGCCGTAGTTAGCGAGCTTCGGGCGGCATGCCTTGAAGTCCGGACCATTGAGGAACGGGATGAAGAGGCAAACCTCGCTCATGTGCTTCTTCTCAATCTCGTTGCACTTCTCGGCGCGCTTAGCGTCGTCGAGGATGGTGACCATCTCGTCGACCATAGCGTCGATTTCGGGGGTGCCGACGCCGTTCCAGTTCTTGGAGTGGTAGAAGTACTCGGCAGCACTGGTCGGCTCGGAGGTCACGCCGAAGCCCGAAATGCTCACGTCGTACTCGCGGTTACCAACAACCTTCGAGAATTCAGACTGTGCACGCGAATCGAGCTCGAAGTTAATGCCGATTTCCTTCATGCTCTGAATGAAGGTCTGAGCCTGGCCCTTGGTGGTGGCGTCATCACCGAAGGTGGTCAGCTTCAGGGTGATGGTCTTGCCGTCCTTCGCGTAGAAGTCGCCAGACTTGGTGTAGCCTGCCTTCTCCAGGACCTTGCGTGCTTCCTCCGGGTTACGTGCCGGGTAGTTGTCACGGTAGTGCGGGGAGGAACCCAACAGAAGCATCGAGCCGGGAACTTCTTCTTCGTAGGGCAGACCCTGGAAGCGAATCTTTGCCAGAGCACCACGGTCGATACCCAGGAAGATTGCCTTACGCACGGCAACATCAGTAATGTGCTCTGCGTTCAGGTTCATGCCACCGGCGAAGAGGCGGCGACCGCGGCGAATTTCAGAGTTCGCAACGTCCTTCATCTCGTTGTAGGCGCTGAGGGTACGTGATTCCACCGCGTCCAGTTCGCCGTTCTTATAGGCGGCGCGAGCTGCAGCGTCTGCCATTTCGCGTACGACGATGCGGTCCAGCTTGGGCTTCTCACCCCACCACTTGTCGTTGGGCACAGCAGTGAAGGTCTTCTCGGAGGAGTTCCAGCCGTTGGGTGCCAGGGTGAAGGGGCCGCAACCGAGCTCGGGGTGGGGGTTGTCCACGAAGCCTTCATTGAAGAGGTTGACGTCGAGCATCGCCGGGTGCAGGATTCCACCAAAGAGCAGACCCTTGACGGGGTTGTGGGCAGTCTTGAAAACAACGCGTGCGTGGTAGCGGTCACCGTCGATAGCTTCAACGCTTTCGATGTACTCGTAGATACCTGCTGCGGCAATCTTGTATTCACCGTCGGGGTCACGCTGGATCTGCCAGGTTGCTTTGAGGGCGTCGATGTCGATGGGGGTGCCATCGTTGAAGACTGCCTTGGGGTTCAGGCGAACCTCTGCGGTGATCTTGCCGTCTACTTCCTTAGCTTCGAAGCCGAGGCAGTAGTTGGGGTCGAGCTCATCTTCGCCCTTGAAGGTGCTGCGCCAGATGCCCGCACCGGCGATAACGCCCATGGTTTCGGAGACGGAGACGCTGGAGCCGTTCTGGGAGAAGCGGTTGAAGTCCGGGCCAAGGGAGTAGGTGTTCAGGTTTAGGGTACCGCCCTGCTTGAGCTTCGAGGGGTCCTGCTCGTTGATTTCATAGAACGGGGTTTCGCTTGCCTTGTGCTCGGTCTTGGAGGATGAGGAGCCACAAGCGCTCAGTACGCCGGCAGCAGCGACGGCGGTTGCGCCGCCGAACAGTACGCGGCGGCTCATGATCGGGTTGAAACCGGAGAGGGAGGGGATGGGGTGAGGGCTCATGATGGGCTCCTTGTGGGTGTGGACTGCGCTGATGCAGTGTTTGCAGTGTAGAGTGGGTGGCTCGCATGCTCTGGAGGCGGGGTTTCCGTCTACAGGAGCGCCTGCCATCTGCGGTGATGGGCGGGCAGGTCAAGCCATGCAAAATAATGTGACCTAAAGCTATGTTCTAAGCCACATTTATTATTTTTAGTAGTGTACACCACACGCATCATTACAAGTGCGCAACACGATAAATATTTCTTAATTATTACGACAGAGCCTAAGGCATCGGGCCTAAATACATATCGACATCCCCCACATCCCGTCGCGCAGCACCCCCTCCCAGCTTCCCCAAACCCCGCCTCCCCCAACCCAGCCCAAAAAATAGCTAACGGGCAGAGCAAAGCGGGCCGAACACGCACATACGCATTCGACCCGCTCACGAGACAGGCATCTTTTAGGAGTTCATCCAGCCCACAGCAGTCCAGTCGGTCGACTTGTAAAGACTCGGGCCGTAGTTAGCCAGAGCCTTCTTGACCATCACGAAGTCAGGACCGTTCGTAATGGTACCCAGGAAGGCGAACTCAGCCATGTGCTTCTTCTCAATCTCATTGCAGGCAAGGTTACGCTCCTTGTCGTCTTCCATGAGAGTCATGGCATCAATCAGGGCGTCAATTTCCTTACTGCCGATACCTTCGTTGTTCTCGGAGTAGTAGAACTGCTTGGTACCCGCGGTTGCATCCGGCGTAGAGACAGAATAACCACTGAAGGAAATATCGTAGTCCCAATTGCCCAGAATGGTGGCGAACTCACTATCGGAGTGCTGATCAATCCGAATCTCGATACCGACATCCTTCATCTGCTGAGTGAAGGTCTGAGCCTTACCCTTGGTGGTGGGGTCGTCACCAAAGACCACCACAGCGCAACCAGCCTTTACGCTGTCCTTCTCGTAGTAGTCGCCATTCTTGGTGTAGCCGGCGGCCTCCAGGATCTTCTGCGCCTCTGAAACACTATTATTCGGGGTCGGATAAGAATCCTGGTAGTAGGGCGAGAAGGGCATGTGAATCATCGAACCGGGGATGGTTTCCTCGTAGGGCAGACCCTGGAACTGAATCTTCGCGAGTGCTTCACGGTTAGTGCCAGCGAAGATTGCCTTACGCAGGGCAGCATCCTTGACGCGGCGGGGGTTAATATCCAGACCGCCGGCGTAGAGGCGGGTACCCTTACGCAATTCGGTACCGGCAATATTCTTCACCTCGGCATAGGTGGAGGAGGTGCTTGCACCGATAGCGTCGATTTCGTCGTTCTTGAACGCGGCACGTGCAGCGCTGGACTCCATCTGGGTAAAGACAATCTTGTCCAGCAGGGGCTTGGCACCCCACCACTTGTCGTTGGGCACGACACTGAAGGTCTTCGCGGTGGAGTCCCAACCCTTATCTGCCAGGGTAAAGGGACCAGCCCAGTACTCGGGGTGAGGCGCATCCACGAAGCCGTTGTTGAAGAGCTCGACATCTTCCAGGGCGGGGTGCAGAATCTCAGAGAATAGGCTCTGCAGCGGGTAGTAGGGCTTGGAGAAGGTGACGATTGCGCTGTAGTCATCGTCGCCCTTTTCTACAGATTCAACGAATTCGTAGATGCCGCTGGTGACAATGTTGTAGCCATTGTCCAGGCTCTTGAAGATGTTCCAGGTGGATCGGAGCGCCTTGTAGGTGATGGGGGTGCCATCGTTGAAGACAGCCTTGGGGTTGAGCTTGACGGCAACTTGAATCTTGCCGTCCTTCTTGCTGTGCTCGAAGGAGACAGCGAAATCGGTGTTCAGCTTGTAGGTGCCGTCAAAGTCGAGGTTCCACATGCCAGCCTGGCTGATGGTGCTCATAACGTTGACGTTATCGCTGGTGTTACCGCTCTGGGTGTAGAAGTTGAAGTTCGGACCGATGGATCCGGCAGGCAGGCGCAGGATGCCGCCCTTCTTCAGGCTGTTCACGTCCTGAGCGTTGATATTGTAGAGGTCTTCGATATTGGCACCGGCACCGGCGGCCTTGGTCTTTTCAGAGCTTGCGCTGCCGTTGCCGCAGGCGCTGAGCAGACCCACAGCTCCCAGAGCCGCGGTGCCGCCAATGAGGGCGCGGCGGCTGAAGCTGTTCTTGGTCGCTTCGTGGCTGCTCGCGGTGTATGCGGTCTTGGCGGTCATGGGAGTGGTTTCCTTCTGTCTTGTGCGGGCGGGTGTACCCCATATTCCCGAAGTGTTGATTATTTATGCATAGCACTGCATAACTTTGTATGACTCCACTGTAACGCGCCCCGGGAGTGGAAACCAAGCATTTTCACAATATTTCTTAATATTTATCGTGTTTTTTGAATATTCATACCATGCATACACTGTTTTTGTGCGAATTTTTCGGATTTTTCCGGATAGCTATACCACCACTCCCCCACATCGGTACACAAAAGCATCCAAAGTACCCCCTCCAGAAATGCAAAAAGTGTCCACCCGGATCATCCGGGTGGACACTTTCAATAGCTCCAGGCTATTCACCTAGTAGGTGAAGGGACGAGGACTTACTTAGCCCAACCGACCTTCTCCCAGTGAATACCATTGCCCTGGTAGAGGGAAACGCCGTAGTTGCGCAGACCCTTCTTGACGAACTTGTACTCGGGACCGTTGAAGAGCGGAACCAGCACAGCAATCTCAGAGAGGTGCTTCTTCTCAATCTCGTTACATGCCAGGTTGCGTTCCTTGTCGTCAGCAATGAGTTTCATCTTCTCGATCATCTCATTGATTTCGTCGGTGCCAGCGTCCTCGGGCTTCTCACGCAGGTAGAACTGCTGGGTAGCCTGGGTAGCATCCGGGTCGCTCAGAGCGTAGCCCGATGCAGTTGCGTCGTAGTCCTTAGCCTGCATTGCCTTACCGAATTCGCTTGCAGCGCGGGATTCGAGCTCAACATTAATGCCGACAGCCTTGAGCTGCTGAACAACGGTCTGAGCAACAGCCTTGGAGGTGGGGTCCTCGCCGAAGACGGAGTACTTGAAGGCAGCCTGCTTGCCGTCCTTCTCGTAGAACTCGCCGTTCTTGGTGTAGCCTGCCTCTTCCAGAATCTTCGATGCAGCAGCTGCATCGTTGTTCGGGGTCGGGTAGACATCCTGGTAGTACTCGGAGAAGGGCATGTGAATCATCGAACCGGGCTGCTTCTCTTCGTAATCCAGACCCTGGAAACGAACCTTGGCAATTGCCTCACGGTTCATGCCAGCGACCACAGCGCGGCGCAGAGCAACGTCCTGCATGCGGGCGGGGTTCATGACCATGCCGCCGGAGAAGAGGCGAACACCGCGACGCATCTCGGTGTTAGCAATTTCCTTCAGCTCCTTGTAGCTTGCAGCAGCGGTAGCGGGAGCAGCGTCGATTTCATCGTTCTTGAATGCTGCGCGCTCAGCAGCAGCATCCATCTGGCGGAAGACAATGCGCTCCAGAACAGGCTTCTCGCCCCACCACTTGTCATTGCGGGTCAGGGTCAGGGTCTTCTCGGAGGAGTTCCAGCCGCCCTCAGCTACGGTGAAGGGACCAGTAGCGTATTCGGGGTGCGGGTTGTCCACGAAGCCTTCGTTGAAGAGGTTCTTATCCAGCAGAGCCGGGTGCAGAATTTCACCGAAGAGGATGTTCAGGGGGTAGTAGGGCTTTGCGAAAGTGACCTTGACCTTGAAGTCATCACCGTCGCGCTCAACGGAGCCAACGCTGCTGTAGATACCGCTGGTCTCAATCTTGTAGTCGCCATCGACGCTCTTGAGGATGTTCCAGGTAGCCTGCAGCGCCTTGTAGTCGATGGGGGTACCGTCGTTGAACTTAGCCTGGGGGTTCAGCTCAATGGAGACAACGGGCAGACCGTTTTCCTCAGCGATTTCGAAGCTCTTTGCAAAATCGGTAGACAGGGTGCGCTTACCCTTGGGGTCTGCCTGCCAGATGCCGCTGTAGTACATGGGGCTCAGAGCAGCCTGGGTGTAGGAGGTAACACCGGTGCCGAAGAGGTTGAAGTTCGGACCCAATGCAGTCACAGACAGGCGCAGGGTACCGCCCTGCTTCAGGTCCGAAACAGCGGTCTCAGCAATGTCGTAAAGTTCCTTGGCATCGGTACCCGCGGTTGCACCCTTGGTGGTTGCCTTGGAGTCCTTGGACGAGCCGCACGCAGCCAGTACGCCCGCGGTACCCAGTGCTGCAGCGCCACCGAGAACGGTACGACGGTTCAGGATGAAATTCTTCTCCATGAGAGTGTCCTCTTATACGTTTGACCCTCAATAATCCTGCAGGAAAGCGTCAAGGGTTCCCTGCTCATGCGCCGCAATTAGGGTGCGGTGAGCGATGAATTAGTGCCGGTCTATGAATGTGTTCCTTGAGGTACGCCCCTAGCGGCGCACCCACAGGCTTAATTATGGCTTACCTGCGGTATAGAAGCTCGCCTATAAATATTCATATCTTGAATGGTGAGAAAGGTTACGCCTAGTCAGTGTAGTTTCTCCTGTTTTCTTGCTGGTTTCAGTGCCAAGCGCCACATTCTGAGGCTCCCGCCGTCTCACCAGGTGACAATCTCAAGCTGCACGCGCCTCACCAGTACCGGGCATTAAAAAACCCGAGGGGCGAATATTCAACGAATATTCGCCCCTCGGCACACATGCGACTTATTCAGCCGACTCTAGAGCTACACCGTAGCGGCCTCAGCCTCCGGGAAGTAGCAAGCATAACCGTGATCCTCACCCTCAACATGGGTCAGTTCCGGCATCTCCTCCAGGCAACGACGCTTCTTGTCTTCAGGCAGGAGCTTGAAGACCGGGCAACGGCTCGAGAAGCCACAGCCCTTAGGCGCGTTCACCGGAGTGGGCAGGTCGCCCTCAAGCATGATGCGGTGGCGCTTAGCCTCAACCTCGGGATCCGGAACCGGAATCGCCGAAAGCAGTGCACGGGTGTACGGGTGGATCGGGTTGTCGAACACCTGGTCGACGTCACCAATCTCAACAATACGACCCAGGTACATCACTGCAACGCGGTCGGATGCGTGGCGAATCACCGCGAGGTCGTGAGCAACCATCAGGTAGCTCAGGCCCAGGTTTGCACGCAGCTCCTCCAGCAGGTTGATCACGCCAGCCTGGACGGACACGTCCAGTGCGGACACCGGCTCATCCAGAACCACGAGCTTGGGGTTCACAGCAAGCGCACGAGCAATACCGATACGCTGACGCTGACCGCCAGAGAACTGGTTCGGGAAGCGGTTCACGTGGTCAGGCTGCAGACCCACAATGTGCATCAGTTCGATGACGCGCTTCTTGATGTCTGCCTTGTTCATGCCCTGGTTTTCCAGGGGTTCAGCAAGCACCTCGTAAACGGTGAAGCGCGGATCCAGAGCACCGGTGGGGTCCTGGAACACCATCTGCTGGTTCTTACGCAGCTCAAGAATCTCACCCGCGGACTTGCCGTCCTTGGTGGAGGTTCCGTTAATCAGAATCTCACCGTCGGTGTTCTTGTTGAACTCCATGATTTCCAGCAGGGTGGTGGTCTTACCACAACCGGACTCACCCACGATGGAGAAGCACTCGCCCTCGCGAATGTCGAAAGACAGGCCGTTCACAGCCTTCACAGTGCCCACGCGGCGCTTAATCAGCGCACCCTTCATGAGCGGGAAGTGCTTCTTGACGTTGCGGACCTCCAGGACGGGGGCACGCTCCTCACGCGGAATACCGTCGTACTTCGATACCGGGGGTTCCGGAACCGGGTACAGCTCGTCAGCGGTCTTACCGACCAGCTCCTGAGAGATGGTGCAGGAGGAGTAGTGACCCTCGCCAACGCCTTCCAGCAGCTGCAGATCGGGCTCGCCGTTGGAGTCCTGGCAGCACTGGCCACCGCTCTTAGCGATGGGGCAACGCGGGCGGAAGGAGCACGCGGTCACCGGGTTAATCAGGTTCGGAGGGGTACCCTCAATCGGAACCAGGGAGACCTTCTCGGAACGGTCCACACGCGGGACCGCACCCAGCAGACCGATGGTGTACGGGTGGGAGGGATGCTTGTACAGGTCTTCTGCCTTCGCAATCTCCACCGGCTTACCGGCGTACATCACCAGAATGTCGTCAGCCATACCAGCCACAACACCAAGGTCGTGGGTAATCATAATGGTCGCTGCGCCGGTCTCTTCCTGAGCCTTCTGCATAACCTCCAGCACCTGCGCCTGGATGGTCACATCCAGTGCGGTGGTGGGCTCATCAGCGATGAGCACGCGGGGGTCATTCGCAATCGCCATAGCGATCATGATGCGCTGACGCATACCACCGGAGAACTCGTGCGGGAAGGAACGCAGGCGGTCAGCCGGCGAGGGAATACCCACCATACGCATCAGTTCGATGGAACGGTCCTTGATAGCCTGCTTGCTCATGCCCTTGTTGTGGACCTTGAGCACCTCAGCAATCTGATCACCAATGGTGTACACGGGGGTCAGGGAGGACAGCGGATCCTGGAAGATCATGGAGATCTCCTTGCCGCGGTATGCGCACATTTCCTTATCGCTCAAGCCCAGCAGCTCAGTGCCGTTGTACTTGACCGAACCGGTGATGTCAGCAGTAGTCGGGTGCAGACCCATAATCGCCATGGAGGCAACGGACTTACCGGAACCGGACTCACCCACAATACCCAGGGTCTTACCGGGGTACAGGTCAAAGTTCACACCGCGAACAGCATGCACGATGCCATTCTCAGTGTTGAAGCGGACGTTGAGGTCCTTAACGCTCAGAACGGGAGAGGTACTCATTAGTTCTTCGCCTCCTTTGCAGCGGCAGCGGGTGCCTCTGCCTTCTCGTTCTTCTTGGACTTCTTGATCTTACCGACAGACATGGAAGTCGGGTCGAATGCGTCACGCAGACCGTCGTTCATGAGGGCCAGCGGACCAACCAGCAGGAAGAAGAACAGAACCGGGAACCAGAACATGTGCGGCAGGGTGTTAATCTGCTGCGAAGCATCCGAAATCAGCGAGCCCAGCGAGTAGTTGGGGTACTTAATACCGATGCCGATGAAGGAGTAGGCAACCTCAGAGAGCACAGCGCTCATGATGCCGCTGGTGAAGTTCAGAACCAGCAGGGAGCCGATGTTCGGAACCAGGTGGCGCATCACAATCTTGAAGGGGTGCACACCCATGTAGCGTGCAGCCTTCACGAAGTCGCGGTTGATGAGGGACTGCGCCATTGCACGAATAACACGGGCGCTACCCATCCAACCGAAGGTAATCAGCACTGCAGAAAGCAGAATCCAGGTGGGGACGCTCTTCTGAATCTGCTTACCAACCTGACCGTTAATCAGAATTGCCAGAATCAGCAGCGAAGGAACCATGATCAGGGTCTCGAGGATGAACAGCATGATCTTGTCAATCCAGCCGCCGAAGTACGCCATCACACAGCCGTAGACTGCGGAGATGAACACGGTGACAAAACCAACGATCACACCAATTTCGAGAGAGGTCCAGACGGCCTCAACCATCATGGCGAACACGTCGTTACCCGCAATGGTGGTACCGAACCAGTGGTCAGCCGAGGGGCCTTCACCCAGCGCCATGTAATCAATGTCGTTGGGCTTGTACTTGGTCAGGTACTTACCGAACAGGCCGAACAGACCCATGCCGATGAACACGGACAGGCCGAAGACTGCAGCCTTGTTACGCAGGAAGCGGCGCAGAATAATAACGCTCTTGTTGATGACCTTGAAGTCACCGTTCTCCTGTACCACCGGTACGGAGGAAGTTGCAGTTACCTGGCTCATGAGATCCTCACTCGGGGGTCGACGATGGTGGTAGCGATATCAGCGATGATCGCACCGACAGCGAACAGTGCAGAACCGTACGCGAGGGTCACGGTCGCAGCGTTCACGTCCTGCGAGGAAATGGAGTCAATCGACCACTTACCGATACCGGGCCATGCAAAGACGGTCTCGGCGAAGAATGCACCCGCAAAAATCAGCGGAATCTGGTACGCGATAGACTGTGCCACGGGGATGAAGGAGACGCGCAGTGCGTGGCGAGTAATCGCCTGGTTGCGGGTCAGACCCTTAGCACGAGCGGTACGCACGAAGTCAGCGTTCACGTTATCGAGCAGGTACTGACGCTGTGCAATCTGGTAACCAGCCCAACCGAAGATGGTCATACAGAAAGTCGGCACGATGTAGTGCGCCGCCATATCGATGGTGATTTCCCAGAATCCGGTCAGACCCGGAGTCGAAATACCGGTCACAAAGAAAATCTTCTCTCCACCATTAGCAACGGCGATGTTGTTGATAGTGGTCGCGCCCTGCTGCACCACGAAGTACGCAACGGGAGCGGGAATGATGTAGACCAGGTAGGAGTAACCGGTGATAACACGGTCAGAGAACTTGTACTGGCGAGCTGCCGAGTACACACCCAGGGCAATACCAATCACAATCGAGAGAATGGTAGCCACCAGCAGCAGGCGGGTAGAAACCCACACGCGCTGGCCAAATTCCTGGTTAATGTACGCGCCGTTGGGGCTACGGCCCCAATCGAACTTGGTGACCACATTGGTCAGCCACTGAACGTAGCGGTCCCAGGGGTTCATTTCGGGGTCGAGACCCAGGGACGCGAAGTTACGGTTCACCTGCTCGGGGCTAGGCTTCGGAACCTTTTCCTGCTCCAAGAGGGCAGGCTTCAGGGCAGTAACCGCAGCAAAGTAACCCATCGTGGTCGTAATAAAGACCATGACGAGGTACGTCAGCGATCGCTGGAGGATGTACCTAAACATGGGACGGTTCCCCTCCTTGTGTAGATGTCGGTGTTAAGGCATGTGTGTCATGCTGTCCCAGTGCACTGCTTCGTGATGACTGTCACTAGGAGCATATTTACTTTATCTTATATAGCCTGCACCACTTCCACCAAACCCACATTTAGCACTTTCACCCCTTAGAACAGCCTGTACGAAAGCTAAAAGGGAGCTGGGTAAAAAAATGCCCCGGAATACCGGGGAAAAGGAGCGGATTAACAATTTTTACGAAAATTTTACATCGGAAACAATTCCCTCGACATAGGGACGTAATAACCTTTTCGATACACAGGTTAACAGGGTAAAACACCACGTAAACCCACCATTTAAGGGACTAAACCAACACTTTCAACCCCTAAACCAAGCACTAAGGCACACCTCTTAAGCGCACCGTTGAAGGCAACGCAGCCAAAAGCGGCGCCCCGGCACGAGCACACAACTCGCGCCGGGGCGCCGTTTATATAGGAAGGCAACGCCTCCGTCGCGCACCTTTTCGTTATCCCTCGTCCTAGGAACGCGAGGAGTCGCCATCCTCCGAAGAGCCCACCTCATGCGAAGCGTCCGAGCTCACCGACTCGGCAATCGTCCTACGGTTAGGGCCCTGCATGCTCTTCAGAGCCTGCGCATCCTTAGCCGCCATCTCCGGAGTAATCACCGGAATCGCACCGGTCGCCGCACGGGCAATATCAACAGCCGGCTCAGTCTCCAGGGTCGTCGCCAACGCATCCTCACGGATGAAGAACAGAAGCAGCGTAGACACCAGACCCAGCGGCACCAGGTACAGGAACAGCGGAATCAGCGCATCGTTATACGCATTCACAATGATGCCGTGCACCGGCTCCGGCAAAGACGCCACCAACTCAGGAGTCAGAGACGAAGACGCATGACTACCCGAAGACTGCAGCGCCTGCTGCGGCATACGCTCAGAAATTAGCGACGTCAGACGCGAGGTAAACAGACCACCCACCAGCGAGGCACCCACAGTAGCGCCCACCTGACGGAAGAAGTTATTCGACGCCGTCGCGGTACCAACCACGCTCACCGGGAACGCATTCTGAACAATCAGAGTCAAGAACTGCATGGACATACCCAGACCGACACCCATCACCGCAAGGTACATACAGAACAGCCAGGTCGGAGTCTCAACATTCACGGTCGACAGCAGGAACAGGCCCAGCGCCACAATCGCGGTACCGGTCGTCACGTAACGCTTATAGCGACCGGTCTTCGACACCACGCGGCCCGTCACAATCGACACCACCAGCATGACACCCATCATCGGAATCATCAGCAGACCAGCCACCGTAGCGCTCACACCCAGCGCCATCTGCAGATAGGTCGGGATGTACTCCACCGCACCGAACATCGCCACACCCAGCGCCAGCGAAGCACCCAGAGTCAGCAGGAAGTTACGGTTCTTGAACAGGTACATGGGCATAACCGGCTCAGCCGCACGGTTCTCCACCGGGATGAACACCAGCGCAGCAACCACCGAGAAGACCAGCAGACCAATAATCTGCGGTGAAGTCCACTCGTACTGGTTACCGCCCCAGATCGTAGCAAGCACGAGCGCGCTCGTACCCGCCATCAAAATCAGCGAACCAAGGTAGTCGATGCTGTGCTTCTCACGCTCACGGAACGGGCGGTGCGGCAGCAAGAAAATCACCGCAAGAATCGACATAATAGCCAGCGGCAGGTTCAGCCAAAACGCCCAACGCCAACCAGGGCCCTCAGTAATCCAGCCACCAATCAGCGGACCAGCCACCGACGAGAATGCAAAAACGCCACCGATAATACCCATGTAGCGGCCTCGGTCGCGGGGAGGAATCACATCAGCAATCACCGCCTGAGAAAGAATCATCAGGCCACCGCCGCCCAGACCCTGCAGAGCGCGAGCAAAAATCAGCCAGTTCATGTTCTGCGCGAGCGCGCCAACAACCGAACCCGCCATGAAAGCGACAATCGCAAAAATCAGGAAGGGCTTGCGTCCGAACTGGTCAGAAAGCTTGCCGTAGACCGGCATCGTAATCGTCGACAGCAGGATGAAAATGGTAATCACCCAGCTCATATGCTCCACGCCGTGAAGCTCACCGACAATCGTGGGCAGCGACGGCGCCAGAATCGTCTGGTTCAGCGAGGACATAAGCATCACAATGACCAGGCCAAGGAACATGGCGCGGATGCGGTTTTTACTTTCCTGCTTAGCCTCACCGGCTGGCGGCTGAGGTAACTTCTTTTCCTCTGTACTCATCATTTAATCCTTAGTTACGTTCTATATGTGTCTGCTGTGTGTCCGCCGGGTTCTTGATTCGGTTGCCCCGATTCGATCGCCCCGATTTGGTTGTTCCGTTTCAGGTCCGACGGGCTTTGTCGTTTGCAGTAGTGAACCGCCGCTAGATTGCAGGTCGACTCTGCTCAAAAAGCAGGAACTGGAAGGTCTTCACCGTCTGGCGGATACCGCGGGCGATATCCTCTTTGTCCTCCAGGTTGCGGGCGAACTCCAGCTGACGAAGCACCGCGGAGGCAAGCTGGACCTTTGCGCGCGATCGCTCGCGGAAGTGATCGGTCAGCGGGTCAGCCGGGTTTCGGCGCGGGAAGGGGCCGCGGCGACCAGCAGCATCAAAAGCCACCCAGTCGATGGTGTTCAGGTACTCGGTGAGCACCTGTTCGCACTTCATGTAGTGCATCTTCATTCGTTTCGCGGACTCGGGGAACTCCTGATAGGGAGCTCGGGGGTCCTTGCCCTTGGCGTAGTGGAAGCTCTGGAAAATGACCTCCCAGAGAAGGTGGGTTACACGAATGATCGTGTTGTCATCCTCGTGGGCGCGGTCTGTTTCGAGGATTTCCTCGCTGACCACAGGTTCGCGCAGACCCAGGACGGCGTCCTCTTTGGAGGGGAAGTAGTTGAAGAAGGTACGCGGGGAGACACCCGCCTCCTGGGCGATTTCTTCAACGGTGGTTCCGCGCATCCCGTGTTCGCGGACGCGTTTGAGGGCTGCTTCGTGGATTGCCTTCCAGGTTTGTTCGCGGCGGCGTTCACGAAGACTCTGTTCCTTTTTCTGCATAACTGCAATTATTTCACCACTGCACACAATGCTCAAGTGCATTTTTGGCGTTAAGGCCCACAGCATAGCCAGCTAAGCTCCAGCCCCACCACGAAACATCGGCATAATAGAGAGGTGAACTCCTTTACCCCCACCTACCTTGACTTCCTACCCGACTGGCTGCGCCTCGCACTCGGCATCGCCGATATCCTCATCCGACTCACAGCCCTCTTCTGGCTCCCCTACAACCGCAAACCCGTGGTTGCACTGGGCTGGCTCATGGCCATCTTCTTCATCCCCTTCGTAGGGTTCATCGCATTCCTCGTCTTCGGTTCCTCTCGCCTGCCCGCCTACCGCCGCGCACGCCAACACGCCATGAACGACATAATCCGCGAAACCACCGAGAACAAGCCCTTCCTCGCCCGCACCAACGACCTCTCCGACCCAGCCAAGGTAGCCAGCCAACTCAACTACACCCTCGGCTCGCTCCCCCTGGTCGGCGGCAACCAATTCACCCTCCACACCGACAATCACGACGCGATGGTCGCCATGGCGGAAGAAGTCGACCGCGCCACCAAATACGTGCACTTCGAGTTCTACATCACCGCCTACGACGAGGCGAGCGCAGTCCTCTGGGACGCCCTCTTCGCCGCCCACAAACGCGGTGTACAGGTGCGCGTACTCATCGACCACATCGGCTCCCGCAAATACCCGTCGTATAAGAAGCTCGTGAAAATGCTCAACGACTCGGGTATGCAGTGGCGCCTCATGCTGCCCCTCAAACCGTGGAAGCTCAAGTGGCAGCGTCCCGACCTGCGTAACCACCGCAAGGTCCTCGTCGTGGACGGCCGCGTCGCGTTCTCCGGTTCACAGAACGCTATTCACCGTTCCTACGATCTACCTGAAAACATCAAGAAGGGTCTGGAGTGGAAGGACCTGACCTTCTCCTGCACCGGCCCCATTGTTGAAGAGCTCAACGCCGTTTTCGTCTCCGACTGGTACTCCGAAACGAACCAGCTAATCCTGGCAGAAATTAACACCACCATCCCCTACTCCGAGGATGGGATGCGCGCCCAGGTTGTTCCCTCCGGCCCCGGTTTTGAAACCGAAAACAACCTGCGCCTCATTAACTACCTGATCTACAATGCCGAGCGGCGTATCACCATCTGTTCGCCATACTTCGTGCCCGAAGAGACCCTGCTGCAGGCGCTCACGAACGCCGCATACTCCGGTATTGAAACCACCGTGATTGTGTGCGAGAAGGGCGACCAGTTCCTGCCGAACATGGCGCAGCGTTCCTACTACGAGCAGCTGCTGCAGGCGGGTGTGCGTATTCTGCAGTACCCCAGCCCGACCGTGTTGCACTCCAAGTTCATGATGGTCGACGACGAAATCGCATTCATTGGCTCGTCCAATATGGACCCGCGTTCCTTCTCACTGAACATGGAAGTGTCAACGTTCGTCATTGACCGCGGCATGGTCGCGATGCTGGATGAAGTATGCACCGAATATGAGCAGGTCTGCACCGAGCTGCTGTACACCCAGTGGGCGGAGCGCCCGCGCCGCATCAAGATGGCGGAGAACCTCTGCCGACTGTGGTCATCGCTCCTCTAAACTATTTTTCGCGCACTAGCTTCACCCGCTATGGCGCACAAGATAAAAGCTCCCCCTGAGTTCGACTGAATCAACACTCAGGGGGAGCTTTTGTATGCCTCGCGCCATCGCAGGATGCGCCAGGCAACAAGCTAGAGCAGCGCCACACGCCAAAGCGGCGCTACACGCCAGCCGCACACAAGCACCTGCTGAAAAGGCAAAAGGGCAAAAAGAAACACGCGACACCTCCGACATCGCATACCCTCGTATGCGGCGAATGCATCGCGCGTTCATTTCTACCCTGCACTAGTTTAGCGCCATAAACGGTTTCCCGTGTGGATTGAAGAAGGTTTAATCTGCAACCACTCCGGCGCAAGCAGGCGAACAGCCTTCGCACAACCCGACAAAGCAGTAATAATCGACTCGCAACGCTGATTAAACTCGCTCTGATGACGCTTATCCACAATCTGCCCCGGAAAATGGCGATGCATCTTCGACACAGAGTCGCTGCTCTCCTGCAAACCGTGGCCCGTATGGCCCGGAACATGCTTCACCAGCACACGCTTCTCGCGGATATCCTCCGTCAAAGCACTCATCTGAGCCACCACGCGCTCATCCTGAATACCCTCAGAAACCCACGCCTCAAAAGCCCAACGGCTATGCGCCAAACGCAACACAAACGTCAACGCACCCAAAGAATCCGTATGAATAATCAGGCGGCGCGAACCGCTATGGAACACCGTATAAGCCGCCAACATTGCAGACAGCTCACCGGTCATAATGTTCACGCCATCATAGTGGGCATGAAAATAGAAGCCGTCCTCACTCACGCCGGCGATACCCATACGGCCGCCACGCTGATACTTCTTATTGTGAGTCGAACGGAACGAACAATCCGTGAAAACGCTATAGTCCTGCAGCTGATCCAGCGGACGAGGGGTCAGTGCCTCCTCCACCATCTCATCCACAGCGGTACGTGCCGCACACACCTCAGCCTGCATCCGCTCATACGCGGGCGTGCCAGCAAGCTTCACATGCACTTCACCCAAAGAATGGTTATCGTACGGGTCCAGCACCTTCTCAAAGGCGCGGTACTCCATGATCCCCTTCAACTGGTCGCAATCACGGAAAAGCTGCTTCAAATTCTTACGGTCAGCAGCAATCGTCACCAGATTCTGACGGTACTGCTCCGGAACCACATCCCACGCCGAAAGCACGGCACGACCCAGCAGGCAAGGATGCACCTCATCGCAATACTCCATGAGGGAATGAACGTGAGTGAAAAGCATCGGCTCCTCATTCACAACGGTGCGGGTGCCGTCCTGCTTAGAAATAAAAACCACCGTCGACAACGCCGAATAGCAAAAACCCTGCGCCGTACGATGCTCCTGAGCGACCGCAATCACAGCAACACCCTGATCCGTGTACCCGGCAGGGTACGAAGCGCTATAGTCGGGCGCCTCCCAGGTCAGGGTGCATCGTTTGATATGCGCCGGTGAAAATCCCATGAGTGTCACCCCCCATGCGTGCCATACCGCTTCTCCTTCCATTCATGCGGTGTATCTTCCTCATTCTTTTATAGGTCGAACAGAAAGGGGCACGCAAATATAAAACACCTTTTTTACAGATAGCGAATGGGTCAGCCGAAAATCCTCCCACCCGCCACCACAACACAAAACCCACCGCAAAACCCAGCACAGGACACAGTGCAGAACACAGCGCGAGAAACCCCCGCGCATACCTCCCCGCCGCGGGGGTGAAGGTGTACGGTAAAAGAGTCATATACGACGCGGCAACCGCCGCACCACCCCACAAGGAGAGCCCCATGATTGGTGTCTACGCCGGAGTATCCGTCAAGCCCGAGCACGTCGAAGAATTCCTCAAGACCATCGAACCGCTCGTGACCGCAAGCCGCCAGGACGAAGGCAACGTCAGCTACGACTTCGGTGCCGTCTCCGACACCGACTTCGCATTCATCGAGCGTTGGGAATCCCAGGCATTGCTCGAAAAGCACATGGGTACTGAGCACTTCCAGAAGGCTGTCGCCGCATGGGAGCCGCTGCTCTCCTCCGAGCTGGACGTTCGCATCGTCAACTTCCGCTAAGCGACGTTAAAACCGAAGGTGCCCGGCACCCCTATGAGAGGGGTACCGGGCACCTTCGTATATCAGCCTTGGAGGCGAGCGCGGCTACTCGCGGCGCGCCTTCATGCTCGCCAGGTTTATCGGCGTTCTACGCCAACCTCCACCGAATCAAGCGTGAAACCATTCGTCGCGCTCACGCAATGCACCTTACCGCTATTCACCGACTTGCAGGTGTAACCATACGCAGTCACCACCTGACCGGTCGGCAACGCAGTAATACCCTCGGTATTCACCGGCTCCGGGGTGGCGGTCTGACCGACCAGGCTCACCGCAGGAGCCTGACCCTGCACCATGTGCACGCGCTGCTGCGCCTTACCGGAGGCGGCATCCCAACCCTCCAGGGTCACACCCACCAAAGCCTGGCAATCCACACCCGACGGGGTCACCGAGCACGCGACCTTAGAGTCCGGGCTGGTGAAACGCAGCGCCTCAACAGTCTTCGCCGAATCGCCCTGACCGAAAGTGCCGCCGCCGTACGCTTCAGCGAAAGTCAGCGTACCCGACAGCATGCGGGTCTGCGCCGGAATCAACGCCAGGCGAGGCTTCTCAACGCTACCGCCCTGCGTGAAGCAGGCACCCGTAATGTAGTCGCGGCCCTGTACCTTCGTGGCGCACTGATACCACTCAACACTCGCCGAACCGTCCTGGTTCTTGCGGCTGTTGAAGAGACGCACCGCCTCCTGAGCCTTCGCGCAATCCGAACCGTCATACACGTAAATACCGGCAGAACCACCCAGCAGGCTCGTCACACCACAGCGGGTGCCCGCATCAATAGTGTTCGCGGAGCCACTCGCGGAAGCGTATGCCGCCGCGTACTCGGCGTCCGTGCTCGGCGCATCGGTCGGGGTTGCTACAGCATCAAAAGTTGCCGGCGCATCCAGGCCGGCAGAAATCTGCACAGTATTCGGCTTCCAGGAGCCGTCCGCCGCCGTAAACAGCGCCTTCGCATCAACGGATGCCGAGGAAGTCGCGACCTTCATCGGAGTGGTTTCAGAATCATCAGCCTGCGGCTGAGCAGAGCAAGAACTCAAAGCGAGCGCGCCAATGCAGGCAAGAGCCGTCAGGGCACGACGAGTAAAGGCACGCTGTGCGCGTGCGGGCAGGGTAATCATGAGTGCGTCCTCGTAAGGGTTGCGAATTACGTTGTGTTTGAGTGGTTGTGCTGAGTCGGTGAATAAGTATAAAAATACCTCCTTACACCCTACTGCACCGCAACTGACAAGGCAATACGCCGCACCGGGTATCCCACGACGGCAGACAAAGAAGCGGGCAAAGAACAGCGCCCCGCCCGCAGAAAAACCGCGGAACGGGGCGCCAGCCCATCAGGGCAAGTATTAAATTCTCACACGATACGTGAGGGGCTTATGCGTCCTCGGGCAGGATGCGCACGCCGCCCTTATCAGCCGAAGCAGCCAGCATGCCGTACACCTTCAGGGCGTTCGACACCTGACGCTCACGCGGCTTCGTCGGACGCCACGGTGCAGCGCCCTTCGCCTCGCGGCGAGCAACAAGCTCCTCATCCGAAACGTTCACACGCAGGATGCGGTTGTTCACGTCAATCTCAATCTCGTCACCGGTCTGCACCAGACCGATCGCGCCGCCAGCGGCAGCCTCCGGGGAGACGTGACCAATCGAAATACCCGAAGTACCGCCGGAGAAACGACCGTCAGTAATCAGTGCACACTTCTTACCCAGGCCCAGACCCTTCAGGTAGGAGGTCGGGTACAGCATCTCCTGCATGCCGGGGCCGCCCTTCGGGCCCTCGTACTGGATGACGACAACGTCGCCTTCCTTCACGTTCTTCGACAGGATCTCGTACACAGCCTCGTCCTGCGACTCAACCACGAACGCGCGACCCTTGAAGTGGAACAGCTCCTCATCAATACCAGCGGACTTGATGATCGCACCGTTCTGAGCAATGTTGCCGTACAGGACCGCCAGACCGCCATCCTTGGTGTACGCGTGCTCCACGGAGCGGATGCAACCGTTCTCAGCGTCAGTCTCGTGGGACTCGTACTTGTTCGCGGTGGAGAACGCCTGAGTGGTGCGCACGCCGCCGGGAGCAGCGAGGAACAGTTCCTTCGCCTTCTCGCTCGCCTTGCCGCTGCGGATATCCCACTCGTCCAGCCACTCGTCCAGCGAGTCAGCGTGAACAGAATGAACGTTCTTATGCAGCAGGCCGGCACGGTTCAGCTCACCCAGCAGGGCGGGGATACCACCGGCACGGTGCACGTGCTCAATGTGGTACTTGGTGGAGTTCGGGGCGACCTTCGCCAGGCAGGGAACCTGACGCGAAATGCGGTCAATATCCTTCAGAGTGAAGTCAGCGCCCGCCTCATGAGCAATCGCCAGGGTGTGCAGCACGGTATTGGTCGAACCGCCCATCGCCACATCCAGCGCCATAGCGTTCTCGAACGCCTCCTTGGTCGCAATGGAGCGGGGCAGAACCGACTCGTCATCCTGCTCGTAGTAGCGCTTAGCCAGCTCAACGATGCGGCGGCCAGCATCCAGGAACAGCTCCTTGCGAGCAACCTGAGTAGCCAGGGTGGTGCCGTTACCGGGCAGTGCCAGACCAATCGCCTCATTGAGGCAGTTCATGGAGTTCGCGGTGAACATACCCGCGCACGAACCGCAGGTCGGGCACGCATTCTTCTCAATCTGGGCGAGCGCAGCGTCGCTGACGCTATCATCAACAGCCATCACCATGGCGTCCACCAGGTCGAGGCGGTGCTCAACAATGCCCTCAATGCCCTCGCCGGACTCCATGGGGCCGCCGGACACAAAGATAGTGGGGATGTTCAGGCGCATAGCCGCCAGGAGCATACCGGGGGTGATCTTGTCGCAGTTAGAGATGCAGACCAGCGCGTCGGCACGGTGCGCGTTGACCATGTACTCGACCGAGTCAGCAATCAGATCGCGGGAAGGCAGCGAGTAGAGCATACCATCGTGGCCCATCGCGATACCGTCATCAACGGCGATGGTGTTAAATTCCTTGGCAACGCCGCCAGCCTCTCGAATCGCGCCGGCGACCAGTTCACCCATATTCTTCAGATGCACGTGGCCGGGCACGAACTGGGTGAAAGAGTTCGCGATAGCAATAATGGGCTTGCCGAAATCATCATCGCCCATGCCGGTGGCACGCCACAGGGCGCGGGCACCAGCCATGTTACGGCCGTGAGTTGAAGTACGTGAACGCAGTTCTGGCATTGTTTTACCTTCCGTAGTGATGCAAGTACTGATTTTACGCGCGGCGTCCAACGCTCTTCAGCTCAGGGTCACTTTGGTTTCATGCATCGAAACGCGCACGAGCCTGCAACCGCCTATCGGTGGGAGGGTTGAGGCCACGGGGATTGTGCCGGATCTGCGGCAGAATTGCCCCCTTTGGGGTAGATGGGGGACACCACCCCATTATGCCCCCTAATCTGGAATGAGCCCAGGCTGCGGGCGGCGATATTCAGTCGGCGAACGCACCGGGAGGCGGTGGGCTGCTGTGTCTGCCGCGTACGGGCCTCGCTGTGCACACGTAGCAGCATACGTAGCGCCGGCGCGGTTCGTTTCCAACACACTGATTTATACGCACTGAACCCTGCTCACGTTTCAGAAGGTTTCCATGACACAGGCACCCACCGCATCGCTCGCCCTCACCCCGGCAACCACCCCGGCAGGCGGCAAGGACTTCGCGTCCTCCGTCATCTACCAGGTGTACCCCAAGTCCTTCTACTCCGCGGCGGGTGGCGCCTACGGCGACCTGCGCGGCGTCATCGAGAAGGTGCCCTACATTGCTTCCCTGGGCGTGGACATGGTGTGGTTCAACCCGTTCTTCGCCTCCCCGCAAAACGACAACGGCTACGACATCTCCGACTACTACGCCATCAACCCCGACCTGGGCACCATGGAGGACGTCGAAGAGATGATTGCCGCCCTCGCCGAGCACGGTGTGGGCGTCATGTTCGACATGGTCCTCAACCATATTTCGACCGAGCACGAGTGGTTCCAGCGTGCGCTCGCCGGTGAGCGCGAGTACTGGGACTACTTCTACATTCGCCCCGGTAGGTACACCGAGGACGGTCAGCTGCGCGAACCGACCAACTGGGAGTCGAAGTTCGGCGGCCCCTGCTGGTCCCGCTTTGGCGAGTACACGGATGAGCACGGCACTCCCCTGTTCTATATGCACCTGTACGACCGCACCCAGGCGGACGTGAACTGGTACAACCCGGTTGTGCGCGACGAACTGTTTAAGGTCGTGAACTTCTGGTACGAGAAGGGCGTGCGCGGTTTCCGCTTCGACGTCATTAACGTCATCGGCAAGGGTGAAGAGCTACTCGACGCCCCCGAAGGCACCATGGACAAGGCACAATACACCGACACCCCGATTGTGCACACCCGCATTCAGCAGCTGAACCGCGCCTCCTTCGGTCAGTATGATGACACCGTAACCGTGGGCGAAATGTCCTCGACCAGCATCGAAAACTGCGTGGGCTACTCCAACCCGGCAAACCACGAGCTGGATATGGTGTTCAGCTTCCACCACCTGAAGGTGGACTACGATAACGGCGAGAAGTGGTCAAAGGTGCCGTTCCGTTTTGCCGAATTGAAGCAGATTCTGAACGATTGGGCGCTGGGCATGCAGGCCGGCGGCGGCTGGAACGCGCTGTTCTGGAATAACCACGATCAGCCGCGCGCACTGAACCGTTTTGGTGACGTTGAGCGTTACCGTGCCGAGTCGGCGTCCATGCTGGCGACCGTGATTCACCTGCTGCGCGGCACCCCGTACGTGTACCAGGGCGAGGAAATCGGCATGATTGACCCGGTCTACTCCTCGATTGAGCAGTACGTGGATGTGGAGGCACACAACGCCTACGCGATGCTGCGTGAGCGCGGTCTGAGCGAGCAGCAGGCTCTGGAGATTGTGGCGTCGAAGGCTCGCGATAATTCGCGTGTGCCGATGCAGTGGACCGCGGATCCGGCGACCGCCGGTTTTGGTTCCACTTCGCCGTGGCTGGCTCCCGCCCCGGTGCGTGATGCGGCGACCGGTGCCGGTATTTCGGTGGAGGATGAGGAACGCGACGGCGTGATTCTGCCCTACTACCGCAACCTGATTGCCCTGCGTAAGCAGTACCCGGTCATCTCTGTGGGTTCGTACGCGCCCTACGCGCTGGATCACGAGCGGGTGTTTGCGTACCTGCGTGAGCTGCCCGCTGAGGCTGAGAACGGTAGCCCGGCGCAGCGCCTGCTGGTGCTGACGAACTTCTACGGTGAGCCGACCGAGGTGGAGGTTCCGGCTGAGTTCGTTCGTTCCGGTCGCGTACTGGTGTGTAATTACAAGAATTCTGCCGTGGATTCCATTGCGGTCGATTCTGCCGCGACGGATTCTGCTGAAACGGTGACGCTGAGCCTGCGCCCCTACGAGGCTCTGGCGCTGCTGATTGAGGGCTAAAAGCTACTGTACGCCTCTACTTTGATGCGTGGGACGAGGGTGGTATAAACCGACCTGGGAATATTCTACTTCTAGAATATTCCCAGGTCGGTTTTGTTTATATCCATTCCTACAGAGGAATTTATAGGGATTGTTAGGCGGACTCTTAGAAGCCGCGCTCGTTCAACCAGGCAGCCGCCACCTGCGCGGGCTCCTGCTTAGAAGTACCCGAAACACGGTCATTCAAAGTACGCAAATCGGCGGTAGTCAGCTTCGCCGAGACACGGTTCAGAACCTCCGCCGCAGAGTCGGGAACTCGCGACGTATTGATAATAGGCAGCACCTGCTGAGCCAGAATCATGTTCTTCGGATCCTCCAGCACCACCAGCTGATTCTGCTCAATCGCGGGCGTGGTCGAGTAGAGGTCAACCACCTGCACGGTGTCATCGAGCAGGGCCTTGACGGTCAGCGCGCCACCGCCGTCCGAGAGGGGCACGAACTCGGCGGGGACGCATCCATACTTCTCTTTCAGACCCGGGATACCGTAGGCGCGCTCGGCGAACTCCGGGGCGGCGCCGAGCTTCAGATTCGTACAGCGGGAGGCGAGGTCTTCAAGGCTTCGCAGACCGTACTTCTGGGCGGTCTGCGCGGTAACGACCAGGGAGTCCTTATCCTCCGCCTCGGAGGCGTTGAGGGCGCGAATTTCAGTCCCGGAGGTGCCGGTTGCGAGGGTGCCGAGGGCGGCGGGCAGCGCCTGCAGAATCTGCTCGGCGGTTGAGGCGGTTGCCTTCGGGTCCAGGTAGAGCAGCAGGTTTCCGGAGTAGTCCGGGATAACGTCCACCGCACCGGAGGCGAGTGCTCCCAGGTAGGCCTCGCGGGCGCCGATGCTCAGCTGGGTGCGGGCGTTGAATCCCGCCCGGGCAAGGGCTCCGGCGTAGATTTCGGCGAGAATCTGGGATTCAGCGAAGGCCGCTGAGCCGACGATGATTCCTTCGTGTTCGCCGCTGAAGACTTTGTCGCCACTGAGCCCGCAGGCGTTAAGAATACCCGCCATGCCGAGCGCTCCGGCGGCGGTTAGGGCAGTGCGACGAGATACGGTACGGCGCGTGAAGGTTTGAGGCATCTGATTCATCGGGTTCATGCCTTCTTCCGATTGATGGTGAGCCCCGCGGGAGTGAGCGCACGCTGCACGAGGCCCATGAGCGCATCCACGGCGAAGGCGAGAAGCGCCACGAGCAGGGTTGCGACGAGCATACGCGGGTAGTCGCGCACGGCGAGCCCGTCGAAGAGGTACCTGCCGAGGGTTCCGCCGCTCAGATAGGCGACGATGGTCGCGGTTGCGATGACCTGCACGAGTGCGGAGCGGAGCCCGCCGAGCATCATGTTGGCAGCGAGCGGGATTTCGAGGCGGGTCAGGATCTGCCATTCGGTCAGGCCTTGGGCGCGGGCTGCATCCACGAGGTCTTCCGGCACGGCGGCGAGGCCTTCAAGAACTCCGGCGAGCAGGGGTGCCGCCGCAATAATAATGAGCACGATGAGCGCGGGCAGGGTTGAGACGCCCAGCCAGAGCGCCAGGATGGTCAGCAGACCGAGCGCGGGCAGTGCGCGGGTGGCGGCAACGGCGCTCATGAGCAGGTTGCTACGGCGGCGGTTAGTGCCGTCAGAGGGTCGGTGATGTCCAGCCCAGAGGCCGAGGGGCACGACGATGAGTGCCGCGCAGGCGGTGGCGAGGGCGGTGACGCTCAGGTGTTCGAGCAGGCGCACGAGGATTCCGCCGCTTCCCTGCCAGTTGGCGCCGTCCATGAGGTAGGTGAAGGTTCGTTCTATGACGTTCACGGGTTACGCCCTCCTTTCGAGGCGGCGGCGATTCGCAACCGTAGCCACCTGCCAGGGCGTAAGTGCCCTCGTCAGAAGGATAAGGAGCAGGTCGAGGACCAGCGCCAGCAGCAGGCTAAGAATCACGCCAGCCAGAATCTCCGAGGGGATATTGCGCGCGAGTCCGTCGGTGAAGAGCGTGCCGAGCGAGGGCACACCGATGAGGGCACCCACGGACACCATCGCAATATTTGCCACGGTTGCCACGCGGATTCCCGCCATGATGACGGGCACGGCGAGAGGCAGGTAGAGCTCCATCAGCGCCTGTCGGGGCGTGTATCCGAGGGCGCGGGCGGATTCGTGCACGCTATCGGGTACGGAGTCGAAGGCATCCACACCGGAGCGCACCATGAGCGAGAAGGAGTAGATGCTCAGGGCGACGAGCACGTTCAGCGGGGAAATAATGGAGGTTCCCAGAATGAGCGGCATCAGCACAAACAGTGCAATCGAGGGGATGGTGTACAGCAGTGAGGAGAGGTGCATGAGGGTTCGCGCACCGAGGCGGCGTTCGGAACCGCGGTCGCGGCGGCGGCTCGCGTAGTAGGCGACCGGTAGCGCGACGAGGGTACCAATCGCGACGGGTACGACGCCCTGGTAGAGGTGGCTGAGGGTCAGCTCGAGGATGCGCTGGCTATTGGTGACAACCCATTCCCAGTGCATATCGATTGCCGCGAGCGGTGATATGGCGAGAGGTGGTGCCGCGAGCACACTATTTTCCAGAAGGCTCATTCGCTTTTCTCGCCTTCTGCCTTGCCACTCTGCACTTCTTGAGAGGCGGCAAGTCGGCGTGCGCGCGCCTGGCGCACCGTCTGCTTATCCAGCAGACCGGCAACGGAGCGGCTCACGAAGGAGCGCACAAAATCATCGGCGGGGCTGTAAAGAATCTCTTCGGGAGTGCCGAACTGCGCGAGGCGACCGCCCTCCGCGAAGACGGCGATTGTATCGCCGAGCAAAAGCGCCTCATCAATGTCGTGGGTGACGAATACAATCGTCTTGGCGAGTTGCCCCTGCAGGCGCAGCAGCTCTTTCTGCAGGTCGGTACGCACCACCGGGTCCACCGCGGAGAACGGCTCGTCCATCAGCAGGACGGGCGCATCGGCGGCGAGAGCACGCGCCACACCAACGCGCTGCACCTGACCGCCCGACAGCTGGGAGGGGTAGCGCTTCGCATACGAAGAATCCAGACCGACCACTTCAAGCAGTTCGAGGGCGCGCGCCTGCGCCTGCCTGCGGGAGGCACCGAGCAGGCGCGGCACGGTAGCAATATTCTGCACGACGGTACGGTGCGGCATGAGCCCGCCCTGCTGCATCACGTAGCCAATACCACGGCGCAGCTCGTAGGGGTTCTTCTCGTGCACGTTCACGCCGTCAATGGTGATGGTGCCGCTATCGGGCTCCACCATGCGGTTAATCATGCGTAGACTAGTAGTTTTACCGCATCCGGAGGGGCCGACGAACACGGTAATCTGCCCGGCGGGGATGTGCAGGTTCAGGTTCTGCAACACCGTGGTGGGTTCACCGGTTCGACTCGGATAGCTCTTGGTGATGCTATCGAAGCGGATTCCGTCTGCCTGAGCGCCGACAGCAGCATTTTTTGCCCAGGGAATTTGGGGTGAGCTCGGAATCTGAGGTGAGCTCTCCGGAGGCTGTGCATTGGGAGGCTGTGCATTGGGAGGCTGTGTACTGGAATTCTGAGCAGTCATGGGTGCGGGATGCTTTCTAGAGTGAGCGGGCATTGTTTCCGTATACAAAAAGGCGGCACCTCGGGGTTTTATTCCCAAGATGCCGCCTTTTCGACGGGTTGCAGTATCTGCAGCCCTCAAGTTTTTTAAAAACAAAACCCGCCCCACTGTAGAAGCCTGGAGGCGGATTTCGTGGCTCCGACCGGCGTCGATCCGGTGACCTTACGATTTTCAGTCGTACGCTCTACCAACTGAGCTACAGAGCCTTGCGTATTTACTTATAGATACGCAATGACCGCGTCTTCGGATGAATAATCATCTGAACTTACGCGGCCAGAGCGACCCCGACGGGACTTGAACCCGCGACCTCCGCCGTGACAGGGCGGCGCGCTA
>ERZ773008.99-NODE-99-length-57936-cov-5.117845_pt1 | contig 57936 bp, 48 predicted proteins | sample MGYA00580664_ERZ773008 | MGnify/ENA primary metagenome ERZ773008 (study PRJEB29015, sample SAMEA2738016) | human oral metagenome | biome: human oral; feature: human-associated habitat; material: dental | place: China | collected 2048 ...
GCCGTGATTCTTTCGGACTACGGCAAAGGCGTGTTGCACGAAGTCGCCGCCATGATTGCCGCCGCCGGTGAAGAACTCGCCAACGACCTCACCGCCAAAGCGCAGGCAATCCAAGCCGCCGCCTCCGCCGTAGATAACCTACTCGGCAAACTCGCCGACAGCGCCGCCGACGTCCTCGAAAAACTCAACCCCGGCGAAATCATCGCCCGCTCAGGCGTGCAAAAAGCCCAGTCAACGCTGGATTCACTCATGCACGTGAACCTGCCCGACGGGCTGAGCTCGCTCATCCGAACCCACTAACCCCACCCTAGGAGACACCATGATTACCGGACCCACCGTTGCGCCCATCGGTGACCTCAGCGACTCCGCAGGGCCCACCGCAGGCACCATCAGCGTTGAGCTTGAAGAAATGCCCGCCATTGCCGACGGCCTCGACACCGTCAGCCGCACCTGCGCCGACCGCACCATGCCTATTCTCGGCATCGCCAATGAGACCCGACTTTTCCTCGGCATCAACGGACGCGCCCAGCAGGCTGCCGCACTCTGCACCGGCCTCGCCGCAGACCTCGGTATGAGTGCCGCAAAGTTCGGCGCCACCGCAGCCGCCGTCCGCGCCGCCCACGGCTCCTACCTGCAGGTCGAAAACACCGTCGCAGGCTGGTTCGACTCCATGGGCATCGCAAAGGACGGTAGGCTACCCGACGGACGCAGCACCCGAGACCACCTGCGCGGACTCATCGCTGGAGAACCCGGCGAAGCTGAATACCTCATCAAGCTCACCATTCCCGAGCTCGGGTACTTCTCGGCCTATTGGGTATTGCCTCATTCACCTGTAGTAGCAGCCATTATCTTCGGCTTCACTGCCTACATGGATGCCAAATGGAACCCCGAGATTGCGCGCCCGCGTATTGCTGGGCGACTCTCCGCTGTAACAAAAATACCTCAGGGAATCATTGAAAAAGTTTTGGCCGTAGGCGGAGTTGGAATCGTCGGCCCCCTCCGTGATCCGGATTCTGATAAGAAAGCGCATAACATGCGCACTGCCTCAGCCGACGAGTATGGGGTTAGTGCGCATTCCGGCGAGAAAGACCGTCTCACAGTGGACGCTAGTGCTGAACGTCTGCAGGCAGCCGCCAAGGCACAGGACCAGGAGTTTGAACGCTCCCAACAGGACCCGACTAAGGGTGAACGCGGTGCCGTGCTCGTCACCGTCATGTACGAAGCAGGACACGAAGGTGACCCCGCCCATGCACTGTATGTGGTGAGTATTCCGGGTACTAACTTTAATTCCTGGGGTGGTTCTCCCATTGATCCGGCAGGCGCTGTGCGTGAAACGTTAGGTGAAGATACCACGAGGAACCCGGCCTACCAGATGGTTCTGCAAGCTCTACGTGATGCCGGAGCACCTCAGGGTGCACGCGTGTACATGGAGGGTTTCAGCCAGGGAGCCATGATTGCCTACAACATGGCTAATAGCCTCGAGGTTGCCAAGGAAATTAATATTGTGGGCATCTACACTCAAGGTACTCCGCTGCGAGGCTTGCCTGCCAAACGCCGTGGTTTTGCCGTGGACTATGTAGAAGGTGAAGGCGATATTGTTCCGGATAGTGCACTGAGGGATGAGGGAGGCTGGCGTCCTGACGGCCGTGATACAGCAATCACCGTCCAGAATCCTGAACATGATGGTGGAAAATACCGAGAAGCTCTAGAACGCGAAGGATATAGTGGAGCGGTATTTGGCGGTATGCGTGCGGCAATGGACGGCAAAGAGTATGTGCTGGGGGAACAGAAGGTTACCTCAGGCTCTGCCATGCCAGACGGATACAGCTCGGCTGAGCGAAAGGGCGTAACGCTCGCACGTCTCGGAACTTACATAGACCAAGCCCATAAATCTGGAGTTAAGTTTGACGAGAAGGGTATAGACGAAGCGATTGAACAAGGAACGGGCGGTAAGGTTAGGGGCGTTCAGGACGCCAAAAATAAGGCGGAAAAAATCAAACAAGGGACTAAAGACGCATGGGAGGCAGGCAAGCCTCGTCTCCCTTACCCCGAGCCGACTCCGCAGGAAAAACCTCAGAACCCGAAGCCTGCGTGGCTCGAAACCCCTGTACCGCAGATGCCCAAGGTGCCCCTCCTGCAGGGATACAGTCCGCAGAATATTCCGCCCGCCATCAATATGCCGGGGGACCTGAACCGTCCGGAGCCTGCTCCCATCAATATGCCTGCCCGAATCGAGGCAGAGGGTTCGCTGCCCCCTGCGGGTCTAATCCCGCCGGATATTCTGCCCAAACCCGCAGATCTGCATACGCACATCGAAAAGGCTGTTACTCAGCCAATCATCGATCGTCTGCAGCTCCCTAATGCTGGTTCTGTGCTCAGGGACCCGTTCTCCGGGCCCCGACAGGGTGGAGACTACGAAGGTAGCGAGTCGCTCATTCCTACCCTGCCGGACTTGAAACCCGCGCCCATGCTCCCGCCCAAGAGCATTGACCCCGGGTTCCTCGCACCAACTCCGCCCGAGAACATCGACCCCGGGTTCCGCGCCCCAGGCCCTCCCGAGGACCTGACTCCCATCGAGGAGCGTGAACCCCTGATGGTCTAAACACCGAGTCCAAAGAACCAACCTCAAGGACTCGGTATCTTAAAGACTCGGTGGAGGGTGGAGGGGGCGAGTAGAGTAGAGAAGAGAAAAGGAGGGACGCCACCGGGAACAACCCCGGCGGCGCCCCTCCATCTTTGCGTACAGCTTTTGCATGCAGCCTTTGCGTACAGCGCTCACGGCTAGCATCCGCTGTCTGCACAGCTACAGCTTGCTCGCGACCTGCTCTCCAGGTGAGAAGCGTTAGCCCCCGAGCCGCCCGCAGGCACATACTGGAACCATGAGCCAGTCAGCTGAACACGCCAATATCCCGGTCCGCCCCGTCTTCAACACCCTGCCCAGCTACGCGGCAGGCAAGCCGCCCGCGCCCGTTGAAGGCCTCACCCAGTACAAGCTCTCCTCCAACGAGAACCCGCTGGGTCCCGTACCCGAGGTCGCGCGCGTCCTCGCAGAATTTGCGACCGCGCACCGCTACCCCGACCCGCTCTCCACCGCCCTGCGCCAGAAGCTCTCCGCACGGCTCGGCGTAGATGCTGACGACATCGTCACCGGTGCCGGAAGCCTCGGCGCGCTCAACCAAATCCTCAAAACCTTCGCCGGCGTCAACGCCGACGGCGTGCAGGATGAAGTCATCTACGCCTGGCGCTCCTTCGAGGCATACCCGATCCTCGTCGGCATTATGGGCGCTCGCAGCGTGCAGGTGCCGAACCTGCCCGACGGCTCACACGACCTCGACGCCATGGCGGCAGCCATCACCGACCGCACCCGCCTGATCCTGGTCTGCACCCCCAACAACCCGACCGGCCCCGCCGTCACCGAAAGCCAGATCCGTGCGTTCCTGGCGAAGGTGCCCGCCCACATTCCCGTGGTGATTGATGAGGCGTACTTCGAGTTCTGCGCCGCCTCCACCGTGCCGGACGGTGAAGAAGCCCCGTTGAACGGCATGGATATCTACCGCGACTACGAGAACGTCATCATTCTGCGCACCTTTTCCAAGGCGCAGGGCCTGGCGGGTCTGCGCGTGGGCTACTCGATTTCGCACCCGCAGATTACGCAGCACCTGCGCGTGGCGGCAACCCCGTTCGCCGTGACGGCGCTGGCTGAGGCGGCGGCTATCGCCTCCATCGAGCATGAGGATGCGGTGATGGAGCGTGTGAGCCACCTGGTCTCTGAGCGTGAGCGGGTGACCGCTCGACTGCGGGAGCTGGGCTACGATTTCCCGAGCACGTACGCGAACTTCGTGTGGCTGCCCCTGGGGGAGCGCACGGGTGAGTTTGTGCAGCTGATGGCTGAGCATGCGCTGTCGGTGCGTGCGTTCGGTACTGAGGGTGTTCGCGTGAGCATTGGCGAGGTGGAGGCGAATGACCGTTTCCTCTCGCTCTGCGAGGTCTTCGCGAAGGGGCTCTAGAGCGTCTTGTGAAGGGGTGGAAGTACCCACCCTGCCCTGATTGAGCCCTAATTGAACAATGTACTATTTTCCCTTGTCGAGATTTGTTTAGGCTTCTCAAATGGTCCTTGCGTGGGAAAAATGATGGCTCAAAAAAGCTCTCAAGAGTTAAATTAAACCTCCTATATATTCTGTAAAAAGAATATATAGGAGGTTTAATTTAATGATGTTCAAATAGTGAATGACAGGGCATGATACGCTGTGTTATCAGCGTAACTGCCGCGAGATAAAGCCGAAAAGAGTAGACTGGTAACTACATATGCCCAGACCCTCACAGGCTTGCCGGAACACCTCAAACCCTGCACCATCAGGTGAACGTTGAGACTAAAACCTAAGCCGCTGAGGGCCAAGCCCTCGTCACGTGTGGAGGTTAGATGCACGAGAACGACAAGTACCCCGGAGTGCCCGAACGCATCCAGCTCATGGATGAAAACGGCACCGTACACGAACACCCCACCTACAGCCGGTACATCGAAGACGTCAACGCAGACACCCTGCGCGAGGCATACCGCCTCATGTACACCACCCGCCGATTCGACGACGAGGCAACCGCCCTGCAGCGCCAGGGCCAGCTCGCCCTCTGGGTGCCCAGCCGAGGCCAGGAAGCCGCACAGGTCGGCTCCGCACTCGCCTACGCACCCAACGACTACATCTTCCCCTCCTACCGTGAGCACGCCGTCGCCCTGACGCGTGGCGTGGACTTCCGCGACCTGATCACCATTTTCCGCGGCTCCACCACCCACGGCTGGGACATGAAGGCGCACAACTTCCACACCTACACCAAGGTGCTTGCCGCGCAGACCCTGCACGCCGTCGGCTACGCCATGGGCCTGAACTTCGATGCCGACATCGAAGCTGAAACCGGCACCCGCCGCACCGGTCAGGGCCAGGCAACCGACCCCGCCGAGGACACCCAGAAGCCCGCCGTGGCGGTCTACTTCGGTGACGGCTCCTCCACCGAGGGTGACGCCCACGAATCCATGGTTTTCGCCGCCTCCTATAACGCGCCGGTGCTCTTCTTCGTGCAGAACAACCGCTGGGCTATCTCCGTGCCCTTCGAGGTGCAGTCCCGCGTGCCGGTGTCCACCCGCGCCGCAGGCTACGGCTTCGAGGGCATCCGCGTGGACGGCAATGACGTTCTCGCAGTGCTCGCCGCAACCCGCTACGCCATGGAGAAGATCCGCGCCGGTGAAGGCCCCGTGCTGATTGAAGCTGAGACCTACCGCCTTGGCCCGCACACCACCGCGGACGACCCCACCAAGTACCGCACCGATGCCGACCTGGAAGGTCCTCTGCGCCGCGATCCCATGCTTCGCCTTGAAAAGCACCTGCGCGATAACGGCTACGCCGACGATGCTTTCTTCGAAGAGGTTGCAGAATCTGCGCAGCAGGTCGCATCCGGCGTGCGTGAGGCAGTGCTGAACTCCGAAGTCACCGACTTTGAGCGTTTCTTCGACCGCGTCTACGTGCAGGAACACCAGCAGGTGGAAGACGACCGCGAGTTCTACCGTAACTACGTTGCAGGCTTTGAAGAGGAGTAAGCATGAGCGAGAAAATTGAACGTTTGACCCTCGCCAAGGCGATTACCCGCGGCCTGGAAGACGCCATGGAAGCTGACCGCACCGTCGTCATGCTCGGTGAGGATATCGGCAAGCTCGGCGGCGTGTACCGTGTGACCGAAGGCCTGCAGGCGCGCTTCGGTGACCGCCGCGTCATGGACGCGCCCCTGGGCGAGTCCGGCATTATCGGCACCTCCATCGGTATGGCGCTGCGTGGCTACCGCCCCGTGCCGGAGATTCAGTTCGACGGCTTCGTGTTCCCCGCCTACAACCAGATCACGAGCCAGCTGGCGAAGATCCACAACCGCACCGATAAGCAGTACACGGTGCCGGTGACTATCCGCATTCCGTACGGTGGTGTGATTGGTTCGGTGGAGCACCACTCCGAGTCCCCGGAGGCGCTGTTCGCCCACACCGCGGGTCTGCGTATTGTGACCCCCTCGACCCCGCACGAGGCGTACTGGATGACCCGTAAGGCGATTGAGTGCCCCGACCCGGTCATTATTTTTGAGCCGAAGCGCCGCTACTGGCTCAAGGGTGAAGTGGACTTTAGCGACACTTCCTTTGATCCGTTTAGCGCCCAGGTGGTGCGTGAAGGTACGGATGCGACCATCGTTGCGTACGGTCCGCTGGTGCCGGTTGCTCTGGCTGCCGCAGAGGCTGCCGTGGAGGATGGCCGCTCGATTGAGGTCATTGACCTGCGCTCGATTTCGCCGCTGGATGTACCGACCGTTGCTGCTTCGGTGGCGAAGACTGGCCGCCTGATTGTTGCGCACGAGGCGCCGACCTTCGGTGGTATGGGTGGCGAGCTGGCTGCGGCGATTACGGAGCGTTGCTTCTACAGCCTGCAGGCGCCGGTGATTCGTGTGGGCGGCTACTACATGCCGTACCCGGTTTCTCGTGTTGAGGAAGAGTACGTGCCCGATATTGACCGTATTCTTGAGGCGGTTGACCGCGCTTTTGACTACTAGGCATTCCCTGATCTGACGTATCAGCGTGTTGCGCTATGGCGGGTTGAAAGCCCGCACAGAATATTCCGTATAGGGTATATGCCCTAGTGAGAGGTAAAAATGTCCCAGATTTTCCCGCTCCCTGACGTGGGTGAAGGCCTGACCGAAGCAGAAATCCTCAGCTGGAAGGTGGCAGTCGGCACCGAGGTCGCCATCAACGACGTCCTCGTCGAAATTGAAACCGCGAAGAGCGTCGTGGAACTTCCCTCGCCCTTCGCCGGCACCGTCGAGGCGCTGCTCGTTGCCGAGGGTGAAACCGTTGAGGTGGGCACCCCGATCATCAGCATCTCCGGCGGCGATAACGCACCCGCAACCCCTGTAGCCCCCGCCGCGGCAGAGGCTGAGTCCGGCACTGCGCTGGTCGGCTCCGGCCCCAAGGCGGATGCGGTGAAGCGTCGCGCCCGCAAGCGCCCCGCCTCCGCAACCCAGCCCGCAGCGGCTGCAGCGGCACCGGCCGCACCGGCTGTTCAGGCACCCGTGGCGCACACCCCCACCGACCCTGTGAACCGTAACCAGGGCCTGCTGAGCGAGCTGGCTGAGCGTGCCTCCCGCTTTGTGGAGAACACCCCGCTGAATTCGGTGGTGCAGCGCCTGGCACCCGAGCCCGCAGCGGCTCCCGCGCCGACTTTGGCCCCCGAGCAGGTTCCGCACCGCCCGACCCTCGCGCCGCCTCCGGTGCGTCTTGCCGCAAAGGAACTGGGTGTTGACCTGGCGAACGTGACCGCTACCGGTGCGCGCGGCCAGGTGACCAAGCAGGACCTCATGAACTATGTGGCGCACCTGAGCGATGTGCAGCATAGCGGCGCCCGTCAGCCCTTCTGGCAGCCCGCAACCACCCCCGGTGACCGCATTGAGCGCATCCCGGTGCGTGGCGTGCGTAAGGCGACCGCGAAGGCGATGGTTGCTTCGGCGTTTAGCGCCCCGCACGTGTCCATCTTCGTGGACGTTGATGCCTCCCGCACCATGGAGTTCGTGAAGCGTCTGAAGAAGTCCCGCCACTTTGAGGGCGTGAAGGTCACCCCGCTGCTGGTGCTTGCCGCCGCGGTCATTTGGGCTGCTGAGCGTAACCCGCAGGTCAACGCGACCTGGACCGATAGCGAAATCCAGATTAAGCACTTCATGAACCTGGGTATTGCTGCGGCAACCCCGCGCGGCCTGATGGTTCCGAATATTAAGGACGCTCAGGAGCTGTCCCTGCGTGAGCTGGCGGTTGCGCTGAACAACCTGACTACTCGCGCCCGCGAGGGTAAGACTCAGCCCGCTGAGATGGCGAACGGCACCCTGACCATTACGAACATCGGTTCGCTGGGTATTGATACGGGTACCCCGATCATTAACCCCGGTGAGGTGGCGATTATTGCCTTCGGTACGATCAAGCAGAAGCCGTGGGTGGTTGATGGTGAGGTTATTCCTCGCTGGGTGACGACCCTGGGCGGCTCCTTCGATCACCGTGTGGTGGATGGTGACCTGTCGGCTCGTTTCATGGCTGATGTGGCTGCGATTCTTGAGGAGCCTGCACTGCTGCTGGACCACTAGGCGGCATGTTTTAGCTAGTCAGCGTCATATTATTGCGCTGATTAAGTCATGCAGATACAGAAAACCTCCGGTGCCTTTCGTAAGGTACCGGAGGTTTTCTGTACGGTTATTCCTAACGCAACGAGGTGCGGGTGCGCAGAAGACTAGGCGTCCTCGCGTGCCACCTGGTCGCTCGGGTACTTGTCCACGCGGCGGTGGTAGAGGCGTCCCAGCAGGCCGCCGAGGATAGCGCCGAGGAAGCTCAACGCCAGAACCAGTAGAACCGCGAGCAGACCGTTCGCGAAATCGCCCGCAATCAGCTTCTGCAGGGACAGGTGCGCGACACCGTTCTGGAACAGCTGAGGCGCGAGGAAGGTCGCCAGGGACCCGAGGATGAGCGCCATAATCTGCCAGAGCCATACGGCGATGCCCTGCTTCACGCCGGCGAATCGTGCCATGCGTCCGGCCGCGTAACCGCCCACCAGGTAGGCGAAGAAGATGAGCACACTCAACGCCACCGCGACCGGCACGGCGTTCGATGTGCCGCTGAACAGGCGGGAGACCACCGAGGCGTACTCGATGGACTCGGTCTGACCGGTCAGGGTCAGCCACGACTGGATAGCCCACTGGCCACCGTCCATGAGGGAGAGAGTGATCAGCCAGCCGAGCAGGCCGGGCAGCAGGTGCATGCGGGAGTAGCGGCTCTTCTGCATGGACAGCGCGGTTGCGGCGGTGAGGATGGGCTCCGAACCGGCGGCTTCACCTGCGGTGGGGATGGCGAAGTGGTCATCTGCCGCGGGGGTGGTCTGCGGGGCGCTCGATGCCGCATGGGCGTTGCCGGGTGCGGGCACCTCGTAGCTTGCAGCGGGGGCAGGTGCGGTAGCGGGGGCGGCAGTTGCGCCGCCGCGTACGTTGTCCGTGCTGGGGGCTGCAGGCTTGTCGAGCCAGCTGAGGTTGTCGTCTCCGGGTGCGCCGAAGTCAGCGCCGGATTCTGCGCCTTGAGAGGTGGCACCGGGGGAGAGGGTCGGCTGGGTTGCGGTAGCCGTCTCGGTGAGGGGGCGGGTTGCATCCTGCGAGGATTGCGTGGAGGACTGCGCCGAAGAGCTCGACTCGCGAGCTTTTTCGTGGGCGCGGCGTGCCGCGTTCAGCTCCTCATCGGTCAGGACCACGGTGGGGTCATCGGAGGAGAATGCCGCCTCCCACAGGTCACTTTCGGTAGGCGTGGACGCCGCGGCAGCCGGGCGCTGCTGCGGGGTGTTGTTCTGTGCGTTCATTAAGTCCTTTGAATCTAATCCTGGGCGCTGATTTAGCGGTTGCGGTCAGCGTAGAAGGCGCGTGCTTCTTCCATAGCTTCCGCAGAGAAGGTGTGCGGGTGCGCGGGGCGTTCGTTCTCGTCCAGGGTGCGGATGACGCGGCCGGGGTTGCCCACCACAAGGGAGTTAGCGGGGACGTCCTTGGTGACGACGGTGCCTGCGCCGATGACGGAGTTCTTGCCGATGGTCACGCCGCCCAAGATGATAGCTCCGCTACCGATCCACACGTTGTCTTCAACGGTGATGGGTGCGCCTGCTTCCCAGTAGTCGGCGCGGTCGCCGGGGTGGAGCGGGTGGGTGGGGGTCATGAACTGTACGTTGCTGCCAACCAGCACGGTGGAGCCGATGCGGATCGGGCAGACGTCCAGGAAGACGGCGCCGAAGTTGAAGAAGGAACCGTCACCGATGTAGGTGTTCACGCCGTAGTCGAAGCGTGCGCCGGGGCGGATGTGGGCGTGTTCGCCCAGGTGGCCGAGGTGTTCACGGTAGACGTGCATTGCCTGTGCATGTTCACCGCGTGCGTAGTGTTCTTCGGCGAGGACGGTTGCAGCGTAAATGCGCTTGAACTGTGCGGCGCATTCGGCGTCGGGCATGTAGACGGAACCGTTGGTCATGCGGTTGAAGGTCTCGCCGGTGGGGCGCTGCGGGGTGCGCATTAGTGGGCTCCTCCCAGAAGGTAAGCAAGTGCGATGATGGCCATTCCGAACAGGATGACGATTCCTCCGGCGATGGCGAATCGTTTGGAAATTTCGCGGAGGAGCTTCTTGAACTGCTCGTCGGTGATGTCTTGCTGTCGTTTACTCATGCTTTAAGTATCCCAGAGTTGCTTGGATTTACCTGAGTGTTTCGGTGTTTATTGCGGTATCTGGGGTGGGTGTACGGCGTGATTTTCAGCGTGGAAAGACGCGCCGCTGAGTTGAAGCGTGAGGGTGTGGGAAGGCACAATCAATGCATGACTGAGGCTCAGAAGAACACGAACCTGCAGGATGCGGCGGCACCTGCATCCCCCGCTGGCGCATCTGCATCACCCGCTGGCGCGTATCCGTTGGCGCATCGCCCCTGGTTGAAGAATTATTCTTCGTGGACTGCCCGCGATATTGAGCTACCTGAGACGTCGCTGAGCCACCTCATTGACGAGGCGGTTCGCACCGTACCCCACAAGGTGGCGCTGGAGTTCTTTGGCGCGACCACGACCTACGCTGAGTTGGGCGATCAGATTGAGCGTGCGGCGGAGGGCCTGCGTGTGGCGGGCGTGCAGCCGGGTGACCGTGTGGCGCTGATTTTGCCGAACTGCCCTCAGCATATTGCGGCGTTTTACGCGATTCTGCGCCTGGGCGCGATTGTGGTGGAGCACAACCCGCTGTACACGGGCGCGGAGTTGCGCCATATGTTTGAGGATCACGGCGCGAAGGTCGCGATTGTGTGGGATAAGATCGCCTCGCATATTACGGGTCTTCCGGCGGATATCCGCCCGAACCATATCTATTCGGTGAACATGATTTCGGCGATGCCCGCGCTGATGCGTACCGCCCTGAAGCTGCCGTTGAAGAGCGCGCGTGCTTCGCGTGAGAAGCTGACCGGGCCTGCACCGGGTACGGTGTCGTGGGCTCAGCTGGTGAAGAGTGAGCGTATTGATCCTGCGCATCGCCGCCCGACCGCGCACGATATTGCGCTGCTGCAGTACACCTCGGGTACGACCGGTCTGCCGAAGGGCGTGATGCTCACGCACCGCAACCTGGAGTCCAACGGCCGCATGGGTGAGGCGTGGATCAACCCGGGTGATGACGAGGTGATTTACTCGGTTCTGCCGCTGTTCCACGCGTACGGTATGACCCTGGGCGTGACGATTGCGTCGCTGTGCCGTGCCCGCCTGGTGCTGTTCCCGACCGTGGACATGGACCTGATTTTGAAGGCGATGAAGAAGACCCGCCCGACCATTCTTCCTGCGGTTCCCCCGGTGTATCGTCGCCTCATGGATGAGGCGAAGAAGCGCGGCGTGTCCCTGGAGGGCATCCGTTACGCGGTGTCCGGGGCAATGAACCTGCCGCCTGAGCTGGTTGCCGAGTGGGAGGAAGCTTCCGGCGGTTTCATGGTGGAAGGCTACGGCCTGACCGAGTGCGCGCCGCTGGTGTCCTGCAACCCGCTCAATGACACTCGCCGCGCCGGTTTTATTGGTGTTCCGTTCCCCTCCACCGATATTCGTGTGGTGGACCCGGAAACCGGTGAAGACGTACCCGATGGCGAAGAGGGCGAGCTGTGGGTGAAGGGCCCCCAGCGTTTCGCTGGCTACTGGAAGCGTGAGGACGAGACGGCGAAGACCATCACCCCCGATGGTTGGCTGCGTACCGGCGATATTGTGCGCCTGGATAAGGACTACTTCATCCAGATTGTCGACCGCATCAAGGAAGTCATTATTACCGGCGGTTTCAACGTCTCCCCGACGGAGGTTGAGGTCGCCCTCAAGCAGCACGATATGGTCGCGGATGCGGCGGTAGTCGGCATTCCGCTGCCCGCCGGTGGTGAGATGGTCGTTGCCGCTGTGGTTGCCGCCCCGGGCCGAGTGGTGCAGGAACACACTCTGCGTGAGCACTGCTATTCGAAGGTGACCCGCTATAAGGTTCCGCGCCGCATCGTGGTGGTGGATGACCTGCCCCGCTCGATGCTGGGTAAGGTTCTGCGCCGTAAGGTGCGTGAGCAGTTGATTGCTTCGGGTGAGTTCGATCAGTAGTACTGGTTGCCAGTAGCACCGGTTGACTGCCCGCCCGCCCGTGACGGGTGGGCACTCCCGTAATGGGTGGGTAATATGGACGCCGGCTTGGGTTTTCGTACCCGGGCCGGCGTTTTGTGTGCGCCTGAATACACCGTCAGTGATGCTTTGTGACCTGGGAATAATCACTACATGACGAATTGTGACAAAATATGACGACCTTGACGTTCTGTGTCTCATGAATGGCTTTTAACTTCCACACCCGCCCCCGCCCGTGCTGTAATTGTCCCATCATCATTACCATCGGATGTGCTAGTACCAAGGTCAGCACCCGGTGGAACGCATCATCATTCAACAGAAAGATTCATAGCCGTGAAGAAGTTTGCTGCTGCACTCGCACTTGTCCCCCTGGTCATTGGCCTGGCAGGCTGCGGTTCCACCAACTCCTCCTCTTCCTCCAGCTCCAAGAAGGTCACCATTGGTGTGGTTGGTTCTGAGAAGTTCAACAAGACCCTGAAGGAAGAAGCTAAGAAGCAGGGCATCGACATTGAGTACAAGGAGTTCAGCGCGTACACTGAGCCGAACCCCGCACTGGACGCCGGTGACATCGACATGAACCGCTTCCAGCACATCGCATACCTGTCGAACTACAACGTCAGCGCCAACAAGGACCTGCAGATTGTCGGCCCGACCGTGATCTACCCGATGGCTCTGTTCTCCAAGAAGCACTCCAAGCTGGCTGACATCCCCCAGGGTGGCGAAATCGTTATCCCGAACGACACCGTGAACGAAGCACGTGCACTGAAGCTGCTGAAGACCAACGGTCTGGTCACCTTCAAGAACGCTGACGTTGACGCCCCCACCATCGACGACGTTGACACCTCCGCCTCCAAGGTGAAGGTCACCCCCGTTGACGCAACCCAGACCGTGGTCGGCATGGAGTCCGCTGACGGTGCTGTCGTCAACAACGACTTCCTCAAGGATGCAGGCCTGAAGCCCGCAGACGCTCTGGCTCAGGACGACCCCAAGAGCGACCCCTCCGCTATCAAGTACGTGAACCTCTTCGTCGCTCAGAAGGACAAGGCTGACGACGAGACCTACAAGAAGATTGTCGAACTCTTCCACACTAAGGCCGTCATGGATGTTGTCCAGGAAGAGACCCGCGGCACCGCTGTTGAGGTCAACGTAAGCACCGACGAACTGCGTCAGTCCCTGGCTAACGAAGAAGCCAAGCTGCGCGCTAAGAAGTAATCTTCTGAATACACGCCTCCTCTAGGCATACGCAAAGGCGGTAAGTCTAAGCACCCGAAGCGGGTCACGACAGGCTTACCGTCCTTTGCGTACCGGCGTTAAGGCCCTTTAACGCCCCAACCACGACATATACGGATACAAATTTATGAGTGAACTGGTACAGAGCTTCGGTGACAGCACCGAGCCCATGGTGGTTCTGGACGGAGTCTCCAAGGTCTTCGGCAACGGCCCCAAGGCAGTAGTTGCTGTCGACAACGTCTCCCTCACCATTAACCGCGGTGAAATTTTTGCAATCATCGGCTACTCCGGCGCCGGTAAGTCCACCCTCGTCCGCCTCATCAACGGTCTGGAAACCACCACCAGCGGCACCCTGACCGTTGGCGGCTTCGAGATTTCCGGTAAGCGCGACTCCGAACTGCGTGAAGCACGCACCAATATCGGTATGATCTTCCAGCAGTTCAACCTGATGAACTCCCGCACCGTGCTCGGTAACGTCGAGTTCCCCCTGAAGATTGCCGGCTGGTCCAAGAAGGACCGCCGCGCCCGCGCCCTGGAAATGCTCGAGTTCGTGGGTCTTGCCGACCGCGCCGGTCACTACCCGAACCAGCTTTCGGGCGGTCAGAAGCAGCGTGTGGGCATTGCTCGTGCGCTCGCAACCAACCCGGCTCTGCTGCTGGCTGATGAGTCCACCAGTGCGCTGGACCCGGAGACCACCCATGAAGTGCTTGCACTGCTGAAGAAGGTCAACCGTGAACTGGGCGTGACCGTCGTGGTGATTACCCACGAGATGGATGTGGTTTCCACTATCGCTGACCGTGTGGCAGTTATGGAGTCCGGCCGCGTGGTGGAGCAGGGCAACGTGTACGATGTCTTCTCCAACCCGCAGACCGATGTGGCGAAGCTATTCGTGGCAACCACCGTGAAGCTTGCCCCCACCGGCAAGGAAGCGGCTGAACTGCGTGCAAACCACAAGGGTTACCTCATCAACGTTGAAATCGTGGAGGGTAACCAGGAGCTCGGTAAGGTGCTGTCCTACCTGGGTGCCCGTAACGTCCGCTTCAACATTGTGGGCGGCGGTATCGAGACCCTGCAGGGTAAAGCGTACGGCACCCTCACCCTGGAACTCCTGGGTGAAATCACCAGTATTGATGCCGCCGTTGCCGAGCTGAAGACCGTCACCCGCGTGCAGGAGGTGCGCTAAATGTTTGCTACTACTCTTCCGCTGGCTACCTCGAAGACGGACTGGTCTGAGTTCCTGCCCGAGAAGCTGCTCCCGGCTATCGGCGACACCTTCTACATGGTGTCTATTACGATGCTGTGTGCCGGTCTAGTCGGCCTGATTGTGGGCGCTCTGCTGTACACCACCCGTGCAGGTAATATCTTCCAGAACCGCTTCGTGTACACGGTCCTGAACATTCTGGTGAACGTGATTCGCCCGATTCCGTTCATCATTTTGATTGCGGCTCTGGGCCCGCTCACTAGTGCTGTGGTGGGTACCCGCCTGGGCGTGAACGCGGCGGTCTTCGCGATGAGCTTTGGTGCAGCATTCGCTATTGCCCGTATTGTGGAGCAGAACATGGTCTCCATTGACCCGGGTGTGATTGAGGCGGCTCGTGCGATGGGCGCTTCGAAGATGACCATCCTGTTCACCGTGATGATTCCGGAGGCGCTTGGCCCGCTGATCCTGGGTTACACCTTCCTCATTATCGGCGTGGTGGATATGTCCGCTATGGCCGGTTACGTGGGTGCTGGCGGTCTGGGTAAGATCGCGATTGTGGACGGCTACCAGCGCTTTAACGATGAGATCACCTGGGCTGTTGTGGCGATTATTATCGTCCTGGTTCAGCTGGTTCAGTTCCTCGGTAACTTCCTGGCGAAGAAGGTTATGCGCCGATAAGCTCGTGCCCCTTGTAGGCCTACTGTAGGTACTGTAGGTACGGCTGATAAGACATAGAAGACCCCCGGTCTGCTCCTTGAGGAGCGGGCCGGGGGTCTTTCTTCATACCGGGGGAGGGGGCGCTAATTACTTAGCCCTGCGTTGCTTCAGACTGCTGAGCTGCCTCAAGCTTGGCGATCCAGGTGCGTGCCGCCTCCCAGAGCTGCGGGTCCTTGAATGAATCGAAGCGTCCAAAACCGGCGGGTGCCTTTGCCGGGTCGGTGCCTTCCGGAACGTAAATCATGACCTTCGTACCGGCGTCACGTGCCGCCTGCGCGCCCGCGGGGGAGTCCTCGAACGCCAGCGCCTCGTGGCCTTCAAAGCCGAGGCGACGTGCCGCCTCCAGGTACATGTCCGGGGCGGGCTTGCCGGCCGGAACGTCGTTGCTGCTGACCCAGGTGCGCACCAGCGGGGCGTAACCGTAGCTTTCCATTTTCAGGGTCAGAATGTTCGCGGTGGAGTTCGACGCCACCGCAACCGGCATGTGCTCGCTCAGGAAGCCCAGGAACTTCTGCGCACCCTCAATCAGGTCCACGCCGGAGCTGATGACCTCGTGCTCGGTGGTGAGCAGATCCTTCATCACGCGTTCATGGTGCTCGGCGTACTCTGCGGAGGCGGTGTCCGGCTTCTGGCCGTTCTGCGCCTCGTAGGAGAGCAGTGCAAGCTCCTCGGCGACATCGGCTGCTGCCAGGCCGGTGAGGCGGTGCTCGACCTCTTCGGTGAAGGGAACAGACCAGCGGGCGAAAAGCTCACGCTGCACATCGTTCCAGACGGTCTCGGAGTCGAGGAGGATGCCGTCGCAGTCGAAGATTGCGCAGCGGGGGAACCAATCGGAGGGTACTGTGTGTTCAAACATAATGTCAGTCTCTCACAGGGCTTTAGGCTATGGAAGCGGTGGCCCGGTGCGTGAGAAAACATGCGGGGCTCAAACCGGGTGAGGGCACAAACGCACGCAGCACCTCAGCAGACATGGACAAACCCTCCCGCCGCATCCAGAACGGACGCAACGGGAGGGCAGAAGCCAAAACAGCTTAGAGAGCGGACACCGGCTTATGGGTCACCTGACGCATAAACGGAATGGTCGCCAGCAGGCCCACATAGACCAGTACCAGACCCAGCGCAATAGCGCCGAAGGTCATACCGAACATCTTCGTCAGAATCTCACCGGAAAGACCCTGCGCCGCAATCAACGCCGTCAGCGGCAGACCCAGCAGAGCAGAGATTACGCTGATGAGCACCAGCGGACCGAAGACCACGGTAAGGCGCGAAGCCTGCAACATCCTCGTGGGGGTACCCATCATATTCAGCGAAGAGTACAGGGAACCACGCTCGTAAATGGCGGCACTCTGGTTCAACACTGCGGAGAGAGTGACCAGCAGGTACGAGAAGAACAGCATGAGCAGCATGCCCTGGAACATGTCCGACATGATGGTCATGAAGGGGCCGGCGGCGGGGCCTACCTCCTTCGCCGTTTTGTTCATCTCACCCGCCAGAATCAGGATGGGGCCGAAGAAGGTCACCAAGAAGGTCGACAGTGCCACACCCGAAACCTGACGCCACGCCCCGCGCGGGGACTCCAGCACCGCACGGTAACCCAGCAGAACCGACGCCTTCTGGGTCATGCGCACACGAATCTTTGCGTACGCCCACACCAGGAAGGTACCAACCAGGTCGATAGCAACCATCATCAGCAGACCCGGCAGAGCAATAAAAATCGCTAGGTTCTTAATCGCGCTATCGGCACCGCCGTCCTGGAAGGGTGAGAACATGCTAAAACCCTTCGAGGTCGAAGCCAGAATCATCACGGCAATGACCAGAACAACACCGATACCCAGAGCAATGTAACCGGCGGAACCAGCCTTCGCGCGGGTACGCACACCCAGCGGGCTGATGCTGACCTTCGCCAGACCGAAGAGGGAGCTGAGAGCCGCCAGAACCATACAGCCCAGGAAGCAGTAGAAAATCACGCTCACCGGCAGGAGCATATTCTCAGCACCCAGCGGAACGTTCATGAAGTGCAGGGCACCGAACGGGAAAATCAGCACCAGGTAAAGCAACAGACCGATGATGAAACCCACAAGAGAGTACACCAGCGCGTCCGCCACCGACAGACCCACAATCAGGGTCGTGGAGGCACCGATCAGACGCAAGGAAGCCAGACGCTCATCACGGCGGCGGGCACTCAAACGAGCGGCCGAAGCGCCCAGGGTAAAGAGCGGAACAATCAGCACCAGAGCGGCAACCCACGCCAAACCCATGTAGAGCTTCTGAATGCCCATCAGGTTGATCATTTCGTGGTCAACGTTGGCGTGCTCAAGCCACGTACTCAGTGCCTGAACACCACCGGCAACCGTCAAAAATAGTGCCGAGGAGGCGGCAAAAGCCAGCACGGGAAGAATCGCCTGCGAACTCCATAGGGTTCGCTTGGCGAGTAGAGCATAGATTTGCATTATGCACCTGCCTGAGACTGAGCGCCGAGGTTCTGGAAGCTGTTCTGCGCGGGAACACCGCCCTGGCTATTGCGCTGATCGCTCACAATCTGACCGTCCTGCAGGTACACCACGCGGGAGCACGCCGCCGCCACGTTCGGGTCGTGAGTCACCACCAGCAGAGTCTTACCCTGCTGCGGAATCATGGTCAGCAGCAGAGCCATCACCTCACGCGCGGTCTTCGAATCCAGCGCGCCGGTCGGCTCATCCGCGAAAGTCACGGGGGCACCGTTCACCTGCGAGCGGGCAATAGCCACACGCTGAGCCTGACCGCCAGACATCTCACCCATACGGCGGTCCAGCATCTGACCCAAACCCAGACGGTTCAGCAGATCAGCGGAAATGGAACGCGCCTGCTGGCGCGGCACACCGGCAATCATTGCGGCGAGGGAGACGTTCTCCTCCGCGGTCAGCTCGGGAACCAGCAGACCCTGCTGGAACACGAAACCAAACGAGTTAGCGCGCAGGGAGGTGCGCTCACGCTCGCTGAGGGACTCCACCGCCACCTGACCGGTCGGGCCATTGAACAGCACAGAACCGGCATCGAGCTTGATAATGCCCGAGAGCGCGTGCAGCAGGGTGGTCTTACCGGAACCGGAAGGACCCATAATCGCCACGGACTCGCCGGGGTAAATATCGAGGCTCACGTTACGCAGCACCGGGTTATTTCCGTACGACTTGTGCAGGTTACGGGCAGAAATAATCGCACCGCGTGCGAAGGGCGCCTGCTGCATCTGCTGAGGCGCCTGAGTCGGGTAGCCCTGCTGACCCTGATAGTAGCCCGCCTGCTGGTTAGGCTGACCGGGCTGAGCGGAGTACTGACCGGCAGGCTGCGCCGCCTGCGGAGGGGTCATTGAGTACGGGTTCTGAGCCTGGAACTGCGGGTTCTGGGATTGAGGATTCTGCGTCATGACAACCTTCATTGGGTATGAACTAACGGAAGTACCCTTCTATCATCTCAGCTTCTTGGCGGCTCACCCCTCCGTCTGGGGGCTGAAAAATATGGGAAAACCCTGAAAAAATTCGCCCGACCGGGCGCTCAACCGCCCCGCACCTCATACCCCGGTATGAGCGATACCCCGGTATGAGCACGCCTCAGCAGAAGGAATAAGCCGCGCACCCCTTGAACTGCACGGAGACCTTGAACTGCACGGGGGCCTTGAACTGCACGGAGACCTTGAACTGTACGGAAGCCTTGAACTGCGCGGAGGCAGTGCCATACTAGAAGGATGACCGACGCACAGAACACCCCCATCATCACTCCGGTAGCCAACCCCGAGGCAGGAACCCGCATCATCTTCCTGCGCCACGGCCAGACCGACTGGAACATCGACCACCGCTTCCAGGGCGGCACCGACATCCCCCTCAACGACATCGGCAGGGAACAGGTCCGCACCGCTATCGGCGCCCTGCAGCAGGCAGCAGCTGAGGGCACCACCGTGGACGCTATCGTCTCCTCACCCCTTTCCCGCGCCGTAGAAAGCGCCGAAATCGTAGCCGAAGGCCTGGGCGTACCCTACCGCGGTGCCGTTGACGGCTTCCAGGAACGTTCCTTTGGCGACCTGGAGGGCCAGGTCGCTACCCGCGAGCTGATTCTCGCCTCCCGTCAGTCCAATAATGCGTACAACGTGGAACCCAAGAAGGACTTCCTCGCCCGCTCCCTCGCGGCGCTGAACCGCGTCCGCCGCGAATATGAGGGTCAGACCGTTGTGGTCGCCGCGCACGGCATGCTCATTGCCTTGACCATGACCGCCCTGGTCGCAGACCGCCACCCCGAACTGCTCAACGAGGACGGCATCTACCCGATCCCGGTGAACGCCTCCCTGACCGAGGTGCCCCTGCAGTACCTGGACGACGCAATCGACCGCCTGCTCGTGCAGCACCTGGAACCTGAGCTGAGCCCCGAAGAGGTCCCGGCGGGCGCCGAGAACACGACCCTCACCCTGATTCGTCACGGCCAGACCGACTGGAACAAGGCGAACCTGATGCAGGGCATCACCGACATTCCGCTCAATGACACCGGCCGCGAGCAGGCACGAACCACCGGCAAGAAGCTTGCCGATATGGGCCTGGAATTCACCGTGCTGGTGTCCTCGCCGCTGTCCCGTGCCCACGAGACGGCGCAGCTGGTCGGCGAGCACTTCGGTCTGCAGGTACACAAGACCTACCCCGAGCTGGTGGAACGCGCCTACGGTGCCGGTGAGGGCCTGGACATTCCCGCCCCCGAACGCCGCGCCCCGGAACGCTACTACCCGAACGTGGAATCCGAGCGTGACGTGTACATTCGTGCGGTGCGTACCCTGCGCAATATCGTGCGTGAACTCTCTGAAGCCTCGAGCGACCAGAAGATTATTGCCGTCAGCCACGGCAGCTTTATTCGCCGCGCTCTCTCCGCCGCAGCCGGTGAAGAGTGGACCGTGACCGTGCCGAACGCCGAGCCGCTCACGATTGACGTGCCGGGTCTGTTTGCGTGGGACTCAACCAAGCAGTTCGACGAGGCGGGTCGCCTTGTTTGGTAAAGCACAGTTTGGTAAAGGACAACCCGGTAGCGGTCGCTCCGGCGCTCGCGTGTGGCGACTGATTCTCTGGCCCGTCACGGCGCTGTACTGCGCGACGGTGGCGAGTATCGTGTTCGCCCCCGTGCACGTGGACGATAACGAGATGGGCGGCCGCCTGGCGCAGTTTTTGGATAGCGGCCACGCCGAGGGCTGGTTGCCCGCGTTCATCACCTATTCGAGTATCGAGCAGCTCTCGAACGTCATCATGTTCATTCCGGGCGGTTTTCTTTTCGCCCTGCTGCTCAAGCCGAAGGCTCGCCCGCACATGCTGTACGCGGGGTTCCTGGTCAGCGCCTGCATTGAGACGATTCAGAGTTTCATGCCTGATCGCACCGGCGACCCGGTAGATGTGCTGATGAACGGTTCCGGTGCCCTGCTGGGTGCGGCGGGTGCTTTGGGTGTGCATCGTTGGCGTCGCGTGCGCCGCGAACGTACAGGTAAATAAGGTTCTGTGCCCGGTGGAGGCGCTGATTTCGTGGGTTCTTGGCGAGGCTTTTCGTCGAGGGTTCTCGGAGCCGGCGCCTCCACTTTTTGTCCTCATGAGGGCGCAGTGTAGGTGCTTGGCGCTGTGCGGATGGTGGGCGCGGAAAACCCAACAGCTCATTAGGTCAAACAGACATAAACAGGCAGTATCCACCAATGCAGTGTGGTTTCGGTAGGGAACATTCGGGTAATATTCCAGCAAATACAGCGTTTTATATTGACTTGCCCACAAAAACCCACATAAAATCAAGTATTACCCTCAAGCGTTCTGCCGGCTCACTGAAACCAGGTCTTTCACGGCCATAAAAGTCGAGCAGAACCCAGAAGAACGCACAGATTTCCTCCCACTAGTCCAAAGGAACACCAGATTTATGTTCGCAGAAGAACGCCGTGCCGAAATTGCAAAGCTTGTTGCCTCCGCACGTCGTGTCAACGGTGCTGACCTTGCGCGCCGTTACGATGTGACCATGGAGACCGTGCGTCGTGACCTCGCCGCACTGGAAGAAGCAGGTAAGCTCCGCCGTGTCCACGGTGGTGCTGTCACCATTGAGCAGTCCACCTCCCTGGAGTCCTCCATCTCCTCCCGACAGGGTATGAACACCCCCGAGAAGCGCCGCATCGCCACCAAGGCATACCAGATGCTGCGCGACTCCGAGGCAGGCTCCGTCGTCCTGGACGCAGGCTCCACCATCGAAATTCTCGCCGACCACATCGGCGCCGAGAACTTCAGCCTCAAGACCGGCAACGACCGCATCATCATCACCCACGCACTGCACATTGCAGTCAAGCTCGCCGAAGCCGAGGGCGTCACCCTTGAACTGGTTGGCGGCCAGCTGCGCAAGATGACCTGGGCTGCTGTTGGTGCACGCGCCGCCGAGCACTTCGGCACCATGCGCCCCGATATCGCTTTCATCGGTGCCAACGGCATTGAAGCCCACTTCGGCATCTCCACCCCCGGCATGAACGAAGCCATCGTCAAGACCGCAATTTGCAAGGCAGCCCGCCGCGTGGTCCTGCTTTGTGACTCCGCGAAGTTCGGTCAGGAATCCCTGGTCCGCTTCGCCGGATTTGAGGATATTGACACCCTCATTACTGATCGCGAGCCCGAAGGTGCCCTCCGTCAGGCACTCGAGGCCGCAAACGTTGAGATTGTGATTGCCTAATGATTATTACTCTGACCGCCAACCCTAGCCTGGACCGCACCATTGAACTCGGTGCACCCCTGGCTCACGGTGCCGTGCAGCGTGCTGTCGGTGCCGTGCAGGATCCCGGTGGCAAGGGCGTGAATATTTCCCGCGCCCTGCAGGTTTCTGGCGTGCCGACCCTCGCCATCGTGCCCGGTGAAGCCACCGACCCGGTGCTGACCGCACTGCAGGCTGTGGACGTTGAGTTCGCTAACCTGCCCATCGGTGAGCCGATTCGCTCGAACATTACCGTGGTTGACCCGGACGGCACCACCACCAAGCTGAACGCCCCCGGCACCGTTTTTGACGCCGAACTGCGTCAGAAGCTGGATGCGCTGGTGGTTGAGCGGTCCAAGGGTGCCGACTGGGTGGTTCTAGCTGGTTCGCTGCCTCCGGGCCTGGAGCCGACCTACTATTCCGAGCTGGTGGCGGCACTGCGCGCCTCCGGCTACGAGGGCAAGATTGCTATTGATACCTCTGAGGCGCCGCTGATCGCGACCGTCGCCGGTGAGCACAAGCCCACCCTGATTAAGCCCAACTCTGAGGAGCTGGCTCAGCTGACCGGTAGCGATAACTGGGAGGAGCTGGAGGCTAGCCCCGAGCTGACCGCCCGCACCGCCCAGAAGCTGCTCGGCGACGGCATCGAGTACGTGCTTGCCACCCTCGGCGGCGGCGGCGCAGTGCTGGTCACCGAGCAGGGTATCTGGCACGCTGTGCACGAGCCGATTCAGGTTCGTAGCACTGTGGGTGCCGGTGACTCGTCGCTGTCCGGTTTCTTGATTGCCCACACTCGTGGTGAGGATGCCCCCGGTTGCCTGGTTCAGGCGGTAGCTCACGGTTCGGCTGCTGCTGCTCTGCCCGGTACCCGTATGCCTTCGCTGGAGCAGACCACTCCTGAGAAGGTCACTGTTCGTCAGCTGCAGCTCTAATTCGGCCTGTTTTCGCACCTCCAGCTTTTATTCTCAGAAGAGAATATAAGCCGGGAGGAAATATAAGCCAAGGTGCTACCTCAACAGCCACACGCACATACGAACGAAACACACACAGCACACACTTTGAACCCATATAGGGGGCAAGCCCGGCACCGCTGAGCGAATCCCCGCCCCAACACATACCCGAGGAGGGAATATGTCTGATCTGATCACCGCAGATCTCGTCCTTCTGGACGAGAATCTCGGCGAGACCCGATTCGACGTAATTGCCAAGCTCGCTCAGGCAGTCGTAAACGCCGGACGCGCTACCGACTTCGAGCAGCTCTACGCGGCTGCCGAGGCACGCGAATCCAAGACCGACACCGGCATCCCCGGCGGTATTGCGATTCCGCACTGCCGTAGCGCCGCCGTCACCGAGCCGACCCTGGCCATGGCACGCCCCAACCCGGCAGTTTCCTTCGGCGCAAAGGACGGCCCCGCCGACCTAATTTTCTTTATCGCTGCACCCGATGGCGCTGACCAGGCTCACCTGAAGCTGCTCTCCACTCTGGCACGCTCCCTGATGAAGAAGAGCTTCACCGCGTCCCTGCGCGAAGCCTCCTCGGCTGAAGAGATCGTTGAGCTGGTCAACGGCGCGCTCGGCGTGGGCGAGAAGAAGGCAGAGGCTAAGCCCGCCGAGGCTGCACCTGCCGCTGCACCTGCCGCCTCCGCTCAGGAAACCCCCGTTGCTTCGGCTCCGGTGAAGAAAATTGTTGCTGTGACCGCATGCCCCACCGGTATCGCTCACACCTACATGGCTGCGGATGCCCTTAAGTACGCTGCTGAAGAGCTCGGCTACGACCTGAAGGTTGAGACCCAGGGCTCCTCGGGTAATGAGAAGCTGACCCAAGCTGATATTGATGCCGCAGACGCCGTGATTTTCGCGGTGTCCGTGAACGTGCGTGAGCGTAACCGCTTCGCGGGTAAGCCCTTTGTTGAGTCTCCCGTCAAGCGCGGTATTGACGAGCCTAAGGAAATGATTGCGGAGGCTCTGGCTGAGGCTGAGAACCCCAACGGTGCACGCGTTGCCGCTGCCGCATCCAGCGGTGAGGACAGTGCAGGCGCTACCGAAGGCGCTTGGGGCTCGCGCATCTACAAGGCCGTGATGACCGGTATCTCCTACATGATTCCGTTCGTTGCTGCCGGCGGTATTCTGGTCGCCCTGGGCTTCGTTTTCGAGGCAATTACGGTGCCGAACCTTGGCGATGTGAACACCAAGGCGATTCTCGACTCGGCAACCCTGTTCAACCTCGGTAATGTGCACTGGACCCTGTACCTGGGTGCTGTTTTGCAGACCATCGGTGGTTTCGGTCTGAGCCTGATGGTTCCGGCTCTTGCCGCGTACATTGCGTACGGTTTGGCTCAGCGTCCCGGTATCGCTCCGGGCTTCATCGCCGGTTCGGTGGCTCTTGCCGTGAACGCGGGCTTCCTCGGCGGTATTGTTGGCGGCATTCTCGCCGGTCTGATTGCGTACGCTCTGGGCACCCTGAAGCTGCCCCGCTGGCTCGGTTCGATGATGCCCGTGGTCATCACCCCGCTGGTGACTTCTCTGGTTGCCGGCCTGGCAATGTACCTGCTGCTCGGTGCGCCTCTGGCGTGGGTTATGACCACCCTGCAGGATTGGCTGACCTCCATGTCTGGCGGTTCCGCTCTGGTGCTGGGTCTGATCCTGGGCGCCATGATGGCTTCTGACCTGGGTGGGCCCATCAACAAGGCTGCTTACCTCTTCGCAACCGCTGGCCTGTCTTCGGGTGCGACCGTGAACCAGGAAATCATGGCTGCCGTCATTATTTCCGGTATGGTTCCGCCGCTGGCTATGGCGCTGGCAACCACCCTGCGCCCCAAGCTGTTCAACGAGAACGAGCGTGAGAACGGTAAGGCTGCGTGGCTGCTGGGTGCATCCTTCATCTCTGAGGGCGCTATTCCCTTCGCTTCGGCTGATCCGGCTCGCGTGATTCCTTCGACCATTGTTGGTGGCGCTATCGCCGGTGCAATCTCCATGGGTGCGCACGTGGCTTCCCCGGCTCCGCACGGTGGTATTTGGATTATTGGTCTGGCGCAGAACCCGCTGATGTTCCTGGCGGCTGTTGTTGCCGGTACCGTTGTTTCGGCGCTGCTGTACGTGGTGCTGAAGTCCCTGGGTGCCCGTTCTAAGGTATCCGCGTAAAGGCCGTATAACCTCACCTTCATTTGATCGTCTGTTTGCAGGCGCGAGCGTGAAAAAACACGTTACACTGTAGACAAACCACAGATAGGACATGAACTCTATGACTACCTACAAGGGCGTCGGCGTATACGCCGGCCGCGTTATTGGCCCCGTTCTTCAGATGCCTAAGCCCATCGAGGAACCCAAGGATGGTCTGCGTCTGAGCGGTGAGACCGCTGAGGCTGCAGCACAGCGTATTAAGGACGCATCGGTCCGCGTCAAGGAAGACCTGCTGGCTCGCGCAGAGAACGCAAGCCGTGACGGTAAGGCTGTGCTGAAGTCCACCTCTCAGATGGCTACCGACCGTGCACTCATCAAGAGCGCTATCAAGCTCGTTGAGACTCAGGAGATGGCTCCCGAGCGCGCAATCTGGGAGGCTGCAACCTCCTTCGCGGACCAGATGGCTGCCCTGGGTGGCTACATGGCTGAGCGCGTCACCGACATCCACGACGTGCGTGCCCGTATCGTCGCTGAGCTGACCGGCCAGCAGGCTCCCGGCATCCCCGTTTCTGACGAGCCGTTTATCCTGGCTGCTATTGACCTGGCACCGGCTGATACCGCAACCCTGGACCCCGAGAAGGTTATCGCACTGATCACCTCTGACGGTGGCCCCCAGGCGCACACCGCTATTCTGGCTCGCGGCTTGGGCCTGCCCGCTATTGTGGCTGCTAAGGGCGTAACCGACATTGCTGACGGCACCATCGTCTACGTGGACTCTAACGAAGGCATCGTTGACACCGAGCCCACCGATGCTGACCGCGAAGCAGCAATCAAGTACGCAAACCGCAAGCCCGTCGCTGACTTCGATGGTCAGGGCGTGCTGGCTGACGGCACCCGCGTACCGCTGTACGCAAACGTTGGTGACGGCAAGTCCGCTGAGAAGGCTGCAAGCCTGAAGGCTGAGGGTGTTGGCCTGCTCCGCACCGAGTTCGGCTTCCTGGGCCACGACGCTGAGCCTTCCATTGAGACTCAGGCTAAGACCTACAAGTCCGTGTTTGACGCATTCCCCGGCAAGCACATTGTGGTCCGTACCCTGGACGCTGGCGCTGACAAGCCGCTGCCGTTCCTGAACGTGACCCCCGAAGAGAACCCCGCACTGGGTGTTCGCGGTTTCCGTACCGACTGGACCGTTCCGGGCGTTCTGACCCGCCAGCTGGAGGCTATTAAGGCTGCTTCGGAGAACTCCGACGCTGACATCTGGGTTATGGCTCCGATGATTTCGACCACCTCCGAGGCACGCAACTTCGCGAACATGCTCAAGGAGATCGGCCTGCCCGTTCACGGTGTGATGGTTGAGACCCCCGCAGCTGTGATGAACGCTGAGGCTATCCTCGGCGAGGTCGACTTCGTGTCCATTGGCACCAACGACCTGACCCAGTACACCATGGCGGCTGACCGTCTGCTGGGCGACCTGGCGCACCTGAACAACCCCTGGCAGCCCGCGGTGCTGAAGATGATCAAGATGACCGTTGAGGGTGCTCAGCGTGCATCGGTCACCGCGGGTAAGAAGAAGTACGTGAGCGTCTGTGGTGAGGCTGCGGCTGACCCGGCTCTGGCTGTTGTTCTGGTTGGTCTGGGTGTTGACACCCTGTCCATGAACGCTGGCGCTATCCCCGCTGTGGCTGCGGTTCTGAAGTCCGTGACTAAGGAGAAGGCACAGCAGATTGCGGCTATCGCTCTGCAGCAGATTTCTTCTGCTGAGGCGAAGGAGAGCGCACGCAAGGCTCTGCCGATTCTGGACGAGCTGGGCCTCTAAGCCTTAAAACGATTCCGGGGTTGCCTGCCGCTCCTTGATGGGGTGTGCTGGGCGGTGCCTGAGTCCATGAAAATGCCGGGTGTAGAGTTTTATTTCTGCATCCGGCATTTTTGTACTTGTTAGCGTATGGCTGAACGGTACAATTTATAGAGTAAGGGCGGGTCCTGAAGCGCCCCGTTCATTTAGAATAGGTACTGATATATTTTCGGTTCCTTAATCAAAGGAGAAACATAATGGCAGAGCGCGAAGCCACTATTGCAAGCCGTGTTGGCCTGCACGCACGTCCGGCAGCTATCTTCGCTGAGGCAGCTGGCGACCTCCCCGTTGAGGTGACCATCGCTGCTAAGGGTGAGCCCGCAGATGAGGCTATGGACGCTGCATCGATTCTGTCCCTGATGTCCCTGGGTGCAAAGCACGGCGACGTTGTTGTTCTGCGCGCTGAGGGTGAAGGTGCTGAAGAGGCTCTGGACTCGCTGGTTAAGATCCTCGAGACCGACCACGACGCTGAGTAATTGACTCTCGCCTCTGAGGTGGACCCCTAAGCGGTGCGCTTCGGATGCTGTGAAGGCTACAGCCTTAAAGCGTGAATATCCCGTCACTTCGGTGGCGGGATATTTTTTATTATGAATAATTCATGTTTCATTGCGTTATGGGTGGAGGCATAAGGGGGTTATTTTCCCGCTAAATCTTAATGTATAAATAACCTTTATTTTTCCTTGGAAATACCCGCAAAAAATATTCCCCACAATATTTTCTGTACAGTAGCGACCCCGCTTTCTCATCATTTCAATGAAGCTATCCAACGCAGGTCACACATGGTGCCGTTAGTGCAGAAAACAACACCTAGAAAAACAGTATTTTTGCTCCCCGGTGCTACCGCAGAATCGCGCCCTTGTTAGACTAAAAAGGCACTGTCTATCTGGGAGGGACATTGGCAGAATCGAGGAACACCCCCGCGGCCTCCACCTCGCGGGAAGCTTCGCATGCAGGCGAAGCAAACACTGCCGCAACGGAAGGAAGCGAGCAGAATACTACCGCGGGCTACATTGCCGGTAAGCGCGGTTTTCCCCTGGTTTCACTAGACCAGGTCACCGACGAGAAATTGCGCCGTGTGTTGGCTCAGCAGGCCCCTGCCGCGAAGGCTCAGGAGGGTACCGTCGCAGCAGAAGCTGTCAGTGAGGTGCTACAGGAGGCCGTAGCGGACATGGGCATCCCCGCGCAGGAGGTAGAGCCCGCCTGCGACCCCGAGCTGCGCCCTAATGGCCACGGTGCGCGCACCGTCATTGACCCCTCCCTCGTACCTGACGACGACCTAGACGCATACCGCGAGGACCCGCACCCCACCACCTCCAGCAATATGGTGACCGAGGAGGCGCTGACCCGCCCCTCCCAGCCGGTGCCCATGACCGGTATGATTCCGCAGGTGCCGAACTCGCACGCAGCCCGACGCTACGGCGCGGATCCTGCCGCAATGCCGAAGACCGGGCCCGTCTCGATGCCCACCACCTCCGTACCGCTGGTTGATAGGGGCGCTCAGGGCCTTCTGGGGCGTGGTAGCGGCGGCCGTTGGGGTTCGCGTCGCCTCCGCTCTTTCGTGCGCACTGAGGAGGCGGCACCCGCCGCCCCGCGCGGCGCCCAGCGCATCGCTCAGCGTCAGTTCGTGCCGACTATCCGCTCTGACGAACACGAGCGTCGTGAGGCATTCCGCCGTGAGAAGGAGTACGCCCGCGATACCCTGAACTTCACCCTGCGCCTGGCTGAGGCGATGTTCCACTACGGTGCGGACGCCATGGACGTGGACTCGGCAATTATTGCGGTCTCTTCGGCGTACGGGCTGGACTCGGTGGAAGTCGATATTACGAACCAGTCGGTGACCATCAACTACACGTCGGACCCCGATATTTACATGGAGTCCCGCATCGCCAAGCGCAATGCGAACGCAGACGAGCGTTTCACTCACACCCTGGTGCGTGTGGTGCGTTCCTCCACTGAGAACTATGAGGCGCTTTCTGAGGTGTACGGCCTGATCTATAAGATCACTCGTGGCGGTATGACCTTGGAAATCGCCGATTTGAAGCTGAGCCAGATTACGCACCGACCCAAGCCGTTTCCGCCTCTGGTGGTGTGGGCGGCGAATCTGGCGTGTGCTGGAACCTTGACGGCGGCGCTGGGGGCGAGTTTTGCGACAGCGTTGAGCGCGGTGATTATTTTTATTCCCGTGTACTTGCTGATTCAGTGGTTGAGCTCGATTGGTATTCCGGCGTTCTTCCGTATGGCCGCTAGTGCGGGTCTGATGACCTTTTTGGCGATTTGGCTGGGCGGTGAAGGGTCCATTCTTTCGGTGCTACAGCGTCAGGGTGAGCCGATTTCGGCGCCTCTGGTGGTTGCTGCGGGCATGATTATGTTCTTGCCGACTCCGCGTCTGGTGGGTGCCGTGCAGGATGCGATTAACGGCTTCCCGGTGACGGCTGCGGGTCGTTTCGTGTCGACGGGTATGAGCTTCTTGGGCCTGGTGGTCGGTATTGCGACCGCGGTGAGTGCAATCAATATTTTCAACGGCCCGACCCTGGATATTGAGCAGCTACGTTTTGAACCGACGACCCCGCTGGCGGCGTCCTTCTTCTTCCTGGTGGCGATTGCAACCTTTGCAATTACTTTGCAGACGAAGCTGGTGAAGGTCGGTTGGCTGATGGTCATTACGGGTTGCGGTTTGGCGGCGTATTACGCCTATGAGCTACTTGCCGGTCCGAGTACCGGTCGCGGTCCGACGGCGTGTGCGGCGGTTGTGATTGGTGCGTTGAGCACGTATTTTGCGTACCGTCTGCATGTGCCTCAGGCAATTTTCTCGATTCCTGCGATTACGTTCTTGCTGCCGGGTCTGTCGTTCTTCCGCGGTATGTATCTGCTGACGGTTGAGACGGATGTGATTCTGGGTATGCAGAATATGATTACGGCGGTTTCGATTGTTGTGGCGATGGCTTCGGGTGTTGCTCTGGGCAATTACACGATGCAGTATGCGCTACAGCATTTTACGACTCCGCGGAATGTGGAACCGGTGGATTCTTAACCCTCTTTTCAAGGGTATATAGCCAATATTGCATATATTGGATGTAGGGAAGGGGCGGTAGCTTGCGAGTTCACCTCACAAGCTACCGCCCCTTCAATACACCCACTGAGCCAGCTCTTACACCGGCTCTTGTGCTGCGCCTAACGGACCGTCCAATCCACCGGCTCCGCACCCTGCTGCACTAGCAAAGAATTCACGGTCGAAAACGGGCGCGAACCAAAGAAACCACGACGAGCAGACAGCGGCGAAGGATGCGCCGACTCCACGCTCGGGTACGGCTGCAGCATGGGTGCGCACTTGCGTGCATCCGCGCCCCACAGCAGACCCACCAGCGGCTGGTTACGCGCCACCAGCGCACGGATAGCGCACTCGGTAATCTCCTCCCAACCCTTGCCGCGGTGCGAACCCGCATCAGACTCACGCACCGTCAAAACCCTGTTGAGCAGCATGACGCCCTCATCAGCCCAACAGGACAGATCACCGTGATCAGCCGGGGCGATACCCAGGTCGTCCTGCAGCTCTTTGTAAATATTGTTCAGCGAACGAGGCAGCGGCATGCCGCGGTGCACCGAGAACGACAGACCCATCGCGTTGCCCGGGGTGGGGTAGGGGTCCTGACCAATAATGAGGACCTTCACCCGGCTCATCGGGCGGCGGAACGCATTGAAAATATCGGCGGCAGGCGGGAACGTGCGGTACCCCGCCGCGTGCTCCTCACGCAGAAAAACGCCCATGGCGTGAATCTGCTCTTCGACGGGGGCGAGTGCTGCCGCCCAATCCTCGCTCATAATGCTGCTGAGGGGCTGGTTCATGAATCTCCTTGGGGAATCTCCTGGTGCTGATGCGACCCGGACGGTGACGGGGCCGGGTGCGGGACGAATGCTTCTCCTCTAGACTGAGGCTCTCCTCAAGGGTGAGGTTCTCTTCTAGTCTGAGTTTCTCTTCTAGACTAGGGGATGACGAATACACACGCTAGGAGACGCCAGCTGCGGCAGGCGAACTACAGACAGGAGGGAACGTGTCAGAACAGGAACGCGCCGAAACCGCACAGAGCCAGCCAGAAGCACAGAGCCAGGCGGAAATAGAAAACCAGTCGGAAGCACAGAATCAGCCGGAACTGCAGAGCCATCCCGGCGGGCTGACCCCGGTGGAGCGCCGCATCCTTGAGGTGGAGCGCCGCCGCTTCAAACACCAGGGTTCCAAGGAGAAGGCGATTATCGCCGCCGGTTTCACCCCGATTGCCTACTATCAGCGCCTGAACGTGATGCTTGATGATGAGCGGGTACGCGCCGCAGCGCCGCAGATTATCGATGTTCTGCGTGCCCGCCGAGACGCTGACTAGGGGCTCGAATTGAGGGAGCCGCGCGAGCTCTCCAACTCCTGCATCCAACCCCACACACATTAGGTTCAACCAGAGATTGAACACTGTGCGGTGTCCGTCTCTTTCACAGTCGGTTGCGGGGCGTTCACATTGGTTCTCGCTAGTTGAGCCGGTACTCTAGGTACTAGAACACCAAGACCGTACCTTCCGTAGCCGCGCCCGCGCGCCATGTAGGGAGGCACGGTACCAGCCGGTAAACAGAGACCCGTGAAATGAGGATAAATGAGCTACCCCCGCGACGAATTTGACGAGGTAGACGAAAATACCGCCCGCCGCGGAACCTACCGCGCGGTCAATGCTGACCCGGCAAAGAGCCCCAAGGGCGCTATCCCCCTGGTAGCTGCAGGCGTAGTCGGTCTGCTCATCGGCGGCGCGATGTACGTGTACGCGCCGCGCACCGCCTCCCCGCAGTACGCGGCGTCCACCACGAAGAGCAGCTCCGCCCCCGCAAGCGCCTCAGCGTCTTCTGCCCCGGCTAAGGCTTCCGCATCGGCAAGTGCTACGAAGACCGGTCTGGCTGAGTCCATCTCTGTGGCGGTCTACAATGCGGCGGCTCCGGCGGGTAGTGCATCCCGTGCGGCGGCTCTGCTGACCGGCTACACCATCAACGAGACAGCAAACTACACGGGTGCGGCACCGGCAACCAGCGTGGTCTACTACGCTGAGGGCTACCAGTCGCAGGCGCAGAGCATCGCCTCGAAGCTGGACATTTCGCAGGTGCGCCAGGCGACCGCCAACGTTGAGATGGGTAACCACGAGGTTATCGTGATTCTGTCGTCGGATTACACCGGCTAAGGTCTAGCGCGCATTGCTTCTGTAATTACAAGTTTTCATTAACCCCATCCGCGCAATTCCACTGATGCGCCGGGTGGGGTTGATGCTTTTAACACCCCTCCCGCACTCCCGGCGGGCACACCGGTAACGCCCCTTTTGGCGGGGTTGATGAGCGCAGATTAAGCACTGGGCGATTAACCCTTCAACCTTGGGCTTAAACGTTTGCTCCATGCCGGTGCGGGTGCCACAATTGATGTAGCGTTCGGGTGTTTTATGCCCTGCTCTGCCCGCGCCTCCGTAACGGGGACGTTGTGGAGGGGCAGCCACCCGATTTTAGATGTACCGCACCCGCAGGGGTGAAGGAAAAAATCCGATCGTCCAGGAGGACACTTATGGCAAAGCTCATTGCTTTTGACGAAGAGGCACGCCGCGGCCTTGAGCGCGGTTTGAACACCCTCGCCGATGCAGTGAAGGTGACCCTCGGCCCCCGCGGCCGCAACGTTGTGCTGGAGAAGGCGTGGGGTGCCCCCACCATCACCAACGACGGTGTCTCGATCGCGAAGGAAATCGAGCTGGAGGATCCGTACGAGAAGATTGGTGCGGAGCTCGTCAAGGAAGTTGCTAAGAAGACTGACGACATCGCAGGTGACGGTACCACCACCGCTACCGTTCTGGCTCAGGCACTGGTCCGCGAGGGCCTGCGCAACGTGGCTGCTGGTGCTGACCCGCTGAGCCTCAAGCGCGGCATCGAGAAGGCTGTTGAGGCTGTGACCGAGGCTCTGCTCTCCTCCGCGAAGGAAGTTGAGACCGAGGAAGAGATTGCTGCAACCGCATCTATTTCCGCTGGCGACGCTGAGATCGGCAAGCTCATTGCTGAGGCAATGGAGAAGGTCGGCAAGGAAGGCGTCATCACCGTTGAGGACTCCAACACTTTCGGTCTGCACCTGGAACTGACTGAGGGTATGCGCTTCGACAAGGGCTTCCTGTCCGGTTACTTCGTGACCGACCCGGAGCGTCAGGAAGCAGTCCTGGAGGACCCCTACATCCTGGTTGTGAACCAGAAGATTTCGAACGTTAAGGACCTCGTCCCCGTCCTGGAGAAGGTCATGCAGTCCGGCAAGCCGCTGCTGATCGTTGCTGAGGACGTTGAGGGTGAGGCTCTGGCTCTGCTGGTGCTGAACAAGATGCGCGGCTCCATCAAGTCTGTTGCTGTGAAGGCTCCGGGCTTCGGTGACCGCCGTAAGGCTCAGATGGCTGATATCGCTATCCTGACCGGTGGCCAGGTCATCACCGAAGAGGTTGGCCTGTCCCTGGACGCAGCAACCCTGGACATGCTCGGTTCCGCTCGCAAGGTCGTTGTGACCAAGGACGAGACCACCATCATCGAGGGTGCAGGCGACGCAGCAGCTATCGAGGGTCGCGTGGCTCAGATTCGCGCAGAGATCGCTAACTCTGACTCCGACTACGACCGTGAGAAGCTGCAGGAGCGCCTGGCTAAGCTCGCCGGTGGCGTTGCTGTGCTGAAGGCTGGTGCCGCAACTGAGGTTGAGCTGAAGGAACGTAAGCACCGCATTGAGGATGCTGTGCGTAACGCTAAGGCTGCTGTTGAGGAGGGTATCGTCCCCGGTGGTGGCGTTGCTCTGATTCAGGCTGGCGTGAAGGTCTTCGACAAGCTGGAGCTGACCGGTGACGAGGCTACCGGCGCGAACATTGTGCGCGTGGCTATTGACGCACCGCTGAAGCAGATTGCTGCTAACGCTGGTCTGGAGCCGGGCGTTGTGGTTGACCGTGTTCGTTCCCTGCCTGCTGGTACCGGCCTGAACGCTGCGACCGGCGAGTACGAGGACCTGATGGCTGCTGGTATTGCTGACCCGGTGAAGGTGACCCGTTCGGCTCTGCAGAACGCTGCGTCGATTGCTGGTCTGTTCCTGACCACTGAGGCTGTTGTTGCGAACAAGCCGGAGCCCGCTGGTGCGGCTGCTCCCGGTGCGGACGCAATGGGCGGCATGATGTAATAACTTTTTGTCCCTGATGGGGCAAAAAGTTATGGAATCCGTGGCACGCGAAGCGTGACACGGTGGTGACCTAACACTGGTACTTGAGCCCGGCACAGGTCCACGCATCCGTATGAGGCGGGGGCGGCTACCCATGAAGGGTGGCCGCCCCCGCTTTTTGTGTGCCCATGTGCAGCCGAGCATCCTGCGTCTGTGACGGGTCGGCGGCGTGCAAGCTTGTGGAGGCGGTAGAATGGCTCCTTATGGAATGCGCCTATTTTCGTGATGACCTCTGCTCCTCCTGCCCCAGCATTGAGACCGCCTACACCGCGCAGGTGCAGGCGAAGCAGGAGCACGCCCGCGCCCTGCTCGCCGCGTACCCGCAGCTACAGTGGCTGGACCCGGTGACCAGCGCGGAGGCGGGCTTCCGCAACAAGGCGAAGCTTGTGGTGGGCGGTTCGGCGAAGAACCCGACCCTCGGCATCGTGGATTACCGTACGGGCGCATCCACGGATCTTGGCGAATGCCCGCTCTATATGGAGCCGATTCAGGCGGCTATTCCGGTGCTGCGTGAGCTGATTCAGCGCGCGGACCTGACCCCCTATGACATTCCGAATCGTCGCGGTGAGCTGAAGAATATTCTGGTGACTACTTCGGCGGCGGGTGAGCTGATGGTGCGTTTTGTGTTGCGTTCGAAGAAGCTTCTGGTGCCGATTCGCCGCCAGATGGACTGGCTGCAGGAGCGGCTGCCGAACCTGGCGGTGCTGTCGGTGAACCTGCTGCGTGAACCGGTGGCGCGCGTTGAGGGCGATGAGGAGATTATCCTCTCGGAACGTCAGACCCTGCCGATGCAGGTGAATGACCTGACCCTGCATCTGCGCCCGCAGAGCTTCTTCCAGACGAACACGAAGGTTGCTGAGGCGATGTATGCGCAGGGCCGCGAGTGGGTGCGTGAGGTGGCTCCGCGCTCGCTGTGGGACCTGTACTGCGGTGTGGGTGGTTTTGCTCTGCATGCCGCGTCGGTGATGGACGGCGGCTCGGTGACGGGCATTGAGATTAGTGCGGAGGCGGTCGCTTCGGCGCAGCGCACGGTCGCTGAGTACGGTCTGGAGGGCGTGAGTTTCTCGGCTCAGGATGCGCCGGAGTTCGCGGTGTCTTCGGGTGCGGTGCCGCAGATGCTGGTGGTGAACCCGCCGCGCCGCGGTATTGGTGAGAGCTTGTGCGCGTGGATTGAGGGTTCGGGTATTGACCGTGTGGTGTATTCGAGCTGTAATGCGGTGACTTTGGCGAAGGATCTGGGGCGCATGCCCTCGTATGCGCCGGTGCAGGGCCGCGTGCTGGACATGTTCCCGCATATGGACCACTACGAGGTCATGGTGCTACTGCAGTGTAGGTAGGCTTCCTGAGCATCATTCCCACGTCTGCGAGCAGGTGATGTATTGAGACGGTATGCTGGGGCGCTGGCGTGGGCTTTGCGAAAGAAAGCGTATAGACTTGCAAAGAAAAGTATGAAATAACATTTAATATTATAAATCATTGTTTCACTATATTGTATATTGTATAGATAACTCTCAAAATTAAAAATTTTTTCTTGTTCACTTTTCTCGTTGATGTTACTTGGTATATAATTGAATACAGGAATATCGTCTAGATACTAATGCAGGGTGGAGAATTGAATAATCTTTATATTATTGGTAATGGTTTTGATCGTGCACATGGATTTCCAACATCTTATACAGATTTCGCTTATTTCATTTATAAAGAATATATTGCTGATACGCAACCTGAGTATAAATTTTTAGAGCGTGAAGAATTTCTGGAAGAGTCTGAAAATATTTTAAGAACCCTCCAAGATGATATTTGGGATTTCCCGCCCTCGGAAGTGGAAGGTGCACAGCCGCGGTCTTATGAGGAGGGGTTGATCCTAGGATTTTTGGGTATTCTTGGATATGCAAGAACTGCTGATTTGTGGTCGGAGCTGGAAACTGCTTTAGGGAATATAGATTATAAATCAATTAGACATGCAATTGACGATGTCGTTGATAGTGACGGGGATTTTGATATGGGAAAAACTGGCTTTGCCTTAGAAGATGGAAGTCAAGAATGGACCAATGCTGCATGTAAATTTAAATCCACTTTTAGGGACTGGATAAATACAGTTGAAATTGAAAAATCTAAGAAAATAGAAAGCTTTTATAATTACTTGAAGGAACATAGAGGATATTTTCTTAACTTTAATTATACTGAAACTCTTCAAAAATTGTATTGCATACAAGACCGGGATGTATTACATATCCACGGGTTTAGGGGCGATGGGGAAAATAGTATTATTGTGGGTCATAATTCTGGGGAAATTAAGTATGAGAGTTCCATGTTAGGCTATAATGATAATATTCGTTCTTTGCATGCAACACTGAAAAAGAACCCACAGTTAGATTCTCTAAAAAAATTTCTGAATACATGTGAAGATATAACCAATATAATTTGTATTGGTTTTAGCTTCGGTGATTCTGATGATGAATATATCCGTGCTCTTATCAACCACCCTAAAACCTCGCACGCGGCCTGGGTGCTCAATGAATACAAAAAGAGTGAAGTAGACAAGCAATCCAGGAAACTACAGGGGTTTGGTATAGATTCATCGAAAATTACTCCTGAAAAAATTCTGTAATCAATCCTTCTTTGGGTGCTTAGCTACTACCTCAGGGTGGACGTCAAGCAGTGTCCGCCCTGCGGTGGTGAGCTTTAGGGCCGCACGGTAGCCGCATCTTTAAGCTGAGGGGGAGAGATGATTCCGAGTAAAACTCATCAACTCAGCCTTTTTCCTTATCGTGTAGGCTGTGGCGTCTCGGGCGGTTGTGTCCGAGGCGCCACCGCCTTTTCATGTCCCTAGCGGGCGTTAAATTCTGCGCGGTGAAACCCTATGCGGCGAGAATACCCGCCACGTACGCCACCTGACCTACGTGCTGCGCCGCATCGTCAATCAGACTGACCAGACGCACACCTCGAGTCACCGGTGGAGTCCACGAACGGTCAATAATCTCGCCCAAATCAGCCTCGCTCAGCGTCTGCGCGTAGTCGGCGAGCGCCTCGCCGGTCGCCACAAGGTACTCCACCAGCAGCGCAGAATCTTCAACCACGATGGAGCGTGCCTGCTCGGCGGTGTGGCCGTAGCCCATGGTGTTGCCCAGCTCGCCCAGGTTGAAGCGTTCCCTGAACCCCTGAGCCTCCCAGATCTGCGGCTGACCGTTCAGCGTGGAGAGCTGCATGTCCATCTGTCGTCCGGCGTGCCAGAGCAACCAGGCGATAGAGTTCGGGTGCCCGCCCGGGTGGGCGTTGAGCGCCTCGGGGGATAGCCCCTTGACGGCTACGGCGGCTTCGATACCGGGGCGGCTGGCGGCGTCACGCAGAATATCGTGGGTTTTCATGGAATCCTCCTGAATTTGCTGGCTTCCTTTAGGCTGGCTTCTCGTAGGGAACCGGATAGTTTCAGTCTACGCCCGCGCGGGCTGAGGGGTGGCTGTGGAAGGAGAGAGGAGTCTTTGTGTTTATGGCGCACGCCATAGATATAAAACTTGGCGGTGTAAGTTTTTGCTGTCATAGTTGTACTTGTACCCGATACGGATACAACTAAGGTATGCGGCACACAACCCAGGAGGGGACATGGACACCAAATTCTCGGTAGCACTACACGTCCTAACGATGATCAGCGAAAGCGAAAAAACGCTCAGCTCTGAAGACCTCGCGCGCAGCGTCGGCACCAACGCCAGCTACATTCGCAAAATCATCACCCTCCTCAAAAAGGCAGATATCCTCAGCTCCCAGCGCGGCAAACCCGGCTACCAGCTCACCCGTCCCGCAGAGAACATTAGCCTCCTCGACATCTACCTCGCCGTCCAGGAAACCCGCAGCATCAACCTCTTCCACACGCACCACAACGCGAACGAAGAATGCCCGGTCGGCGCCCACATCCTCCAGGCAGTCAACCCCATCTTCGAGGAAACCCAGCGGCACCTGGAGCAAGACCTCGCACAGCAAAGCCTGCGGAACGTCATCACGAACCTCTACGCCGCGGCAGGAAAAACCCCTCCCGCATAGCCCGGCCCAAACACGGCTAAACCCGGCACCAGAACTCACCGAATAACACCACACCCGAAAGGACACCCCCATGAAGGCAGCACAGATCGTTTCTTACAACAAGAACAACATCGCCCTCACCGTCACTGACGTACCCGCACCCCGCCCCGGCGCACAGCAGGTACTCGTCAAGGTCAGCACCGCAGGCGTCAACCCCCTCGATAACATGATTTCCCGCGGTGAAGTCAAGCTCATCACCCCCTACGCACTGCCCCAGATCGCAGGTAACGAAATCGTCGGCCGCGTAGAAGCCCTCGGTGAAGGCGTCACCTCCTTCAAGGTTGGCGAGCGCGTCTTCGCCCGCCTGCCGCTGAACAGCATCGGCGCTTTCGCAGAATACGTAGCCGTGGACGCGGACGCGCTGGCTCGCGTACCCGAATACCTTAGCGACGAGGAAGCGGCGGGTGTTCCCCTGACCGCCCTGACCGTCATGCAGGCATTCGACCTGATGGGTGCCCAGCCCGGTAAGACCATCTTCATCTCCGGCGGTACCGGCGGTGTGGGTGCCATGGCAATTCCCCTGGCAAAGGCAAAGGGTCTGACCGTCATCACGAACGGTAGCGCCTCCGGTAAGGAGCGCGTGCTGGGTCTTGGTGCTGACCGCTTCATCGACTATAAGACCGAAAACTACGCTGAAACCCTCAGCGGTATCGACTACGTGCTCGACACCCTCGGCGGCGACGAAACTGAAAAGCAGATGAGCATCATGGCGCCCGGCGGTCAGCTCGTCTCCCTGCGAGGCATGCCCAACAAGGCATTCGCACAGCGCATGGGCATGCCCCTCTGGAAGCAGCTGCTCTTTGGCGCGGCAGGTCGCACCATGGACCGCAAGGCGCAGAAGTACGGCGTGACCTACCACTTCATCTTCGTTGAATCCAACGGCGCGCAGCTGCAGCAGGTCGCTGACATCTTTGCTGAGCGTCAGATTAAGCCCTCCATCGATACTGTCTTCCCCTTCGAAGACGTCAACGCAGCCCTGGACAAGGTAGCTAACGGCCGCTCCAACGGCAAGACCGTCATCTCCTTTACCGCATAAGCGCCTCACTTAACGAAAAGAACAACCGTGTCTTACCTCGAAACCCCCACCCGCTACATCACCGTTAACAACCAGAAGATTGCCTATCGAGAACTCGGCGAAGGCAACTCAGACATTCCGCTGGTCATGCTCGTGCACCTCGCCGCCACTATGGACGACTGGGACCCCAAGCTGCTTGACCTGCTCGCTGAGCGCCAGCACGTAATCGTGATGGACCTACCCGGCGTGGGTTCCAGCGAAGGCTCTGTTGCAACCACCATCCCCGGTATGGCTCACCAGGCAGCAGAAATTATTCAGGCCCTCGGCTACCAGAAGGTCAACCTGCTGGGCCTGTCCATGGGCGGCATGATCGCTCAGGAAGTTGTACGCGCCTACCCGACCCTCATCAACCGCCTGGTTCTGGTCGGTACCGGCCCGCGCGGTGGCGCTGGAATCGATACCGTCACCGGAACCACCTTCGGCTACATGGCGCGTGCATCCCGCGAGAAGATCAGCCCCAAGCGCTACATCTTCTACACCCACGACGCACAGGGCGGCATTGAGGCGCAGCGCGTACTGGACCGCATGGCTGCCCGCGCCGAGGCGCACCGCGGTGCCCCGATGAAGGTTATCGGCTTCCTGCGTCAGCTGGTGGCTATCCGCCGCTGGGGCAAGCAGCCGCAGGACGATATGGCGTACATTGCCCAGCCCACCCTTATCGTCAACGGTGAAACCGACATGATGGTGCCCAGCGTCAACTCCTACGATATGCACCGCAAGGTTGCTCAGAGCGAGCTGAAGATGTACCGCCGTTCCGGTCACGGTGCTCTCTTCCAGTACGCAGATGAGTTCGCTGATGACCTGTTGAAGTTCCTGAGCTAACCCCTCCATGTGAAGCCCCTACCGTCCTGTGCAGTGCGTCCTGTGCAGTGCGGTGGGGGCTTTGCTCATGCCCTAGCGGTGGTTGGGGCATGAATTGGGGTGGGGAGAAAAATGTGGCGCACAGGAATAATGCTCATTTCTTTGCGTTGAATTCTGTGAAGACATCATCATCTAAATTTCACAGGAGAATAGTATGACCACCCCCGCTCAGCTGCACTTTGACATGGTCGTCATCGGCTTCGGTAAGGGCGGCAAGACCCTCGCCGGCGCATACGCCAAGACCGGCAAGAACGTTGCCCTCATCGAACAGTCCACCGGCATGTATGGCGGTACCTGCATCAACATCGGTTGCGTACCCACCAAGGCGCTCGTACACCGCGCCGACGAGTTCCGCGCCAGCGGCGAGCGCAGCCTCGAAGAAGCAAACGCCGCCTACGAATCCGCCGTGGTCTTCCGTGACAAGCTGACCGGCATGATGCGCGCCAAGAACCGCGAGATCCTGCTCTCCAACGAGACCGCCAAGCTCATTGACGGTCACGCACGTTTCATCTCCGACACCGAGGTTGAGGTCACCGCGGGCGAAGACGTCCTGCGCGTTACCGCCGACTACTTCATCGTCAACACCGGTGCCGTGTCGGTGATCCCGCCAATTGAGGGTATCCGCGAATCTGAGCGTGTGCTCACCTCCACCGAGCTGCAGAAGCTCACCCCGCGCCCCAAGCGCCTGGGCATTATCGGTGGCGGCCCCATCGGTGTTGAGTTCGCCGGTATTTTCTCCTCCTACGGCACTGAGGTGACCATTCTGGACGGCGCACCCGCCCTCTTCGGCCGCTATGACGAGGATGTTGCCCAGGTTGCCCGCGAGATTATCGCAGACCAGGACATTACCGCTCACACCGGCGTGCGCGTGCAGTCCTTCAAGGACGGCGCTGACTCGGTGACCGTGACCTACCTCGATTCCGAGGGCGCTACTCGGGAACTGGAGGTGGACTACGTGATGGTTGCGACCGGCCGCAAGCCCGCCACCGAGGGTCTGGGTCTGGAGAACACCAGCATCGAAACCACCGACCGCGGCGCAATTGTTGTGGATGAGCACCTGCGTACCACCGTGCCGAATATTTTTGCGCTCGGTGACGTGAACGGCGGCCCGCAGTTCACCTACATTTCCATGGACGACTACCGCGTGGTGCTCTCCCAGCTGGTTGGTGACGGTTCCCGCTCCACTAAGGACCGCAAGGCTGTGGCTTCGACCATCTACATGAACCCGCCGCTGTCCTCCGTGGGCCTGACTGAGCGTGAGGCAATCGAGGCTGGCCACAAGGTGAAGGTCGCTTCGAAGCCGGTTGCCGCGGTTGCCGCGATGCCGCGTGCGAAGACCCAGGAGAACCCGCGCGGCATCATGAAGTTCGTGATTGACGCGCAGACCGACCAGATTCTGGGCGCCCAGCTGCTGGTCATCGAGTCCATGGAGGTTATTAACCTGGTGGCTCTGGCGATGCGCCACGGCATTACCGCTTCGCAGCTGCGCGATGAGATTTACACTCACCCCTCGATCACCGAGGGTCTGTATGAGGTTCTTGCCGTCGCGGTGCCCGTGAACTAGTTGAACTAGAATCCGCGTCTGGATGCGCGGTTCACGTAGCGTTTCTGCTGGTCAGAGTGCTTCCCTGCTCGTTCCGCCCGTTGTGCTATCAACGGGGGTGCGGGTGGGGAAGCATTTTTGTTAAGGTTCAGATATACCTTGGTATCTAAGCATGCCCTAAGATGGTTATGAGATAAGCGCAAGCTCACTGTGTGGGTGGTCGGTGCGAGGAGCTCGGAGGAGAGCCTCCACTCGCTACTACGCCTACCGCAGTGCACCGCCTGCGCCGCGCATACAACCCATAGGCACAAACCGGGAGAATCATGGCACTGCCCAAAATCAAGCCCTACACCTACGTTGACCGTGAACACAGCAACCGCGTGAGCTGGCCTGTGGACCCCTCCCGAGCTGTACTGCTCGTGCACGACATGCAGGTGCACTTCGTGCAGGCTTTCGAAGGCGCTGACCTGGGGGAGGGTAACGCCAACCCGGACGCTCAAATTAACGTCGCCATTCAGAATCTGCGCCGCCTCATTGACGCCGCCCACGCCGCCGATATTCCCGTCTACTACACCGCGCAGCCGCCGCGCCAGAACCCCGAAGACCGCCGCCTGCTCATCGACTTCTGGGGCGACGGCCTGCAGAATGACGAGTCCGCCCGCGTGCTCGACGCACTTGCACCCACCGACCGCGACACCGTGCTGACCAAGTGGCGCTACTCCGCGTTCGTGCGCAGCCCCTTCGAGGACCTGCTCAAGGAATCCGGTCGCGACCAGCTCATTATCGGCGGTGTGTACGCGCACATTGGCTGCCTGACCACCGCCCTGGAGGCGTTCATGCGTGACGTTCAGCCGTTCATGGTTGCCGATGCGCTCGCCGACTTCTCGGAGGAGGAGCACCGCCTGGCGTGCGAGTACGCTTCGGGCCGTTGCGCCCGCGTGCTGAACACCGCCGACGTGCTCGCCGACCTGCAGACCGCTGAGAGTGCTGAGGCTACTGAGGAGGCGCGCGCATGAGCTGGGTGATTGTGACCGGCGCGAACGGCGGTATTGGTGAGGCAACCGTCCACCAGCTCATTAAGAACGGTTATTCGGTATTTGCGGCGGACCTTGCGGAGCAGCCCATTGCTTCCTTCACCACCTACGGTGATGCGATCTTCCGCTACCGTCCCGTAGACGTCACGAGCGAAGAGTCCGTCACCGCCCTCGCCAACGCTGTGGCGGCGCTCGAGGAACCCATCACCGGCGCGGTGCTCGCCGCGGGCATCGCCCACAGCCAGCCGCTCCTGGAAACCAGCTTCGACACCTGGAAGCGCCTGCACGCGGTCAACTCCGACGGCGTGTTCCTGTGCCTTCGCGAATTTGCCCGCATCATGATTGACCAGCAGGAAAACGACCCGACGAACAGCCGGTCCCTGGTGACGGTCGCCTCCAACGCGGCGCGTGTGCCCCGCGCGGAGTTTGGCGCCTACGGTGCGTCCAAGGCGTCGGCGGCGCGCGTGAGTTCCAGCTTCGGTCTGCAGCTTGCTGCGCACGGTATTCGCGTGAACTCGGTCTGCCCCGGCACCACCCGAACCCCCATGGTGACTGACGCCTGGGAGGGTGAGGACCGCTCCGCCCTGCCGGTTGCCGGTAACCCGGAAACCTTCCGCCTGGGCATTCCGCTGCGCCGTATTGCCGACCCGGAGGATATTGCTTCGGTGAACGCTTTCCTCATTTCGGAGGCGGCACGCCACATCACCATGCAGGAGATTGTTGCCGACGGCGGCGCGACCCTCTAACGGCACCGACGCACCCCACTGTATCTGCGCCCGCAATGTACTCTATGTGCTCCCGGCGCGAACCCACACACCACTGATAGAAGTACGATGACGAACCTTCCTGACTTTATTTTTGCCACCGGCACCCGCGTACTGCGCGCGTCCGGTGCGATGACCCCTGTCACCTTCGATAATGCCCTGGACGAGGCGAAACGTGCCGGTAGCGCCGTCGTGGGTCTGATTCCTTTTGACCCGGACATGCCCGCCTACCTCTTCGTGCCCGAACGCCTGGAGGAGCATCAGGTGCCGGTCCCCGAGCAGACCGTGGAACTTGCTGAGCCGGTATCGGTCACCGGTCGGCAGAACGACCGGTTCCGTGCCGCCGTGGCAACCGCCGTGGAGCGCATGAAGGCCGGTGAGCTGAGCAAGATCGTGCTTTCGCGTGTGCTCACCGCCCGCTATGCACCCGGCGCCCTCAACCTGCAGGCGCTGTACAACAACCTGCGCGCCCAGCAGCGTTCCGCCTTCAACTTTGCGGTGCGCCTGCCCGATGGCGAGCGCGGCATGAACGGAAGTTACCTGATGGGTGCCTCTCCGGAGCTGGTGTTCCGCACTGAGGGCCGCGCCTTCAAGACCCACCCGCTTGCCGGTAGCGCCCCGCGCATTGCCGAGCCCGGTAGCGCCGAGGACGAGGGCTTTCATGAGAAGGCGTAAGCAAGGACCGCCACGAGCACGCCTACGTCATCAACGATATTGCTGAGCGCCTGGCACCCATCGCCGAGGAGCTGAACGTGCCGCAGGTGCCCTCGCTGCTGAAGACCCCGCAGCTTTGGCACCTGGCGACCCCCATCGACGGCGTGCTGAAGGAAGGTTTGACCTGCCTGGACGGTGCCCGCGCGATTCACCCGACCCCCGCGATTTGTGGCGCACCCACCGAGAAGGCTCTGCAGCTGATTCGTGAGCTGGAGTCTTTTGAGCGCCGCTACTTTGGCGGTCTGGTCGGTTACATGGATGCCGAGGGTAACGGCGAGTGGGCGCTCGTGCTGCGTTGCGCCCAGGTCAGCCCGGATGAGGCGGTGCTGTACGCCGGCGCCGGTATTGTGGCAGAGTCCGACCCGGAGCTGGAGCACACGGAGACCGGTACGAAGCTCGGTAGCTTTGGCCGCGCCCTGGGCGTGGACACCCTAGGTGAAGATACTCCGGGCGAAGATACCCCTTAGGCTCTGTGTAGGTACTGTCTTGAACGCCTTGACGAGGCGGAATGCAACGGCTGAATAAAACAGCAGAATAAAACGACTGAACGCGCTCGCTGGCATGATGGGCGCGTTCAGTCGTTGTACGGGTTGTTAGGGGATTGAGCGCGGCTAATCGGTGAGCAGGCGCTTGAGCTCCAGGGGAGTAGCCACCGGCAGAAACTGAGCCTTAACCTGCGCTGGCTCACCCCCGGGCTCACTCCCGGGTTCACCCCCGGCCGGGTTCTCCACCGCCAGGGCGATGAGCATCTTCTGCGCGTGCTCGGGGTTCTCAGCGTCGGGCAGCGCTACGGGTACCCACTGCAGGCTAAAGCTTCGCTCGATAGCCTCGCCGCCCTGATTATCCCCCTGCTTACCGCCATGAGGCGCGCTAAAGGTCGCATGGGCGGCCAACCTGTCCTGAGTCAGTACACGCAGGGCGGTCGGCTCGGGAATGTCGCTGTCCAGAAGGTCACCCGGAACCTCCTCGTTCATGGCGAGTTCGAGCGCATCCAACAGCTCATCGGTGATCTGCACCCGAACCAGGGAGGGCACCACGCTCAGGCCGTGGCCGGTCGCCTTGAGCACCGCCTCCTTAGCGGTCCACAGTGCCACCGAGAGCAGATGCAGTACGGGCGCGGGGCGTTCCTGCGCCACCCGCTCATAGAACGTACGTTCTTCATTGGAGAGCGCCAGGCGCGCAAAACCGGAGAACAGGCGCGCATCCAGAGTCTCAACATCCACGCCAAGAACCGCCGAGGAGTTACGGCTAAAAGCACCCACGACCAGCGGGTTTACCTGCGACATATTGAAGTTCACGCCCGCAATACGCGGCTTACCGTGCTTCTTACCGCTGGTGCACAGGGTGCAGGAACGATCCACCTCAATCTCAGAAGCGGCACTCGAGGGCACATCCAAACGCGCCGCCGCCATGGCGCGCATGAGTGCCTGAGTGCTCAGATAGCTGACCGCCGCCGTGGAGGTCGGCAACTGCGCCGCATGCTGCTGCTCAGCAAGACCCAGGTAGCTCAACCAGCTAAAACGCAGGGAACCGTACATCGTACGGGTGGGAAGAGCGAAAATCTGCACGCGCTCGCTCGGACGGGCGGTAGGGCGCTCCGGGCGCTGTGCGCTGGGTGTTTCAGGGGCAGAATAGCTCATAGGTTTAGTGTACCCGCCCGGCATTACGGCAATTCGCGTTGCGAGGCCGCTTGAGGTTATCCACAGCGCTGACCGCGCGCTACGCACCCTCGCCGCCGGTGCGGTAAAGTCATCACAGACATCATTACGGACAGCCGCCCGCACAACAGAGGGGCGGCGCAGAAAGAAGGTACCGTGAACAGCACGCAAGAGATCATTGCCGCCGCAGACGGCTCGGCGCTGGGCAACCCCGGACCGGCGGGCTGGGCATGGTATATCGACGACGACCACTGGGCGAGCGGCGGCTGGGCGCACGGCACCAACAACATGGGTGAGCTCAAGGCCGTCCTGGACCTGTTCGAGGCGACCGCATCCCGCCCGGAGGCGAAGCTACGCGTGTACTGCGATAGCCAGTACGTCATTAACTCGCTGACCAAGTGGATGCCCGGCTGGAAGAAGAAGGGCTGGAAGAAGTCTGACGGCAAGCCCGTGCTCAACCGCAACCTTATGGAGGCGCTGGATCGGGCGCTGACCGGCCGCGACTACGAGTTTATTTGGGTGAAGGGTCACGCCGGTCACGAGCTCAACGAGAAGGCGGACTCCCTGGCGAATGGTGCCGCGCGCGCCTACCAGGAGGGCCGCGAACCCGCGCATGGCCCCGGCTTCGGTGCCTCTGCTGAACCCGCTACTGTGGCTGTTGAGGTTCCGATTGTGAGCGCTCCGGTGGATGAGCCCGCGCTTTCTGACGCTGCCCTCTCTGATCCGGCACTCTCTGAACCGGCACCCTCCGAGTCTTCCGCGGATGCCCACCTGCCCGTGCAGGAATTTACCGCAGCCGAGATTGAGAACGCCCAGCGCGGCGTGGAGAGCCTGCGCCTGTCCGGTCTGCTACGCCCCGCCTCCGCGGTGAACGCCCCCGACCCGGAGGCGGTCCGCATCCGCAAGGAGCAGCTGGCGCTCGCGGCAGAGCGTGCCGCCGAGCGTGACGCAAAGGCGTTGGCGCGCCAGCAGGAGAGCGCTCAGCAGGCATCCGGCGCCGCCCAGTCGGAAGAAGAGGATGACCTGACCGGTCTGGAAGAGTTTGCGGGCCTGGACCCGAACGATGTTGACCCGGCGGAACTGCTGGGTGAGACGGAAGAGCAGGCGGTAGAGCCCGTTCAGGATGCTCCGGCTCAGCCCGCTGAGCCCGCGCCCGTTGCTCCTGCCTCGCCTGCCCCGAACCTCGATACTTTGAGCCCCGAGGACGCCGCCGCCGCAGAACAGCTACTCGAAAGCCGCGGTTCCGTCATGGAGGCGGCACAGCTGGAATCCATGCTGCACGAGCGTCTGGTGTGGGTGACCGCTACCGGCAAGTCGGTGTCCCGCTCCTCGGTGCTGCAGTACCGTGAACGCGCCTTCACCCAGCAGGGTGCCCCGCTCAAGCAGGGTGTTCAGGTGCTGGATTCGTCCAGCATGCTGGTTATGGCGGCGGTTGCGACCGCGCGCGGCCGCGTGAGCCGTTCGAGCATCTGGCATTACGATGCTGAGCGCGGCCTGTGGCGTTTGCGTTTCCGCCAGGAGACCCCCGCCTCCTAATGCTCAGCTCCTAATGCTCAGTGCCTAATTCTTGGGCTCTTGAGCCTCATAATTTCCACGCAATAAAACCCCGCCGCATCCTCGCAAGTGAGGATGCGGCGGGGTTTTTCTCAATAGATGTTCGTCGCCTTCTGGCGAATCCGACGGGCGGTATGCCGTGCGGCCGGGACCTTTAAACCGCCCGGTCTGCCGCCTGCCTGCGGGTGGGCCTTAGATAGCGCTCTGTAGCCCTGACCCTTTAGCCGACGAACATGGAGGCGTTAGCCTGCTCGGTATCTGCGTAGTTCACGCCTGCGCGGGTGAGTGCCTCGTTGATCTGGGTGATGGATGCTTCGACCTGGCGCTGGGTAGCGTGCCACTGGTCCAGCACGCCCTGGAAGTTAGCGGACGCGGAGCCGGTCCAGGAGCTCTGCAGATCGTGCAGAGACGCGGTCATACCGTTGACGTCTGCGGTGATGGATGCGACGTAGGATCGTGCCTGTGCGCTCTTGGCTGCGATGACTTCGGAATCGACATTGAACTGTGCCATGGTTTTTCTCCTTTGAGATATATGGGATGGGTGGGGCGGTTGCCCCGTGGTGGCGCTTGGGGTTTGGATCTCTAGAAGGGTTGAGTTCCTGACCGGAAGCTTGTTATCACTATATCTTTCAAAATGCATCAAACGAACTAAAAAATCATGATTTGATAAATCTGTGGATAAACCCGCCAGATTCACTCCGGCATCTCGAAAAAATCGAAAACCCGCCCGAAAATGACGCCCCCATGACGCGCACAGCCGCGCCCCGTCTGCTTTTTCCTGCCTGCCCATGTATACAGCAAAACCCCCGAACCGTAGAACACTCAAGTTCTACAATCCGGGGGTTTATGCCTCAGCGTTACTTCATCAGCTGCCGTTACTTCATCAGCTGCTCATCCGAGACGGGCGGCGGATAGAACGGCAAAGAAATCACGAAGGTAGCACCGCCACCATCGGTCTCTTCAATATGAATCCTGCCCTCATGCTGCTCAATAATTGCGGCCACAATGGACAGGCCCAGACCCGTACCACCGGTCTCACGCGAACGTGAAGCGTCGGTGCGGTAGAAGCGCTCGAATACGCGCTCGCGGTCCTCGCCGTGAATACCGGGGCCGTGGTCGCGCACCTCCAGCACGGATAGCGGGAAGCCGGGAACCTCTTCGCGCACGCCCACCGCAATCTCCAGGGGAGAGCCGTCGGGGGTGTAGCGCATGGCGTTGGTCAGCAGGTTCGCCACGACCTGACGCAGGCGTGATTCGTCGCCGAGCACGGTTGCGGAGGTCGGTGCCACCTCTTCGTTCAGACCCACCAGGGACACTGCGCGATCGGGTGCCGTAGCGTAGGCGTCGTTACTAGCGTCCACCGCCAGGTTGAACAGGTCGAAGGGCGCCAGCTTGGATTCGCGGCGCTCATCAATACGCGCCAGGGTCAGCAGGTCTTCCACGAGCTGACCCATACGCTTGGACTCCGATTCGATGCGGCTCATCGCGGTAGCGACAGCCTCATCGGTCGGCAGAGCACCCTGACGGTACAGCTCCGAGTAGCCTCGAATACTGACCAGCGGGGTGCGCAGCTCATGCGAAGCGTCACCCACGAAGCGGCGCATTTTCGCCTCACTCTTCTCGCGGGCTTTGAAGAGCATTTCAATCTGGGTGAGCATCGTGTTCAGCGAAACCGCGAGGTTACCAATCTCGTTGCTGGGGTTGTAGTCCTCAATACGCTGAGAGAGGTCACCGGCAGCGATCTTGGCGGCGGTCTGCTCCACGCGAGCCAGCGGCTCGAAGGTGCGGGTCACAATCACCCAGGTCATCGCAATCGCGGAGGCGAGAGTCGCCAAACCAAACGCGAAGGTCAGCACGCCCACGAGGGCGACCACCTGGTTCGTTTGTTTCAGCGGCATGGCAATAATCAAGGATGCCGCCTCCGGCAGTCCGGAAGAGTCGTTCGACTCAATGGGCACGGCGAGCACACGCCAATCGGAGGAGCTGCCCACCGCGTTGACGGTGACCGCCTCCTCGTTTTGCTTGCGAACCTTCTCTTCGGTCCAGCCTTGCAGCGCCGGCTCGCTGAACTGACCGCTGTCCTCGGACTTGAGCGAGTACAGTACGTTGCCGTCCTTGTCGAGCAGGTACAGGCGGTAGGTGCTCAGGGATTGTTCCTGATTGCCGGAGGGGCGCACGGTCGCCAGCTGCACGAGTGAGGGGGCGCTGTTCTTCATCTCTTCGTCCAGCTGGTGCACCATCTGGGCGCGCAGAGCGGAAATCGCCACCAGGCTCGTCACCGCAATGGAGAGGGCGATGAGCATGGAGGTGATGAGCACCAGCTGGGTGCGAAGGGAGAGAGACTGGGGGATCCGGTCGAGGGGTTTGAGCGCCACGTTAGCCTCGAGAACCGCGAATCATGTAGCCCACACCGCGCTTGGTGTGGATGAGCGGCTCGTGGTTTTCACGGTTGTTGTCGATCTTGCGGCGCAGGTACGAAATGTAGGACTCAACGATGGAGGAGTCGCCGTTGAAGTCGTACTCCCACACGTGGTCGAGAATCTGCGCCTTGGACAGCACGCGGTTGGCGTTGAGCATCAGGTAGTGCAGCAGGTTGAACTCGGTGGGGGAGAGATCAATCTCTTCGTCACCGAGGAACACTTCGTGGGTGTCCACGTTCAGGGTGAGGGCGTCAACGCGCAGTACGGCGTCGTCCTCGTCCTGGATGCTGCGGCTACGGCGCAGAATGGCGCGGATGCGGGCGATTACCTCGTCGAGGGAGAAGGGCTTGGTGACGTAGTCGTCGCCACCGGCACCCAGGCCGGTCACCTTGTCCTCGGTGGCGTCCTTTGCGGTCAGGAAGAGCACGGGGGTGGTGGTGCCGTTTTCGCGTAGGCGGCGGGTCACCTCGAAGCCGTCCATGCCGGGCATCATGACGTCCAGGACAATGAGGTCGGGGTTTTCGGCGTGTGCCTTTTCGAGGGCTTCGCGGCCGTTGCCGGCGGTCACTACTTCAAAACCGGCAAAACGCAGGGAGGTGGCGAGCAGTTCAAGAATGTTGAACTCGTCATCGACGACTAGGAGTTTTGCTTCAGTAGACATACTCTATCTTTCTCTCTGAATGGCAGGCTGTACTTGATAAGTGAATGATGTGTGTGAGCTTGCGGCTCAAATCTTTATGCCTTGTTGCGGCGCATGACCGACAGGATGAGTGCGGCCATGAGGGCAATAAAGGCGACGGGGAGGAGGACCAGCGGAATCTGGCTCATGAGGGCGGGCGGCGTTGCCCCAACCCACTTCATCACGAGCATGGCAACTCCGGTGAGCAGACAGAGCAGGGCGAGAATCGCGCCGCCTGCACCGAGCCAGCGGATGGCTCCGGCGTAGGGAAGGGGCGCGGGTGCCCGGTCTGCGGTGCTGCGCGTGTCCTGTACGGGTTCATTACTCATGAATTTAACGGTATCAGCTCACACACAGCTGTTAATGAGCGAAGCCCCAGATTTAGCGGTTTGAGACTCAAATTCACAGCGTATGTGAAGCTTGGGGGAGCGGCCGCACTGTTTGCGCACGCGAGATGCTTTAATAGGGGTATGTCTGAACAGGTTATTGAACTGCTCCCCGAAACTACGCCCGCTGCTGACGCGCCCGCAGAGTCCGTTGTGCCTTCTGCCGCGCCTGAGAGCACCGATGAGGGTAGCGCTGTACCTGCTGAGACTCAGCCCTCCGTGAACGCTGAGGAGACTGTAGCGGCTGATGCGCCCGCTGAGGAATCTACTTCCGTGGAATCCGTAGCCGAAGAAGCTGAACAGAACGAAGACTCCACCCCCGACCCCTTCACCCCGCTGGACGAAGAGGTGGGTACCCCCTCCCTGGGCGTTCCGCACAAGCTGCGCCGCACCTCCAAGGTGGATGAGATTCTTGCCGCCGCTAAGGATGTGGCACTGCAGGGTGTTCAGGAAATCGCCCCGGCACACGCTATCGGCCTGGTGCACCACGTGCGCGCCGAGGAAGAGCGTCTGAGCACTCACCTGTTTGAGTGCACCCTGCCCGGTTACCGCGGCTGGTTCTGGTTTGCGACCCTCTCGCGTGCGCCTCGCTCCCGCGTGGCAACCATTTGCGAGGTTGGCCTGCTGCCCGGTGATGACGCGCTGATCGCGCCGGATTGGGTGCCGTGGGCTGACCGTGTTCGACCGGAGGACCTGCAGGAGAATGCTGAGTCTGCTGAAGCCACTGAGGCAGAGGAATCTGCTGAGCCCGGTGAGCCTGCAGAGAACAAAACCGCAGAGAACGAATCTGCTGTGGAAGAAATTGCAGAGGCTGAGTCCGCAGAGTAGAGCCTACTATTCACTCCTCTTAATAAGGGGTGGGCTAGCAAAATGCATATATAAGGTGTTGTATTGAGTCGTCCAACGGTTATCGTTGGGCGACTCAATGACTTAAGCCGTGGCAAAAGCCGCTGAAAAGGTACATAATAGATTATTGAATTAAGTAACGACTTAGGCAGTGCTATCTAAGCACTGTTGCGGTGATAGCTGGGAGAGATATATGACAGACCTCATCGATACCACAGAGATGTATTTGCGCACCATCCTCGAACTGGAGGAAGAGGGCATTGTCCCCATGCGTGCGCGCATCGCTGAACGACTCGAGCACTCCGGCCCGACCGTTTCCCAGACCGTGGCACGCATGGAGAAGCACGGCCTGCTCACCGTTGAGCCGGATCGCCACCTCGAACTGACTGAGGAAGGCCGCCACAAGGCGGTCGAGGTCATGCGTAAGCACCGCCTGGCTGAGCGCCTGCTCTCCGACATTATTGGCCTGGAGCTTGAGTACGTGCACGAAGAGGCATGCCGCTGGGAGCACGTCATGAGTGACAAGGTGGAGAAGCGTATCCTGGAGATGCTCAAGGATCCCAAGTTCTCCCCGTACGGTAACGCTATCCCCGGCCTGGAGGACCTGGGCCACGTGAGCGAGACGAACGACGAGCGTACCGTGCCCATGTCCCTGGCTGCGCGCGACTCCGGCCCCGAGGATCGTTTCACCATTTCTCGCTTCCCCGAGTCCATTCAGACTGACGTTGAGCTGCTGAAGCTACTGGCTGACGCTGGTATTGTCTACGGCGCTTCGGTGTCCGTGGTTGCTGGCCAGAACGATGACGTGATTGTTCACGCCGATGGTGAAGAGGACACCCTCTCCCTGGATATGGACGTGGCAAACGCAATTGTGGTCAAGCGCGGTGGCAGCCTCTAAGCTCCAGTTTTGAGAGTCTACTAACCCGCTTCACGCTTTAAACGGTGGTATCGCCTTCTTACTTGAGGAGGCGGTGCCACCGTTTTTATGCACGTGTTAGGGTTGCTCTGTCTGGCGTCGGGGGTCAAGCGGCTAGATACCTAGTGGGTGATGTATTTTAGGGCCGGGCTGTGTGCGCGTGCGCATATACTCCTCTCACAACTTTTTAGCAACTGCGCTTGAGTGCATTTTTCGTGTTTTTCGCTTAAATCTGAGGTTGAAACTGAGGGAAACGCCGACACTTGAACGATTTCTAAGAATGGACACTTAAGAGACGAGGCTCATTCTTAAGAGTTTTGAACCCTGTCCTTAAGCGGTGCTAGTGCATTAAAAGCGAATGTGCATCCTTATGAAATGCCTAGTCAAACGCCTTAAGTTGGTTAAGCTCCCGCGAATAAACGGGGCTCTAGCCGTTCAAGCTTGCTCTGTTCCGCCGGGGGTGAAAGCTCAAAATTTAAGCCTGAATGAAGTGACAACTGGGAGTTTTCTGTGTATTCTCATTTCTGTGCCCAAATCCTAATCGTAAGAGGGCACCGTCGAAGCGGTTCCGCTGAGTTCTGCCAACGCTTCGATGAACGTCTACCCAATATGGCAGAAGCGGGGGACCCAATCCCCAAGCTGGGATACGGCTTCTCAATCGAGAAGCCTCGGGGCTAAGTCACTTCGGTGGCCGAGCGAATCCATGCTCGAGTCCGACAGCTCACCTCGTCAGGCAATGGAGGAATTACCAATGGCTAAGAAGATCGTACGTACCGCAGGTGCAACCATCGCAGCAGGCGCACTGCTGCTCGGCTCGACCGTTCCCGCGAACGCATTTGCACAGATCCCCGCTGCTGCTGATCTGTCCTACGACTACACCAACTACGAGTTCGACTACACCAGCTACACCACTCCCGCAACCACCTACGTTGCACCTCAGGCTCAGGCACAGCAGACCTACGTTGCTCCCGCAGCAGCTGAGGCTCCCGCTGCACCCGCAGTTGAGACCACCTACGTAGCACCCCAGGCTGAGACCCAGCAGGCTTACGTTGCACCCGTTGCAGCTCCGGCTCCCGCTGCACCCGCAGCTTCCTCCGGTAACGCATCCCGCGACGCAATCGTTGCAACCGCAATGAGCGGCCTGGGTGGCGCATATGTTTGGGGCGGCAAGACCTTCGGTGCATGGGACTGCTCCGGCTTCACCTCTTGGGTTTTTGCTCAGCACGGCATCAAGCTGACCGCTTTCACCTACGCAATGAAGAACGAGCTGCGCCCGACCTCTAACCCCCAGCCCGGCGACATCGTCTTCCAGAACGGCTACAGCCACGTTGGTATCTACCTGGGCGACGGCAAGATGATCTCCGCTCTGAACCCCACCAACGGTACCCTGGTGCACCCCACCTCCTGGATGTCCGTTGACGGCTACTACACCGCTCTCTAAGCCTTAGCGCATAGAAGCTGGGTCCAGCCCAACATACTTCAAAAAGGCGCCTACCCCGCACGGGGTGGGCGCCTTTTGTGTACCCGAGATGTGTGTACCCGAGAACATCCATAAAAATACCGCCGAGAGCGCACCTTCGTACGGGTGCATTCTCGGCGGTATGTGCTTAGCTGTATGCGGCTAGGATGCGAGAGCCTGCAGAAGCCCTTGCGGCTCCTGCCCCCACTCGCTGAGCTCAGTACACAGATTAGCCCGCGCGGGCTCCTCCCAGAGCTTGAGAGCCTCTTCGGAAAGGAAGATGCGCTCGCGACCCAGGATGGAACGCAAGAAGGTCGTACGGCCGGTACGGAAGGCCTCATCGTCAAAGTGGGAGTATTCACTGCGCACCCCGCGCAGGTAGCGGCGATAGCGCACCGAATCAGCCGCCAGGATAGCCATATCGGCATCGAGGAACAACTGAATATCCGTCGGTTCATAGCCCGCCGGTAGGTCGGCAGACTCGGGAAGCTCGTGGGTTGCCGTGGCACGCACCAGAAGGCTCACCATCTGCAGCTCCTGCTCGGTGAGCAAACCCGCGGTAACCAGCGGCTCCAGGGAAGTGCTCGCCAGCTGCTCGCTGCGGCGCTCATCCTCACCCGGCGCGCCCTCATAGACCGCGTCGTGGAACCACGCCGCCAGAATCAGCGCCAGGGGAGTAGAACCCTGCGTGCGGTGCGCGTAGAGGCGGTCCAGATCGGTGAGCATCTGCGAAAGGTGCCCGCTGTGGTGGTAGGCGCGGTGCGGCTGCTCCCACGCCTGCAGCAGGCTCTCACCCAGGTCAGCCACCTGCGCTGTGAGTTGAACTCGCAGCGCGGCAGGAGCCTCCACGAGCTTGAAGCGGGGCGTATTGAAGCGGGGTGTAAACGCCGCCTCCCAGGTGCGAAGCAGACGCGGGCGAATCTTCTCGGACCGCTCCTTGAGCGGAATCCGTAGACCGCTCGCAATGAGCGTTCGAGTCAGCTGCGTGCCGCTGAGCTCCTTCGCGCCCGCCCGTACTAGGTCCTCGTAGAGGTGCGCCGGAACATCGTAGTGGTCGCGATCGAAGGCGCGCTCACTGATGCCCGCCGCTGCGGCGAACTCGTGCAGTTCCGCCAGGGACACATCGGAGATGAGGTGTGAGAAGACGGTGCCGTGTGCGGGCCAGGTGGGCGGGTCAATGTAGATGCTCATTCGTACATTGTAGGAGCGGTTCTGCCGCCGGGTGCGGGGTGTCCTCAGGTGGTGAACACATGTGGTGAACACAGGGTGGTGAACAGGGCTTGGACGCGGTATGAGCGTGGGGTGACTGCCGGTGGATACCGACGGCTTTTCGTGGGCTGTGCCGACCGGAGGTGCGGGGTGCTTTATACTGGATAGGTACGCCCTCGTAGCTCAGGGGATAGAGCACTTCTCTCCTAAAGAAGGTGTCGGACGTTCGAATCGTCTCGGGGGCACACAGAACCGGCATTCACGCCGGTGCGAGAAAACCGCCCGTCGCTTGCATTAGCAGGCGCGGGCGGTTTCGCTGTCCTAGCGTAGCGTGAATATGCTATCTAGCAATCGTATGGGGCACATATTAAAGCTTGGCAAGGTCTATCTTGCCCAGCTGCAGAATTTTTTGGCGAGTTGCCTCATCAGCCATAAGCTCAGCAATATTGTGCGGAACAACCTGCCAAGAAACACCCCAGCAATCTACACACCAGCCGCAACGCTCTACCTCAGGTATAGCCGAGAGTTGCTCCCAATAGTAATCAATCTCCTCCTGAGTGCGGCACGAAAGAACGACTGAAACTCCGGGTGTGAACGTGAAATCATGAAAAGCGCCGGAATCTGCTGCCGCCATCCAGGTACCGTGCAGGTTGAAGTCGGTGAACATCACTGCATCTGCCTCAAAGGGGCTATTTTCTGGATAGTAGTACAGGGTGCCGCGGCGAGCGTCATCAAAAAGGGAAATCCAGCGGGTGGTGGCTTCCTCTGCATTGCCGTGGTTTGTACCGCCAAACATGAAAGAGGGCACGACGAAGGGCCGCGGGTCGCCTGCGGGGTTGGTAAGCATCAGCTGCCAGGTCATACCGAAACGATCACGCACCCAGGCGTAGCGCGGGGAGAAAGGATACTCACCCAGTTCCATCAGCACACCACCGGTACTTAGCTCGTTGTAGAGTTCATCGAGGTATGCTCGCGCCTGCGCCTCACCGCCGAAGAGGAGCGGGTCAAAGTTTAGGATGCAACTGATGGACTGGTTCGGGACGTATCGGTCATCACCGTTAATGAGTGAGAGCTGGAAGCCGTGGATGCTTAGAGTCGTCGTGAGTCCGGGCACCTGTTCCATGATGGAAGCATCGCGAAAAACCCTGGTATAGAACTGCGCGGCTTCGTCGGCTGAGCCACTGCACCATAGGGCTATTGAGAGGCTCGGAGGTAAGGTCTGGGTCATGCGGTCATCCTAACATGACTATTCTGTATCACCGGTGTGCCGTTGCCGATTTAGGACGTGCGGCAGATGACCGAACGGGTGGGAGCCGCGCAGCAAATGCGGTAGCATGGAATATCGAACGTGTATTCTAGGCAGCGAGGTAGATGATGAGCGACAAGCCCGAACAGCAGAAGCAGCCCTTCACCGAACAGGACGGCCTGTTCGCCGCCGAACTCGTCACCCCCGCAGCACCGGTAGACCCTGCACCGGTAGACGAGCCGCCCTTCGATCCCTACTACGACGTACCCCCTGCCGAGGACGACTACTACGCCCCTCCCATGGACGCCCCGATGATGGAGGCGGGGACGATGGAGGCACCCGCCGCCCTGCCCACCGGCATGCCCGCCTACAGTGCCTCTGCCACCAGCGCGCCTGCCACCAGTGCGCCCGTTCCTGACCCCGGCGCACCCGCAGCTTTCACCGCCGCAGACCCGCTCGGCGACTTCATGCCGCCCGCCTACCGTGTCGGCGGCTACGGCGAGGATTTCGACCCTGCCGACCCCTACGGCGAACGCACCCACAGCCTCAACGCTGTGGACCCCGCCTCCCTCACCGCTGGGCTCAACGAACGCCAGGAAGAAGCCGTGCTGCACTCCGGATCGCCCCTGCTCATCGTCGCGGGCGCCGGCTCCGGCAAGACCCGCGTGCTCACCCACCGCATCGCCTACCTGCTCGCAACCCACCGCGCGACCCCCGGCCAGATTCTCGCCATCACCTTCACCAACAAGGCTGCCGCCGAAATGCGTGAACGTATTGAGGCGCTGGTCGGCCCGCGCGCCAAGCACATGTGGATTTCTACTTTCCACAGCTTCTGCGTGCGCGTGCTGCGCCGTGAGGCTGCCGCCCTGGGTTTGAAGTCCACCTTCACTATCTACGATTCGACCGACTCGCAGCGCCTGTTGAGCCTCATCATTAAAGAGCTCAACCTGGACACCAAGAAGTTCACCGCCAAGGCCGTGGGAAACCGCATCTCCGCGCTGAAAAACGAACTGGTCAGCGCCGAGGCGTATGCATCCCGCGTGGCGAGCGATAACCCGTACGAGAAGACCATCGCGCAGATCTACACCGTCTACACGCAGCGTCTGCGCGCCGCCAACTCCCTCGACTTTGACGACCTGATTGGCCGCACCGTCTTTTTGCTCAAGAAGTTCCCCGAAATCGCGAACTACTACCGCCGCAAGTTCCGCCACATCCTCGTGGACGAGTACCAGGAC
>ERZ773008.101-NODE-101-length-57324-cov-3.490754_pt1 | contig 57324 bp, 55 predicted proteins | sample MGYA00580664_ERZ773008 | MGnify/ENA primary metagenome ERZ773008 (study PRJEB29015, sample SAMEA2738016) | human oral metagenome | biome: human oral; feature: human-associated habitat; material: dental | place: China | collected 2048 ...
TCTAATTCAATTTCTAAAGAGTTTATTTTTTTAAGTTTTTCATTTTCTTTAAACAATAAATTTTCTATTTTCTCTAATTCTTCTTTATTTTTTATTTTATCATTATATGGTATTAATTCTTTAGTAAGTTTATCTTTCTCTTCTATTAATATATTTTGTTTTTCAGTTAAATTTTTTTCTAATTCTAATAATATAATTTTTAACTTATCTTCTGTATTTTTTATAATCTCATTAATTTCATCACTTTCTAATGATTTTAGGATTTCTAAATAATTTATCTCAAAAATACAATTATTATTTTGCAATAATCTAATATTTTCTAATTTTTCTTTATTTTTAAAATCTTTATTTTCATTTTCATTAATTTTATTTTTAATTTTATCTAAACTAATTATATCAATTTCATCATTATCTTGTAAGATTTTTAGTCTTGTATTCAAATCTTCTACTTCTTTTTTAATTATATTTTTACTTCCAATTAAATTTAGTTCTTCTTTAAAATTTTTAATTTTTTCTTCTGTATCAAAGTATTTATCAATATTAGTATCTGTATATTTTTCCTTGTTTTTTATTATTTCATTAATATTTTCTAAATTTTCTTTTACAATATTATCTTGTTTCATTATTTTTTCAGCAGGTTTATCTATTTGACTTTCTTTATTTTTATTATTTAATAAATGGTTTAAATAAGTTTGAGGTATATATTCAACATTTCTTTTTTCATCTTTTATCTTATCTTTCCATTCAATTTTAAAATTACTAAGTTCTGAAAAACTTTCTATTTCTATTTTACTTTTATATTTTACCACAATAAATAATTTTTGTCTTTTTATTTTTCTTAACTTACTTTGTTCAAGAATCTTACGCTTCTTGTTCTGTTGTTTCTTCTTGTTTTTTTGCAATAGCATCCAATAGATATACAAAGTTGGATAACGGAGCTTTGAAGCTTCCAACCAATTTTGCGATAAGTTCTTCTCTGCTTGGAATGTTTGCAAGTTCTTTCATTCTTTCCACATCATAGAATTCGCCTTCTACATATCCCATTTTCATTTCCAAATTAGGATGTTTTTTAGCGAAATCACTGATCACTCTCACCGGCGCAACTGCATCATCAAATGATACTGCAAATCCGTTTGATCCTACCAAGTCAACATCATTGAATTTTTCAAAGTTGCCTACTTCGGCAGCAGCACGTCTTACTAAAGTATTTTTGTATACTTTATAATCTACGCCTACTTCTCTAAACTTATTTCTAAGTTCAGTCACTTCTTCTACTGTCAATCCTTTGTAGTCTACAACTACACAAGATACTCCTCGTTGTAATTTGTCTGCGATTTCAGCTACAACTTGTTGTTTCATGTCGATTGCTTTAGACATTCTGTTCGCACCTCCTTTTTCAATAAAAAACCCTTGCGGTTTTCTTCGAAGACACACAAGGGCAACAATATTCGTTGTTGGCTACCTCGGTAGGAAATTAAGCATACGCACCTACGGTCTTCGGCATTAACAATACTATTCTATATTACAAAATACTATTTGTCAATCTTTTTTATTCTGTAACTCTCACAGGGTTAATTTTTACTCCGGGTCCCATTGTGCTTGTTACACTTACAGATTTTAAATATTGTCCTTTTGCAGCTGCAGGTTTTGCTTTAATAATTGCATCAATCAATGCAAAGAAGTTTTCAGACAATTTTTCTGCGCCAAAAGATACTTTTCCAACCGGAACGTGAATAATATTTGTTTTATCCAAACGATATTCTACTTTTCCGGCTTTGATTTCTTCTATTGCTTTTGTAACATCTTGTGTTACAGTTCCTGATTTTGGATTCGGCATTAAACCTTTTGGTCCCAGAACACGTCCCAAACGACCAATCACACCCATCATATCAGGTGTTGCTACGATAACATCAAAATCAAACCAATTTTCTTTTTGAATTTTTTCTGCCATATCTTCTGCCCCAACAAAGTCTGCTCCCGCTTGTTGTGCTTCTGTTGCTTTATCTCCTTTTGCGAATACAAGAACTCTTTTTGTCTTTCCTGTTCCGTGTGGTAAAACAACTGCGCCACGAACTTGTTGGTCTGCATGACGAGAGTCAACACCCAAACGAATATGAGCTTCAACTGTTTCATCAAATTTTGCAGATGCAACATCTGTAACGATCTTTAAGGCTTCAGATGCATTATACAAATTGCTTCTATCATATTTTTCGATAGCAGCCTTGTATTTTTTACCTAATTTTGCCATTTTTTACATCCTCCTTGTGGTAATAACGGTAAATGTTGTCTTTGCGTATTTGCCTCCCACCAATCTATATGAGCAAATAGAATTAATCTTCTACAACGATTCCCATGCTTCTTGCTGTTCCTGCAATCATTCTTGTAGCCGCTTCTACATCAGCTGCGTTCAAGTCATTCATTTTAAGTTCAGCAATTTCTCTAACTTGTGCTGTTTTAATTGTTGCCACTTTTGTTTTATTTGGTTCTCCTGAACCTTTATTGATCTTTACCGCTTTCTTCAACAATACTGCTGCGGGTGGAGTTTTTGTAATAAAGGTGAAGGATCTGTCTGCAAATACTGTGATTACAACCGGGATAATATATCCGGCTTTATCTGCTGTTTTTGCGTTGAATTCTTTACAGAACCCCATAATATTTACCCCATGTTGACCAAGTGCAGGTCCTACCGGCGGTGCAGGTGTTGCTTTTCCAGCTTCTATTTGCAATTTAATTTGTCCAATTACTTTTTTTGCCATATCTTTGACACCTCCCATATCCTAAAGTATCTTTTTATTCTTCTTTATCTTTCTCCAACTGAGAAACTTCAATATCCACCAAAGTCTCTCTGTCTCCAAACATATAAACCTTGATTTTCGCCATTCCTTTTTCCGGATGCAAACTGACAACCGTAGCTCGCAAACCGCTGAAAGCTCCGCCTTTAATAATGACACGATCGCCTTCCGCAAAATCAATCTTGTAGATAACAGGTACTTCTTCCTCCAATCCCATGTTGATCACTTCTTGTTCTGTCAATGGAATCGGTTTGGAATTCGGTCCGACAAATCCTGTAACACCTTTGGTATTTCTTACAACATACCAAGATTCATCTGTTACAATCATTTTAACGAGACAATACCCCGGAAAAATCTTACGATATCTCGTATGTTTCTTTCCGTTCTTCTCTTCTACAATCTCTTCTACGGGCACAGAAACACGAGGAATAATATCCTCCATATTTCGATTTTGAACCGCCTTTTCAATTGTGGCTTTTACTTTGTTTTCATGTCCGGAATAGGTATGCACAACATACCATTTGGCTTGTTCGTTTTCTGCCATAGATAATCGCCAAAAGAGTTTTTCTCCTTAAGCGCCACCCTCCTTTTAGTTTATTACCTTTCTATCAGCTTTTCGATAACAGCTCCTACTCCTGCATCGATACAGAAGATGAAAAGTGCTGTTACCAACACCATAATAATAACGGTAAATGTATGTTCTGACAGCTCCTGTTTGGAAGGCCAATGAACTTTCTTCAGTTCCGTTTTTACTTCTCCAAAATATTCTGTTGGCGAAGTTTTTGTTTTTTCTGTGGTTTTTGGCACTACATCACACCCTTTACTATTTCGTTTCTTTATGTGTTGTGTGTTTCTTGCAGAATTTACAATATTTTTGAAGTTCCATACGTTCCGGATCATTTTTCTTGTTCTTCATAGTATTGTAATTTCTTTGTTTACACTCTTGACATGCCAATGTTACTTTCACTCTCATTAAGTGCACCTCCTATTTCTTATTCGATTAGAAGGATCTATTTAATACATAGATTGGTGTAAAAAATAATATACGAATAAAATTTATCACACATTAAAACTATTGTCAACAACTCTCTCTCAACGACTTTGAGAAGACAGCTTCGACAATAGACTCCATCGCAACTCATTTTATTCTTTTCCCATTATATAGAAAGGATTTTTTTTTGTCAATTTATATCCAAAATAATCTTGAAGAAATTTTTTTAGATAGCATCAGAATAAAACAGACTGCAATTCTTTGGAATGAACCAAGGAACCACAGTCTGTCTATGGAAATAAAGAAGGATTTCAGATTAACGATTGCTCATAATAACTTCTACTTCGTCTTCATTCAATCCAACCATTGCTTCTCCTAAGTTTTCGCTCACTTTTGCAATGATTTCCGGATTGTCATAATGTTTTACAGCTTCCACAATCGCTTTCGCTCTTTGTGCCGGATTTCCTGATTTGAAGATTCCGCTTCCTACAAAAACTCCGTCTGCCCCCAATTGTACCATCAATGCCGCATCTGCAGGAGTTGCAACTCCACCGGCTGAAAAGTTAGGGACCGGAAGTTTTCCGTTCTTGTGAACATATTGAATCAATTCATAAGGCACTTGGTATTCTTTTGCAATATGATACAGTTCATCTTCACGAAGAGAAACAACATATCTAATTTCATTTTGAATGGTTCTCATATGTTTTACCGCTTGAACAACATCACCTGTTCCCGCTTCTCCTTTTGTGCGAATCATTTTTGCACCTTCTGAGATTCTTCTGAGAGCCTCTCCCAAGTCTCTTGCACCACATACAAACGGTGTTTTGAACGTGTTCTTATCAACATGATATACATTGTCTGCAGGAGACAATACTTCAGATTCATCAATACAATCAATTCCGATTGCTTCCAAAATTTGTGCCTCTACAAAATGACCGATTCTTACTTTTGCCATAACCGGTATACTTACTGTATTCATAATTTCTTTGATCATTTTCGGATCACTCATTCTGGATACTCCTCCGGCTGCACGAATATCTGCCGGGATTCTCTCCAATGCCATAACAGCTACAGCACCTGCTTCTTCTGCAATCTTTGCTTGTTCCGGAGTTGTTACATCCATAATTACTCCACCAAATAATTTTTCAAAATTCATATCTTTGCCCTCCTAAATTAGTGATAACTATAGTATAATGGGTGTCTGAATACTTTTATAGTGTCAATTTGATATAATTTTTAGATACCAGTTTTATTTTCGGAGGACAATATGTTATTTCTAAAGGACGGAATTATTTATTTACAAATCTATGAATATTACAAAAAAGAGATTATCAAAGGAACCTATGTCGCTCACAGTAAACTTCCAAGCAAGCGACGCCTTTCCAATGAATATCAGATTTCACTTACCAGTGTGGAAAATGCCTATGCAAAACTGTTGGAGGAAGGTTTTATCTACGCAAAAGAAAGAAAAGGATACTTTGTTTCAGATGTCGGAGAACTCTATGTACTCGAAAACAAACAACATACTTTTCAAAAAGAAACATCGGATATCCGATATGATTTTTCATATACCGGAGTGTCCGATGAAGGGTTTCCGCATAAAATATTTCGCAAGTTTTCGAATCTTATTTTGGAGGACAATGACCTTTTGGAACAGGTGGACTATCAAGGATATTTCCCTCTACGCATGCAAATAGCAGACTACCTCAATCGTTCCAGAGGATTCCAAACTTCTCCTTCCCGTATCATTATCTCCAGCGGTTCGGAGTATCTCTTCCAAATTATTTTCAAACTTGTTGAAGGTACTTATGCGATTGAGGATCCCGGTTACCATATGCTACGCAATATTATGGACGCCAACGAAATCCGATATTAATGTATTCCATTGGACGAGTTCGGTATGTCCATTGACGCTCTTCAAAACAGTTCTGCCAATATCTGCGCACTGACACCGGCACACCAGTTTCCGACCGGTATCATTATGAATATGAAACGTCGTTCAGAAATTTTGAATTGTTCCCAAATAGATTTTGTGATTGAAGATGATTACGACAGCGAATTCAAATATTCAAACCGCCCTGTTCCTGCGCTCAAATCCATTGATTATCCGGACAAGGTCATTTATATGGGTTCTTTTTCAAAATCGATTTCTCCAAGCATGCGTGTCAGTTATATGGTATTGCCCGAATCGCTTTTGGAAAAATATCATCAGCTATTCCACTGTTTTGTATGCCCTGTCTCCATTATCATCCAAAAAATTCTTACAAAATTTTTGGAATCCGGAGAGTTCGAAAAACATTTGAATCGCATGAGAAAAATCTACTCCAAAAAAAGACAACTGATTGTAGACTTGCTCAAAGACTGTCCCGATATCAAAGTTACCGGTGCAGATGCCGGACTTCATGTTGTTCTTCAATATCCGAAATGCTTCACAGAAAACGAAATCGTCGCTGAAGCACGGAAACAAAAAATCGTGGTATACGGTCTGGAAAGTTACGGAAAAAAACAGGAATACCCTTCTATCCTTTTGGGGTTTGCAACCCTAACTAATAAGGAAATAACGGAAGGAATATCCCTGCTCAAAGAAATTTCTTATAACTCTACTGCTCCATCGCCTTAACTTCAAATCCAAGCTCTTTGATCATCGCCATATCTTTTTCAATCGTCATGCCGGAGGTTGTGAGCATATCTCCGGAGATTGCGGCATTTGCACCGGATTGGAAACATGCTCTGCCCTTATCCTCAAGCAAACCTCTTCCACCCGCCAAACGAATTGCCGCATCCGGAATCAAACAACGGAATACCGCGACAATTCTTCTCATTTCTTCTTGAGAAAGCATCGGTACATTTTCGTATGGAGTTCCGGGAATCGGATTTAAGAAATTAACCGGAATGGATTTGATTCCCAATTCACGAATATCAATCACCATGTTCACCCTGTCTTCCATTGTTTCTCCAAGTCCCATAATTCCACCGCTACACACCTTAAGTCCTGCCTCCTGTGCCTGACGAATGGCGTGAATCTTATCTTCATAAGTATGCGTTGTGCAGATATTGATAAAATTCCGTCTTGAAGTTTCCAAATTGTTGTGTACTCTTGATACTCCGACCGCCTTCAATTTTTCAAAATCCTCTTTTTCCAACAAACCGAAGGATGCACATACCTGAATATCCACTTCTTTTCTCAGATTCGTAATACTTTTACATACAGCATCCACATCTTTTTTTGATAATCTTCTTCCGGAGGTTACTACGGAGTAACGAACAACACCTCTGTCATGATTGTATTTCGCCAAATCAATCAACTCTTTTTCTTCCATCAAAGGATACTCTTCCGCCTGTGTCTTATACCAGGAAGACTGTGCACAATACTTACAGTCCTCAGAACATTTCCCGCTCTTTCCATTCACAATCGTACACATGTCAAATCCGTTTCCACAAAAATGTTCTCTAATTTCATTTGCCATAGAACAAAGTTCTTCCAACGGTGCTTCGTACAAAAACATCGCTTCCTCTTTTGAAATCTTCTTTCCTGACAAAATATCTTTTTTTATCCCTTGTAATGTCATCTCTACCATCATTTTCCCCTATCTTTCTTCCCCTATATTTTTAATATTTTACATGATTCCAATACTTTGTGATGTAGAATTGTTCTCATTGTAAACATATTATTTGTTTTTATTTTACAATAGCATATTATACCCTTTTTTTGATTTTGGCAAATTATTTTTGTAAGTTTCAGACAGTTGCTTGTTTATAATAATTATTTTTCTACGTTCATTCACAGAACAAAAAATAGCTTGCTCATACTAAACACTATTTCAAAATATAGACACAATGTATGATTATGAAAAACAGAACAAAATATAACAGCACGAAAAAAGAAGATTTTTATTATAACTTAAATTAGTAGTAAAAACTGCTTCCCTACTTTAAAATCAATGAATTCATCAATCTTTACCAACTCCCCCTGCTCTATAAATTTGATTTAAACGAAAAACTGATAGATATTGTAGTCATACATCACTCATATCTATCAGTTCTACTATATTTCAAATACTATTGCATATTTCTTTTGCTTTACCCTTATAACCTTCTTCTCTATTTTTTCGCTCTTCTGTATCCGTTCGCTATTGCCTCTTCTTCCGTCTCAAAATAAACAATATTTTTTGGAGAGATTCTATCATAAGCTACCATACCCGGAAGATGATAAATTTTACTTCTCTTATTTCCTTTGATGTGTCCCTCGCCGACAGGATGAGAATTCTTGTTTGATGTTGTATGTTTTTCCACATGGTGAGAATCCTGAGTCGCCGGTGTCTGTTGTACAACTGACGGAGAATTTATTGTAGGTGCTTCTGCGTCAATTTTCTTTGCAGTGTCCATTTTCAGTAATTTTAACTGTTCGTTCTCTTGTTTTATTTCTTTTGCGTATCCGTTTTTAGAAGGGTATGCCGACTTCATATTTTCCCAAATTCCTTGTTTGGCACTTCTTACAGAGCGCTCTACAGTCAAATATTCTTCATACTTCTTGACATTCTTTCCATACAAAACTGTTTTTGCCAAACTGTTTTTTACTAACTGTTGATTTAAGCAAATTTTATTTCCGTCATTCCAATACCAAACATACGCCAATGTTCTTCCATATTGGTCAAATCTCTCTACATCATACTCCAAAGTAACCTTTTTATCTTTCAAAAATTTTTGTGTAAATTTCAAAGCTGTTTGACCAAAAGGATTATCTTTTTTCCCATCAGGCATTTTTCTCTCAGGCGCATCTATTTGCAATAATCGAACCAATGTAGGCACACCGTTCATATCAAGCCTTATTGTATCTCCGTCAATTACCTGTAAAACAGGATATTCCTCTTCGACCGCTTTTTCAAGAACAGTTTCAGAAGACACCTCACCTGTATTTATACTGTCTAATGAATCAGCATAGACTGATGAATAAACAGGGTTAAACAATAGCATCGCAGACAATACACCAACCAAAAATTTCTTCATATTTTTCATCCTCCCTTAATATATTCCCTTAATTATACTATTATATGTATAGAATATCAACACTATTTTATTGTTAACCAATCCATCAAATTTCATCTCTTCCATCTTTTCTTTCTTCTCTTTGTTTAGTATAATAAATATGGTTTTGTCACAAAAACTTTATGATTAAGATAATGGAACATAGACTAAAGACCGTACGTAAGAGGAGTACTTCAACTGAACACTAAACATTTTTGTATTAGGAAATAAAATTGAAACGATACATCTCAAACAACGGTTTCGATTTTATCGGATGGTGCCATTGTTCATAAACAAAACAGAAAAGGATATTCCAATGGAACAATTTTCAAGAACAAGATTGATTTACGGAGATAAGGCATTTTATGAATTGCAGCAAAAACATATTGCCATATTTGGATTGGGCGGTGTCGGAAGCTATGCCACAGAGGCTTTGGTACGCACCGGTATCGGTACAATCACTCTTGTAGACTTCGATACAGTAGAAAAAAGCAACTTGAACAGACAACTTCCTGCACTTCACTCCACTTTAGGAGCACTAAAAGTGGAAGTAGTGAAAAAAAGATTGCTTGATATCAATCCTAACATCAAGATACACACCCTATGTAAAAAATATACTCCCGAAGAAGCGGATTTATTTTTTGAACGGAACTATGATTTTGTACTGGACTGTATTGATATGATTCCCTCCAAAGTGGACTTGATTGTGCAATGTATCCAAAGAAATATTCCCATTATTTCTTCTATGGGAACTGCCAATCACAAAGATCCTTCCAAACTACAGATTTCAGATTTGGCAAAAACACATGTGTGCCCTCTTGCCAAAATTATGCGAAGAGAGTTAAAACAATATGGTATCAAGCATCTTCCCGTTGTATTTTCTACGGAAGAGATTTGTGTGCCGAAACAAAAACTTCTCTCGGAATCCGGAAAACAAATCAATGGAAGTCTTGCATTTGTAACGGGTACTGCCGGTTTGTTGCTATCATCTTATGTAATCAATAAACTAACTGACAACAATGAAACATCTGTAACAAACCACAATAATAAAAGCGATACATAAACTTAAGCTGACAAAACTATTTTTGACAATGTTTTGAATCGTTTTGTATCCATTTTTAATCATTCATGTTAGTTATAGAAAAGGAGAATTCTCTTATGAATGTTTTGGGAATTATTGCTGAATACAATCCGTTTCACAACGGTCATCTCTATCATATCAAACAATCCTGCACTGTTTCAAAGACACAAAAAGTCGTTGTCATCATGAGCGGAAATTTTGTCCAAAGGGGTGATTTGGCAATTATGGATAAGCATCTGCGTGCAAAATTAGCCGTCCAAAACGGTGCTTCTCTTGTACTGGAACTACCTGTGTTGTACGCATCTCAAAGCGCTGATTTTTTTGCAAAAGGAGCTATCGAAATATTAAATCATTTAGGAATTGTAGACTATCTTTCGTTCGGAAGCGAAAGCGAAAATATTGAACACCTCTCTTCTGTAGCGACTCTGTTTCATGAGGAACCGGAAGAATATCGATATCTGCTCAAGCACTACCTCAATCAAGGATATCCGTTCCCAAAAGCTCGCAGCATCGCTTTGGAACAATTGACAGGCTGCTCCTCTATTTCTACTCCGAACGATGTACTTGGAGTGGAATACCTCAAACACCTTTCGCGTACAAAAAGTGCTATCAAACCTATTTTGATTCAACGCAAAGGAGCAAACCATGAGGATAACGTCATGAATACAGAATTTTCCAGCGCAACATCCATTCGAAACTATTTGACGCACATGTCAACAAAATTTTGCGGAAACTCTCCTCTTTACTCCGAAGAATTGCTTTCTTCCATTCCTGCATCCACTTTAGATGCACTTCTCTATACGCATACCAACCACCGTTGGATGAGTTTGGAATTGTTTTTGAATGATATCAAAACCATTATTTTGAGAGAAGGAAAACATATCTCCAACTATTTTGAAGTCTCAGAGGGATTGGAAAACCGAATTTATGAAAGTTTTTTAGCTTCTGATAACTTAGAAGAAATTTTGACTTCCATTAAAACCAAACGATATACTTTGACTCGAATTCGACATATTTTGCTCAATATTTTACTCAACATTACCAAAGATACCATGCAAGAATTAAATACCTCCAACGAGATGGGATATGCACGAATTCTTGCATTTGATGAAGTCGGTCGTACTTTGATTCGAAAATCAAATAAAGAATTTCCTCTGATTAACAAGGCTGCCAATTTCAGACCGAGCAACCGAAAACAAGAAATTTTGTGGAATGCTGACGAAATTGCAGATACGATATACTACAGTCGCTATCGTTCTTCCTATTCCAACGGGTATGTGCTTTCGCCTGTTTTTGTAAGCAAAAGAGCAAAGGAATAAGTAATTTTTTGAAACAGACAATAGTTTCGACAACACAACCGAAACATCTGTCTTATAAAAAATCACTTTCAATAAAAAAGACAGGAGATTGATTACCCTCATTCCCCTGTCTTCTTTTTCCTCTATTCTTCTTCTAAAGGATTGTTTTCTTCTCTGAATTTCAATTTTTCCAACTCTTCATAGTTTGCACTGATTCTCGCATTGACACGCTCTATATCCAAACCGAGTTTTTCCAGTATATCCTGTGCATAAGAAATCGCACCGTTTCGGACATCATTTCCGTCAGAAACAGCTTTTTGCAACGTTTCTTTTGCTTTTTCTTCCGCTTTTTGTGTAATGATATGTTCTTGTACCAGCTCTTCCGCCTTATTTTCCGCATCTTTTATAATTTGCTTTGCCTCTTCCATTGCTTCATCGATAATGCGTTGTCTTTCGTTGCTAATCCACTCTGCTTGCTTAAAATCCTCCGGAAGCCCAACACGAATATCTCTGATATAAGAAAGTGCAATCTCTTTGTCTATTGAGACTTTACTGCTAAATAGCGACTTGGAACTTTGTTCCATCATATCTTCCAGATGTTGCAAAATTTCTAATACTTCCATCAAAAATCATCCCTTTCATCGTGTAACTTTTCTATTAACTTTTTATAAGCAAGCTCCGGAATCAAATCACTCACGCAACCTCTAAACCCGGCAACTTCTTTTACCAAACTGGAACTCAAATAAGCATAGATTGGGTTGGTCATCAAAAAAATTGTCTCTGCTTTCGAATAAAGCTTACGGTTCATCTGTGCCATCTGAATTTCATACTCATAATCCGAAACCGCACGCAAGCCACGCACAATCACATCGATATGATTGTCCCTGCAGTAGTCTGCCAACAATCCCGAAAAACATACCACTTCAACATTATCTAAATGCTTCACTGCATCCAAAATCAATTCTTTTCTTTCTTCTAATGAAAATAGACCTTGCTTTTTTGCATTGATTAAGATAGCTACCGTAACATGTTCTACCATACCTGCTACACGCTCTATCACATCTATGTGTCCATTGGTAATCGGATCAAAACTTCCCGGATATACTGCTCGATTCATCGTCCTATTCCTGTTCCTTTTCTAAATCTCTTTTTGCTGTATCTGATACACAGATATTTTTGTCTTTGAATAATTCTTTTCCTTTATTTTTATGAAATGCTGCGTCTGCTCCGTCGGAGTAAAATCTCGGGCTGTTTCCAAAATCACAATTCCATTTCTGCCACACACATCATTCTTATCAATCTCTTCCAATACTTCTTTTACCATCTCGCCTTGGTATGGCGGATCTACGAATATTATATCAAATTTATTTCCCGTTTTGTTAATTTTTGCCAAAAAATCTCTGTAATCTCCACAAAAGATTGTCGTTTGTGCATTTGCTCCACACAAACCGACATTTTTTTTGATTAAAGTAACAGAATCCTTGTGATTGTCTACTATCGTTGCCGAATTTGCACCACGAGACAACGCCTCTAATGACATTACTCCCGTTCCGCCAAATAAATCCAACACATCGGAAGAAGGAATATCAAACGCAATCATACTGAAAATAGCTTCTCTCACACGATCTAATGTTGGTCGAATACGAGAATCCGGTGGAGTATTCAATTTTTTTCCCTTCCATTTTCCGGCAATAATTCTCATAAAATCTCCTTCTTCTCTTTGTATCCCGTTGTATTCTATCTTATTTTTTGAGATATTTCAACTGATGACAACGATATTGTTCAAAAAGCACCCCATATTCTAATTCATCACAAGATGTTCCATTTTCTTTTGAAATGTCTCTTCCACTCTGTCTCCCAATGTTTTTCTTTCTTGCTCCGAACAAACCAGTCTTTTGTCTGTCAATTCTTGAATATCCTCCTTGGATGCAAACATTACTTTTTGATGCTTTGTAAAATCCGCCAATTTTAATTCGGGAATCCCATGTTGTTTCACACCCAGCACTTCTCCGGGACCGCGAATCTCCAAATCTTTCTCCGCAATCACAAAGCCGTCATTCGTACTTGTCATAACCTGCATTCTTTTCAACGCAACTTGGTCATATCCACGATAAATAAGATAACAATACGACTGGTCGCTTCCTCTTCCCACTCGTCCTCTCAACTGATGTAGTTGCGAAAGTCCGAATCGTTGTGCGTCTTCAATAATCATTACAGTCGCATTAGGAACATTTATTCCTACTTCAATCACGGTTGTAGAAACCAACACATCAATCTCATGCTCTTGGTATTGCCTCATCATCTCCGTTTTTTCACTCGATTTCATCTTTCCGTGCAACAATCCTACACGGAAAGATGAAAATACACCTGTCTTCAAACTTTCATATAATTCTTCTGCAGATTTCAAATCCAACACTTCACTCTCTTTCACCAAAGGGCAAACGATGTAGAGCTGTCTTCCTTTTTGCAATTCTCCGATACATTGTCCATAGACCATATGAGCTTTTTTCTGCTCAATTGCGTAAGTTTCAATCTGTTTCCTTCCCTTAGGCAATTCATCTATGATGGAAATATCCAAATCTCCCTGTAAGACTAAAGTCAAGGTCCTTGGAATCGGCGTTGCTGTCATAACCAAAATATGCGGTGAAGTCTCATACTGTTTGGACAATTTTCCACGCTGTTTCACTCCGAATCGATGTTGTTCATCTGTAATCGCAAGCGCTAACTTGGAAAAATGTACTCCTTCCTGAATGACTGCATGTGTTCCAATTACCAAATCATAATCTCCATCGGAAATTCCTTGATAAATCTCTTCTTTCTTTTTCTTCGAAATGCTTCCCGACAAAAACGCAATCCTCACTCCGCTTCCTTCAAATAACTTTTTTGCTCCTTCATAGTGTTGTTTCGCCAGCACCTCTGTCGGCGCCATCAACACCGTCTGATAACCGTTCAGAAAAGTAAGATAGGTTGCATACCATGCCAAGACCGTCTTTCCACTTCCTACATCTCCCTGTACCAATCTCTGCATCGGTTTTTCTTGTTTCAAATCCTCCATCATCTCTTGTAAAACTCTCTTTTGTGCATTTGTCAATTCAAACGGTATCTTATCAAAGAAAGACTTTGCTTGTTCAAGCTCTTTCAATACAAAAGAACGAGCCGTTTCATCCTTGTTTCTCAAATTCAAAAGATGCATTTGTAACATAAAAAACTCTTGATAAATCAAACGATATCTTGCACTTTTTAATGCAGAAACAGAATGCGGAAAATGGATGTTTCGAACAGCAAAATCAAACGGTGCCAAACTTCTTTTTTGTAACAATGACTCAGGAAAAACTTCTTCCAATTCTCCTAACGACTGTAGGATAAACCGCAAGGCATTCACCATATCATGGTTGCTCAGTCCTTTGACGAGCGGATAAATTGGATAAATATAGTTCATCAATACATTCTTCCCAAACGGTTCTATCTCAGGAGAAGAAAATAGAATTTTTCGTCCTTTTATCTGACACATTCCGTAAAACTGGATGCAATCTCCTACAGAATACTGCCTTTGAAGATAAGGATTGTTAAATATGGTAATCACTCCTTCTTTTCCCAATTCGGAACAAACTGTCATTTTGGTAATTGTCATTTTCGGTTTCGGGCGAGAAGTCTGAAACGAGACAATTCTTCCGGAAGAAAATACTTTATCTTCTGTTCGAATCTCATCCAATGGAACATGGGTTGCTCTGTCTTCATAACGGAAAGGAAAATACAACAAAAAATCTTCTATTGTTTCGATTCCCAATTGTTTCAACAATGTCGCTTTTTTGCTTCCGATTCCCTTGATACTTTCCACACCGTCTGTCTTTTTCATCTCTTTCTCCTTCCTACCATATTATGTAATGATTTGTAATGTATCCATTTTATCATATTATCTACTTATTTTTATGTACTCCTTGCAAATTTGATACAAGAAATTAAAAAAGAGAACTGCTGCAAAATGAATCTGCTCATTCTGTAACAATTCTCCTTATATTTCGCTTTCTTATACCCTATTCTACAGATATGAAATAATAGTAGAGAGGTTGTCCTCCCTCGTAGATTTCTACATCCACATCAGGATATTTCTCTGCTACATGCTCCATCAATGCTGTTGCCTGTTCTTCTGTGACATCTTCCCCATAGAACAGGGTAATGATTTCAGCATCTTCTGACAAACTGTCGATGGTTTCTAAGGTTACTTCTTCTATTTCTGCACCGTTTGCAAGAATTTCTTTTCCGCTGATTCCGATTACTTCGCCTTCTTTGATTTGCTTGTCACCACTTGTTGTGTCACGAACAGCATAAGTAATCTCAGCCGAGGTTACACATGAAATTGCATCCAATATATTTTGTTCATTTTCTTCCGGAGTTGCAGCAGCATCGATTGCCATCAATCCCACTAATGCGGAAGGAATATCTTTTGTCGGAATCACGATTACATTTTTATCACTGATTTCTTTGGCTTGGTTTGCCGCCATAATGATATTAGAATTGTTAGGAAATACGAAGATGGTATCGGAATTGATTTTATCAATCGCCTTCACAAAATCTTCCGTACTCGGATTCATGGTTTGTCCACCTTCAATGATGGTGGTCACATTCATGTCTCTCATCATGTCTGCAAGCCCTTTACCTACTGCAACTGAGATAATTCCGTATACAAGCGGATCTTCTTCCATCTCTTCTCTTCTCTTTGCCAAAACAGCTTCTTGTTGCAATCTCATATTTTCAATCTTGATACGATCCAACGCACCGTGTGCAGAAGCCTTTTGCAACACAACCCCCGGGTCATTGGTATGAATGTGAATTTTAATAATTCCCTCATCTCCTACCACAACCATGGAATCTCCCATATCTTCAATTTCTCTACGGAATGTATCTGCATCCACTTCATAAGTTCTTAAGAAAAATTCTGTACAATACCCAAATTTGATTTCTCCGGAGAATGCATGAATATCTTGTTTCATCATTTCTTCAAAATCTTGTTTTGTTTCTGTACTGCCGTCCGCATTGATTGGATTTCCTTGATATGCCTTTACCATTCCTTCTAAGATAGAAAGAAAGCCTCGCCCTCCGGAATCCACTACATTCGCCTCTTTGAGCGCCTTCAATAATTCAGGTGTATTTGCCAAAGAACGACGAGTTGCTTCCAAAAGTTTCACCAAGAAGTCTTCCATATTTTCCATATCTTTCATTTCCAAAGCTGCCTCTGCCGTTTCTCTGCAAACTGTCAAAATAGTTCCCTCTACGGGTTTAATCACGGCTTTGTAAGCAACTTTTCTTGCAGAATCCAATGCAACCGCAAAGTCTTTTACCTGCAAATAATCTTTTCCTTCAATCCCTTGTGCAAATCCACGAAGAATTTGTGACAAAATAACACCGGAGTTTCCTCTTGCTCCCATAAGAGAGCCCCTTGCAACCGCCTTGGAAATTTCTCCCAACTCATTAGATGAAACTGACTCCAACTCTGTTATTGCAGAATTCATAGTAAGCGACATATTCGTTCCTGTGTCACCGTCCGGAACCGGAAAGACATTTAATCTATCTACAATATCTCTTTCGTTTTTTAGATTATTTGCTCCGGAAACTAACATACTTCGAAACAGTACCCCTTCAATCCTATTCATTTATTTACTTCCTCCTACCTATTTTTGAACTCTTACTCCATCAACATTGATTGTAATTTCTCCAACTTTTAAGCCGGTCTGATGTTCAATGTAGTATTTTACACGCTCAATAATATTTTCTGATACAACTGCAATATTGGTTCCGTACTGAATAATAACAAACAAGTTCAGATAAACAACACCATCTACAATATCAACAGAAATTCCTTTTGTTCCGTTTGCAAAAGAAAGTAATTCTACAATCCCATTTTTATTTCTGGATGCCATTCCCACTAATCCATAACATTCTTTCGCCGCATTGTTTGCAATTTTTGCAACAACATCTTTTTCAATATATATTGCTCCATGTTCATTTACTTTACAAGTTGACATCGAATTGCCTCCCTTCATTCAAAAACCATATACATAAACTATCAATTGTTTTACGATTTCATTCCTATTTTATCTTATTTTTTTTGTTCCTTCAAGCTTTATTCCCTATAATACCCATATTCACAAAAATATTCTAAAAATCTTATCTGTTTTCTAAAACATTAATAACACTTTCTTACAGAAAAACAGAATCTCAGATAACTATTTCTGTTTATCCCATCTCCTGTTTTACCACTATCTATCATAAACTTAAGTCGGTATTGACAGTTTAATTGCTTATCTTGCCCATTCGAATTCACGGCATGAAGTCAAACTAAAAACAAAGCTTTTTTTCAAGTTGAAAGTTACGGCAATTCAATGAAATGTCAATATCAAGTTTTAGCATTACACAAAAAATGATAGATGCAACAGTTAGGATAGTATTTTACTACTCCCATGTGTCATTTCTATCATTTTCTTACATAAATGTAGTTCTTATTTCCATGTATCTTTTTGAATTTCGTTTCAGATACGTTTGCTTATTTTAATTCGAAATTTATTTTTCTATATCCTTCCTATTGCCAACATAAAACAAAATGAAGTGATTGATTACAGTTGCAAATCTCATCAAATAAGGCAATTACACTTTTTCCAACACTTTTATACAAACTCCATCAAAATATCAAATGCCGGTTTCAAATTTTCTTTGAGATATTTCTTTTTACAAATATCTTCAATAGGAACAGACATCTTTTTGCAACAATATCTGCCAACAAATCATTTTAACTATATCTTCCCGTTACAACAAATCGACTTCTTCTACTTCAAACATTGCTTTCATCCTGAAAATCATTTTTTCAGATACAGAAACGATAACCACATCATCAAATAAAATGAATCTATGGTACATTACCTTTAGCAACCTTATAACAATCGAAACCGGTAAATTATATTGCTACTTTTTCTTTTCAATTTTGGAAATATCATAAGGTGTTTCCTGATATACACAATAATTCAACCAATTTGCAAAAAACAGATTCGCATGAGATCTCCATCTCACTTTAATTTCTTTCGTTTCATCATTGTCTACAAAATAATTTTGAGGAAGTTGTGTGTTCAATCCCCTTTGTATGTCTCTCAAATACTCTTGGTACAAGGTGTCTTCCTCATATTCAAAATGTCCCGCAATAAATACAAATCTTCCGTCTTTACTGGAAACTAAATTGCTGCCGATATCTTCTCTCCCTGACCACACAATCAAATCATCACATTTCTCCACTTCGTCTATCTTATTGTAAGTGTAGCGAGATTGAGGCATAAAGAAATAATCATCGAACCCTTTTGTCAAAACACCTCTATGCATTACATCAAAGTCGTAAACTCCAAAAATCTTTTCGTCTTTTTGATATTTTTGAATCCCATAATAATGATACAATGCTGCTTGAGATGCCCAACAGATAAACATCGTGGAAAAAACATTCTCCTTTGCATACTCCAAAATCTGAGTGAACTCTTCCCAATAGTCCACGACTTCATACTCCATCGTTTCTACCGGCGCTCCTGTAACAATCATCGCATCATACTTGGTATGTTTCATTTCTTCAAATGTCTTATAAAAACGGTTCAAATGCGTTTCATCCGTATTTTTGGATTTATAACTTTCTGTCCGTATCAAATCAACATGAACTTGCAAAGGTGTGTTGGACAACATACGAAGCAACTGAGTCTCCGCCTCCTCTTTTTTCGGCATCAAATTCAAGATGGCAAGTTTGAGCGGACGGATATCTTGGGTGTCCGCTCGATTTGTTGTGATAATAAAAATTTGTTCTTTTTCTAATATACTTTTTGCAGGTAAATCACTTGGTATTACTAAAGGCATGGCTTTACCCTCCATTTCTTTTCATAATCGCAAAGGCCTTTCTTTATCGATATTAGTGTTAGTCTTCCTATACCGATGCTAAGGCTTGATCTAAGTCAAGAATAATATCTTCTACATCATCAATTCCCACTGAGAAACGAACCATATTCTCCTCAATTCCGGCTCCTAACTGCTGTTCTTTTGACAGTTGTCTGTGTGTCATGCTTGCCGGATGCAAGATATGAGTTCTTAAATCTCCTACATGGACTACCAATGAAGCTAAGGTGAGAGAATCGATGAATCTCTTTGTATCTTCCACATCACCTTTTACTCCAAAACTGATAACTCCGCTTCCGCCTTTTTTCAAATATTTTTTACTCAATTCATAAGAAGTGGAGCTTTCAAGCAATGGATAGTTCACCCAAACCACTTTTTCATGGTTTTCCAAGAATTTTGCAACTTTCAATGCATTTTCGGAATGTCGTGCCATTCTAAGTGCCAATGTCTCTGCTCCCAAGTTTGTCAAAAATGCATTGAATGGGCTCATTGTCGTTCCAAAATCTCTCATGAACACAACTCTTGCCTTTATAATAAATGCTTGATTTCCAAATGTTTCTGTATAGCTAAGTCCATGATAATTAGGGTCTTTCTCTGTTAAATGTGGGAACTTTCCGTTTGTCCAATCAAATTTTCCGGAATCTACGATAAGTCCTCCTACACTTGTTGCGTGTCCGTCAAGATATTTTGTTGTAGAGTGAATCACGATATCTGCTCCGAATTCAAACGGTCTGCAAAGATATGGAGTCGCAAAAGTATTATCTACAAATAACGGAATATTATTTTCGTGTGCAACTTCTGCTATTCTTTCAATATCCAACACATCTACTTTAGGGTTTCCGATTGTTTCGGAAAAAATCAATTTTGTATTTTCTTGAATTGCCGCTTGTATCACTTCTTTAGACGCATTTACCGGAACAAAAGTTGTCTCAATTCCCAACTTTTTCAAAGTAGAAGATAGTAAAGTGTATGTTCCGCCATACAAATTGTTCATTGCCACAAGGTGCTCCCCATGATTACAAATTGTAAGGATGGATAATAGAGTTGCAGCCTGTCCCGAAGAAGTCGCCAACGCTCCTACTCCTCCTTCTAAAGCTGATATCTTCTCTTCCAACACTCCTACTGTCGGATTTGAGATACGACTGTACATATGTCCGGCTTTTTTCAAATCGAACAAATCCGCCACTTCATCCGCACTGTCATACTGATATGTTGTAGATTGCACCAACGGAGTGATTCTCGGTTCTCCGTTCTTCGCTTCATAACCTGCTTGTACACATAATGTTTCAATACTTTTACTCTTAAATCTTCCCATTATACTTCCTCCTGTTCATAAATAACAAATTTACTAATTTTTTCAAACATACTCTTCTGTAACTTAGAAATTCTCGAATCCTATTGAATTTACATTCCAATAAAAAAACTCTCATCCCATTATAGAAAACTATAAAAGGACGAGAGCAATATCCCGCGTTACCACCTTTTTTTATCATCATCTCACAACAATGACCTCAACAGGTACTATCATACCTTGGTGCTGTAACGGGCACTCCCGTTCGAATCTAATGCATCGCCCTCAATTCGACTCAGGTAAAGACCATCTTCAACTTGCTTTCCGTTGTTCTTTTTCACCAAACAAGAACTCTCTGTAAACTTACTCCCAAGCATACTCTTCCTTACATAAGATTATATTTGAATTCGTTTTTTAGTATTCTATCAAGCTGTTTTCTATCTGTCAATCTCTTTTTTCATTTTTTTCAAAAAATTTTGTAATTTTGCAAAATATACGGAAGAACAAAATACACTCTACTTTCAGCCATCATAAGATGAACTATCTTAAGCGTGCAAAACAAACGTACAAAAAGTAAGTTCTCGACAAAAAATACCTAAGAGTTTTCTTAGGTATTTTTAACTACTGCTATTTCAAATCAATCTGATTTCATCTACTGATTCGATGTCCTCTATCTCTAAAACACAAAAATATTGTAGACACCAATAAGAAATAAATAAATTTGATTACTTTTCACATTACCCAAGTCTTACATGATGTTTCAGTTGGAAGTTCTCATCATTTGAGCAAAGATACACAATACCTTCTATAAAGCCAACAATAGATGGAATTCCTGTCCAACATAACAAGATATAGATAATCCCCATTCCAATCTTACCTAAATAAAATTTATGAACACCGATTCCTCCTAAGAAAATTCCAAGTAACCCTGCTACAAGCTTATTCTTTACAGGCCATGAAGGATTGATTCCTGTCACATACACCCGTTGAGGTTGTTGAGATGCCTGTTGTACCGATAACTTATTACCACAAAACCTACATTCTGTTGCTCCAAACTCATTAGAAGCTCCACATTGTGGACAAAAATTTCCTGCCATAATTTTATTTCCTCCTTAAATTTATCTTCTACCCATTAAATACATTAGGATAGATACCAAACAATAAACAAACAAGACTACCAAATGAATCAATAGGAACAACACACTTCTTGTTGATGCAACATATACGACGTTCACTATATCCAACACAATCGTGTCAATGACTGTAACCATTCCCCGGCGGAACAAAATATCCAACTTTAATAGACTACAAGAATATATTGCAGTATAAACGATGGTTTCAAAATCAATGCAGCCATAAAATTTTCTTATGTATCTATGCTCAAAGCTGTAAAAAACACATAGAGAACAGCCGCACAGTTATCTCCTCGAAATTCATATATTCTGAAAAATTATATCATGATGCCCTTCTATTTTCAATTACTTTCTTCTTGCTTTAATCTTTCTTGAAGGATATGTTTACTCGAATGCTCTACACATTTACAGACGAAATTCTATTTTTTCGTTGCACTGATACACATAAAAATCCTTCTTCTCGGTGATTTCACTTCTGTTAATCATTTTTTTCCATGTTTCATTATTCTAAGAATGCAGTTTTTCTTTTCATTTTCTCATTCGATTTCTGGCATATTTCTACAAGATTCGATATAATAAGTTATCTTTTTTTCATAATGAAAGCATCACAAGAGTATCCTAACTTCCAAATTGCACAAAATTCGCACTGAATCTTGTCTTGCTCAAAATGAATTGAAGAAACCGGTGACTTAAGAGAGAATAAAATAACGGATATCCATTTAGCAAAATAATAGAAGACAATTAGAACACTTAATCATATCTTAGGAGAACATCATGTATCTGAACCACAAAACCTACTACACTTTAAATCAAGCTCTCAAGGAAGAGTTTGGAGAAAAAATCATCAAACTTTCGATTGACGGAGGTTTTACCTGTCCGAACAGGGATGGCACCATTGCAAAAAGAGGCTGTCTGTTCTGTTCTGAAAAAGGGTCAGGAGATTTTACCTCATGTGCGGACAGTATTACCGAACAAATGGAACAACAAATCTCTCTTCTTTCCAACAAATGGAACAATGCAAAGTACATTGCATACTTTCAAAGTTTCACAAACACTTATGCAGATGTGAAAGCACTAAAGAAAAAATATGATGAGGCGCTGGCTTTTCCGAATGTTGTCGGACTTGCTATTGCAACAAGACCTGATTGCCTCTCTGAAGAAGTATTGGACTTATTGGAATCTTATTCCAAACAAACTTTTTTGTGGATAGAACTCGGACTGCAAACCATTCACGAAAAAAGTGCCGTCCTACTTCGACGAGGGTATCCTCTTTCAACATTCGATGATGCTATCAAAAATCTTCACGAAAGAAATATTCGTACGGTAGTCCACATGATTCTGAACATTCCGTATGAAACACAACAACAAATGCGTGAGACTGCCATCTATCTTTCAAAGAAAACAATTTGGGGACTCAAAATTCATATGCTCTATGTTTCTTCGGACAGTGATTTGGGCAAGCTTTATCAACAAAATACGTTTCCTGTCTTTTCGAGGGAAGAATATATTGATTCTGTAGTAGATATTCTGTGTCGAATCTCTCCTAACATCGTGATTCATCGACTTACCGGCGATGGAGATAAAGCGACACTCTTAGCTCCTCATTGGATTCGAGATAAGCGCTCCGTCTTAAACGGAATCGATAAAAAAATGCGATCGGAAAAATTATTGCAAGGCTTATTGGAACACCAACTTTGTCCATAACATATCTTTCCTTAGATTAGAATAGAATGAATTTTAATATCATTTTTCAAAAAACTCTTGCTATTCTGTATAAGATAGTGATATACTCGTGTTGTAAAAAATGAATATGTTCTTCAGGGCAGGGTGCAATTCCCTACCGGTGGTACAGCCCACGAGCCGAAAGGCATGACATGGTGTGATTCCATGGCCGACAGTATAGTCTGGATGAGAGAAGAAGTATAATTGTATCAATGAAATCACTTGAAACAGTCCCTTTGTGAAAGGAGTTGTTTTGATGCATAGATTCCTTTGTTACTCATCAGCCTTGGTTAAAACCAAGGCTTTTTTAATCAAAAAATCTTTCTGCTTCAGAAAGATTTTTGGTAGCGCCATGAAAAACATATTGTTCATGGTGTTTTTTTATGGAAAGGAGGTTCATCGTGGTCTTTCATGAAACATATATGAAAACGGCAATCGAACTTGCCAAAAAAGGAGAAGGCTATGTTTCTCCAAACCCTCTCGTAGGTGCTGTCATTGTGAAATTTTGTTTTTTCTTTTTCTTTTCCTGCTGTCATTGTGAAAGATGATATCATTATCGGAAGCGGATATCACACAAAGTACGGAGGTCTTCATGCAGAACGAGAAGCACTCAAAAATTGCAGGACTTCACCAAAAGGAGCAAGTATGTATGTTACCTTGGAACCATGCTCTCATTACGGCAAACAACCGCCCTGTACCTTGGCAATCATTGAATCGGGAATCGATACCGTATATATCGGTTCTTCCGATCCCAATCCCGAAGTAAACGGAAAAGGAATTCAAGTACTGAGAGACGCAAATATAAAAGTGGTGACCGGTTTGTTAAAAGAAGAATGCGATTCTCTTAACACCTTCTTTTTTCATTACATTGCAACAAATCGTCCCTATGTTACACTCAAGTTTGCAATGACGATTGACGGTAAAATCGCAAGTCACTCAGGAAAGTCTCAATGGATTACAGGAGAGTCGGCAAGAGCTCAAGTACATCGAGATCGCAAGCGATATCAAGCCATTATGGTAGGTGTCGGAACAGTCTTTCAAGACAATCCGGTGTTAAATTGCAGAACGAAAGAAAATCCCGTCAATCCGATTCGTATCATCTGCGACACAAAGCTAAGGACTCCTATGAATTCCAAAATTGTTCAAACTTCCAAGGAGATTCCGACCTATCTTGCAACCTGTTGTACAGATAAAAGCAAGCACAGTCCTTACGAGATGTACGGTTGCTCTATCCTTGTCACAAAACAACAAAACGGACATATCGACTTAAATGACTTAATGCAACAACTTGGAAAAATCGGCATTGACAGTCTCTTTGTAGAAGGAGGAGGCACTCTTAACTGGTCGCTCCTTCAAGAAAATTTGGTCAACCATATCCAATGCTATATCGGAAATAAAGTGTTAGGCGGTCAATCCGCAAAAACTGCAATCTTGGGAACAGGATTTGACACACCGAATGACAGCCCTGCTTTTAAGCTGTCAAATATAATGTGTTTTGATGAAGATATTTTATTGGAATACGATATCATCACCTAATGACAAAACGTTCTCTTTTTTCATTCGAACATTCATTTTTTATCTTGTTCACCCGAAACAAATTACAATATTTGTTTGTATCACTATGATTATACGGAAAGGAAAACTATGTTTACAGGAATTGTAGAAGAAATCGGAACCATATCCAATCTCAAAAGAGGAGTTCATTCTGCAACTCTCACCATCAAGGCAAAGAAAATATTGGAAGACATCCATATCGGAGACAGTATCTGTGTCAACGGAGTGTGTCTTACGGCAACGAGCTATACTCCGACAACATTCTGTGCCGACATTATGCACGAAACATTGAATCGTTCTTCTTTTCAAACTTTATCCATCGGAGATTCTGTCAACTTAGAAAGAGCCATGTCCGCAAACGGTCGTTTCGGCGGACATTTTGTGTCGGGACACATCGATTGTATCGGGCGTATCTCGTCCGTTCAAAAAGATGACAATGCCGTCGTATATGCCGTGGAACCGTCAAAAAACATCTCACGCTTTATTGTAGAGAAAGGTTCTATCGCAATTGACGGGATTAGTCTGACCGTTACAAAAGTTACCGATTCTACACTATCCATATCCGCGATTCCGCATACAATACGAGAAACAGTTTTTTCTCAAAAGCGTATCGGCGATATGGTAAATTTAGAAGTGGATGTCATCGGAAAGTTTGTTGAAAAATTACTCTATCCTGACCGACATCAAGCTTCTTCTGAACAAAGTTCTTCGATTACTCTTTCATTTCTACGGGAGAACGGATTTTAAACCGAGGATATCGTAATACATAGAGGTTAAAATAATACACAAGTCTGTGATTATCATACAGTAACAACTATAGAACAGTGCAATCTCATTATGTTACAAGGTAATGAATTGCAACCTCTATCTATAACAACGATTACTCCATAAAAGAAACGAAATAGACTAAAAATATCATTTCTAACTACAACATTATGATACGGGGAGGTTTTCAGCATGAAAGACTTCAATACAATTGAAGAAGCATTAGAAGCATTAAAACAGGGAAAAATTATTTTAGTAACGGATGATCCCGACAGAGAAAACGAGGGAGATTTCATCTGTGCGGCAGAATTTGCAACACCTGAAAATATCAATTTTATGGCAGTTCACGGAAAAGGGCTCATCTGTATGCCGATGTCAAAACACTATATTGACAAACTCAAACTCCCGCAAATGGTGCAAGAAAATACGGATAATCACGAAACAGCATTTACCGTATCCATTGACCATATTGACACAACAACGGGAATTTCAGCTTTTGAACGCTCTGTTACCGCAATGAAAGCATTAGAAGAAGATGTTCGACCGGAAGAGTTCAGACGCCCGGGGCATATGTTTCCTCTTCTTGCCAAGAAAAACGGTGTTTTGGAACGCAACGGACACACAGAAGCGACCGTTGATTTGATGAGACTTGCCGGACTCAAAGAAATGGGACTTTGCTGTGAAATTATGAAAGATGACGGGACTATGATGCGTACCAAAGAACTTCGCAAACTTGCAGAACAATGGGATATTCCGTTTATCACTATCAAAGATTTGCAAGAATATCGCAAACGAAATGACAAGTTGGTACAATGTGTCACCAATACCAAAATGCCAACCAAGTACGGTGAGTTTCGTGCGTACGGATTTATCAATCAGCTGAACGGAGAACACCATGTCGCCCTTATCAAGGGAGATATCGGAGACGGTACGGATGTACTGTGCCGTGTGCACTCGGAATGTCTGACAGGAGACACATTCGGCTCGCTTCGTTGTGACTGCGGAGAACAATTCGCAAGCGCAATGCGACAAATCGAGGCGGCAGGAAGAGGAATCCTACTTTATATGAGACAAGAAGGGCGAGGAATCGGTCTGATTAACAAATTAAGAGCATACAAGTTGCAAGAACAGGGATTGGATACCTTAGATGCCAACCTGGCGCTTGGATTTCGTGCAGATGAGAGAGAATACTACATCGGAGCTCAAATCCTAAGAGATTTAGGTGTGAAGAGTATGCACTTGCTGACCAACAATCCCGACAAAGTGTATCAACTGGAGGACTTCGGTCTTAGCATTACAAAAAGAGTTCCTATCACAATCGAGGCAACAGAACATGATTTGTTATACTTACAAACCAAGCAAAATCGCATGGGACATATTTTAAATTTTGAAATGGAGGCTTAATCATGAGAACATTTGAAGGAAAATTAGTAGCAAAAGATATGAAAATCGGAATTGTTGTAGCAAGATTTAACGAGTTCATCACATCGAAATTGCTCGGAGGAGCAATGGACGGTCTGATTCGTCACAATGTATCAGAAGAAAACATAGATGTTGCCTGGGTACCGGGTGCATTTGAAATTCCGCTGATTGCATCCAAAATGGCTGCAATCAAAAAATATGACGCCGTCCTATGTCTCGGTGCTGTCATTCGCGGAAGCACTTCACACTACGACTACGTATGTAATGAGGTGTCGAAAGGTATTGCAAGCATTTCACTTGAATCCGGAATCCCTGTAATGTTCGGTGTTATTACAACGGAAAATATTGAACAAGCAATCGAAAGAGCAGGTACAAAAGCAGGAAATAAAGGATTTGACTGTGCTGTTTCAGCAGTAGAAATGGTAAATCTTATCCGAGAGATTGAGGCATAATCTATGGCATATTTGATTTTTGACTATGACGGAACCCTACACAATACCATTTTAATCTATCGTCCCGCACTTCAAAAAGCATATGACTATCTGGCAAAACAGGGCTTTCGCACAAACAAAATATTGTCCGATGAGGAGGCGAGAAGATGGCTCGGGTTCAATGCAAAAGATATGTGGAATGCCTTTGCTCCCGATTTAAGCCCAAAACTGCATCAATATTGCAGCACCATAGTCGGAGAAGAAATGCAGCGACAAATTGATATCGGATCAGCAAAACTGTATCCGAAAGCACTTGACGTCCTTTCCAAACTAAAATCTCAAGGACATCATCTCATTTTTTTGAGCAATTGCAAAATCAGTTACCTGAACATGCATCAAAAACAATTTGAGTTAGAACGATATTTTTCAGCATTCTATTGTACCGAAGCATTTGATTGGAAAACAAAAGAAGAAATTTTTCCAGCCGTCAAGCAGGATATGCTGTCCGTGTTTCCAAACGAAGAACCTACTTTTATCGCCATAGGAGACCGCTTTCATGATTTGAACCTCGCACTCCGACACAATCTACCGTTTGTAGGTTGTAACTACGGATTCGGAACAGCGGAAGAATTACAACAATCCACTTGCATTGCCCACTCTGCGGAAGAAATCGAAAGTTGTGTACATCAGTTGCTTCACACAAATTTATCCTATCTTTGAAACAAAGTACCCTATACAGGGGTTCTTCGGCTTTATCTTCGTTTCAGAATGATATCTCTCAAAACTAGTACACCGGTTATTGTGTGCGAATAGGATTACTTGTTGTGAATAACATCACAAATTAGGATGAACAATTACAAAACAATAGAAACAAATAGCCCTTGTCCTTTTCATTTCAGAATCGGACAAGGGCTGTTTTAGCGAATAAGGAACAAACTCTATCATCGGCAACTGATAGCAATCACTGAGTAAAATGATAACAAGAGTCTGTTTTTTTGATGCTATTCTAATTTTATTCTTGTTTTCATAATCACACACTATGTATCCATTTTAAAATAGTGCTTTGTAAGGATACAAAACCCTTTTTTAACCTATATGTTTCATCCTACCATTCTATTCATTTATCTATCATCTGTTCGGTTTCATCATAAAACAAGCAATTTCTAAAATCTGATTGTAAGCATCAAACTTGTCATTCTCTCAAACTGACCGCCAAATCTTTTACCATAGCACCTACCGTCAAAGTTTTTGTCAATTTATCGGGACAACTCCGTCTTCTCTAAAGAATATAAAAGGAATATGATACTGCTCTATCCATTGACTAATGCCACAACCCTTTATCAATTTTAATACTGTACTTCTTTGTCTCTTTCTGAAGATTACCCACCATTTGATCCGTTTTCTTACTTTTTCCAAAGATCACATTGCTTGCTCTTCCATGTTTTTTCTCAATCTGAAGAAGATATCTTCTTCCTCCACCCTTCCTACCGTGAAAACAATGAATTTGAATACGCTTTATCTCACTTAACGAAATGATTCTTTTTCCAAAAAACACAGCATTGTGAATATAAAGATTTCCGTTTCTGATATGATAAGGTGCAAAAAAACTTCCACCACTTTTCCAAACAACAGACAATCTGCGAAGGCATAGCAGTATCATCACTCCTATCAGCAAAATACTTACATACCTAAAAAGCGACATCTCCCATACCGATTCAAATCCTATCAAAAAATATTTAAACATCTTCTCATCCTCTTCCCTAATATCCTTATCCTTAAAAATATCAATTTTTTCTGTTCTTTATTCCATAAACACCCTAAATAACCCCTGACAATTTTGTCAAAGTCCATACTGTACTTGATACACAGATATTACACTATTTCGATATTCTCTTTTTCTAAATTCAAAGTCTTATGGTTCCATATTTTTCATTTGTTCGGGAGTAAATTACTCTTCTTCCCCTTCTCCAACAACACTTTTGATATCTTTACACAAGGATGCTAACTCTTCTATATCTGATAAACTGCCTGTTCCGAAAAGATTCCCGGAAGTTGAGCCTTGAATGGTTTTGTATGTCTTAGGTCTTACTCTAAAGGATATTTTGGAATCATCAACATAGAAATCCGCTCTCAAAGACTTTACTGACATACTTGAGTTATCCTTTGTATAACAACCGGAAATCTGACCTTGGACCATTTCATTCCCATTTTCGAAAATTTTTATCTTCGTTTCTTCAAGCTCCACGCTATAATGTTTCACCAATTTTTCCTTTATTTTTTGAAACAAAACATTTGCAACAGCAAGTAACAAAAAAATAAACAAAAGCAATAATACCGGATGCGATTTCAATGTTTTATCCAATCCGCTATAAAACAACCCTAACTGAAATAACAGCATAGAGAATCCAAATACCGTAACGCAACTCAAACCCATTATTACATCGTTTTTTGATGTTATCGCTTTAAATTCATACCTTTTCATACTTATTCTCCCATATTCCGTTCTATAGGAACCGTTCTCCAATGACAAATTTCTCCTATCATCATTAGAGAATTGATTCGAACATTGTATTTGACAAAGTTTTTTACACACTCTTTGTTGTCTGTCGCTCCTTCGTCAACTTCCTGTACGATAACCGTTTCCAATCAATGCAACTCTGAAAAAATCTTGTTTGAACTACATATTTTTTGCAGAATCAAATCTCTGTCCTACCTGTTTGCCCAATTCGGAAAGCTGTTTCAATACTTCTGCTTGGCAAACAAACAAAACATAGCTGTCGCTGTCAATGTCCATTCCTCCTACACAAAAGTCCTTATCCATCCATTTTTCATCCAATACCTCGCACCATGTAGGGATACCATCATCCTTTTTGAACCAATCTTCTTGTATCTCCAAACGATGTCGATTCGCCAAACTTTTCATCTCATAGAAAAAATCCTCGGCATCTGTCTTCCAATCCAATTCAATCGCTTCGTTGCCGGATAGCATCTCATCTACCATTCCAATCCATATAATAGTCTTATCTTCTTGATTTCCGTCAATGCAACGTTCTTCATAAATGTCGGCTTTCTCTTTGTAATACTGTTGAGGAGATTCCAAACAAAATTCTAAGTTAGAGCGAACTTCTGTATTCTCTGTCAACAGTGCAACCATTTTCCTATACGATTCAACATCAAAGTTTGTTCTCAAATCCAACACCACTTCCCACTCCTTCACATCAAATGAGGTACTGTAATCTATTACCTTTCTGAAAATTGCCATTGTTTCATCTTCGGTAAGTCCGTCTTTTCCGTAAATCAGAATATCATTATTACGCTTCTCGCTAACAGTACCGACCTCAAGATGAAAGTAATTGGAATCTTTATCCTGACAAACTTGGATAAATTTGCATAAACATCCTACAGTCTGTATTCTAATCGGTTCAGGTGGAGTTAAAATGATGAAATCAATATCCCCTTTTTGAATTGATTCAAGTTGTTGTTTCAACTCTTTTTCTGTAAAGCCGTCCTGTTCCGTTCCATCAACATCCAATACCCAATCCGAACAGTTGAAATCCTTCTTTTGTCCTTTTTTTGTCGAAGGACCGGAATAGACTTCAGAACGAGAACCGTTGACTTTCATGGTATCTTTTAACTTTTCAACTTGATATTTAATATATTGCTTTTTAAACAACATGGTAGCAAAAAACGGTACAATCATCAACGGAAGAACCATCACTCCACCGACAATCGCTAACCCTCTATATTGATTTCTTGTATGAACATCTTTAGACATTGTATTTAGAATATCAGCCATATAATAAAAAAGCTGACCGTCTGTTAACTTGTATAATAAAAATCGTTCTATGATATATATCCCAAAAAATATCACAACCATTCCAATGGCAGCTTTATGACATATCTCCATCTTCTTTTCCAAACTGATTGATTCACTGTCAGATATCTTCTCAAACCACTTCTCAGCCCGTTCTTCTTTTGTCATCCTGTTTGTCCTCCTTCAATAAATATGTTATTTATCTTGTATTGTACCATAAATTCCAAGTTCAGTCTTCGACTTCAGACAAATTTCACTGAGACATACGATATATCAAACTTTAAACTTCTCACTTTCCTTTTTATGATTAAGATGTATTGTTGTATCATATTCTGTATGAACACCCTGTATTTAGAAACATAATTGATACTAAAACTCAATATAATGATTCAATTATTTTTTGGAAAAGGAAGTATTTCAGACACTTGAAAAAATTATGGGAGAACTCTGTAAAAGTGTAAATAAACTGATTCATGAAACAATCAAAAGTATAACTATTGGTTCAATCATTTCATCAAGTTTTAGTATGAAAAAACAATGAAAGAAACAGAGTTTTTATTTTTGCACTATTAAAATAATTTAGAAAAAACAAAAAACTTCTTTACTTTTTAATTTTATCGTGTTATGATAGTTCATAAGAAATAACAAGAAAAAGCATAGAGAAGAAATAGTACTTCTGTTGTCCCTCTTACAGAGAGTGTATGGTTGGTGAAAATACACAGAGAAGATAGAAAGAACACATCTTTGAGCTGATCGGTGAAGCATTTTGCCACTAGCCGACTCCGGAACCTCGCACCCGTTATCGTGCAAGAGTATGATTGTACTCGTTGAGGATGATATCGCAAGGTATCATTAAAAAAAGGTGGGACCACGTGAGCAGCAGCTCTCGTCCTTTTCGTAAGAATCGGACGAGGGCTTTTTTATTGGATAAGCAATAAAAATCCAATATGGAAACGGAATAAACCTCTTATAAAGGCGTGCTCCAAACATAACACTCTTAAGAAATGGTTTTTATTCCTCTCATATCTTTCCCTCCTCTCAAAGAAATTTTTTCATCTCTAAACGTCATTGATGATGACACAACTTCACTCAATTTCACTGAAAGAAGAGTAAAACAGAAATTTATTCTTTCTTCTGATTTCTTTGCCTCTGTTCTTGTTTTCAAACAAGAGCACCGTTTGCACAAAACCATCAGAGATTTCTTTTGGGATAGTGTAACAAAAACTCTTGTGTTCACACATTACAAATTTTTCATGATTGAAAGGAGTTATTCAAATGAAACAAAAAAACATCGTATTATTTTTAGTAGGTATCCTATTTCTTTTCTCTCTTTGCTCTTGCTCGAATAAGCAACCATCACAGGGAAACAACTCAGAAACATCGAACTATGTCATCGGTTTGGATGACACCTTTGCACCGATGGGATTTCGAGATTCTTCCGGAGAATTGGTTGGATTTGACATTGATTTGGCAAAAGAGATTGCACGTCGAAAAAACTTTACCGTTACTTTTCAATCGATTGACTGGGCAATGAAAGAAAATGAATTGAATGCAAAAAATATTGATATGATTTGGAACGGCTATTCCATTTCTGAAGAACGGAAACAAAAGGTTGCATTTTCCACGCCTTATGTGGAAGACAAACAACTTGTTATCACGATGAAAGACAGCCCCATTACTACAATAGAAGATTTGAAGGGGAAAGTAATCTCCCTTCAAGCAGAGTCTACCGCCATTGACGCTGTCAACCAAAATCCTACCATTTCGACAAGTTTAGCAAAAATCGTCGAATATCCGAGCAACAACGAAGTATTCCAAGATTTGCAAACAGGGCGATGCGATGCCATCGTTGTAGACGAGATTTTGGCAAGATACTATATGAAACAAAACGCCTCACAAGAGTTTCGTATTTTAGAGGAAGCTTTGGCAACAGAATATATGGCAGTCGGTATCAGAAAAGAAGACACTGAACTATTACAAGCAATCAATGACGGATTGGAAGAACTCAAAGCGGACGGAACTTATGATGATATCCGACAAAGATGGTTCTCCAATTAAAAACAACTTGTCAAATGATTCTTCATTTTGAAAGGAGAGACGACAACAATGCTAACTTCACTCATCACCCTAAGTTATCAAGGATTATTGACCACATTGAGCGTGTTTTTTTCCACGCTCTTGTGTTCCATTCCTTTGGGACTACTCATTGCACCGCTTCGTGACAGCAAAATTCCATGGGTAAAAACAATTGTCAAGCAATATATCTATGTCATGCGTTCTACCCCACTTTTGCTCCAAACCATGTTTCTGTTTTTCGGCTTGCCGTTGGTACCCGTTGTTTCGATTACACTGCCAAGATTCACAGCAATCTGGCTTGCTTTTACGCTAAATTATGCCGCCTATTTTGCAGAAATTTTTCGTGGCGGAATCCAGTCCATTCCAAAAGGACAGTATCAAGCGGCTAAAGTTCTCGGATTGAGCAAAAAAAATACCTTTCGTTACATCATTGTTCCGCAGGTTATCAAAATCACCTTGCCTTCCGTTGCCAACGAAGTCATTAATCTGCTCAAAGATACTTCTCTCGTATACATCTTAGGGATGAGTGATATCCTAAAAGTTGCAAAAGCCGTATCCAACACATATGCAAGTTTTGTTCCTTATCTGTTTGTTGCGTGCTTGTATTTTATACTCGTATTTCTGCTCACTTTCGCTTTGGAACGAATTGAAGAAAAATTTGCTTACTATGAATAGGAGGTTCCGCATGAAACTAATTGCAAACAATGTTACAAAATCATTCCATCAGCAAATCATTTTTGAACATTTATCCCTTTCCATCTCTCAAAAAGACATTATCTCCGTTTTCGGACCGTCCGGAGAAGGCAAGAGCACCTTGCTGAAATGTCTGTGCGGACTGGAGCAAGTAGAAGAAGGAGAAATTTTCTTCCTGAAAAACAACTCAAAAAAAACTCCTACTCCAAGCGAAATCGGGATGGTATTTCAAGACTATCAACTGTTTGCTCATTTGAATGTCGAACAAAATCTTACGCTCTCTCCTATTGTCAACTCTCTCATGAGCAAAGAAGAAGCTAAAAATACAGCAGCTACCCTTTTGGATCATTTTGGACTTCTTCACAAAAAATTATCCTATCCCTTCCAATTGTCCGGAGGAGAAAAACAACGAGTTGCAATCGCAAGAGCTTGCATGCTGAATCCTACCATTCTTCTGTTTGATGAACCGACAGCGGCACTTGATCACAAGAGCAAACAAAAAGTGAAAGGAATTTTTCATGATTTACAAAAACAGGATATCGGAATCCTTTTTGTAAGCCATGACAAAGAGTTTGTAGAGGATATCAGCACCAAAAAATTCATGCTGAAAAACAAAATCCTGATAGAGCATTAGTGTTATCGAAAAGAAATTTGTGATACCGAAACCTAACAAATCTGCCATCCATTTGAACGGGAAACAAATCTGTTTCAGATAATGATAACGGGAACGAAACGGAAGAACATATTGAAGTCATGAAAGCAAGAACAATAACTTAACATAATTATGGTAGACAAGTGAAACAAACAACGGTATTCCAATAAAAACAACTCTATCTCCTAAGCAATTCTTCTCTTTTGAAAAAATTATTCCTCTGTATTATTTGAAATCATAGACTCCTTATTGTAAAATATAAGAGGATACCAAGAATAACAAAAAGACTTTTATCACAGGTATCCTTCGACAACGATTGTTACTACAATAAGAATTTGATACTACAAATAGACTTTACTACCAAAGAAAGGAATTTGCTATGGACTACTTACAACGATACCAACAATGGCTTAATGATACTGCAGTTGATGATGAGACGAAAAAAGAACTCCTTGCCTTACAGGAAAATGATGAGGAATTAAAAGACCGTTTTTATCAAGAGTTGGCATTTGGAACGGCAGGTCTGCGTGGAAAATTAGGCGCCGGCAGTAACAGAATGAACTCCTACATTGTCGCAAGAGCAACACATGCGTTTGCAAAAGTAATCTCTTATTACGGAGAAGAGTTCAAACAACGAGGAGTTGCCATTTCACATGACTGTCGCATCAAATCAGATGAATTTGCCAAAATTGCAGCATGTACCTTTGCCGCACACAATATTCCTGTGTATCTTTACGAAAGTTTAAGAAGTACACCTCAACTTTCTTTTACCGTAAGACATCTCCACTGTGCCGGCGGAATCAATATCACTGCCAGCCACAATCCGAAAGATTACAACGGATATAAGGTGTACTGGGATGAAGGTTCTCAAATCAAGGACGATATCGCAAACCAAATTGTGCAAGAAATCCAAAAGATAACATCGTTTTCTGAAATTCCAACCTATTCCTTTGAACAGGCGTTACAGGAAAAAAGAATTCAATGGATTGGAGAACCGATAGACACCATCTATTTGGAAAAAGTAAAATCTCTTTCCTTGCGTGATGAAGAAATCGACAAAAACATTTCTGTCGTATATACTCCGTTAAACGGTGCCGGAAGTATTCCTGTCCAAAGAGTGTTTCGTGAGCGAGGATTCCACAATGTCCATGTCGTAAAAGAACAGGAACAGCCTGACGGAACATTCCCGACAATAGAATATCCGAATCCCGAAGACCTTCGTGCATTTGAGTATTCTCTTACACTTGCAAAAAAAGTAAACGGAGAACTGCTGATTGCAACCGACCCTGATTCTGACCGACTTGCTGTAATGTGTTATCACAACGGAGAATATCATGCTTTAACAGGAAATCAGACAGGTGCTCTCTTAATCGAATATCTTTTTTCTTCCATGAAAGAAAAAAATCTCCTTCCAAACAACGGTCTTATGGTCAAAACCATTGTAACAGGAGAAATGGGAGCAACAATTGCAAAATACTACGGTGTCGAGGTAATCAATGTCCTTACCGGATTCAAAAACATCTCTGCAATCAGTAACCAATACGAAAAGACGAAAGAAAAACAGGTGTTGTTCGGTTATGAAGAAAGTATCGGATATACTGCCGGAACATTTGTAAGAGATAAGGATGCCGTATCCTCTGCAATGCTGTTTACAGAAGCTGCAGCATATTACAAAACAAAAGGAATGACATTGATAGATGTATTGCAACAACTATTCCAAACACATGGCTACTTTGCAGAAGATACGATTTCTCTGATTCGGGAAGGAATTCGTGGACAGGAAGAAATCCAAGCAATCATGTGCTCCTATCGAAAAGAATATCCAAAAATAATCGGCGACCTATCTTTGATGACCTATCTTGATTATTCTATCTCAGAATCTGTTGATATCAAAACACAAACGATATCCAAGATTGATATTGAGCCTACCAACGCCATCAAATTTCTGTTTGAAGACGAATCTTGGTATGCTCTTCGTCCGTCAGGTACCGAACCGAAACTGAAAATCTACTTTGGAATCAAAGCAAGTTCACAAAAAGAAGCGGATGAAAAACTAAAACAATTCAAGAGCACTGTTCTGTCCTTGATTGAAAAATAAAACTTCCGAGAAAAAAAGATTGTTCCTATTATCATATAGGATACAATCTTTTTTTCTCAACTTTCCACCACATCAGTCGTAGTTGGTGAAAATCATATTTTTTTCACGAATTAAAACAATGATTTCTATATTTCTTCTAACTTAAACTCCTCTTCTTTCTCATCAAATGTAAGCGCATATTCTTTGTTTGCTTCAAGATGAAGATTTACTTTAGCCGGACCCCAAGTCGTTGTAACAGTTTTGTGCAATACTCCCGGTCTTGTATAAGAATATGTAACTCTTAAAACAATATCTCCCGGCATTGCATAAATGACATATGATGTCTTATCTGTAAATATCGCAGCTTCTCCACTTACAACTTCTGCCAATAACTGTTTGCTGGTAATAAGATTGGTACCTGTTGAAAGAGATACTTTTACAGCTCCCTTATGTTCATCTAACCACTTCTCCTTTGCCTTTTTATTCATCTTCATATAGAAAATCGCATACACACCTGAAAAAAGAAACATTCCAATGATGAAATATGCATACATCCCCATTGAAAAAAATGAATCTAACGCCGCTTTCATACCAAATTCCTCCTCATAATAAGCCTCATTTTAATTTTTTACCATATCGTTTTTACTTAACTTCATTGCAATATTACTCAAACCCTAAATCATATAACAGTTGATTGTATTTTCGATATCCCAGCAACGATAAATCAAAAGTTTCTTGTACTCCGTTTTCATCTGTAATCTTCAAAGTAAATGAGTCAAAATCCCTGCTTTCCGACCTTATGTTAATCTTATCAATCTCATAATGATACTCTTTCTTTCCAAGATAGATATCCAAGTCATTTCCCTCTACGACTACTTGCAGTTTCATATCTCTTATCACATTTACAAAAGATATCAGTGATACAACACTTGCGCCAATAATTGCTACTTTCGTCCCAAAGAAATATCCCAATGTAAAAAATAAAAAGATAAATACAAATACAACAGCAACACAATTCCAAATTGCAGCAATCGGACTTCTTTTATATACCATTGTCTTCACCTCCCTCAATATGTAAATATCAACAGAACACAGACATCTGTACATTTTCCCATAAATCCTATCATAGAAATAAAAATTTATCAAACAAAAATTTTAATTATATTTGAAAAATATGTTTATTTGATATTGATTATCGGTATCTATTGTAGTATATTGAAAGAGAAATACCATGGTAATACGATACAAGAACACTATTTTTATCTATCATGGCAAGTTCTTTTCGTTCTGTAAGAATAAAACTGTTTTACAAGAAATATTTTTGTATCTCCGATTTTATTCTAACAAAAATTATCATTTTTGAGGAGGATTATTATGTTAAAAAAATTATTGATATTATGTTTAAGTTGTGTATTAGCAATCTCCTTGACAGGATGTCATAACAAAACTTCAGAAACTCAGGGAGGAGACAATACAGGAGAAAATACACCTACTCTACAAGTAGTAGCAACTTCTACCATGTTAAGAGATTTGGCAGAACAAATCGGAAAAGAGAAAGCAACGGTTACCGGAATCATGGCTCCCGGAGTAGATCCACATCTTTACAAACCTACTGCCGGTGATATTGAAAAGATAGAAGGCGCACAGATGGTCGTATATAACGGTCTGCACTTTGAAGGTCAAATGGTGGATGTACTGGAAGGTCTGAAAGAAAAAATAGTAGTCAACGCAAGCGCAGGACTGCCAAAAGAAGATGTGCTTCCTTTCGCAGATGACCCGATTGGTGACCCTCATATCTGGAACAGTTCCAAAAACTGGGAGTCTGCCGCAGAACAGGTGGCAAAAGGTTATATTGATCTTGATCCGGAAAACAAAGAATTCTATGAACAAAACTTAGAATCCTATAAACAAGAATTAGCGGAACTAAAAACATATATTGATGAAAGAGTTGCAGAAATCCCTGAAGAATCTCGTGTATTGGTAACCGCTCATGACGCATTCAGTTATTTTGCAAGAGATTACGGTTTTGAAGTAAAGGGAATTCAAGGAATTTCCACAGAATCGGAAGCATCTACAAAAGATATTTCCGACTTGGCGGAATTTATCGTTTCACGCCATATCAAATCCATCTTCTCCGAGTCTTCCGTTCCACAAAAAAATATCGATGCTCTAAAAGAGGCTGTCGAAGCGAAGGGACAATCTATTGTCATCGGCGGACAATTATTCTCAGACTCTCTTGGAGATGAAGGAACTCCTGAGGGTACCTACATCGGTATGATGAAATACAATATTGATACAGTAGTAAATGCATTGAAGTAAAGAAGGTATTTTTATGTCAGATAAGATAGCAATTAAGGTAGAAGATTTAACAATTGCATACAATCACACCCCTGTTCTATGGGATATTGACTTGACGGTTCAAAAGGGAGTTTTAATGGCAATTGTCGGTCCCAACGGTGCCGGAAAATCTACATTAATCAAATCCATGTTGGGATTTTTGACACCTGTCAGCGGGAATGTACTGTTTTTTGGAAAACCATACTCTGCTGTCAGAAAAAGGATTGCCTATGTTCCTCAAAAAGGAAGTGTGGATTGGGATTTTCCGACAGACGTCTTCGATGTTGTGATGATGGGACGGTATGGAGAACTCGGTATTTTGAAACGACCAAAAAAAGAGGACTTTGATAAAGTGGAACAAGCATTGGAAGAAGTCGGTATGCTTTCGTTTGCACACAGACAAATCAGTCAGTTGTCAGGCGGACAACAACAGAGAGTTTTCTTGGCGCGAGCATTGGTTCAAAACGCAGATATCTACATGATGGATGAACCGTTTCAAGGTGTAGATGCTAAAACGGAAAAATCCATTGTCAGTGTACTTCAAAGACTGCGTAATTTAGGAAAAACGGTAATTGTCGTACATCACGACTTACAAACAGTCAAATCCTATTTTGATGAAGTGACCCTCTTGAATATTAAGGTAGTTGCCTCCGGACCTGTTCAAGAAGTATTTACGGAAAACAATATCAAACAGACTTACCGCATTGTCTCTCAAAAGGAGGCAGAACTATGATTCAAACATTGATAGAAATGATTCAAAATGACTTTACCTTTCGTGTTGTTTCATTCGGTTCTCTGGTACTCGGTATGATTAGCGGTGCTCTGGGATGTTTCGCCGTTCTTCGAAAACAGAGTTTGATTGGCGATGCGATTTCTCACTGCACACTTCCGGGAATTGCGATTGCATTCCTCATTACAAATTCAAAAAATATAGAAGTGTTGCTTTTCGGTGCTTTGCTCTCCGGATTGCTCAGTATGTACCTTATCACGACCATCGCTTCACATTCCAAATTGAAGTTTGATGCGTCACTTGCATTGGTACTGTCTGTGCTATTCGGAATCGGAATTGTCTTTTTGACCTATATCCAAAAAAATTCCGGTTCTCATCAAGCCGGACTGGAAAAGTTTATCTTCGGACAAGCGTCTTCTCTTCTGAAAAGAGATGTTCGGATTATGATTATAACAGGAATTGTGCTGTTTTCTATGATGATTGTATTTTGGAAAGAATTTAAGTTAGTGACATTTGACCCTGTGTTTGCACAAACAATCGGAATTCCAAGTACATTTTTCGGTGGATTTCTATCTCTTTTAATGGTACTTGGCATTGTAATCGGACTGCAAACAGTCGGCGTCATCTTGATGAGCGCTCTTTTGATTTCGCCTGCATCTGCAGCAAGACAGTGGACAGATAAACTGTCTGTTATGGTCGTACTCTCCTCGTTGTTCGGCGGAATGTCAGGGGTCCTCGGCACAATGGTAAGTTCCTATATTCCGGGGATTCCAACCGGTCCGACCATTGTTGCCTTTATGAGTATCATTGTCTTGGGAAGTTTACTCTTTGCTCCGCGAGGAATCATTCGAAAATGGATAATGCAACGAAAAAATCATGCTGTGCTCTATCAACAACTGAAGGCAAATTCCTATGAAAAAATCGGAGGTGAAAGAATATGATACTTTTCAGTCCACAGACACAGATTCTATTGATTGGAATTGTCGTATCTCTCTCCTGTACTCTGGTCGGCTGTTTTTTACTCTTACGCAATATGTCCATGATGACTGATGCCATCAGCCATACCATTTTACTTGGAATTGTGATCGGATTCTTTTTGACAAAAGATTTATCGTCACCGGTGCTCATTATCAGTGCCGGACTGATCGGTGTACTGACCGTATATTTGGTTGAGGCAATGCATTCTACCAAATTGGTATCGGAAGATTCCGCAATCGGAATTGTATTCCCATTATTGTTCAGTATCGCGATTATCATTATTTCAAAATATGCACGCAACACACACCTCGATGTCAGTTGCGTGATGCTTGGAGACATTACCTTTGCTCCCTACAAAAAACTGATTATCGGAAACTTGGATTTGGGTGCAAGGGCAATCTATAGTTCAGGTGCAGTGCTCGTCATCAACCTTGCATTTTTGATACTGTTTTTCAAAGAATTAAAAGTCAGTACCTTTGATCCCGCTCTTGCGTTTGTACTCGGAATGATGCCGTCTTTGATACATTATCTGTTGATGACTCTCGTATCGGTTACGATTGTTGCATCCTTCGAGGCAGTTGGTTCCATCCTTGTCATCGCATTTATGATAGGTTCACCTGCAACCGCATACCTTCTTACGGAGAATTTGAAAAAAATGATTGGATTCAGCTCCATCATCGGCATCCTCAACAGTTTTTTGGGGTATGAAATTGCAGCTTACTTCGATGTATCCATTCCGGGAAGTATCGCTCTGATGACAGGAATCACATTCTTATTCGTCTTTCTGTTTTCTCCGAAAAACGGTTTGGTATTCCAATGGATGACACATAGAAAAAATAAGCAAACTTTTACCAAAGATACCTTTCTCCTTCATCTATATAACCACCACGGTGTGACAGAAGAAATTTCTGCTGAAACCATCGGAAACCATCTCTGTTGGTCATCAGAACAGGTAAATGACATCAGCTCATCACTTTTAGAGAACGGATTTGTCACAATGAAAGAGGATTGTTTTGTCATTACCTCAAAAGGCGAAGAGCGTCTTCGAAAAAACTATGCTTTTATCTTGGAAGAGTGACGGATATCGGATTAGTGTAAAATACCGGAATATCATGAAACTGTTATAAATGTTCCTTGATTCATCAAACATACCTTCTCTTGTTAACATTGTTCTATTCGAAACAACCGAAATGGAGTATCGAACTGTGAAACCATGAACAGTAACTTCTATACTATGAGATAAAGCAAGGGAATACAAAACTCCATTTGAAAATGATAGATGTAATGTATGAGGATAAAAAAAATAAAAGATAAGAGCATGAAAAAAAGCAGATTTTTATACTAAAACTCCATAGAATGATTTAATTATTTCCCGGAATCAGATCATTTATATAAATATCTATTATAGCTTTTTCCCGGAATCAGATACTTGAAAAAGTTATGGGCAGTCCCTGTAAAAGTGTAAATAAACTGATTCATGAAACAATTAAAAGTATCCCTTGTAGAGATTGGATTGGTTCAATCGTTTCATCAGTTTTTAGAATTATTATGATTTTAATCAGTGATTCGTATCAGATAACAGTATCCCAAATGAATCTATAACAAATTAAAAAACAACCCCTGTTTACAGATGTAATAGTTCAAACATTCACTGTAAACAAGGGTTATTTTTTGCAATATTTGTTACTCTATATTCAAAACGATAAACTCTGCTGTCAAATTTTCCCAATTATTCTATATAGTCCTTATTCCAATACTTTCTCCAAAAGTACCAGTCTTACTCTTGGAATTCCCTGAAAAATACAATCTATTTCTCCAATCTCGGAATATCCCAACCTCTTGTAAAATTTCCGAGCTGCCATATTCTTAGTCTGAGTATCCATCCGAAGTGCAATGCAACCTTGATTTCTTGCATATTCTTCATAAAAAGCTACCATCCGGCACCCATATCCTTTTCTTTTCTTTATCGGATCAACCACCAAAGTGTGCAAGACCATAATCTTTTCATCAGACGCCTCTTTTTTCCAAGAAACCTGTCTATATTCTTCTAATTGAATATGATTCAAAATGGATGTTGCAACCACCGGACCATCCTCTACTCCCACAAACAAATCTTCTCGTTTCAAGGCTTGCTCTGCTGTTGCACGGACAGGATATACTCCCCTCTCCCATCCAATCACCACTCTGTTTTCTTCTTCTTCAAGATGAATCCTATGATAAATTTGTTCAATTTCATCAATGTCTTTTTCAACTGCCTTACGAATCTCCATCCGTTTCACACCTTTCAAAAAAATCTTTCTTATTATAAAATCTTCCACTTTCAAAATAAAAAATCATACCTTGTAACCATCTGTTTTCGGTATGATTTTCTGTTTTTCATTGTAGTTTTCCTTACAGAGGGTACTTCTTCCGTTAATGATATTTTTCCTTGTATTTAGAAACAATCTTTTCCTTGTATCAAAAAATTATTTACGTTTTGTATTTTCTACAGTTTTTAGTCCGCCTGTCAACGATACCTATATTCCGAATGCAAAGTATCTGGTTGCACAAACACCGCAAAAGAAGAGCAATGTTCCTGCAAATGTTACATAGTCTGTATGATCCAACATAATCTCATTCATTCTGGTACGACCTTCCCCACCGCGATAACATCGTGCTTCCATTGCCATCGCAAGTTCATCCGCACGACGAAATGCACTGATAAACAGCGGAACCAACAACGGTATCAAACTCTTTGCTCTCTCCATCAATTTTTTGCTCTCAAAATCCGCGCCTCTTGCCATCTGTGCTTTCATAATCTTATCGGTTTCTTCCAATAAAGTTGGAATAAAACGAAGTGCGATTGTCATCATCATTGCAATTTCATGTGCAGGAAGTCCGATTTTTTTGAAAGGGTTCAGCAATTTTTCAATTCCGTCCGTCAACTCAATCGGCTTTGTTGTCAGAGTCAACAGAGAAGTTCCCGCAACGAGCAAAGTCAACCGAATGACCATAAATAATCCGAGCCATGTTCCTTCTTTGGTAATTTTCAAAAATCCGAAACGATATAGGATTTCTCCTTGACCTAACAACGCATTGACTAAAAAAGTAATCAACAGTAAAGGCCACATCGGTTTGATTCCCTTTATGGTGTATGAAAAAGGAATGTTAGATGCTTTGATAATCAAGCACAAAAATGCAAAGATAAAGAGGTATGGGTAGAATTTATTAATAAAAAACAGTGCAATCATAAACAAAAACGATAACAAAATTTTTACTCGAGGATCTAAACGATGTATGAAAGAATCGCCCGGATAATATTGTCCTAATGTGATGTCCTTTAACATTGTTTCTTCCTCCATTCCTTCAAAATTGCTTCCTTCATCTCTTCCAAAGTCAAGATATCTTCTGAAATTTCCCAACCTTGTTCTCTCAATCTGTTGGAAAGTTCTACTACCTTCGGTACTCCCAAACCGATAGATTCCATTTTCTTTTGATGCGCAAAAATTTGTCTTGGCGTTCCGTCAAAAGCAACTTCTCCGCGATTCATTACAATCAGACGATTCACTAACCTTGACACATCATCCATGGAATGGGATACCAATATAATCGTAGTCCCGTAAGTCTGTTGCACCACTCTAATTTGATTTAAGATTTCATCTCTCCCCTTAGGGTCAAGACCTGCTGTCGGTTCATCCAAAATCAAAATATCCGGTTTCATTGCCAGCACTCCTGCAATCGCAACACGACGCTTTTGACCTCCGGACAGTTCAAACGGTGACTTGTCTTTAAGTGCTTCATAATTCAGACCTACCATTTGCATTGCCTCTTTCACTCGTTTCGTAATTTCTTCCGCAGATAAGTTTAATTTGGAAGGACCGAATGCGATATCCTTCTCAATCGTTTCTTCAAACAACTGATATTCCGGATATTGGAACACCAAACCCACTTTTTTACGAATGTCTGTCAAAGTGACATTTGATGAAGTTAAATCCATTCCGTCAATATAAATCTTGCCGGAAGTTGCTTTCAGTAAACCGTTCAAATGTTGAATCAAGGTGCTTTTTCCTGAACCTGTGTGTCCAATCAAACCGATAAACTCTCCATTTTTCACCTCAAAATTCACATTTTTGAGCGCAACGCTTTCAAACGGAGTGCCCGGACTGTAGATATGTGACAATTGTTCTACTTTAATTGACATAATGCACCTACCATTTCTTCAATAGACAATGTATCTGTTGGAATATTCATTCCTTCTTTATTCAATAAATATGCAAGTTCTGTCATATGCGGAACATCTAACCCCAAAGCCTTCAGCTCCTCTACCCTCGGAAATATCTCTCGCGGTGTTCCCTGCATCACAATCTTTCCATGATCCATCACATAGACTCTGTCAGCATGAATCGCCTCTTCCATAAAATGTGTGATATGAATAATGGTAATATTTTCTTCTTTGTTCAAATGATGAATCGTTTCCATTACTTCTTTTCTTCCGTTCGGATCCAACATCGCAGTCGGTTCGTCCAAAATGATGCATTTCGGTTTCATCGCAATAATTCCACCGATTGCCACTCTTTGTTTTTGTCCTCCCGAAAGATTGTGAGGTGCTCTTCTTCGAAACTCCGTCATTCCGACCCGTTCTAATGCATCATCCACTCTTCTTCTGATTTCTGTCTTTTCAATCCCCAAGTTTTCGGGACCGAATGCCATATCTTCCTCTACGATACTCGCAACAATTTGGTTGTCCGGATTCTGAAATACCATACCTGCATTTTGGCGAATATCCCACAGACGGTTCTCCTCTTTCGTGTTGTATCCCAAGACAACGACATCACCTTCCGATGGCAATAAAATTGCATTCATATGTTTGGACATCGTGCTTTTTCCGGAACCGTTGTGTCCGATAATGACAACAAATTCTCCGGGATGAATTTCCAAACTTACCTCATCTACCGCACGATTCACTTCATTTTCTAATGACCTATATTCAAACACCAAATCCCGCACCTGAATGATAGGATTGGTGTCATAATTTCTTTCTAATTTTGCTTCCAATAGACTCCTCTTTTCTATCTTTTCTTTTGTGTCATCGTTTTATTGTAAATATAAATCTAAAAACATTTTACAATCAAATATCATCATACCATATTCGCTTGAATACGAACAGATACTTCCTCTTCATTGAGGCATATTTTTTTAGTTTACAATATGTTATTTTTTCCATCTCTCGGAACGGTCTTCCTGCACTATATTGATTATAACTATGTTTTTCATTATACCATAAATATCAAGTATAATTATTGACGAAATTCATGAAACATGTCGAATTTCTAAATTTCCAAACAGGAATCTTCACCCATTGATTCCCTCTCAATAAATAACCACATTATACCATACTATCCTTCCCTTTTTCGATTAATCTTCATTTTTTATTTCCTGTTCTGATTTTTCTTTTTTATCTGCTATAATAGAAGTAATTTATCAACAAGTTAGGAGTTTTACCATGAAAAAAGTATGTATGATATATACCGGCGGAACCATCGGAATGAAAAAAACAGAGAACGGATACTATCCTGAACCGCATTTTTTGGAACGCTCCCTGAAACAAATTCACGAGCTGTCCTATCATGAAGTTCCTGAATTTGATTTGATTGAATACTCTCCACTACTTGATTCCTCCAATGTACAAATGGAACAGTGGACCAAAATTGCAGAAGATATTTTTGAACATTACGACGAATACTGCGGTTTCGTTATCTTACACGGGACAGATACCATGGCATATACCGCATCTGCCCTCTCTTTTATGTTGCAAGGTTTAACGAAACCTATTGTATTAACAGGTTCTCAAATCCCTCTTGAAGAAATTCGAAGTGATGCACGAGATAATATCATCTCCTCCCTAATGATTGCAGGCGAAGGGCAAATTTCTGAAGTCTGTGTGTTTTTTGCAAACAAATTATTTCGTGGAAACCGTTGTGTCAAAATCAGCTCTGATGAGAAAGGTGCGTTCTCCTCTCCGAACTATCCGGTTTTGGCTGAGTCAGGTATCACCATTCGTTATTTCAACCGCAACATCGATATTCCAAAAGGAGCAGAACTCCTCTACACTCCTATCAAAAAACAAAATATTCTCGTATTGAAGGTCGTCCCCGGAATTTCCTATGACAGCTTTACGAAATTAGTTACAGAACACTTGGACGCCCTTGTCATAGAAGCGTTCGGCTCCGGAAATATTCCAAACAGAAGTCATGAATTAACAAAACTTTTGCAAACAGCAGAACAAAACAACACCGCAGTTGTGATCTGTACCCAATGTTTACGCGGTACAACCTCCATCGGCGAATACGAAACCAGTTCCCAACTCAAAGATGCCGATGCAATCTGTGCTTATGATATGACTGTTGAATCTACGGTATCCAAACTGTATTATTTGCTAAGCAAAGGTTATAATCGAAAACAACTCAAAAAATGGATGGAAACCAATATCGCCGGAGAACTCTCTCGATAACATCCAATTATCACAAAAATTTAGCTGAGATTGACACCTTTGTTTCTTTGATACGGTTGTCTGCTTACATTACTTTCTGTCATCACTGTTTCAAATTGTCATTTACAATTTAAATTCTTGTTGCCCTCAAAAAATGATACTAAAACCCTATATAATGATTTCATTATTTTATGAAAAATGAAGTATTTCAAACACTTGAAAAGTTGTGAACAAACTCTGTAAAAGTGTAAATAAACTGATTCATGAAACAATCAAAGCGATATGTAAAGATTGGATTGGTTTCATCATTTTATCGGGTTTTTCGTATTACATTGCCCTTTTTTCAAATTCAATCGTTAGATTTTATATGATAAAAAAGAGGAAGTATTCGGCGAATGCTTTTACTTCCTCTTGGTGATTTATTTCATTGTATCTCACTCTGTCAAACTGAAATTATTCCACTTCTTGACAATTTTCATTTACCTCAATCCAAAATTCACTTTTCAAATCTACCATATCACTCAAAAAATCCAAAGTACAGGGAAAGGTCAAATCTACACTGTTTATTTTATTAAGAATTTCTACAAATCGGTATATGCTGTCTGAAACCTTCAATGCTTTCCAGCCTCCCGTTCCGTGTATAGCTGTATATACAGGATAATTTTCTATGTTAAAATCCACAAAGAACGGGTCTCCCCATTCATTTTGAGCAATCACATACCAACTCTCTTGCCAACTTCCGTTATGCTTTGTTGTCAGTGTACGGTTTTGGACAAGATCCCAACGATAACCCATCTGCATTTTTTCAAAGTCTCCATAAGTACAAGGAAGTAATGGCACCTGTGTGCATATTTTCGCTTCAATAAACTTTTCTATCACAAATGGTATTTTCAGAATATGATTCATACTGTTTCTCCCATAACCTTATCTTACTTAATGATAAATCAAAATGATATTCTTTTATCTTGTCTCTGAATACAGCAGGGTAATATTTTGAGGAATTGATACTTGATGAAACTTGACCGCGACATTCCAACTTCTCAATTTCTCTGTATCAAATCATCCAAACTCTAATCTACAGAGAATCAAAATATTTATGACCGGTACCGTTGATACAGTTTCTATTCCATAAGTCTCTTCTCCCATTGCTCTACTCACACAAAAGATTCTACGGAATTAATTAATTTCCAACTTCGATTCCGGTAAAATTTGTCCACCATCCACAACAATAGTCTGTCCGGTAATATAATTCGCTTCCTCTGATGCCAAGAACATTGCTGCATAGGCAATATCTTCCGGTACTCCCAATTTCCCGGATGGAATGGATGCTTCCTGTGCTTTGATATATTCTTCTCCAAGTACATCTGTCATTCCCGGTGTCATAATATTTCCCGGTTCAACACCGTTTACATTGATGTTCCATGGTGCAAGTTCCAAACAGGCGGTACGAATCAAACCGTTGACTCCTGCCTTGCTTGCCGCATAATGTGCTAATCCCGGATTCCCTGTTTTCGGTCCCGTAATAGAAGATGTGATTACAATTTTGCCTTTGTTCTGTTGCTTCATATACGGAATAACTTCTTTGATTGCAATGAAAGTTCCTCTCAAGTTAATATTGTGTACCTTATCCCAATCTTCCAATGTCATATCCACCAATTTCACTTCCGGATAAATCCCCGCATTGTGCAACAAAATATCAATTCTGCCATAGGTATCATAAACTTGTTTCATCAAGTTTCTCATAGAGGATTCATCACTGACATCCGATGCAAGAAACAGAGTATCCAATCCTTGTTCTTTCAACTGTTGTTGTGTCTGTTTCCCGGTCTCTTCATTTCTTCCGGTAAAAACAACTTTTGCTTGCTCTTTTGCAAATACAGTCACAATTCCAAGTCCGATTCCCTTACTTCCTCCGGTAATAATAACTACCTTGTCTTTCATTGAAAAACTCATACTGCTCTCCTCCTTTGTACTGATAAAAACCATGTTTATCCCATAACAATCAAGTTAAGTTGCCCCCTTGATGTCCATTTCAAGCAATGATACAATCACATAAATTCCACAGCGAAACCGTTACCATCCTTGTCTGATTCCTCCGAGAGTTTTTATCATGAAACTACCAAACCTGAAACATTGTACTTAACTTTGCTAAGTTAATTTCATTATATCATATTAAAATAAAGAAAGAAGGACAAAAAATGATTCCCATATCAAATATGAGAATCATGTTCTAAATAAGTCTTATTCGATTCATTTTGTTTTTCTTTCAGTTATCCTGATTTTAGTTCTGTTGCAAAAATTTATATTTTATTCATAGAAATGATTGTACTACAATACAACTATCGAGTTGTCCCACAAAAAGATTTCATTTCATCTTATCTCAATCTTATGCAAAGAATTTTGCGATATAACCTTGTACAAAAATATATAGTACAATCACAGGTAGAATATAACTGACATAGACTCTTGACCAACGCGGAAACTGTATACCTTTTCCTGTGTTAACTTCTTCAAGGAAATGATTCCATCCCCAACCATATCTGCTTGTACAAAATGCCAAATAGATCAAAGAACCCAACGGCAAAATATTATTACTTACAAGGAAATCTTCCAAATCCAAAATACTGCTTCCTTCTCCAAGCGGCATAATATGACCCCATACATTAAATCCTAAGATACATGGAACGGATAGTACCATAATGACAAGTGCATTGATGAAAGCCGCTTTTTTTCTTGTTGTTCCGAATAATTCCAAATTTGATGCAATAATGTTTTCAAATACGGCAAGCACTGTCGAAAATGCTGCAAAACTCATAAACAAGAAGAATAGTGAACCCCACAATCTTCCTCCTGCCATCGCATTAAATACATTTGGTAAGGTTATAAAAATCAACGCGGGACCGGAATCTGCCGGAATCCCGAATGCAGAAGTAGACGGAAAAATAATCAATCCTGCCATCACCGCCACAAAAGTATCTAACAAAGTGATACTCATCGCCTCACCAATCAAACGGTGATCCTTGTCAATGTAGCTTCCGAAAATAGCAATCGCACCCATTCCGATACTCAAGGTAAAAAATGCCTGTCCCATCGCCGCAAAAACAACTTCGTTGATTCCGATTTCTGTCATTTTGTGAAAATCAGGTTTTAGATAAAAGTGTAGTCCTTCTGCTGAGTTTGGCAAAGTAATCGCCCTTGCTACCAACACAAATAGGATGAACAGCAAACTTAACATCATCACTTTCGTAATTTTTTCCACTCCGTTTTGTAACCCAAAGGAACAAATTAAAAATCCTATCGCCACTACAACAATCATCCAAAAAACCATAACTTCCGGTTGTTGCACTAAGGCACCAAACATTTCTCCTACTTCTTCCGTTGTTTTGCCTACAAAATCACCCTTTACCATCTTCACAAAGTAATATAGCATCCAACCGGATATCGTGGTATAAAACATCATCAATAAATAATTCCCAAGTGTTGCAATATAACCAAAAATATGCCACTTCGTTCCCTTCGGCTCTAACACATAAAACGATGTAATCGCACTCTTTTGGCTTGCTCTTCCAACAGAAAGTTCCATTGCCATAATCGGCAATCCCAAGATTCCCAAAAACAATAGATAGATCAGTACAAACGCTGCTCCACCATACTTTCCTACCACATATGGAAATCGCCAAACATTCCCTAATCCGATTGCACAACCTGCTGATAATAAAATAAAACCCAGCCTTGATGAAAACTTCTCTCTCTGTTCCATTAAAAGCCCCTCCTTTTAATACGATTTACACCATTTGTAAAAATAAGTGTATTTTGCTATTGTGCCACAAGAAGATAAAAAAATCAATAAGTAAATAAACAATTCTGAAAATTTTATTTTTCCTATATTTTTCTGTTCATTTTTTTCCTTACAGTGTTACAATAGAAAGAAAAATCATCAGCAGGAAAGGAATCCCACTATGAAAAAAACAATTTCAACGTTCCTAAAAATAGGACTTCTTATTTTTGGAATTTCTTTTTTTACAATAGAAGGTGCTATTCTATTCTCAGGATTTTCGACATCTCATGACGAACAGATAGACTATGTCATTATTTTGGGAGCAAGACTCTACGGAACCACCCCGTCTCCCGCACTGACCAACCGCCTGAACTCAGCACTGACATATCTCACTGCACATCCAAGCACCTCTGTTATTGTGACAGGCGGACAAGGTCCGGATGAAGATTGCACAGAGGCTCAGGCAAGCTATGACTATCTTGTTGCTCATGGGATTGCAAAAAAACGAATTTTGATGGAAACAACTTCTACCACCACATTCGAAAATATCCGAAATGCAACCGATATCATAACAAAAAAGACAGGCAGTGAATCTGTCAAAGTTTTGATTTCCACCAATCGATTTCATTGTCTTCGTGCAGAATTATTGGCAAAACGATGCGGTCTCACAGCATACTCCCTGCCTTCCAAAACACCTCCAAGCATCACCATTCCGTGCTATCTCAGAGAATATTTTGCTATTATCAAATCATTCTTTCTCGATACTCCGACAAAGTAAAATTTTTTACCGAAAATCTTTTTTAAATTTAAACCAAAAATCCTCTTATCTGCAAAATTTTGCTCAATAAGAGGATTTCATCTACTTTCTTCTTTTGTTTGAGATATCCGAAAGAATACCCGTTCTTCCTAACGATATTGCGGAGGAATATTTGCACGATTCGGTCTCATCATCAAACTTCCCTTCAATGCTTGGTATTTCAAAATATTATTACTTTTGTCTTCATAGTAAACACCATACATCTCTCCGACTTTCATTGTAAGAGGCTGCCACGCATACAATTTTTTGGATACCTTGCCCGCTTTGATAATTACCTTTGTTTTTCCGATTTTCAGCTTGTTCGTTGGTCTTACCACAGAAAGAACCTTTCCTTCAATATAAAACTTCTTCCTTTTATAAGATAAATAAGTCCGATACAACATATATCCCAACACACATGCAAGAATTGTCCAAATTGCCTTCGCCCAAACCGCCTTATATAAGAAAATAGCTACAACCGATAGCACAAAAAGAGCAACAACACCACCGATTCTCAAAAATACTTTCGTTTGTTCCGTCATACTTTCACCACCTTAACTCAAATGATATATCGAATGGTACGATTATATCAAAAAAACAAAAACTTTGGTAGTCTTTCCCTTGATTTTATAAAATCCTTTCAAAGTTTTTGTTTTCTGTCTGACTTTATTAAATTGTTGTACTGTTACCGACCATCTATTCTATTTGTCCAACTTCAAATTTTTTCGAATTTCTCTGCGAAGTTCGGGATATCCGGGCCAATCGTACAAAAATCTCACTTTCTTATCTCGAATTGTATTTCCTGTCGGCTTTTTCTCCATCACAAACACGCGAAAAGTCTCTGCGATATCTTCTGTCGGGTCTGTCGCTGCATAGTCTGACACAAACGCATCCTGATTTCTGACATAAAAAGAATATTTCGTCGGAAATTCTTCCAACACATAGTCTTTCCAAAATGTCTGATAAAATTGGTTCAACAAGGAGTCTTTCTTTGTTACCATACCAATCTCACAATAATTTTTGATGTCATAGTCCTCGGTATAATCTGCCTGTGTCTGATTCAATGTCAAATAGTGACCGTATTCATGTACTAATGTTCCGTAAAAATCATCATCCAAATCGTTGCTGTCAATCTGCATCAACCATCTTGTTCCGCTTCCGTCTCCGTCAGGACTCTCAATTACAGATGCCAAGCCATATGATTTCCCATCCGTACACAACAGAATATAATCAAAATTTTTTAGATTTTCCCGTTTGATTACCTTTGGAATGCTCGCCAAAATGATGTTCTCTTTTTCATTCGAAAAAGATTCTTCTTTTTGTGTCGACTTCAGCTCTTTTCGAAAGAATTGAAACCACCTTCGTTTTTCTGTACTCTTTTCTGACAAAAAAGGTTCTTCCTGTATGCTTTCACCTTTCACTCGATAAACCCTTTCTGTCTTTTGATTCGGATACTGTACCAACAAAAACAGTAACAGATTTCCATTCACATCTTTCAGTGCATCAAAGCGCCGCTGTGCAAAATCGTATGCTTCCTCATCTCCGGTTTCAATATATTGATCTATTTTTTTCTTTAGCGATGCAACTTCACTCTTTTTCATCACGCTTTCCAAATAAGCATAAATTCTGTCGTTATTGTTTTCTTTTACCGGTGCAGGCTCTGTTTCTTCTTCATCCTCTACACCATAGTATTTTTGAGTAATTCCCGTAATCCACTCATCGAACTCTTTTCGAAGATAAGCCTCTCTTGCATTGGGTTCAATGAGATTCTCCTTCTTTCTTTCTTTCACACACTCCTGTATTTCCGCAACGGTCATAACCTGCTTTTCCTTTTCAGCATCAGAAACATTCTTATTCAGCTGTCCCAAGTTATATTCAATTTTTTGTTTCGCTTGTTTTAGCTCCTCGGAAGAATATTCTTTTGCTACATTTGTATCGTGACAAGCCGTCAGCAGTGTAACTCCGACAAGCAAAGATGCTACTATCCTATTCCATTTTTTCAAATTGATTCACTCCTATATGAGGCTTATTTTTTCCTTCCTAATTCTACAACAGATGGACTTCTGTTGTAAACAAAAAATTGACATCGGAAACAAATTCCTCCATAGTTATGTTTTCTATTCCTTACAAACGAATGATTTCTATCTGTTTTTTATACTCAATCTATTTTATTTTTTCAATGTCGCTGTCATATACATTATATTTTGAGGCATATACCGTCACTACATAATATATTGCAAACAAAGTTGTTGTAACAAACCATGATAACGGATACCCTAAAATGATATGTTGCAAAGTCATATCATAGTTTGATACTATTTCAACCCAAATCACCCGAAAAGCACAGGTTCCTATCAGCGTGATTATCATCGGATAGAAGGTATTTCCCCTTCCCTTTATTCCTCCGGCAAAAATCTCGCCAAAAGCATAAAATATATAATATGGACAAACTGACCTCATCAAAAAAACCGCATTCTCTATCGCAGAAGAATCTCTTGTAAATAACAAAGCTATCTTATCCATCCATATAAATAGGACTCCGCTTATGATTCCGATTGTTACAACAGATATCAAAAGCCCACACCTTACCGATTGGTTCATTCTGTTTCTATTCCCTGCTCCGTAATTTTGGGCAACAAAAGTTGTAACAGCCACTCCCAGCGTATCTGCTAATGACCAAACAAGAAAATCAGCTTTTCCGCATATCGACCATCCTGCTATACTGTCTGTTCCGAATGCATTGATTCCTCTTTGCATAAACATATTGGATACAGAAAACAATATTGATTGAATTGCCATGGGATACCCCAATGTTAATGTGCCCTTTAATGATTCAAAACGATTTCTCTTACTAAAGTAATAACCTGCACTTTTTATTTTATTTAACACTAAAGCCATCGCAATACCTTGAGATAATATTGTCGCTAATGCCGCTCCTTCAACCGACCAATGAAATTTTGCCACAAAAAGAACATCTAACACAATGTTGACTACAGAACTGCACATGAGATAGTAAAATGGATTTTTGGAGTCTCCCAACGCTCGCAATATTCCGGAAACAATGTTGAATGTAAAAACAAAAACAGTTCCCATAAAATAAATCCGAATATATGACAATGACAACTCATAAATATCTTCAGGAATTAACATTATTTTAATAAATTTTGATGACAATAAAATTCCTATTACAGAAATGATTACTCCACCCAAGATGCTGAATTTTATTAAACTTCCGATTATCTCTTCTAATTCAGTCTTTTTATCTGCACCACAGTATTGAGACACAATAATTGTTCCACCCATACTCAATGCAATAAAAGCATTTATCAAAAGTTTGATATAAGCATAAGGAGCATCAATCGCCGCCAATGCTTCTTTCCCTCCGTAATTTCCAATGATAAGAGCATCTACAAATGCATACGATTGTTGAATGAAACTCCCTAAAAGAATAGGAATAAAGTATTTTATAAAATTTTGGTACAAATCACCTTGTGTAATTAAATTTTCTTTATATGCTGTCCTATCCATACCATCCTCCAACAAAACTTTTTCATTTAACTCATATTGTATATTCTCTCCGGACTTCACAAATTGTACTGATGTTCAAAATAAGCATCCAAAAACCTATCCACTGTTTGTTTGAAGTAATATCGTATCCATTTCCTTTTTCAAGAAACAAATTTTTATATCATTTCCTTTTCTTGCTTATTGGAATATACATACTTACACAACCTGTTATTTACTTTTCTGAAGAGTGGCAAAGCCAATCGGAAAACTCCTAATTTGAATGTGGACAACTCATCTGTAAAATTGATACATGCTGTTTGTTTTAATTTTGGATTGAGTTTCAAAATTTCACTTCCGTCTACAATACCATATCGAAACTCCGCATTCATATGCTTTACTGTATCGTGTTTTTTTCCCTTATTTAACAAGAAAGTATGAGAAAAATCAAACTGCGCCTCAAACTCTTCAAGGGAATCTGTCAAAATTTCTAAAAATTGTTTCACCTCCTCTTCCGAAAAATACATCAACACTCCTTCCGAGATAATTAACATAGGTTCTTCACTCTTTGCTATCTCAGTTGTCCATGTGGAATCCAAAGCTGATTTCGGAATATCAACCACTCTGTCATTCGGTTGAAGTAAATTTTTTCTTGCTTCGATTACTTCCGGAAAATCCAAGTTATACCATTTGATTTTACCGTTATCAATGCGTTCAAATCTTGTATCCAATCCGCAACCGACAGAAACTACTGTGCAGTTCGGATGTTCCTCAATAAATTTTTTCGCTTCTCTATCCATCACACGAATTCGTGCTAATGTACCAAAATAAGAACCTTTTGAGCTGTTGAATTTATCAAAATCATAATCAATTTTTCCCATGATTTCCAGTGACAATTTATCATTCAAAATAGGTTTGTCACTCATGGCATCCTTCGCACGAATATACAATGTAATAAAAAGCGTTTCTGCAACTCCGTCTAATTTTAATTTCATATGTCTCCTCCTTATAGAACTCATTATATGATTTAAATAACTTTATCCTGACTGCATTTCTTACTTCATTGCCTTAACAGTCACTTTTTATTTTAAACTTTTTCCGTTATAATATCAATAATTATTATCATAAAATAAAATTTATCATCAAATGTATGTATTGTTACTCTATCACAAAAATATTCATTTCTTGTGATTTGTTATATAAAAAAGTTGCCCACTAATACTACGAGTCACTAAAACACATTATAAATACAGGCTTTCATTCCATAATATCTCATTTCTATCCCTATCCATTTTCATATCATACTATTAGCTATTAGAACTGACAGGTTGAATGCTTTAAACTATATGATTCTCCAAATTATTTTTCAGCAATTGTACATTCTCCATACCAGGCATTTTAAACGGAGAATAGTATCAGATTGTAAAACCATACTTTTCTTCAAAATAAAAAATCGGTACGGAACGAAAAAGTCCTATACCGATTTCTACAAAAGATATTCTATTGTTTTATTTTAATGAAACGATACATTAATCTCTTTTGTAATCACATTTTTCATGGAATCTTTCTTCATAAGCTTTTGCCAATTCCTCACGGAAATCCGGATGTGCAATATTAATCAAAGCTCTGGCTCTTTCATTCAAAGATTTGGAACCTAATTTTGCAATTCCGTATTCTGTGATGATATAGTCAACATCATTGATGGAAGTTGTAACAGAAGAACCTTCTGTAATCACAGGAACAATTTTTGACATTTTTCCTTTTACGGTAGATGGCATAGCAATGATGTTTCTTCCGCCTTTACTCCAAGCAGCCCCTCTTACGAAGTCTACTTGTCCTCCGACTCCGCTGAATTGTCTCGGTCCGATAGAACCGGAAACAACTTGTCCGGTAAGGTCTACTTGAATACAAGAGTTGATACATACCATATTGTCGTTTTGGCTCACTACACGAGGATCGTTTACATAGTCAACCGGATACATTTCAAAGAACGGATTG
>ERZ773008.102-NODE-102-length-57251-cov-4.313746_pt1 | contig 57251 bp, 46 predicted proteins | sample MGYA00580664_ERZ773008 | MGnify/ENA primary metagenome ERZ773008 (study PRJEB29015, sample SAMEA2738016) | human oral metagenome | biome: human oral; feature: human-associated habitat; material: dental | place: China | collected 2048 ...
CACGCATAGGTCTCATAAGCAACATAGGATTCGGTAAAGATGCTACACATACTACCGCGGGAGCAAAACAGCTACAATCCAAAGCCGAAGGACAATTAGTATTTCCCCTACGACACCCTAAATATGTTGTACCTTACGAAGACTTTGAACAAGGCTTTTACAAGAGCAACAATACGTTTAGGAACACTATACTACAACTCATTCCATTCAGTCTAAAAACAATACTAAAGAAATGGATCAGAGGATAAAATACTAATAATAGAAAATAAATATGAAATTAAATATTCCAACATCAAAAGGTAATTATTCTTATCGCTTTGTGCCCATCTATCCAGGCATAAAGCCTATTAACAAAGAAAGGGCGAAAGAAAATCTTTCTTTGTTAAAAAACATATGCAATACACACAACTTAGAATTTATTCTTTTCTTTGGCACACTCTTAGGAGCAGTGAGAGAACATGATTTTATTTCTCATGATGAAGATATTGATATCGTTCTTCCAATTACAGACTTAGAACGTTTTAAAGACATACTTTTCATATTGAGAGAAAATGGTTTTGAAGTCGTGCGTTTTGAGAGAAGAGGATTTATGTCAATAATGCGTAAAGGAGAATATATTGATATCTATTTTTTTACGCCCTATGCAAAAGACAGAAGATTAACTACTTGTATATGTGAACTTTGCGAAGTAAAATATATAAACAATACGACTCAAATAGAATTCCAAGGAGAATCTTATACTGTACCGAAAGAAAGTGAGGCTTTGTTAAACTTCCTTTATGGAAAGGATTGGTGCACCCCTATCCCCATGTTTAATTTTAAAATGAGCAAGACAGACAGAACAAAAGCCTTTCTTATACAATATATCAAGGCATTACTGCCACATACAATGACAGAATTCATTCAAGACATTAAAAGTAGAAAAAGAATAAATTTCTTTAAACAAAAAGCATACACTATACTAAACAAATAATCATATTGAAATATGCAAGCAATCATATTAGCTGCTGGAATGGGTAGGCGACTTGGAGAATACACAAAGGACAATACGAAATGTATGCTGTCCGTCAATGGTATCAAACTGATTGACAGAACTTTAACAATGCTTTCCCATCTGAAGATTAAACGTGTTATCATTGTAGTCGGCTACCAAGGGCAGAATCTTATTGCCCACATAGGACAGCGCTATAATGACAAATTAAAAATAGAATTCATCGACAATCCAGTCTACGAAAAGACGAACAATATTTATTCTCTTGCACTTACTCAAGACAGAATATCTGAAGATGATACGATTCTATTGGAATCAGACCTCATCTACGAGGAAAGTTTATTGCAAATGATCATAGATAATCCTTTCCCTAATCTTGCCCTTGTCGCAAAATGGGAATCTTGGATGGATGGAACTGTCGTCCGCATAGATGACGAAAACAATATTATAAACTTTATTCCCAAAAAAGCCTTCAACTACAAGGAGTCAGACCAGTATTACAAAACTGTAAACATTTATAAGTTCAGCAAAGATTTTTCCACACATAGGTTTCTTCCTTTCCTCAAAGCCTACTGCGAAGCTATAGGAAACAACGAATACTATGAACAAGTACTACGTATCATCACTTTCCTTGACAGTTCAGACTTCAAGGCATTACCAATCGGAGACAGAAAGTGGTATGAAATTGATGACATACAGGATCTTGATATTGCAGAAACAATCTTTGCCCCAAAAGAAAAAAGCCTATCCCGATATGAGATGCGTTACGGAGGTTATTGGAGATTCCCTAAATTATTAGATTTCTGCTATTTAGTTAATCCTTTCTTTCCTCCACAACGAATGAAGGACGAGTTACGTGCCAATTTTGACACTCTACTGACAGAGTATCCATCGGGAATGTATGTTAACTCTCTGTTAGCAGGTAAATATTTGGGAATTCGTCAGAGTTATATAGTTGTAGGAAATGGTGCAGCAGAATTAATCAAAAGTTTGATGGGAATGATAAATGGGAAAATTGGAGTTGTCTACCCGACTTTCATGGAATACCCTAATAGAAAGAATAAAGATGATATAATTGCATATCTTCCTCAGAACATGGACATGTCATACAATATAAATGACTTGATGGCTTTCTTTGCCCATAAGGAAATAAGCAGTCTGCTTATAATCAACCCAGATAATCCTTCTGGCAACTTTATACCAATCAGCGATATAATCAATCTTATTCAATGGGGAAAAGAAAAAGGCATACGGATTATAATAGATGAATCTTTCGTAGATTTTACTGATGATTATTCTCATAACAGCCTTTGCCATGATGATATATTAAAATCTAACCCTAACCTTATAGTCATAAAGAGCATTTCAAAGAGTTATGGTGTACCTGGACTACGCCTTGGCATCATGGCTTCTTCGGATTCCTACCTAATAGATGCTGTCAAAAAAGATGTAGCAATATGGAATATTAATTCTTTTGCAGAATTTTACATGCAAATCTTTGGTAAATATACCAAAGATTACCAACATGCTTGTGAGAAGTTCATCATAGAGCGTCAACGTTTTAAAAGATTATTGGATCAGATACCTTTCATACATGTTATCCCATCACAGGCCAATTATTTCTTAACTGAAATTACAAGTCGGTTCACATCAAAGCAACTAACTCAGAAACTACTTAATGAGTATAATATTCTCATTAAAGACTGTGACAACAAAGATGGATTAAAAGGGAAAAACTATATACGCATTGCCATCCGAACTAAAGAGGATAATGACAGGTTAGTTACCGCACTCAAAAGTATTTAGGCATTCTGTTATAAATTCGACCTACAAAATAATATACTAAGGTTTTCTCATAAAAAACCTTTATCAGAGAGGATTCAAGTTGCTGTCACTTTTAACATTTCACATAATATCCTTATTATAAGAAGTTTACGAAGTATATTTATGTGACAGGAGTGACAGCAACTTTGAAAACTGAAGTGAATTAATCACACATACAGAAAAATGTATAGATGGAGGGGGACTTCATCTTCGTCCCTTCCCTGTCAACTCCACTCAAGATGCGCTCTGCACACTAAGAACACTTATCAGGGACTGTCTGGCTTCTCCCCGGAACACAGGGGAAGGGATTCTCTCTACAGGAACACTATCCAGAAAAAGGAAGTAGAATGGGATATGTACGCTTTTAGCAAAGTCCTCAAGTTGCTTAATCGTAAGTGCTTTCGTGCCACCCAGCATGCCAAAGCAACTCTGAGATGGCTATCCATATATAGCCATTTACTGTAAGACCCGCACGTTGAATAGCCCAAACATAACAATCCGGAGACAGATTGATTCTGTTAGCAGTTGCCATTTCCTATGTATATATCACAGCAAATGTACAATATTTTCTGAACGATCCCAAATTTCACAAGAACTTATCTAAAAAGACAAAATATCCATCTAAAAATCAGAACCTAAACTCGAAGAGTTTGTAGAGATACTTGAGTGAGATTAAGAACTGATTACTATATATTCCGTTCTCTCGGCAAGCACGAGTATCTTCCTGCAAAAGTAATCGGTGGCTACGAATACCATTCGTGCTCGCTCCGCCATTACGCATCGTAACAAAGTCAAGATTAAGATATTTCGACTTTATCTTATGGACACAAAACATGCGAACAACCATCTCAAAATCGGCACCAATCTTATAATCGAGCTTGTAAGAACCTATCTTTTGATAGACTTCTCGGCGTACATACAATGAGGGATGGGCTGGCATAAAGCCGAAACGAACCCAAAAAGGGGAGAAGATTTTAGATGAGTAATAACGCGTAATCTTATCTGGTTCACCGTCATGAATGAAGTGTATGTCGCCATACACAGCCTCTAAAGTATCATCTTCGAATGGTTTCGCCAACTTAGAGACTATATCGTTTGATGTAAAATAATCATCCGAATTAAGGATTCCAATAACGTTTCCCGTCGCCATTGCTATCCCTTTGTTCATTGCATCATATATACCACGGTCTTTCTCTGATACCCATTTCACGGAATAAGAAGTTGTTTTAGAGGCGTATGCACGAATCATATCTACCGTTGAGTCTGTAGATTCACCATCTACTATAATGTGTTCAATATCGAGATAATCCTGTCGCAAGACAGAATCTAAGGTATCTTGCAATGTCTTTTCACTATTAAAAGTTGCTGTGATAATAGATACTTTCATTAAAACAAAGATTAGACTTATTTACAAATCACATCACTAAAAACTCTTCACTCAATAGGTTTATTGTGAATAAGAGGAAATCCTCGTGCTTGCAAAAGTACAAAAAGAAAATGAGACAAGAGATAATTCCAAAACATAAAAGCGTGAACAGGCTATGAAACTCTGCTTAAAATATTCCAATACACAAATATAATATTATTACAAAGAACGAGTTTATAGAATAAGAGAATACTTCAAAAAAATATGTCTATTTACATTCTGATAAGTTTATTCGCCTTTACCATGAGTGCTGTCTGTGGATTCTTTATGATTCCGCAAATACTATCTTTTTGCAAGAAAAGGCATTTGTACGATGCGCCCAACGCCCGTAAGGTACACAAGAATGCTATCCCGCGCTTAGGTGGAGTATCGTTTCTACCTAGCATGCTTATCGCTTCCATCGTTGCCTTACTTGTATGGTCTTATACTAGCAAAGGCAGTAAGATTGCCGTAAGTCCATGGAGTATCTTCTTTGGCGTAGGGATTACTATTATTTATCTAACGGGGCTTATCGATGATATCTTTGGTATTCGTGCAAGGATGAAACTACTTATGCAAGTGATTGCTGCCAGTCTATTGCCCATCTCTTACCTCTATATTAATAACCTCTACGGCTTCTTGAACATTGAAGAACTGCCTATGGTAATTGGTATGTTACTGACAGTTGGCATCCTCGTATTCGTTATGAACGCCATAAACCTTATAGATGGTATTGACGGACTATCGGCTAGTTTGGTTCTTATTGCACTTTGTGGGCTCTTCTTTCTCTTCCTCCGTGAGCGTATTGGAATCTATTGTATCTTGATTGCGGGACTGATGGGTGTACTCGTTCCGTTCCTTTATCACAACCTTTTCGGTAGTGCAGAAAACGGGCAAAAGATATTCATGGGCGACTCTGGTAGTCTAACGCTTGGATATATACTCGGCGTTTTGATGGTTAAATTCTGTATGTATAATCCACATGTTATGCCTTATCAAAAGGATTCCATTCTCTTGTCAGTAACCTTGCTACTCGTACCTGTCTTTGATGTTTTCAGGGTTATTATCGTACGATTAATACACCGCGAACCACTCTTCCGACCCGATAAGAACCATATACACCATAAACTCATGCGTGCCGGACTGACGCAGCGTCAAACGTTAATCAGCATCCTCTTGCTTGCAATGACATTCATCCTTATCAACACATTACTATTCAATCATCTCCTTGTAACATGGATTATTGCGATAGATATCATCGGTTATATCGCATTCAATTACATATTGGATATTAGAATAAAACGCAATGGTTTGTCTCCTTTTCAAGCTGAATAAGACTTAAAACTTATCGAAATAGAGCTTTACACTCCCATCACTTAATATCAACTTACCTTTCTTCTTGCTTTCAATCTGTAGTGTTGGTGTCATAGTTTTAATGCCATATAAAGCTAAAGAAGTATCATAGGTCGTAAGCGGATGATCGCCATTTTCACGATCAAAGAGGTAAGGTGAGGACAGAGCCAACTGATTGTTGTTAATATTAAAACGATAGAGATAACTGCTGTGCGCGCCTGTCTTATCTTCTAATTGCAGTAGTTTCGCCTGAAACGACCAGAAGATTAGTTTATTACTCACATCTGTGTTTGTACTTGTCGCAGGTTCTTCTATCTTAACCAAATGCCACATTCCCTCTAAATCTCCTGCGTCGTTATCTGTTTCCAAGCTACATGAAGTGAAGAGGCAAGCCAATACTGACAATAAAAATACTAATATCTTTGATTTAAACATATCTTTTTCTATATTATTATATTCAACCATTACGATTTTACTTACCGAATAATCCACGCTTACAGAGCGTTAGCTGTAAGCCATAATTAGGTCCTTCAAGAATACCACCGAAGTCGGCTCCAATACCCAACTTTACTTCCGTACCCTGCAACCACTTAGATTTTATATCACTACGGAGCCTATATACGGCCTCACCTAACAAACTCACATTATGCTTCTTATGCGTATAAGGCTTCTCATAAGTGCCCAATCCCTCTTGCCAAGTTGCCAAGAAACGCCACTTCAAACAATCAGAAGGATGACCACCCAAGCCTAAGTGGAATGCTACAAAGCGGTTGTCCTTGAAGAATATAGTACCATCTTCATTATAAATAGGCGACCGATAGAGCGGATTACCCATTCCCTGCCCCCAATGTTGATAGCCCGGGAAGATATAGTGATTATAGAAGTTGTCCCTTCCTCCTATATGATCAGGCACCGTGATAGTGTGGTCATGATAGATAGGACCACTCTGATACTTACTATAAAGGTATTCAACTACGACGTTATTCAGCCAGTTGTCAGGCTTATACTCATATTCAAAGCCTAACATCCAGTCCTTAAAATCATACAACAAATAGCGTCGTTTCTTCTTTTCTTGCCATTCCGTCCCCTCGCCATAACCATCATAATCAAGCTGGAACATGGACGAATGATCTTCAAAGAACTTATCCGCATAGAAAGAGAAACGACTCCAATCACCCTCATAATTCAATCGCATCACCCAACTACCCAGCTGATCGCCCTCCACGTTTTGGTAAGTTGTCTCTCCATTATCGGCTCCTCCAGGTAGAAAAGCATTCCAGAAATCACGTACCCCAGTCCCTCCTTTAGAAGGAACAAGGTTACCATGCCCATCTGGAAGATAGGATGTACCACCAAAAAGGGACACCATCTCTAACCCCATCTCTAATGACCACGGACAGAACACTTCCTCATTTCCAATCTTTAAGTAGCCTGCTTTAGAATGATAAAGCACCTTATCAGAATACTTCGACTGCATGTGTGTGAAGTCATGTTGCCAATTCAGATCGGTCATCCTACCGTATGCTATATGTCCTTTCAGGTGCAACCAACCATTAGCGAAAGGCAATGTCCAATAGTCACCAAGTGCCAATCGCACTTGAGGAACAGGTCGAGCATTGATGCCCAAGGTCTGTGATCCAGTACTAAAATCGGCATTCTTCAGCTCCATCGGTTGTTCTTTTGCACCAATAGTTAGCGTTCCATGCCACCAACGACCTTCTATATAGGCTTGCTGAATGACCGCCTTACTGGTGTAATTAATGGGTGCGACGACATCTACACCATAGCCAATACCAAACTTATTACCAGCATCCACGCTCAAAGGACGTTCCACTGCTCCTCGCACATAACCATTTGTTGCTTCCAAAGAACTTAGCCCGTACTTATTGGCATTCAGCCACAATGGAGTCTTCCCTTTCGATAAGCTCCCTTGTAATTCCACCTTATATTCTAAGCCTTTAAGCAACTGCACACGAGCAGTATCTCTATTGTTTACCTCCCAAGACTGCGCTTTCAATGCACTTGCCAATAGAAAGACAACCAAGGATAAAAGTAGTTTTTTCATATAAAAAAGCTGATTATCAAAATAGACATAGGCTGTGCAAAGAGAAGAGAAACAGCACTTCTGCCATCTACACACGCATTATCTCATGCAAAGTTAATAAAAAAAAGAGAACTAACAAACAAATGACTTACCAACTGCCAAAGCCTTACACCTTATTATATAAGGGGGCACATCAATCCTTATCAACACTCAATACACCTTTAGGGAAAATCCCCCTCAGTGTAGGGGAAATCCTTTTAGTATGCTGAATATTATTCGTTCCTTTGCATCACGAGGACAGGGAAAGGAGTTCTAAACGCTTCCAAACATCCCTAATAATCATCAACAAAGACCAAAGAAAGTATGAAGAAGCTTATATTAACACTCATTGCGACACTCGTTCTCAGTGCTTCTGCAAATGCTATGAGTTACGAGCAAGCTCGCATACAAGCCCTCTTTCTAACAGACAAGATGGCTTATGAACTGAATTTGACCGAAGAACAATACGAAGCAGCATACGAGATTAATCTCGATTATCTGATGAGTGTTAACTCAATGGTTGATCTTTACGGAGCTAACTGGACACATCGTAATATGGACTTCAACTATATCCTCTGTGACTGGCAATACAGAGCTTACATGGAAGCAAACTACTTCTATCGTCCATTAAGATGGGATGCTGGCTACTGGCACTTCAGTGTTTACGCAAGATATCCATGTCGCGATTACTATTACTTCGGTCGTCCTAACTTCTATTCAGCCTATCGTGGTGCTCACAGCTGGCGCATGAATGGTGACAGGAGTTGGTATTATGGCAGAGACCTCTTCTATGGAAGGAACAATAGTAACTACTATGGTATGCGTGACAGCTTCAACCGTGGCTACTATGATAGGGGTTACAACGGTTACAGCTCATACGACAATAGCTTCCCACAAAACGGTCGTCCACGCAGCTTCGGGAACCAACAACGCAGCACATTCGATGGTCCGCAGGGTATGACTCGCACTTATGAGCCACGTGAGAGTTCGACTCGTACAACCGTAACACGCCCTAACAACAACAGTGGATTTGGTGCTAATCATAGCTTCGGAAACGCTACTAGGGGTAATGAACCAACTCGTTCTTTCGATAACCCAAGATCATCTTTTAGCAATCCAAGCCCTTCATTCAGTACACCGCGAGGCAGTTTCGGGAATGGTTCATCTTTCGGAGGAAGCCGATCAACGGGAGGAAGTACCTCAAACAGCGGTTCTGTCTTCGGAGGACACAGATAGATAAGGTAACAAAAGAGAGTTATAAATACAAGACAATGACTAAAGCGGCCACTAAAAAACTTACTTTAGAGAGTTACAACACATAGCAAGAGAACTACCAACGAACAGTTCTCAAGAAGGTTTAAATACTAAACACTAAACGCTAGAGAGTAATTAGTTCATCTTAAAAGGTATAAGTTTGTGAAAGAGGTTCTCGCAAGAAAGAGAAGAGAACACTAAGGATTAATAGAGATGTAACAATCAGAGAGTTATTTAAATGAAGGAAAGAGGAGCCTCACGGGATGTGACGCTCCTCTTTAATTATGTTCTTTCCTCCTGCTCTTAACCATCAATTCATCTGCTACTAACCTACTTCTATGTCATTAAACATGCTTATCAAATTGACTTGAGACACTTATCTATACAGGAGAAAACGTACTCATGAGTATAAAAATAGTCTATTTTTATGGATTATATAATATAACTGTCAGATAAAAATAAACTATTATTTCCTGTCTGGAAGGCTCTTCTCAAGAATAAAAGACGGTTCACAGCCTTTTAACTAAGGTCTAACAGCATTAAAGAAAGAGCTTTGTGACAGCAGAAAGAGAGGCTTCATGTGGCTTGACTTAGCATTATATCTATAGTTCAAGCATACGAATCTCGGCGTTGTTCATCGGTAAAATATCATTCATCGGCTTATCATAATAGACACTTTGGATAGCCTTATTGATGATACCATGCCCAACGGCAAGTACCTTCTGATTAGGATATTCCGTGCGTAACCACGCTATAAACTCTGCTGCCCTACCCTTTATTGCATCAATACTCTCAATATCCTTTGGCCATAAAGCAGGATTCTTCAGATTGGATAAGTCGGGAATGTACTTGCCAGTAAAGGCTCCCCAATCACGCTCACGCAACAGGGGTGTAATACGAACAGGCTGATGATGCGGTGCGGCAATAATCTCGCAAGTATGAATACTGCGCCTTAAATCACTTGCAATGAAGGCATTTATTGGTTCAGCCTTGAGTCTCTCTGCCACTTCTTCAGCCTGTTTTATGCCGTTATCATTCAATTTCCCTTGTGTTTGTCCTTGCATGATACGATGCACGTTATCGATTGTTTCACCATGCCGAACTAAGTATAGCAATGTCATCTATTTACTTCTTTTTCGTGCAAAAGTAACAAATAGTTTACGAGTAAAGCCTTGGAATAGAGATTATTTTGTATTTTTGTAGCCATGAAAGTACTACAAATATCAGCTATAAGAGCAATCCTTATGGCAGTGACGGGCTTCCTTTTGGTGAAATACAACCAAGGAGCAATGACGTGGTTAACCATCACTATTGGTCTACTCTTCTTCCTTTCGGGAGCCGTCTCATGCATCATCTACTATGTAGAGAAGGAACGTATTGAGAAAAAGAAAGCAAAAGCAGAGAAGGAGGAGACAGATGCTTTGAAGTCGCCTTCATTCCCTCTTGCAGGTGTTGGAAGCGTTGTCTTGGGTATCATCTTGGCTTTTATGCCTGACACCTTCGTTATTGGTATGGTCTATATCCTTGCTGCTTTGCTCATTCTCGGTGCTATTAACTTGTTCATAATACTTGCCCGTTCAAAGCAGTATGCGCATGTCCCTGTCTATCTCTGGCTGCTCCCTGCCCTCATCTTGATTGTCGCCATCTTCTCAATACACAAACCAATAGAGGCAGCGGCACTACCATTAAAAGTGATAGGATGGGCTTTCATGTGTTATGGAGTTATCGAATTGCTCTTCTCTATACGTAATTATTATATTCGAAAAGCGTTTGAGAAAGCAGAAGAAAGTAAGATTGTTGAAGGCTTCAAACTCGCTAATGAGGATATTGAAGACGCTGAAATCATAGAAGAAGAGAAGCCTACAACATAACAGACAAACAGCAGCTAACCCGAAAACACAGGTTAGCTGCTTACTGATTATTAACTTTTATCAGTGATTATGAGCACTGATACTCAAGTGAAGAACACTCTATAAGAATCTAATCTCACCAAAGAAGTCAGGTCGATGGAAGTCGGGTGCTGGCAAGTCTATCGGATTCCACGATAGGAAATGAGGCTTTGTTGTCTTGTCACCGCACTTATAGAAATTAGCACGCATTGTCTTCCCGGAGAGGTTCTTTAGGTTATGACGGAAGAAAGAAGCGACTGGGACAACCAAAGCAAGTTCCCATTTCTGCTTGTTCTCTTTCATTTCAAAGGGTTCACGACCCAGTGATGACCAACGCTCAATGGCATTTAATACATCTGATGGGGCTTTCAATCTGTCCTCACGACCTTTTCCATTACATAGTAGGACTGTACCAATACAATTGGTTTCAAGGTTATAATAGCCTCCTTCTACATCTGGACTGACAAAGAACTCACAGCAGGAGTCTTCCCAAACAGGACCTAAATCGGTTCCAGACACGGCTCGCACACAATCTTCCTCCACACGATAATGGAGCAAGATAGCATCCCCCTTATGTGCAATAGCAAACTCTACTTGTGGGCAATAAGGGTAATCAGCAGCCCAATTAACCGTATCTATTTTCTGATAAGTAACCTTTTCAACTCTAAAAAGAGCTGGGATATCAGCAGCATTAACCTGCTGATCGTCTATTCTTCGTACTTCTAATTGTTTCATTGTTTTAATGTTTTCTGAACAAAGTCAGCCATCATCTGGTCATGCCGACGCACATCACGATAAAGCAAGAGCTGGTTGCGTGAGCGAACAAGGTTGTGTTCAGCGTACTTAGTCTTAAAGTAAACATCCCCATTAAGGTAGTCGGCAAGGAAACGAACGCACTGCATAAAGGGGAAAAGGGCTACTGCATAAGGTAAATGACTGGTTTCAACTTCCGTTAAGAAGCTCCCCGCACTACAGAGATATCCCTCTGTAAAGGATTTAAAAATGTCTTCCTTGAGTCCAACTGCTTGATAATTGTCACTGTCTTCAGCAACATAATTAGCTCCAGTACGCAAGAAGTCACCATAATCAGAGAATATAAAGCTAGGCATAACAGTGTCCAGATCTATCACGCAAAGCACCTTTCCAGATGTATCAAAGAGCATGTTATTAACCTTTGTATCGCAGTGACAAGTGCGCTTAGGCAATACTCCCTTACGATAAAGGCGTTCGGCAAGGCACATCTCATCTGCATTACGATACAATTCATCGATGATATCTTGCACACTGAACACTCTTCCTTTGACATCAGCACTAACTGCTTCCTGCAACTGACGTATGCGCAACTCCATGTTATGGAAGTCCGGTATAGTCTCACCAAGCGGTTCTTTCAAGTCGACTAACATCTTCTCGAAATTACCAAAGGTCTCTCCACAACAATAAGCACTATCTGGATTCACCTCTTCCTTAGTAACAGAATCAGGGATAAAGACGCTCATTCGCCAGTAACGACCATAGACATCTTGATAATAAGTGCGCCCTTCTGTGGTCTTAACGAATTGTAAACACTTGCGATCAACATCCTGTTCTCCCTGTTGAATCAGCTTCTGGCGAATATGAGAAGTAACAAGCTCAATGTTGTGTTGCAAGAGTTCTACATCGGTAAAGACGGCATCATTAATACGTTGCAGTATATAATCAGGAGTATCTTTCCCTATTGTTGACACTCGCAGCGTCTCATTAATTAGCCCGTTACCAATAGGGATTACACTTTCTACAATGCCGTTTATACGGAACTGAGAAACCACGTTATTAAAATCAGTCATAGCTTGATTAAGTAATTAAAGGTCGATACCCATGACTCGCCAAAGGCTTTTAATGACATAGAGTCATGCGTATCGGATAGGTTATTTTACTATAGTTTGGTCATTGCCTAAGGGCGATCTGATGGCTTAACACCGAACTGCGAAGGCTTATTACCCATAACAAATTCGAGTGTTCCCCCACGTACTATATCCTTGAAGTCAATGTAAGAATGAGTATAAGGCTTGCCATTCAGCTTCGCACTTTGTATATACTTATTCTCGGAACTATTGTTATGCGCAACTACACGGAAGGTCTTTCCATTACCAATATTCAATGTTGCTTCATCGAAGAGTGGCGATCCAAAGACATAACGACCACCGGCTGGATCAACCTGATAGAAGCCTACCGAAGACAGGATATACCATGCTGACATCTGTCCAACATCCTCATTTCCACTCAAACCATCAAAGTCATCATGATACAAGTTAGCCAAAACATAACGTATCTTGTCAGCCCCTTTCCAAGGTTGTCCAACATAGTTATACATATAGAGGATGTGGTGACTTGGCTCGTTACCATGCGCATATTGACCAATTAAGCCAGTAATGTCTGGTGAGGCTTCAGCGCCCATATCACCATTGACAATGAACAGGGAATCGAGCTTAGAGACGAATGGTTTCTCGCCACCAAAGGCAGCTACAAGCCCGTGAACATCATGTGGAACTAACCAAACATACTGCCAAGCATTACCCTCAGTATAGTCATCCTGACGATGAACAGTGCTGAATGGATCGAATGGCTCACGGAACTTATGGTCGGAAGTAACGCCTCTCATGAACTTTGTTTGCTTATCGAAATAGAAGTCACGATACGACTGGCTACGCTTGTAGAAGTACTTATAATCCTCTGTCTTACCCAACTGCTTGGCAAGTTTGGCTATACAAGCATCAGCGAGTGCATACTCTAATCCTTTAGCAACCGTCTCCTTCTCTGGGTCGAGATCACAAGGAATATAACCGTACTTCTTCAATAGTCCCATACCTCGTTCATCTCTCATTGCAGAGGCTTTAACCGCTTCGAAGACAGCCTTCTTATCCACATTAAATCCCTTCAAAGCAATGTCAACAAGTACAGGAATACCAGGGTTACCCACCATACAGTCTGTTTCATTACCCATCAAGTGCCAAACAGGGAGTTTACCTTGCTGCTTGAAAATATGTAGCATTGTCTCCGCAAGATCACGTTGCATCTCTGGTTGAATAAGCGTCATCAAGGGGAAGGCTGCACGATAAGTGTCCCAGAGAGAGAAGGTGGTGTAATCAGTGAAGTCACCCTTATGCGTCTTACCATCTGCCCCACGATACTCTCCATTCACATCACTAAATACTGAAGGAGCAATCATCGTATGATAAAGTGCCGTATAGAATATATGTTTCGCACGCTCATCCTGTGTCTTAATTGCAATCTTACTTAGCTCACGATTCCAATCGGCATTCGCTTTAGCCACAACACTTGCAAAGTCCCAACCAGGAAGCTCCTGTTGCAGATTCTCTCGAGCGTTCTTTACGCTAACAGCAGATATACCAACCTTCACTAAAAGAGGCTGATTGGTTGATGCAACAGAGAATATTCCTATTGTATCACGCTCATTCTCTTCAAGTTTAACAGGCTCTGAAAACTCCGCAACGAAGTAAACTCGCTGGTCTTTAGCCCATCCCTCTGACAATCGGAAACCTGTGATGGTCTTATCTGACTCCTGCTTGAACTTGCAAGAAGTCATCTTATCCCATCCAATCCCTTGTGCGAGATTCAAAGCTATATAGCCCTTTGTAGCATCGGCTGGGAATGAGTAACGATGAAAGGCTACACGTTGGGTTGCGGTCAACTCTACCCTAATTCCTGAAGCTAACATCACCGAATAATAACCGGGGCGGACATACTCTGCTTTATGCGAGAACTTCACTTCACGCTGTGAAGGGTTGGTCATAGGTAATAGAGAAACATCACCCAAGTCGCCAATACCTGTACCACTAAGGTGCATCTGACCGAAGCCAATCACCGTTGAATCGCTATAATGATAGCCTGAACACCAATCCCAACCTTGTTTCTTTTGCGTTGGTCCTGCTTGGATATTACCAAATGGAACATTAGCACCCAGGAAGACATGACCATGACCACCTGTACCAATGAAAGGATTCACATACTGCGTGTAGTCTTGCGCACTAACAGAGAAGATCGTTGCCAGCACTACAGCAGCAGTCAAAAAGATTTTCTTCATAAAGTTATAAATACTGTTTATGATGACAGAATGACTCTACTCCGCATCGGGAGTTCTACTGTCTATGATTGAAAAGAATATTCACTTACAGAACGGGTACATAGAGGGAGCCATAACGGAATATCCTTTACGAATAAAAGAGAGGGTAATATTTCTGCTCACTAACTCACTGATAAAGTTTAAGTTATAATCCCGTTGGACTAATTAGGCTGGCTAGTACCACTGTTTTAAGTTATATTGATGAGACAAATTTAGCAACTATTAATGACATATCAAAACATTTCAATAACAAATGTCATTGCATAGTATAAAAATGGGAGAGCAACGATACGAAAAGGAGAAGCCATAGAGGGGATATATCTCCGCCGACTCTATCGTATCATTGAGTATCATCAGGGTGATACTGGAATATCATCAGGATGATACTGGAATATCATCAGGGTGATACTGGAGTATCATCAGGGTGATACTGGAATATCATTAGGGTGATACTGAAGTAACACGTATGTATAAAGTTTGCATATTATGCGATTGCGAAAGGCTTATAACGCATGAAGGCTTGGCACTCTTCATGCCAAGCCCTCATTTCCTTTAGATAGGATCGTCGATTTAATAGTATGAAATACTATCTTTACTTCTTATTAATGATGATTTCGTCTGTGAAGATCCACGCATCTGGCTCACGCGAGGTGGCTTTCAAACGCACATAACGCGCCTGTACCGAACCCTTCCAGCGATAGGGATAAACAAGGTAGTCGCTGCTTGTCTTGATACCAGGGAGCGTCTTATCTATTGTGGTAAACTTCTTTCCATCCTTTGAGACAAGTAGGGTTATGGTGTTAGGAACATAAATGACAGCCTCCAACTGGTGCATGAAGTTGGCTTCCACATCCTTGATATCAGTTACCTTCCCCATATCCACAATCACGTCAACGCCGGTGCTATCTATAAAGCCCTGCCATCTTCCCTCAAGGTAGCCCCAGTCGCCACACAGTCCATTGGTCAGCGTACTATCACCTTCTGCACGATATTTCTCAGCGTATCGACCGAGATAGGTCACGGGCTTACCCAAACCTTCATGCTGCACGATGGAACGGCTTTCAGGGCGTGCGCCTTTCTCTTTTCGAATGTCGAAAGCATTATAGCCAGCACGTTTGAGTGCATCAGTTGCTGTAATTACTCGTTGACGGAAGTCGGCATAGCCTGTACGTTGCTTCGTCCATCCCGTCTCGGCTAATGCAAGCAATCGGGGGTATATCATATACTCTAAATGGTCAGGCTTCTCTATGAATTCCGTCCATACACAACCCTGTACACCTTCGATATATTTCTCCAAAGACGTACCCTTATAAGCCGCTGGGATAGGGTCATAGTTGTAAGTCTTCTCCAATCTCGTATATCCTCCTTGCGCCTTTGGTTCCGTCATTGGGTCGTCCTGATACATATTCAAATAGCAGAACTCTTGCGGTGCCATGACCACGTGGTGCCCATTCTTAGCGGCAGTCAATCCTGCTTCAGTGCCACGCCATGACATGACAGCGGCATTGGGGGCTAAGGTGCCTTCCATGATTTCATCCCATCCGAGGAGCTTTCTGCCATTATCGTTAAGGAAGCGTTCTATGCGGTGAGTGAAATGACTCTGTAACTCGGCTACATCCTTTAGATGATAGTCCTTCATCACACGCTGACAATCGGGACAGGTCTTCCATGTGCGGCGTTCAGCCTCGTCGCCTCCTATGTGAATGTACTTTGAAGGGAAGAGTTGCATTACCTCTTTCAATACATTCTCCATGAAGGTATAGGTCTGTTCTTTCCCTACGCATAAATCTGACTGAGTATAGGGTTTACCCGTACATGATAACTCAGGGTAAGCATAGACAACCTCATCACTGTGCCCAGGCATTTCAATCTCTGGTATGATGGTGATATGGCGTGCAGCGGCATAATCGACAATCTCTTTAATGTCGTCCTGCGTGTAATAGCCACCATGTATATTCATTCCCTTCCAACATACAAGGCGGCTAGGATCAGGCGTATACTGGCGCTTCTTTCCGTTCCACCACTTCGTCCAGTCAGATTCTGTTCTATAGGCAGTTTCCTCTGTTAAGCGTGGATATTGCTTCACTTCCATGCGCCATCCGCCGCCGTCAGTGAGATGCCAGTGGAATCTGTCGAGCTTGAAGTACGCCATAGCGTCCAGTTGCTTCTTGATTTCATCACTCCACCAGAAGTGTCTTGAGCAGTCTATCATCAGACCACGATAAGCGAAACGGGGTGTATCTGTTATCTTTACACAAGGAATCTGGCGATCCTTCTCCAGCTGTCGTAGTGTTTGCAAACCATAGAAAAGTCCCATAGGAGTTCTCGCCTGTATGGTCACGGCTGTTGGGGTAACATTTAATTCATATCCTTGTAGGCTTACGCTATCTGCTGCCATCACCGCCTCCTGTGCCGTACCAGTACAGATGAGGCGCAAGGGTGCATCAGCAGCAGGGTTCTGTACGGATGAGAACGGGATACTCATTACATCTGAGGTGTACTGATTCAGTATCTTGAAGTCCTCTCCTTTAAGATTGGTCACGCCTTGTAGCCCCTTAGCCAATGTGAAAGTGCCTTGCTGACGAGTGATACTCTCGGGTTGAGGGATAATGCTCTGCGCACTGACAGGTTGTGTGATTGACGCTGATAACAGCAAGAATGCTGCGCCTATAAATACTTTTTTAATCATGAATATAGTGTCGTTGTGGTGGGATATACGATAGGAATTAGCCTCGAATGACCCACCTTATTTCTTTAAATAAAACTTTAATACTCCGCCCTTCAAGAGCTCTTCATTACTGATACGATATTGGTTCCACGGCTTACCACCTAATTCCATCTTACTGATGATAACGTCATCGGGATTAGGGCGCACAGCCTCAATAACGAGCTTGTCCCTACCCCACTGCGCCTTATCCAGACGGATGGTTACCTTATCAAAGACGGGTGATGTGAGGGTGTAATAGGGTTCACCAGGGCAATCTGGATAGAATCCTATCATATTGAAGACTGCCCAAGCTGACATGGTTCCCGTATCGTCATTACCAGGAATGCCTTCTGGCGCATTCTTGAAATATTCCTTCAAGAGTTTGCGTGTCTGTACCTGTGTACGCCACTCGTCACCCTTGAAATATGAGAAGAGGTAAGGATAAGCAATATCGGGTTCATTGGCAGGGTCGTAATATCCCTTATCAAAGACGCTCTGTAACTTATCGACGAATGACTTCTGACCTTCCATCAGCTTTGCTAAGCCTTTCACATCATGTGGCACATAGAACGAATAGTTCCAAGAGTTGCCCTCGTGGAAGCCAGGTGACGGCTCGAAGTTCTCGCCCTGCTTAGGGTCAAAGGGCTTATAGAAGCTACCATCGGGCATGATGGGGCGGAATACGCCATACTCCTTGCTGTAATAATGGCGATAACCTAACGAGCGATCATAGAAGAGTTTGGCGTCAGCTTTCTTGCCTAAGGCTGCTGCTAAACGTGAGAGCGCATTATCTGCAATGTAATATTCCAGTGCGTGAGAGACCGAATTATCATATTGTTCGTGCAGGGCAACATAGCCTTTCTGCATGTACTCATCATTATCTGGGCGCAACGGATTATCGCTGCCTTTCGTTAGCGCAGACTTACGGAAAGCCTCGTATGCCTTATTGATGTCGTAACCACGCAAGCCCTTGAGCCACGAATCGGTGATAACGGGAATCGCTGGGTCGCCTTCCATGGTGTAAGTCTCGCGACCAAAGAGTTCCCACTTCGGCATCCATCCATGTTCGTCATACATATCAATCATCGTACGAATCATATCACGCTGACGATTTGGGTAAACCAACGTAAGCAACTGATGCACGTTGCGGTAAGTGTCCCAAAGTGAGAAGACGGTATAGCGGTTGCCCTCTTTTATGGTGCGAATATCGTTGCTCTCCATTGCTGGATATTGCCCATTGACGTCTTGTAGGATGTTAGGATGGATGAGGGTATGGTACAAGGCGGTATAGAAAATGGTGCGTTCCGTCTTCGTGCCTCCTTCAACGAGGATACGAGAAAGGTCATCATTCCACTGCTTGCGAGCGGCATTGTAGATGGCATCAAAGTTCTTTCCTTGCTGTTCGGCATTGAGATTCTCTCGTGCATTTGCAATACTGACAAATGACACGCCCATCTGTACTTCTACTTGCTCGTTGGCGTCTGTATCGAAGTTCATCCATACTCCTATATCATCGCCCGATAATTCTTTCTGGTACTTCTTATAGAGCTTATACTTGCCATTGTCTGCATCCCATTCCGCCTCAACGCCTGTCATAGCACGTTGTTTCTTCCAATAACCCGACTCTAAAGGCTTTTTGCTTATGCGCATAACGAAGTAGATTGGGAACACTGCCTGTGGGTTATAACAGAAGGTTCCTTGTAACTTCATGCCCTCAAACTCGGTATCGCTTACCTTCCGCACCATGGCTCCCGTCTCATTCGTGAGCCCCTCGCCTAAGTTCAACAAAACGTGGCTCTCGCCTTTGGGGAACGTAAAGCGGGCTATTGAGGTGCGCGGTGTTGCGGTTACTTCGGTCTTGATGTCGTATTTGGTAAGATGGTTCGAGTAATAACCGGGATGGGCTACTTCCTTATCGTAAGTGCTACCATAGTTCTTATAGTCTACATCTAACTTCCCCGTCGTTGGCATAAGCAATAACGAGCCCACTTCAGGGCAACCTACGCCACTAAGGTTCACATGAGAGAAGCCTGTGAAATAGACATTATGATATTCATAAGGTGTTGACCACCATCTTGCATCCTTATCATACTTATTCAAGTCGGAACCCATCACATTGAAAGGAACGACTGACATCAAACCATTCGGGCACACAGCACCAGGGTTGGTTGTTCCGAAGTTGGATGTTCCAATGAAAGGATTAACAAGATCAACGGGTTCTTCGCCTGTCTTATCTGCAGCTCTCAAGGATAGAAAAGATAAGGAAATAAGGATTCCCAATAGGAGTTTAGGTCTCATAAAAAACATGCAGTTAATAGTTATTGCTGCCATGGCACATGAATGAAAAGGACTATGGCAAGCCTATATGAAAATGACTACGCACATCTCTGACATTATATGATAATACACCGAAGATGTGCGTAGCTCTATCTTACAAGTAAGTTGATACTTATAAGATGCTATTGTTCTTTGTAAATTCAACAATCTCTTTGATATAGCCGAACGCCATACCAACGACGGTATCAGCTGCACCATAATATACAGCGACACGCTCGCCATCTTGCAAAGCAGCACATGGGAATACTACATTTGGCACATCGCCTTGCAATTCATACGTAGCTGCTGGAGCCAATAGATAGGGACGAGTGCGATAGAGCACCTTCTCTGGGTTGTCCTTATCAAGGATAGCTGCACCCATTGAATAGCGGAAACCATTACAAGTGTTGATTACGCCGTGATAGAACAAAAGCCAGCCCTCATCGGTCAAGAAAGGAACAGAACCAGCACCAATCTTTGTACACTGCCATGCACTCTCTGGGAAAGGAGTCACCTTCATCACGCAACGATGTTCGCCCCAATACTTCATGTCAGGGCTAAAGCTGATATAGATATCCCCGAAAGGAGTATGACCATTATCGCTTGGACGGCTCAACATCGCATACTTCCCGTTAATCTTCTCTGGGAAGAGTACGCCATTACGATTGAATGGTAAGAAAGCATTCTCACACTGATAGAACTTCTTAAAGTCGAAGGTGTAAGCAATTCCGATTGTTGGTCCGTGATAGCCGTTGCACCAAGTAATCCAATAACGATCCTCAATCCATGTAACACGTGGATCGTACTTATATTCCGAGTCTATCATCTCCGTGTTTCCTGCCTCAAACTTAATAGGCTCGTGATTGATCTCCCAGTTGATACCGTCTTTACTGAAACCTGCAAAGATGTTCATCTGCACCGCCTTGTTATCGCAACGGAACACTCCAGCGAAGCCATCCTCAAATGGAACGACAGCACTGTTGAAGATACTGTTTGATGTTGGAATATGATAGCGGTCAATGATTGGATTCTTTGAATAACGCCACATCACATCCTTGCATCCAACAGGACGCTCCTCCCAAGGTAATATATCCTTAATACTTTTCATTATAAATAGTTTTATGTTTTTAGCTTGTGAATACCACTCAATTTTCGCAAACAAAGTTAACTTTTTACTTCTACATAGAATAAGAATTTATTATTCCTTAATTAGGAAAAACACTTATTAACGGGATATAAAGGCTGATCCGACCGCTTTAAAAACAAGTGTATACGGGAGAAAGAGGAAAGCAATACGGATAGAGAAGACGGACAATACGGGCAGAAAAGAAAGGGAATACGGCAAGAATGATAATTTTATCCGTATCTTTTCTTGCTTTTATACGTATTTTGTTATACTTTTGTACGCATATAATTTCATTTTCAGCATAGTGAGAAAACAATTTCAGCGTAGTGAGAGTATAATTTCAGCATAGTGAAAATGTTTCATCAGCATTGAGAAAATATAATTTGATACGCATTAAATTATGATAGAATACAAGAATAACTATAATGGAATACGGGAATAATTATAACGGAATACGCTTCCGACTGCGAAAATATACGAATCAAACAGCCAAGGAATATGCTTACAAATGGAAAAGAAAGCGTATCTGACGGCAAAAACGTACATAAGAAAAAGAAGAGTAAACGAACGAAACAAAATTATAAAAGGTTATGAGCATCAAATACAGACTACAAAAGAATTACGGAAAGCTGAAAGAGAAGGCAGAATTTCGTACTATCATTATGGAACGACAGACCATCGGATTGGAACGCATTGGGCGCGACATACAAGGTGCAACGGCTCTTACGCGAGCGGATGTTTTCGCAACGGTTATGGCTCTGGGAGATGAAATAGCCAATCAATTATTAGATGGTAACGCTGTCCATCTGCCGGGTATCGGTTATTTCTCACTGGCTGTGAAAGGTGAGGTGTACGAGGATCCGCGCACACACAATCACCGATTGCGTAACCCGAAAGTGCGAACGATAAAGTTCCGCCCCGATCGTGAAATGGCGCATAAGCTCCTTTCTGCCAAATTCGAGAACGAAACGCATCATTACGGCAATGCCTCCATTCCAACAGCCGAAGACATCGATCAAGCTCTCGAGGAACTTTTCGCCACAAAGTCTGTCATTACCATTGCCGACCTCCGCCGGTATCTCAATCTTTCCGCTTCTACTGCTTATCGCATTGCGGAACGATTGGAAGCGGCAGGCAGAATCCATAATATTGGGACGCGCCGACTAAAGTTGTTTGAGTTGGGGAGTGGACGAGTAGACAAGTTGACGAGTTAATAGCATTTACAGCCTTTTCTTTGGTTGTTTGATAAGAATGTATTACTTTTGCACCGACTTCCAAAGCGGAAGTTAGGGGGTGCTTGCCTGTTTGGGCTTGCTGAGAATATACCCATTGACCTGATACGGGTAATGCCGTCGTAGGGAAATTCCCCTTATTTGTATTTTAATATCATTACTAAAAGGATATGAAAAGAATTATCCTATTTACTGCTGCATTAACATGTGTAGCAACGACAAAGGCACAAGAAGTAACTGACACGCTCAAGCAACAGCACTTGGAAGAGGTAATAGTAGCTGGCGTTCGAGTACAAAAGAATGCTCCTTATGCAGTGGCTAACATCAAGAAATCAGAACTTGAGGCTTTCTCTAAAACAGGACGTGAATTACCTTTCTTATTAGCTCAAACGCCGGGCGTGTTAGCTTGGGGTGAGAACGGATTAGGAACGGGTACCGCCGCTATGCGCATACGAGGCGCAGCAGGAAGTCGCATTAATATCACCTTAGACGGTGTGGCTTTAAACTCGCCAGAAGATCAGTCTGTGTTTTGGGCGAACATGAATTCGTATGCTTCGCTTATGGGAAGCGTACAGATACAGCGCGGTATCGGAACATCTACAAATGGCGACGGTGCTTTCGGTGGTTCGGTTTCTTTGGCGACGAGTTCACCCATGAGAACGCCGAGCGCAGAGGTCAGTGCATCATACGGTTCGTATAACACTTACAACGCAGGAATGAAGTTCTCAACGGGTTTGCTCTTCAATCATCTTATCTTTGATGGGGCATATCACGAGACAGCGACCGATGGTTATGTCCACGGCACAAGCGGGCGGTCGGGTTCTTACTATGGCGGTTTGACTTGGTTAGGGGATAACTTCCGTATTAGCTACAAGAACATCGGAAACTTTGAGAAGACGGGGCAGGCTTGGAATGGAGTTGTCGCTGGTAGCGATAATCTTAGTTTGATGGATGGCACTTTCGGGGTACATACGGGTATTAAAACTTACAAGGAGCTTTACGATAGAGGATTAGGCAAATTCAATTCCCTATACGAGTATTTGCAAACAGACAATAATGGTGCTTTCGTCAAAGATGCTGCTGGGAATTATCAAACGGAACGATATAAGATGCGCGATGGTTCGTTTTGGAAGAAGACTACCGATAACTTCTATCAGAATCACAACATCCTTTCTTTCCTCATTCATCCTGCACAGCATTGGAGCCATAACATAACCTTACATTATACTTATGGTTATGGTTATTACAGCGAGTTCAAACGAAAAACAAAGTTGGCTAAATTTGGTTTGCAATTCACCGACAATACTGGCACGCAGATAGCAAAGACTGACCTCGTGCGTCGTAAGGGTTTGTCACAACACACCTACGGCGTTATCTATAATCTCAACTATAAAGATGAAAGCTGGGATGTGATGGGTGGCTTGAATCTCCAACAATTCCGTGGTGATCACTTCGGATATCTTACTTATATCAAAGACCAACAGGTTGACAACAAGTTCCGACCTAACGGCAAGGATTATAAGTATTATTCTTCTGGCGCTCGTAAGTTCGATTACAGCGGTTTCTTCAAAGCTAATTACCACTTTAACAACTACTGGAATACGTTTATTGACCTTCAGTATCGCCGCGTGGAATATAGAACCAATGGCAAAAATGATAGATTCCGTAAGGGTGCCAACGGATACCATAATCAACTATTGAATATCAATAAGCATTATGACTTTATCAATCCTAAAGCGGGCGTAAGTTACTATCGTGATGGGCACAAGGCTTACGCTTCTATCGCCTATGCTAACCGTGAACCTGAACGCAATAACTTTACCAACAATGGTAGTTACCCAGCACCTTCGCCAGAACGATTGATGGATATAGAGCTTGGCTATCAGTACACAGGCAATAATTGGCATGCAGGCGTAAACCTTTATTATATGGACTATACGAATCAGTTTGTGCAGACTGGCGAGAAGAGTGACATCGGCGAGAATCTTACCACAAACATCAAGAACAGCTATCGTATGGGTGCTGAATTGGAAGCTGGCTGGAGTCCGTTATCATGGTTGACTATCGAAGGTAACGCTGCGTTAAGTCGCAATGTTATTAAGGACTTCGATGAGATGGCAAGTGTCAACTTTGATGATTCTTTCCGCAAGATACATTATAATCACTCTACTTTGGCGTTCTCTCCATCAGCCATCCTCAATGGCTTCCTCGATTTACATTACAAAGGCATTAAGGCTGTATGGCATACAAACTTCGTAAGTCGTCAGTATCTCGACAACACCGAGAACATAACCCGTTCGTTGCCTTGCTATTCACAGACGAATGTCAACATCAGCTACTCTCTCCGCCCTGCAAAGCATCTTATCGGTTTGAAGGAAGCTATCTTCGGCGTGAACCTCAACAACATCTTCAATCGCCATTATGCTGCCAGCGGAGGAGTATATAGCACTATCCTCGACAATGACGGTCATCCTAACGAGAACCGTTACACGCAACTGGGTTTCATCCCAATGGCAGGCTTTAATGTCATGGGGAATGTTGCGTTGAAGTTTTAAGCCTCACCCCCGCCCCCTCTCCGAATGGAGAGGGGAGTAGATACCGAGACTTCCCTAAATGATAAGCCATATATATGGGGAGCTTACTATTCGAGTTTAACTATTACATTATAAACTTAGCAAACGCCACATTCCACTCCCCTCTCCATTCGGAGAGGGGTTGGGGGTGAGGCTATTATTATGACACTAGACATGCTGGGCTGCATCGTCGGCCTCATTTACATCTATCAAGAATACAAAGCGAGTATATGGCTTTGGTTGACGGGTATTATTATGCCTGCCATCTATATGGTTGTCTATTACGAGGCAGGGCTATATGCCGACTTTGGAATGCAAATATACTATACATTAGCAGCCATCTATGGCTTCTTGTATTGGAAGTTTGGAAGGAAGAAAGGGGCGGAGGAGATTCCTATCACACACTATCCTCGTCGGTTGATACTCCCGTCAATCCTTGTCTTCCTCGTCCTATGGGGCGCACTCTACCTCATTCTCATCAAGTTCACGAACTCGACCGTACCCGTATTAGACAGCTTCGGCAATGCACTCAGCTTCATCGGACTATGGGCATTAGCAAAGAAATACATCGAACAATGGTGGATATGGATTGTCGTTGATATCGAATTGGCAGGACTTTATGTATATAAAGGGATTCCTTTCACTGCAGGACTCTATGCCTTCTATGCCGTTATCGCTGTGGCTGGGTATTTTAAGTGGAGGAGGAGCCTCCCCAAGCCCCTCCGAAGGAGGGGATGTGCTAATAGGCAAAGTCACAACAACATATAAAAGCAACACAACAAATGATTATCAATAACAAAGAGAATAACAAGGACAAACGACATTCTCGCATCCCCAACGAACACCCCGTTAGGCACTCCCTTCTTTCAGAGGCATTAGGGGAAGTGTCTTCCGCTAGGCACATCCCCTCCTTCGGAGGGGCTTGGGGAGGCTTTAACTCCGTCATCCTTGCAGCTGGCGAATTCCCCACCCACGTCCTACCCCTTCGCATCCTACGCACTGCGAATAATCTCATAGTATGTGATGGCGCACTAAAGAATCTACTTGAATATGAGATAGAGCCAACGGCAGTAGTGGGCGACGGCGACTCTCTCCCTGAAGAGCTGAAACAACGCTATGCACACATCTATCATCATATATCGGAACAGGAGTTTAACGACCTCACCAAGGCTACTCTCTTTGCTCGTTCCCATCTGAAGATGGACGCATCAACCCATACCCGCCCCCGTTTCTGCTACCTCGGAGCGACTGGCAAACGGGAGGATCACACACTAGGGAATATCTCTTTAATGCTTTATTACTATCGTCAACTAAGCATAGCCCCCCTCATGTTGACCGATTACGGATGGTTTGTACCTGCATCAGGTACAAACACCTTCTCTTCTTTTGCAGGTCAACAAGTAAGCATTTTCAATGCTTCTTGCAAGGAACTAAGTAGCGAAGGGCTCAAATGGGACATATACCCCTTCGCAGAAATATGGCAGGGAACACTGAACGAAGCCCTTTCCACATCCTTTACTATCCATGCCGATGGAGACTATTTAATCTATCGGACACATAGAAACATTTAATAATTATTGCTTAAAGGCTGCTCATCATCAATGATTAAAAGTCTTTCTTTACTTTCAGAAAGTCCTTATTTAGAACAGAGAAAGTATCAAGACAGCTTGAAGAAGGATGTCTCTTATACGAAAAATAGTCTATTTTCCAAAGGGATTAAGTATATTTTACAGAGAAAATTAAACTATTTTTCCTAATTCACAAAGCCCATTTAGAAGATAAGAAGAAGTTAGGTCTACTTTAAGTCACATCTATCTACTAATAATAAGTTACAATAATTATACGCTTCATTGTAACCCTCATTGACAAAAAACTTATGCTTTCAACTTAAAGGAGTTCTCTATGCTTGCTAATTCAGCATAGAACCCTTTGTCAACCTTAAGCCTGTCTTCTACCTTAGAACAGCTGTGAATAACTGTACTATGGTCTCTATTGCCCACCAACTTACCGATACGGCTTGCAGGCATCTTCGTATATTTCTGTGCCATATACATGCTCACTTGACGCGCCATTACAATGTCTTTCTTGCGTGAACGAGAGTTGACAGCAGAGGTGGTAACGCTGAAGTGTGTACAAACCTTATCCAAGATATCATCAATGGTTAGTGGTTCATCATCTATCTTTACGGCACGCTTGATAACACGTTCAGCCAGTCGCATATCAACGTTACTGTTATAAACAACGCTATAAGCCAAGAGAGAGTTGATAACACCTTGCAGGTCTCGTACACTACCATTAGCCGTTTCTGCGATAAACTTAATCACATCTTCTGGAATACTAAGCCCATCACGCTTAATCTTATTGTGCAAGATGTCCACACAAAGCTGTACATTTGGCTTCTCCAGCTCTGCAATAAGACCACAAGAGAAACGTGTCAACAAGCGATCATTCATCCCTTTAAGATCTACAGGGGGGCGGTCACTGGCTAAGATAATACGCTTCCCGTTGCGGAAAAGGTGATTAAAGATATGGAAGAAAGTGTCTTGTGTCTTGGTAGCAGTGATCCACTCTTGTATATCATCCACTATTAAGACATCAATCGTTTGGTAGAAATTAATGAAATCATTGGTGGTGTTCTGTCTAACAGAATCTGTGTACTGCACTTGGAAAAGGCGTGCAGAAACATATAACACACGCTTTTCGGGATAAAGCTGCTTAACTTTCAATCCAATGGCATTGACGAGATGCGTTTTACCACAGCCAGAAGGTCCATAAATAAACATTGGATTGAACTGCGTTGTACTAGGATGTTCTGCAATAGAAAGTCCTATCGAACGAGGCAACTTATTGCTATCTCCCTCTATATAGTTGGTGAATGACTTATGAGGATCAAGTTGCGAATCAAGGTCTTGAGGTACTGCATCCAAAATCGTAGGACTTTGGTTACCACGAGCAGTAGGTCTCTGTGAGGAGATTTCTTCGACTGTGTCTGGTTGTAAATCTTGTGATAAGTGATGCTCCTGATCGACCATCACACGATAACTCAATTGAACACCTTGACCAAAGACACGTATAAGAGTCTTACGTAACAAAGGGACGTAATGCTCTTCCAAATATTCATATACGAACTGACTTGGCACCTGAACCAACAATGTCTTACTGGCCGGCTGATAAGATTGAAGTACTATCGGACGGAACCAAGTATCGTATTGTTGCTCGGTAACATTCTCCTTTATAAGCTGGAGACACTGATCCCAAAGTTGTTTAGGATTGACGTTCATATTGATATCTACGTTTCTTATGTCTTTCTACAAATGGTGTGTTGATAAACCATTCCTAGTTCTTACACACATGCAAAGGTAATAATTAAATAATAAACAACCTATTTCCTCCGATTTACTCTACACCTATCTAAATCGCATAAATAGCTATCTTATCGTACTTTGCAGCTGTTTAAGCATCTATATATATAATGTGTCGTTTGCCCAATTATAATATCTTGATTGTCAAAAGGTTTCGATATGAAAAGAGAGAAAACGTGTCTAAAGAGTGGAACAGAAGCAAGAAACAAGCAAAGGAACTGATTTACACGTATCTTTTAACTTATTTCTTGCATGTGAAACACCTATCTTTTAATTTAGACGATATTTAAATTACTTATCCTTTCTACCGAACAGTGAGAAGTGAACATAGCGTTTCGGATGAGCCTTGAGATTGACAAGTAAGCTATCAGCACTACGCATCGTACTGTTCAAGTTATTGTAAAGAGAGGCATCATTCATCAACAGTCCGAGGCTTCCCTCATTACTATTTAGCTTTGCAGTGAGTGAGTTCATGTGATCAAGGGTGGTATTTACCTTTGCCATCGTACCCTCTACGTCGATTCCACTCACCTTATTATTTAATGTAGAGATCATGCCATTAGCACCACGAATAGCACCACGTGCTTCTGTTATACCGCCATTTGCATTTGCCATTAAGCCGTTAACTCCATCCATCACTCTACCTGCTTTCGTGGTTAAAGCTGGCAATGAATGATTCATCTGAGCGAGTAACTGGTTTACTTCACGTGTCGAAGTCGTAAGGTTTGCAGTAACTTGATCGACATTATGGATGGAACTTCTCACCGCAGGATCAGCTAAGAGAGAGTTGATACTAACAAGTATGCTATCCAATTTGGGTAGCATCTTTTGAATGGAGGGAACCATATCTTTCATTCGTCCCAAAGCTCCGTCATTAATACGACCATCAATAATTCCATTCGAGGCTAGCGTCTTGCTACTCGTCCCAAGCACTAAGTCAACTTTCACATTACCCATAACATCACTGATAATATCAGCCTTTGTTCCCTCTGGAATGTTCATGCTTTTATCGATATCTACGCCGACGATGATTGGTTCTCCAGGCTTAGCATAATCGTATTCTATGCTCTTTACGGTACCAACCTTAAAGCCATTTGCATACACAGGAGTGGACGTTGAGAGTCCACTTACATTACTGAATCGCATCTGATAGTGCGTGTCTGTCGAGAAAATAGAGAGTCCCTTCAGGAACTGCATACCGAAGAACAACACTACAACACCCAATATAGCGACGAGTGCAATCTTAACTTGTGGCGTGAAAAACTTACTCATATTACTTCCTTACTTATTCCTTTTATTCTTTAAAAACTCATTGATAGCATCGTTCGTGTCCATGCGATTGCCTCCTTTATAAGCTATAACAAATGCTTGAGGAAAGTCCTTTTTCAACTTCTCACGTAGGCGTGCTATCTCATTATAGTTAGTACTGTTACCTATTGTATATTTGTACCAAGATCCTTCTTGAGTACATTCTATATCCTTATGACCTTTAAACTGTTCACAACCAGGACGTAGTTGACGACTTGAAGCAATCACTTGAACCTTGAAGATAGGAGCGTTTATGGGTGCACTTACCTTATTATCTTTCTTTGCATCAGTCTTTGTTTTATTAGAAGAAGATACTGGAGTTTCTTTCTTCGGAGTTTCTTTTATTGTCTTCTTAGTAGGAATCTTTTTTGTAGATTGCGTCCTATTGTTAGATGACACGAGGTTCGGTTGCCCCGAAGGAGGCACTGGTACCACCCTTGTAACACTAATCTTCCTATTGTCAGCAGCCTTATATGGTACGACAATATGCGTGTCGTACATGTTCTTGTACTGAACGAAAGCATTGTAAATACCCTTTGCCATGGCATCAATACCATCTGGACTATTTAAGAACTCCTCCTCATCTGCTGCAGTAATAAAGCCTAACTCTATCAGACAACTAGGCATATAACTCTCACGCAACACCAAGAAACCAGCCTGATGCACACCTTTATCAATGCGATTAGCACTAGAACACACCGAACGTTGTATCAATCTCGCCAGCTCAACACTCTTTTCCATGTTTGCATTCTGCATGAACTCAAACATAATATAGCTCTCGGACGACTTCGGATCGAAGCCTTGATAAGTCTGTTGGTAGCCTTTCTCCATCGAAATAACCGAGTTCTCGCGCATCGCAACATCAAGGTTATCCTTCGCACGGTGCATACCTAAGGTATAAACTTGGAATCCCTTAGCATAATGACCAGGTACAACAGAGTTGGTGTGAACCGATATAAAGAGGTCAGCCTTAGCCTTATTCGCTATATCGGCACGCTGATGTAGAGGAATAAAGACATCCGTCTTACGTGTATAAATCACTTGCACGTCAGGTAAGTTTTGCTCCACATAACGTCCAAAGGCTAATGCTACGTTCAAATTGATGTCCTTCTCCTTTGATATAGCACCTAAAGCACCAGCGTCATGACCGCCATGACCAGCATCAATAACAAGTGTGAAGCGTCCGTTCGCAGCCCATGAAGTGCCCACGAACAATACAAAGAAAACAATGAAAAGCGTTATTTTCTTAAACATACTTAATTATTTAGAGAGCAAAGGTACGGTTTTTCATTTGGAAACCATGGTTCTAAACCTTGGTTTTATCATTTATTAAGTGTAATTCAACGCCTGTGCTATCACAATCCGCACCCATCGGTGGATTCCTCTTCACCAACTTTAAGTCTATACTCTCCAGCCGCTTGTATCGCGCACACAACTCTTTTACAATCTTTCCAGCTGCTGCTTCCAATAGTTTCGAAGGTTGCTTCATCACTTCTGAAACGACATTGAACACATCAGCATAGTTCAATGTATCATCGACAACATCGCTCTCCATGGCTGCAGCAAAGGGATAACCCAATCGAAGATCAAGCACATAATCATTTCCAACGACCTGCTCTTGTTCTCCAACTCCTATAAAGGCATGATATTGAAGACCCTGTAAAAGAATATAAGTAGACGTTAATTCCATCATTAAATATTAGTTTTAAAGATAAAAAGAAGGTGCATTAAATGCCTTATAAGCACTTAATACACCCCCATAAGATTATCCACAACGAGAAGCACCACAATTAGTACAAATCAAGCAACCCTCCTGATAAACAAGAGTCTCCTGTCCGCAAACAGGGCAACGGAGTCCTGATGCCTTCGTACCATCGGTTACGTACTTCTTCAAAGCACGTTCCACACCATTCTTCCAAGTGTTAATACTCTCGTTCTTAAGCTGCAATGAGCCTACAAGCTTTATGACATGGTCTATCGGCATACGGTAACGAAGCACACCAGAGATGAGCTTTGCATAGTTCCAATACTCTGGATTGAACTTCTCCGACAGCCCTTCAACAGTCGTCTTATAGCCTCGCTTATTCTCAAACTGGAAGTCATAACGATGGCTACCATCCTCTGCTGTCTGCTTGATGATCTTTCCCTTGGTAACACTCTTTGGTAAGGCAATACCTTCCTCATCGTCTTGAAGACCCGTAAAGATCTCGTATGGATAACCATCCAACAGCCCAACAAAGGCCACCCACTTCTCCTTGTTGTTCTGAAAACGTACCACATCGCACTCAAGTTCCTTAGGTCGAACCTCCACTACTTGTGGTCTATTGCATACATGCTCATGGTGTTCTTCGGCTGAAGTAAGGTCTTTCGCCTTCTCCTCCTCGGCTGTATTAGTCTCCTTCTTCTTATCTTTCTTCGATACAGATATCATCACTCCGGACCTGCTACCATCACGATATATGGTGCAGCCTTTGCATCCGCTGCGCCAAGCCTCAACGTATAACTTGTTGACAAGAGCCTCATCAACGCTGTTAGGGAGGTTCACTGTAACCGAAATGGAGTGGTCAACCCACTTCTGAATAGCACCTTGCATGCGTACTTTCATCAGCCAGTCAACATCGTTGGCAGTAGCTTTATAATAAGGTGAACGCTTTACCAACGCATCAATCTCTTCTTGGCTGTACTTCTTTTGAGTATCAATACCATTCACTTCCATCCATGTTAGGAACTTACGATGGTACACGATGTACTCTTCGAAGGAATCTCCAACCTCATCAACAAAGTCTACATGCACATCAGCATCATTTGGATTCACCTTTCGGCGACGCTTATAAACAGGCATAAAGACGGGTTCTATGCCCGAAGTAGTTTGTGTCATTAAGGACGTAGTACCGGTTGGAGCAATCGTTAAACAGGCTATATTGCGACGCCCGTAACGTATCATCTCCTCATAAAGTTGTGCATCAGCTTCCTTCAAGCGGAGTATGAAGGGGTTATGCTCCTCACGCTTTGCATCATAGATAGCAAAGGCTCCGCGCTCCTCTGCCATTCGAACGGAAGAACGATAAGCATTCAATGCCAACGCACGATGAACACTAACAGAGAAGTCGGTAGCCTCTTGTGTTCCATAACGCAGACCCATTGCTGCTATCATGTCACCTTCGGCAGTTATGCCCACTCCCGTTCGACGACCTTTACCGCTCTTATCCTTTATCTTCTCCCAAAGATGGTACTCGGCTTCCTTCACCTCATCAACTTGTGGGTCGCTCTTAACCTTTTCCATGATAAGATCAATCTTCTCCATCTCGAGGTCAACGATATCATCCATGATACGTTGCGCTAGCTGTGCATGCTTGCTAAAGAGGTCGAAGTCGAAGCGAGCATGGTCTGTGAACGGATCTAAAACATAAGAGTATAGATTCAACGAGAGCAATCGGCAGCTATCATAAGGGCACAAAGGAATCTCACCGCAAGGGTTAGTAGAGACCGTGCGAAAGCCTAAGTCGGCATAACAATCTGGTATGCTCTCACGAATAATAGTATCCCAAAAGAGCACACCAGGCTCTGCACTCTTCCAAGCATTATGCACAATCTTCTCCCAAAGAGCCTTTGCAGAAACCTTCTTAGTGCACTTTGGCTCCGTAGAATCTATTGGGAACTGCTGCTCATAAGGCTTATCATCAATGGCAGCACGCATGAACTCATCCGTAATCTTTACTGACACGTTAGCCCCAGTGACCTTTCCTTCCTCCATCTTAGCGTCTATGAACGCCTCAGAGTCTGGGTGTTTAATACTCACAGAGAGCATCAATGCACCACGACGACCATCCTGTGCTACCTCTCTTGTACTATTGGAGTAGCGTTCCATGAATGGGACAAGTCCAGTAGAAGTAAGGGCAGAGTTATGGACTGGTGAGCCTTTCGGGCGAATGTGACTTAGGTCATGTCCAACGCCTCCACGGCGTTTCATCAGTTGAACCTGCTCTTCGTCTATACGCAGGATAGCACCGTATGAATCGGCATCGCCATCTAATCCAATCACAAAACAATTGGATAACGATGCTACTTGATGGTCATTACCGATTCCGGTCATCGGACTTCCAGCTGGAATAATGTACCGGAAATGATCCAAAAGATTGAATATCTCTTCCTCTGTTAAGGGGTTCTTATACTTGTGCTCGATACGAGCTATCTCCTTGGCAATACGTCTGTGCATCTGCTCTGGAGACTTCTCATAAATGTTACCGAGGCTATCCTTCATGGCATACTTGTTCACCCATACACGAGCGGCAAGCTCATCTCCATTGAAGTAAGCTAATGAAGTCTGATAGACCTCATCGAATGAGTAAGTTTGATTAGTTACCATTGTCCTTTTTAGAAAATTAACGACTGCGAAGTTACGAATTGTTTTCTTAATTCTAAAACATTTGCTTAACTTTGTCGAAACAAAGTTATTAGCAATGGAAACTATCAATTCAAGAAGAACTATAAGACAATATTCTCAAGAGGATGTGTCGGATGACTTGTTAAGAGAACTCCTATCGGTTGCAGAGAGAACACCAACTATGGGTAACTTGCAACTCTATTCGGTCGTTATCACCCGAAGCCCGGAAATGAAGAAGAAGATCGCTCCGGCACACTTCAATCAACCTATGGTTACGGAAGCTCCAGCGGTTCTAACCTTCTGTGCAGACTATCGCCGAACAACCTTATGGGCGGCACAAAGGAAAGGAACACCTGGTTATGACAACATCTTGTCATTCCTAAATGCGGCAACAGATGCCCTTCTTTATTGCCAAACTTTCTGTAATCTCGCTGAAGAAAGGGGCTTGGGAACCTGCTTCCTGGGTACTACGATCTATAGTCCAAAAGCACTAATTGAAGCACTCGAATTGCCTCGTTTGGTCATGCCTGTTGCTACTATCACCTTGGGATGGGCTGCTGAAACACCCGAGCAGACCGATCGTTTGCCATTGAAGAGTATTATTCACAATGAGACTTACAACGATTATACGCCCGAGAGAATAGACGAGTTTTACACGCAAAAGGAGAACTTGAAAGAGAATAAAGACTTCGTTGAGCTGAACAAGAAAGAAACACTTGCACAGGTATATACCGATATTCGTTATACAAAGAAGGACAATGAGGCTATGTCTGTGGGCTTGCTTGAAGCACTAAGACAGCAGGGGTTCCTCCCGTGACATATGTCATTTTCCACTGACTATAAAAAAACCACAGTTTTAGCACAAGAAATGCAAAACTGTGATTTTTTCGTTTATTATAGCCCAATCAAAAGCGCACTATTTCTTATCTTACAACATATTTCTTATGATTTACGATATAGATACCCTTTGGTAATCCCTTCAAAGAGATTGCTTCTGTACGGATAATCTGTCCATCAAGACTATAAACCGTACCTCGTACCTCGTCATTACTTTCATCATTAACAGTAACACCGTCAATAGCTGTGACAGTGTCCTCCTCTACACCATCAATGAAGAATCGTATAGTCTTTGCATACGTCTCAGAACCTGTTGCAATCCAGCAACGGAAACCCATTATAGAAAGAGGATGCTGTGTAAAGTGCCACTTACCATCTTTTGAACCTAAAGCATAAGAGTTTGCAGAAACAATGCTATTAGTCTGCTTGATAAGTGAACCACAGAACTGCAACGTCTCATCTTTCGTTGTTGAAGAAGTAGCTTCATCCTTAATAACTCCACCGTAGTAATTAGATAGTTCTGAAGGTTTTTGCGTCAAAGACACATTATTTATAACATAGTAAGGAGCAGGAACCTCTATCCAAGAATTGTCTTTCAACTGCTTCCTATATGGGTCTTCACGCTCAATACCAGTCGGCTCCTTATCTAATTTGATAAGATAGAGTTCATTTGCCTTTATTGCCAAAGCATCGTCATTACTTAGATTTACACTCTCGAATTTGATACGGCTCTTTACCGTGTTGTGCTGTTTGGGATGCCAAGAGAGCTTGACATTCTCACCGAAAGCAGTCTTCACCTGACCTACTGTAAGATTAACAGGAAGCATAAGAGAACACCAAACGCCTGGCTTCATCGTACGCTTCAGAATAAGTGTACCAGCATTAATAGGATCTACCTGAAGATCTATATAATTGTCACTTGTCTGATTTTCATCCAATACAATATCATTATTGCCACAATACTGTAACTGTACATTATCCCAACAGGTCCAATCACGCTCATCTGTAGACCCCTGTATCTCTATACCAATATTTAGAATATCACCGTCATGCGGCACTTTCACTAATATTGTATTGTTGTATTTACCTTTATCAAATTCCTTTCCAGCCTTGACATAAGGACTCTCTACCGTAACATTACCGACATTCTTTCCACCCTTATCTATTGCCAAGTCATCATCATTATAGACACGAAGTAAATCTTGTTTTGTATAAGTAAATTCCTGTCCAAATTCATTCAAACGAGCACTTACATTTGATATCGTAGCGTTTGATCCATTTACCTTTGCAAACAGCTTTGACACCATATGACTTCCATTCCCTCTATTGTAGAAGCCATTACAGGAAACCTTATACCAGCCTTTCTTTATTGTTTTGACAGACTGTGTAATTTTTCCATTAGCCTTATCATTATTACCTACATTACGGACATTAGCTGTTGTATAGCCTGCAAATTGTGCCATATAATAGTTACTTGATATAGCACCATTTCCTACATAGTAAGTATAATCCTTCGAATCTGGCTTAAAAATATAAGGTATTTCTTTCCCTTTACTATTTTTTGCATATGACCATGTGAGACCATCACTTGCTTTCCAATGATCTACATAGACATTACCACGTTCAAAATTTTGGTCATAAATGAGGAATGTTGCATCTGATGGAGCTTCATTTGAAGCATATGTATCCTTAAAAGCATCTTTCAAGTCTTGCTTCGTAACAAACTTCCATTTACTGTATTTATTGTTAGGAGTATGGGGATATTCAATATCATAAGTTTTCCCATTACTTGCAGATGCCATTGTAAGATAAATATCACCATTCATACCAGCACGTTCCTCATCATTATTGCAATAGATGTAATAGGTATTGTTACCATCACTTGTTTTCTCAATCTTCCACTCTAGAATACCATTCTTATGTTTCGTATGAGTAAAATCATCCGTCCAATCTACTCCTCTGTCAACATATACCCGATTATAATTGATTGGATTCTTTGGCCCTGGAGTGTCCATCTGACGTCCGAAAGCAATATACTTTCCCTCCGTCGTAACCAATGGACCTGTCATTGTGTAAGTATTTGGTATCGTCGTACGTTGTACATAGGTTGTCATTCCCACATTAAAACCTATCACAACTGTTCCCCAATAGCTACCCGTATTGAGAAATTTACCAGTACCAACATTATAGAGATATACTGTCCCCATATCATCTGTCTTATCAACTATATTTTCAAGTGGATTACCTTTCCATAAATGATGTTCATCTTGTCCTTGTGCTTTTACACTAACATGAACCAACAAACCTACTACGACTAGAATAGTCGTTAATGTAAAACGTCTTACCATTTTCCTTTTCTGTTTAATAATTAGTTCCCCCAAACATCTAGATCTGCATTGTCCCATGGTGTATTTGGTTTCGCGCCGATACCACCATCAGGATCTCCTGGGATAATACGCTCACTACCATTACCATGCTGTTCCGGGATGCCATCCCCATCATTGTCAATCTGCGAAGCACCAGGTAAGCATTGCATCACATCATCAAAATTAAAAGCCATAACTTCTACATATGGCCTCAGATAATTTTTCTTCATCATTACTTATTAATTGTTTTAGTACTATATTCTATATAAACTCACGAGGAAAACTCACAAAAACTTAAATAAAATATTAGTCCATATAATGCCTTTAAGAACCCACTTTGTAGGACTGTATACTATACGGTACCATCAAATCCTTTCAAAATTTAATAATATTAGTGCAAAGGTAATAAAATTTATCTTCTTCCTCCATTAATTAAACCTATTTAATAAAAAAGATGTTGCATAAATAGCATTAAAAAGAAATCCTGATAAACACCACTTACTTGCAATGACAACATTCAAAAGAGTTATAGCATTTAAACATCTGCAATTCTTTCAGATTTAGTAAAATCTATACTGCCATTTAAACAAATGATACATTACTGTGGTAGGAAATTGCGTATATTCATTATTTTCCCTAACTTTGCCAATATGAAATTTAGAACCATTGCCAATATTGCCAATCCAGTATTCAAATTAAGACCCTGCGAAAGAGCCCTCTTTGTGGGTTCTTGCTTTGCAGATAACATCGGGAAGCGATTTAAAGAGGAGAAGTTTCGCACGAAAGTCAACCCTTTTGGGGTGATGTATAACCCTGTTTCCATCCTTCACACAGTACGGAAACTATCCAATCAGGCGTTTGATATAGTGGTATTCACGCTTGGAACGAACCATGTCTACATAGAGAAAGCTACGGGAGAGATCGTTGATAATTGTCAAAAACGACCTCAGAACCTTTTCAACGAACAAGAGTTAACGATTGACGAATCGGCTAATGCCCTACGTGAAGCCATCCATTTATTAAGGAAACGAAACCCAAATGTGAAGGTGATAGTGACTGTTAGTCCGATAAGATATGCAAAATATGGATTCCACGGGAGCCAGTTGTCAAAGGCAACACTGCTTTTGGCAGCCGATAAAATAGCACGAGAAGAAGGCGAGGCGGTCTATTATTTCCCTGCTTACGAGATAGTGAATGATGAGCTGCGAGACTATCGTTTCTACAAAGCGGATATGTTACATCCTACCGAACAAGCCGTAGAATACATCTGGGAACGGCTCGTTGAGACTTGCTTCTCATCGGAAGCTAAGAAGTTTCTGGAGACTTGGCGACCCATCAAGGAGGCGTTAGGACATCGCCCATTCAATCCCGATTCGGAGACTTATCGGCTCTTTATAGAGAAGACCAAAGAGAAAGCTCGACGCTTAAAACAGCTATATCCCGACATAGAAATTGACGAAGAACAACTGAAACAATGCTGATATGAACGCTCAACAGATAGAACGCTTACTGGAGCAACACGGTATTAAGCTAACAGCCAATCGAATACTAATAGCCAAAATCATGTCTTCCTTGGATTATCCGGTATCAATGAGAGAATTGGAAACAATGCTCCTCACTATGGATAAGTCGAGTATCTTCCGCACATTATCACACTTCAAAAGCCATCATTTAGTGCATCAGTTGGAAGATGGGAACGACATTGTGCGTTACGAACTATGCCATAGTCTGAACAAAAAAACCGATGAAGACATACATGTACACTTCTATTGTGAACACTGCCATCGCACCTTCTGCCTCAATGAAATACCCGTCCCGCAAGTCAATTTACCTACTGGTTATAGACAGACAGCCGTTAACTACATGATTAAAGGAATCTGCCCAGATTGCTCCCATCGGTAGATTCTTTATCAATAAGTAATAAAAAACGGTCAAGATAAGATGTTGTATTAATAGTTTTGATTATCTTTGCAAGAGATTAAAACAATTAGAATAGTAATGAATTATACTATTGAGAAGGTAACGACACTAATTGGTGCACGCCGATATGGTACTAAAGAGGCTAATATAAGCTTCGTTCTCACCGACAGTCGATCACTCTGCTTCCCTGAAGAAACATTGTTCTTTGCACTCAAAACAGAGCGTAATGATGGTCATAACTATATACCGGAACTATATGCAAGGGGCGTTAGGAACTTCGTAGTAGAGGTAGTTCCTGACAACTGGGAAACGCTCTACTCGGGTTCAAACTTCCTAAAGGTTGTGGGCAGCTTAGAGGCTTTGCAACGTTTAGCAGAGCGTCATCGCGATGAGTTCCTCATACCGATTGTGGGCATAACAGGCTCTAATGGTAAGACAATGGTTAAGGAGTGGCTTTATCAACTACTATCTCCTCAAATGGTGGTAACGCGTTCTCCAAGAAGTTATAACTCTCAGATCGGTGTCCCACTATCGGTTTGGTTGCTCAATGAAAACACCCAAGTAGGGGTGTTCGAAGCGGGCATCAGTAAGCCAGGAGAGATGATGGCGTTGCGCGATATCATACAACCTACCATCGGAGTGTTCACTAATTTGGGTACAGCACACCAAGAGAACTTCCCTTCCATAGAGGCTAAATGCAAGGAGAAGTTATGTCTTTTCCATGACACGCAAGCGATTGTCTATTCTATGGATGACGATGTTCTGACACATTGCTTGGCTCAATATAACTACCAAGGGGAACAACTTAGTTGGTCAACAAAGCATGCGGACGCAACGTTCTATATAAAGTCTATTGAGAAGAAGGACATTGAGACTACCGTTACTTACACATGGAAAGGTGGGAAAGAAGCCCAGTATAAGCTCCCATTTATCGATGATGCAAGTGTGGAGAACTCTATCACTTGTGCTGTTGTTGCACTACATTTAGGTATAACGCAGGATGCTCTTGCAGAGCGAATGGTGCAATTGGAACCTGTTGCTATGCGATTGGAAGTGAAAGAGGGACAGCATGGTTGTACGCTTATCAACGATTCTTACAATTCTGATTATAACTCACTTGACATTGCACTCGACTTCATGAATCGTCGTCCAGACCATAAGGGACGCAAGAGAACATTGATATTGAGTGATATTCTTCAGAGTGGCGAGGATGACAAGGAACTATATAATAAGGTGGCATTCCTATGTGAGAAGCGTGGAGTTGATAAGTTCATCGGCATTGGCGAAGGGCTTTTAGCAGAGCGCAATGCCTTTAAGCATTTAGGAGAAAAGCATTTCTTTGCTACCATCAATGCCTTCATTCATAGCGAGGTATTTGCTAACTTGCACGATGAAGTAATCCTTTTAAAGGGTGCAAGACAGTTTGGTTTTGACCATCTCACCGAACTATTGGTAAAGAAGGTACATGAGACTGTATTGGAGGTAAACCTCAATGCAGTGGTAGATAACCTCAACTGGTACCGTTCCTTTATGAAGCCTGAGACCAAGTTAGTGTGCATGATCAAGGCTGATGCTTATGGAGCTGGAGCCGTAGAGATTGCTAAGACGTTGCAAGATCATCGTGTCGATTACCTTGCTGTGGCTGTGGCTGATGAGGGGGTAACGCTCCGTAAGAATGGTATCACAAGTAACATCATGATCATGAACCCAGAGATGTCATCCTTTAAGACGCTCTTTGATTATGATCTTGAGCCTGAAGTTTACAGTTTCCGACTCCTTGATGCACTCGTCAAAGCTGCTCAAAAGGAAGGCATAACGGGCTTCCCTGTTCATATCAAACTCGATACTGGTATGCACAGACTGGGCTTTGATCCACAGAAAGACATGGATGAATTGATTGATAGACTTAAACATCAGAATGCAATCATACCGCGTTCTGTCTTCTCTCACTTCGTTGGCTCTGACGCAGATAGCTTCGATGAGTTCTCTGCCAAGCAGTTTGCTTTATTCGACGAAGGTAGTAAGAAGCTGCAAGCAGCATTCAAACACAAGATCATCCGACACATGGATAACTCATCAGGAATCGAACACTTCCCAGCGCGTCAACTAGATATGTGCAGGTTAGGATTGGGTCTTTATGGTATCAATCCACGCACCAATAAGATTATCAACAATGTTTCTACGCTCAAAACAACCATCCTTCAGCTTCGCCATGTGCCTGCTGGTGACACGGTAGGATACTCTCGTAAGGGTACAATAGACCATGATAGTGTTATCGCCGCAATACCTATTGGCTATGCAGATGGGCTCAATCGCCACCTTGGGAATCGCCATTGTTATTGCTTGGTAAACGGTCAGAAGGCAGAGTATGTAGGCAATATTTGCATGGATGTAGCGATGATTGACGTTACAGGTATCAATTGTAAGGAGGGCGATAGCGTTGAGATTTTCGGCGACCACCTGCCTGTCACAGTCCTTAGTGATGTATTAGACACGATTCCATACGAGGTTCTCACCACCATTAGTAACCGTGTGAAACGGGTTTACTTCCAAGACTAACGAGTGCTATTCATCCCCTCTTCTTCCCTTGAAGAGGGGATAGATTGTATCAAACTCACCTTCTCACTGTCATTTTCAACACTGAATACACAGATAAAAGGACGACTCCATGACTTCCTTTCATCCGTGTATTCTGTGTTTAAGATGAACTTAGTAATAAATAAACAACTATAAGATTTATGGAGATAATATACTTAATTCTGGGACTTATCATCGGTTTCGTCATCTCATTCTTGTGGCTAAAAGGCAAGATGACACAGGATGTGAGTAAAGCAAATGAGCAACTGGCAGCACTCCGCAGTCAGCTGGAAGCAGAACAGAAGAGCGTAGAGGATCGCCTTGCTGTCGCTAAAGAGAATGCGACACAACAGGTGACTGCAACGAAAGAAGCGGCTGACCGACAGCTAGAAGAAGTCAAGAACAGCTACACCCAACGCTTGGAAGCAGAGCGCAAACATAACGAGGAATTACGTAGCGAACTACAGAAACAGGCGGAGGCAAAGAACAAGTTGCTGCAAGAGGAGGTGCGTAACATGGCGGCGCAGATGCTTTTAGAGAGTCGTGAGAAGATGAATACGGCTGATAAAGAGCGTCTCGAGGCTTTACTCACGCCTTTAAAAGACCGCTTGGAGGCTTTCAATCAGACGGTGACAAACAATAGTAAGGAGACAGCAGCTAACAAAACAGAGATCAAAACGACCTTCGAAGAGGCGATGAAGAGACTTCATGCCGAGCAAGAAATGACCATTAAGGCGATGCGTGAAGACCAAGAACGAACGGTGAAGGAGCTTCGCGAACAGACAGAACGCATTGGAAATGATGCCGCCTCACTAACGAAAGCACTCAAGGGGGACTCGAAGATGCAAGGTGACTGGGGTGAGATGATTCTCGAAAAGACCTTAGAAGACTGCGGACTTATTAAGGATCAGCAGTTCTTCCTACAAGAGAATTACAAGGACGAGGAGGGTAATAACTTCCGACCAGATGCTGTTATCGAGTTGCCGAATAAGGAGAGAGCAGTCGTTGACTCGAAGGTTTCGCTCACAGCTTACCAATCGGCAATAAAGGAAACAGACCCTGATGAGCAGGAGCGATTGCTGAAAGAGCATGTAAGCTCCGTGCGGAAACACATCGACGAGCTATCGGCTAAGGGCTACGAGAAGATTGTCCCCGGTTGTATCGGCTATGTCTTGATGTTCATCCCCTACGAGAGTGGCTATTCCGCAGCCCTCAAGACCGACCCTTCTATCCTACAATACGCCTACAGAAAGCATATCATCGTACTCAGTCCGAGCAATCTCCTCATGGCATTGCAACTGACCCGCACGATGTGGCAGAACTATCGATTAAATAAGAATGTAGATGAGATTCTCCGCCAGTCGAACGATCTATACGATAAGTTCGTGACCTTCGGTGAAACCTTCGTTAAGATTGGAACGAGTATTGAGAAGCTCCAATCAGACTTCAACAAGGCTAAGGGACAACTCAACGAAGGCAAAGGTAATATCATTAGACGCCTCGAAGGTATGAAGACGCTGGGGATTACTCCGAAGAAGCAGATACCTGATAACCTATAAGACACACATCACAAAAGACCCCACTCATGGTCGGATAAGTACCGCACCATGGGGGGAGTCTTTTCGTTTATATACCTTTATATAATAGTGGAAAACTTATTTCAACAAGAACTTCCGCCTTGACTCGATGATATCCTCCATATTCTCACTTGCCCACGAGAGTAGATTATCAATCAGAGGCAACAGACTCTTTCCCTTCTTCGTAAGCGAATACTCCACACGAGGTGGTACCTCTGGGAAGACTTCACGACGAATGAGTCCATCAGCCTCAAGCATCTTTAGCGTTACTGTCAACATCTTTTGAGAGATGTCTGGGATATTCCTTTGCAACTCTTTAAAGCGTTGGGTATCGTTCGACTCAAGGGTGAAGAGCACCAGCATTGACCACTTATCTCCTACTCTAGAGAGCACATTTCGGATAGGACAATTAGGGTAAAGAGCGTCTCTAATATCACTTCTGTTCATTTCTAATAACGTCTATGTGTCTTATTGCTATACAAAAGTAACCATTAAAGTCAACGTTCCCTTTTACTTTATAGTTAAACTATGTAAAACTAAGAAACGGCAATCTCTTTACTTACCGCATTACTTACTTCGAGGTAACTGGCTGACCTTTGCGTGCCTACTTGTGCGATTCTATGAAAGAATATACCTTTGCATCGTCAAAACAAAATAAAAACAATTAAACAAATAAAGCATTATGAAGACGATTGAAACAATTAAGAATGGTAAGAACTACACAGCAGTAACAGTTGGAAAGCTCAACGAGATCAAAGATTATGTGCTCCCTATGGGCGAGATTGAGATACCCGGTAAGGTGTTCGCAGGGCAGGCTTTGCACGCAACAGGTAGTGAGCTATCATTCCAAACACTCGTTCCAGGACAAGACAGTGGCTTCTTGCACACACATAAGACGCACGAGGAACTTTACTTCATACTAAAAGGTGAGGGCGAATATCAGGTAGATGGCGATATATTCCCAGTCTCAGAAGGTAGTATCATACGTGTTGCTCCAGAAGGCAAACGCGCATTGAAGAATACAGGTAAGGGCGAGTTGCTCATGCTTTGCATACAATATAAGGCAAACAGCTTCGTTGAGAGCGACTCTCCCGCTGGTGATGGCAATATCTTAAATGAGCCACTTAAATGGTAACCGACCCCTTATTTCCAACGTGTCCGATACGTAATGTCCTTGCAAGGATATGCCGACCGGACACGCTGTGGATTATCCTGTTACTCGGTGCAAGTGGTTCGAAAGGATACAACACACTACTAAAGGATGTTCCTGAGAGCGAACTCGCCAATTCCTTGCAGGTATTAATACAGGACGAGATTATCACTGAGAAGGCTGGTAAATACGCACTCTCTACAACAGGTAAAGAGTTGTTCCCATTAGTAGCATCGCTCATAACCTGGTGTAATGAGCACCTTAACTAAATATCCTTCTTATTATTTGCACGGTCATAAACGCCTTACACACAGCAAAAAAGAATACCTTTATATACAAAGCATACACAAACTAGCATTCAATAGAGCGTTCCCTCCATTTCAAGAGAGCCTCTCTTCCACCCGAAGAGAGGCTCTTCTCGTAGGAAGGAAAGGCTCTCTTCATTTCGAGCAGACGCCCTTCTGCAATGCTATTGATTTGTCAATACGGATTATTTTAGCTATCTTTGTCCACCAAACAAAACAGTACATTCAATGGCAACAGTTGACGACAAGAAGATTATCTTCTCAATGGTGGGCGTGTCAAAGATCATCCCACAGAACCAAAAACAAATCCTGAAGAACATTTATCTATCGTTCTTCTACGGCGCAAAGATAGGTATCATTGGTCTTAATGGTGCGGGTAAGTCCACCTTAATGAAGATTATTGCAGGGCTCGTGGAGCCTACGCAGGGCGAAGTTGTGTGGAGCCCGGGCTATTCGGTGGGCTATCTACCACAGGATCCACCGCTCGATGAGAGTAAAACAGTCAAAGAGAACGTCATGGAAGGAGTGCAACAAATCTATGACGCACTCAAAGAGTATGACGATATCAATGTGAAGTTCGGCTTGGAGGAGTATTACTCTGATGCAGACAAGATGGATAAACTCATGCAGAGACAGGCTGAACTTCAAGACATCATCGACGCTACTGACGCTTGGAACATCGACTCCCGACTGGAACGGGCGATGGATGCCTTGCGCTGTCCTAAGGGTGATTTGCCTGTGACGAATCTGTCTGGTGGTGAGCGCAGACGCGTTGCCTTGTGCCGATTACTCCTACAGAAGCCCGACGTTCTACTGCTTGATGAGCCTACCAACCACCTCGATGCAGAGAGTATCGATTGGTTGGAACAGCACTTACAGCAGTATGAAGGCACCGTTATTGCCGTCACTCACGACCGTTACTTCCTAGATGATGTGAGCGAATGGATACTCGAACTCGACCGCGGGGAAGGGATTCCTTGGAAGGGAAACTACTCTTCTTGGCTCGATCAAAAGACCAAACGCATGGAACAGGAAGAGAAGTCTGCATCGAAGAGACGTAAGACTCTCGAGCGAGAACTAGAGTGGGTTCGCATGGCACCAAAGGCTCGACAGGCAAAAGGTAAGGCTCGTTTGAACTCATACGAACAAATGCTCAACGAGGAACAGAAGCAGCGCGAAGAGAAGTTAGAGATATTTATCCCGAATGGTCCACGCCTCGGTAATAAGGTGATTGAGGCGCAGCACGTGAAGAAGGCGTTTGGCGATAAGGTGCTATTCAACGACCTCAACTTCATGTTGCCACCCAATGGTATCGTTGGTGTCATCGGTCCTAATGGTGCAGGAAAGACCACTCTCTTCCGCCTCATCATGGGACTTGAGCAGGTAGATGGCGGTACGTTTGAGGTGGGTGAGACCGTTAAGTTGGCTTATGTAGACCAGCAACACAAGGACATCGACCCTAACAAGACCGTTTATGACGTAGTGGCACAGGGCAACGAAACCATCCGCATGGGTGGGCGTGACATCAATTCGCGTGCTTATCTGTCACGTTTCAACTTCTCAGGAACCGACCAGAGCAAGCTCTGTTCAGTGCTATCTGGTGGTGAGCGCAACCGCTTGCAACTGGCATTAGCACTCAAGCAGGAAGGCAATGTGTTACTCCTCGATGAGCCAACGAACGACATCGACGTGAATACGCTACGTGCGCTTGAGGAAGGTTTAGAGGCTTTCGCAGGTTGTGCAGTAGTCATCAGCCACGACAGATGGTTCCTCGATCGTATTTGTACGCACATCCTTGCTTTCGAAGGCAATGGCGAGGTCGTATTCTTCGAAGGCGGTTTCTCCGATTACGAGATCAACAAAGCACGCCGCATAGGTAATGAAGAGATCAAGAAAGGCAGGTATCGCAAACTAATGGAAGAGTAAAACTTCACTCAAGGGGATGTTTCACAAGCGTTATTAACGACTGATACATCCCTTTTTCTTATGTGTATCTTATTCGTTCAATAAGGTCTTATCACCCGCAAAACCATTATTCTATACAACTATACAAGCCTGTACAATGAATTGTAACAAGTGATTACAATCAGTTGTCACGTATTGTTACAATCAGTTGTCACGCACTATACAATGAATTGTCACGTACCATACAATGAATTATAACACTTTGTATAATCGAGTATCACACGCATGATAACCGAGTATCACACATATGATATTCAAGTATCACACGTATGATATTCGAGTATCATAAGGATGATACTGAGTGACAAAAGCCCATACAGGGCATTCAATCATATAAGTGAGCACATCTATTAGCGTCCGTCTTTGCTCTTCCCCCTATCACCTACGAATAAAAAGGGGGGGTGTGGGAGAGCAAACACGTTTACGAGTAGACGGGTAAACGAGTTATTAGCCCACTCCCCACCGCCCCTAATCACTCCCCTCTCCATTCGGAGAGGGGGCGGGGGTGAGGCTGTAGAGGGGCTGTGTGGGACTGTTATTGGGAGATTAGGCTTCTTTTCTATTCTTAAACCTCATATATCCCGCTCCAATAATAGCCAAGAGCAAGATGACGATAGCGATGTAAGCGATTGTCTCAGTCGTGGATATACTCGTTGGATGGAAGTCGAGTACAACCGTGTGCTTGCCTGCCTTCACATTCAAAGCACGTAGGATGTAGTTCACCCTACCGAGTTCTGCAGGCTGACCATCAATCGTTGCTGTCCATCCAGGATAATAGATTTCAGCGAAGACAACCACTCCACCCTTCTTAGATTCTATAGTGTATTGCAGGTTGTTAGGCTCATACTTGACGAGTTTCACTATAGCCGTTGAGTCGTTACTCTGTGCTTGTCCGAGGACAGACTCAAACTTCTTATCTGCAACGGCTTCGTGACGTACATCAATCTTACCTACTCCGGCATATTCTGCGTTGGCGTCAGCTACATAGTTAATCTTATCTACGAACCATCCATTCCCTTGTGCATAAATATTCTGCAAAGGCATCGTTGCACCTCCTTGCAATGGTAGGATGAAGTACTTCGTGTTAAGCATATTCAATACAGGGAACACTTTCGCGCCGTCCACCTCCTGCATATTTCCATTCTTAGCAGCGATTGCCTGCATAGCAGCTTGCATCTCGGGTGCAATGTAAGCATCAATCATCTCTTGATAACGACGCAACTTCGCTGGGTGATAACCACCGATACTCTTATGGAAGAAAGATGTCTCGTTCTCATTAAAAGTGTTCGAAGCGAGGTTCAACACACGGTAGTCAAGGCTCTTATCCTTCATAATGGCAAGGTCAGTGGAAGTGGCTTGATGAGGCATATCACGCTCACTCTTGGGTACAAACATCTCATCATTTAGGTATCGTTTGTCCACTTGCCACATATCAACAAGACAAAGTACTGCCATGCAGATAACCATATAATCGGCACGTAACTTCTTCATCTTGTAGAGGAACAAGAGGGCGAAACCTATCAAGATCACTATGACCGAACGCCATGCGTCAGCACTCACCATTGCCTCACGCATCGCTGCGATGTTGGCTAGAATCATGTTAGCTGTATTGCCATCCATGCCTTGGATACCGGTTATCATCTGACGCTCTTGGTCGCTGACAAAGGGTTCCATCATGCCAGGGAACAGGGCAATCAATAGTGCAACACCTGCTGTAAGAGCTAAACTGATGTAGACAAACTTCATCTGTTTGGTAAGTACTTCAGGCTCATCAACCATCTTCTTCAAGGCAAGCGCTGCCAAAAGAGGTATCGTAAACTCGGCTATTACGAGGATACTAGCCACAGTTCGGAACTTAGCATACATCGGTATATAATCGAGGAAGAAGTTCGTAAAGCCCATGAAGTTATGTCCCCATGCGAGAAGAACCGACAGAACAGTAGCCGCCAGTAGTGCCCATTTCATAGAGCCACGCACAATGAACAATCCTAAGATGAAGAGGAACAACACGAAAGCACCCACGTAAACAGGTCCACTAGTGCCTGGCTGCGTACCAAAGTATTGTGGTATTGCATCATAGAGTTGCGGTATCATCGATTGTATCTGTGGGTCGGCTTTTGCCATAGCAGTGGCGTTCTTGCTCAATGGGACAGTAGCCCCACCCTTCGCATCAGGCACTAAGAGCGTTAGAGTCTCATCAATGCCATAACTCCATTGTGTTATGTAGTCACGGTCTAAACCAGAGCTTGTTTGATTGGCGGCATCCTTCTTTACCAACTCACTCTTGCCTCGCATGCTCTCCTTCTGATACTGCCATGTGTGATAGAGGCTCGATAGATTGATAGCTATACCTATCACTGCGGCAGCTGCCACGACGCCAGTCGACTTCATAAAGCCTGTTAGTTGCTTCTCACGCACAGCCTTTACAAGGTAAGCTATCACCATGAAGAGGATGATAAACAGGTAGTAATACGTCATCTGCACATGGTTCGCCTTTATCTCAAATGCCGTGAAGAGTGCCGTAACAATGAACCCCGACAGGTATCGACCACGATAGGCTAAGACGATACCGGCAATCATTGGCGGTAGATAGGCTAATGCCATTACCTTCCACAAGTGACCTGCTGCGATGATAATTAGGAAGTAGGACGAGAACGCCCACATGATACTTCCGAGTGCAGCTAACATCTGTCTGAAGTCGAAGGCACGCAACAGAATATAGAAACCTAACAGGTAGGCGAAGAGGAACCATACGTTATCAGGCAACCAGAGATGGTATGCGTTCATCACTTGTGACAGTCCATCTGTCGACTGATAAGATGGAGACATCTGATAAGTAGGCATACCTCCGAAGATAGAGTTCGTCCATCTTGTTGTCTCACCCGTACGATTCTGATACTCTGTAAACTCCTGTGCCGAGCCAACACCAGCCGATGCATCGTGCTGAAAGAGTATCTTTCCCTGTGTAACAGGCACGAGGAAGTAAGCGAAAGAGATAATCGCAAACACCAAGATAACCACTACATCAGGTAGAAATTTCTTATAAGTTCTCATTTTAATAGCCTTTTGTTCTTTCTAAAGTATGCGTATTATGCGTGCAAAGTTACAAAAAACAAAGTACTTACAACATCCAACTTCTAACTTTTTCGTACCTTTGCAGTATGAAAATAGGAATCATCGTCGCAATGGACAAAGAGTTCACGCAACTCAAGTCAATTCTCTCTGACACGCAAACAGAGCGTTATCATCATAAAGACTTCGTAACAGGAACGTTAGAGGATAAGGAGATTATCCTGCAACAATGTGGTATTGGTAAGGTTAACTCGGCTATTGGAGCTGTGGAGATGATTAATCATTACAACCCCGACTTAGTTATATCAAGCGGTTGTGCAGGCGGTGCCGACACCTCTTTGGAGGTAACTGATGTGGTGGTAGCAAGCGAGTGTACTTACCATGACGCATATTGTGGTGACGAGGTGCAATATGGGCAGATTATTGGAATGCCAGCCCGTTTTAAGGCACCAACAGAGCTTATTGAGAAGGCTCTCTCACTAAATACACGCCACGATTGTAAGGATATTCATGTCAAAGCAGGGCTAACTGTTAGTGGCGAATGGTTCGTTAACTCAGGGGAAAAGATGCAACAGATTCTGGATAAGTTCCCATCGGCAACGGCTGTCGACATGGAGAGTTGCTCCATTGCACAGGTCTGCCACATCTACAAGAAACCCTTTATATCCTTCCGTGTCATCAGTGATATTCCATTGAAGGATAACAAGGCTAGCCAGTACTTCGACTTCTGGAACAGGATAGCTAACGGTAGCTTCGAGGTGACGAAGCACTTTATTAGTATCATATAAGGAGTGAGTACCTCGTTACACAGCAATATAACAACAAAAAGAAAGCAACTATGAACAAGATTCCATCATTCACTATTGACCACGAGCGATTGCTACGTGGCATCTACGTAAGCCGTAAAGACGAGGTTGGCAACGAGGTTGTTACTACCTTCGACATACGTATGAAGGAGCCAAACCGTGAACCTGTGCTGCACGTGGGAGCTATCCATACGATTGAGCATTTGGCTGCTACCTATCTTCGCAACGACCCGGAATGGAAAGACCGAGTTGTGTATTGGGGACCAATGGGCTGCCTTACGGGTAATTACCTTATCCTTCAAGGCGACTTGGAGTCGAAGGATATTGTAGAACTCATGCGTCGCACCTTCCAATTCGTCGCTGATTACGAGGGAGAGATACCTGGTGCTGCACCACGCGACTGCGGTAACTATCTACTACATGACCTCCCCATGGCTAAGTGGGAATCACGTAAATTCCTCACAGAGGTGCTGGATAACATCACAGAAGCTAATCTTCTGTATCCGGAGAAAGAGTAGACAAGTTGACGAGTAGACGGGTTGACAAGTTGACAAGTTGCTTGTAATGATAGCGACACGACCTATTAACTCGTCAACTCGTCTACCCGTTAACTCGTCAACTACTAACATAACCACATCATGCCACAATCAATTCATACAGAAAGTATGACCCAAGGCGCACCATCTCGCGCCATCATCAAGTTTGCCATACCCCTTATTCTCGGCTACCTATTGCAGCAGATGTATCTAATCATCGATGCCGCCATCGTCGGGCGATGGATAGGAGTGAACGCATTAGCGGCTGTTGGAGCCTCAAGCAGCATTATGTTTCTTATCATGGGGTTCTGTAACGGTTCGTGCGCAGGCTTTGCCATCCCTATAGCACAGGCTTTCGGAGCAGGCGATTATCACAAGATGCGATGCTACGTAAGCAATTCCATCCGTATTGCCGTTGTATTGGCTATTGTCATCACATTGCTTTCGTGCATTTTTTGTGGTAAGATTCTTCACCTCGTCAACACGCCGGAGGATGTGTTTCATGACGCTTACGTCTTCCTCTTCCTACAGTTCTGTACGATTCCATTTACCATTGCTTACAACTTACTATCAGGTCAGATACGTGCACTGGGGAACTCGAAGCAACCTTTCTACTTCCTAATTGCATCGTCATTCCTCAATATCTTGCTTGATATCGTGCTTATTCTCTTATTGAGAATGGGCGTAGAAGGAGCAGGTATCGCCACTTTCTTGAGTCAAGCTGTTGCTTCCGTTCTGTGTTGGTGGTATATTAAAAAGAAGCTAACGATCCTTGTTCCCAAGGGCGAGGAACGCTCTTACGATAACAAGAAGATTAGTATTCTACTAAACAATGGCATACCAATGGGACTGCAATTCTCCATCACTTCCATTGGTATCATCATGCTTCAGAGTGCGAACAACGCCCTTGGTACGATTTATGTAGCATCGTTTACGGCGGCAATACGCATTAAGTATCTCTTCACCTGTGTGCTGGAAAATATCGGTGTAGCCATGGCGACCTATTGTGGACAGAACATTGGAGCTAAAAGAATAGACCGAGTAAAGACGGGAGTACTCGATTCTATGTGGATTATGATGGCTTACTTCGTATTGACGGTGGCGATTATCTATCCTTTTGCAGACGAGATGATGATGCTCTTTGTCAATAGTGGTGAGCAAGAGGTCATCGCTAATGCAGCTCAACTCATGCGTATAGCCAACTGGTTCTATCCGTCATTAGGTGTACTCGTCATCCTCCGTTATAGTATTCAGGGGCTCGGATATAGCAATTTAAGTATGATGAGTGGTGTCATGGAGATGATTGCCCGTTGCGGTGTTAGTCTTTGGTTAGTACCAACTTTCGCATGGTTAGGCGTCTGTTATGCCGACCCTGTCGCTTGGATAATGGCAGATTTATTCCTCATCCCTGCTTACTTCTGGCTTCTACATAGGCTGAAACAACGGGGGAAGTAAGCTGTCTTTAAACCCATTTCCAACATCCTCAAAGGGAGGATGAACGAACGGGAGCAAATTAAGAGAGCCTCTTCTCCATTTAAGGAAGGCGTTTCTTTGACATGAAGAAACGCCTTCTTCGCATTGAAGAGGGCGTTCCTTCAAAACAAGCCAGACTTTCCCTGCAAATTTCCGTTAGGCAACATTCCCTCCTTCAGAGGGACTTGAGGAGGCTTTCCGTTAGACTAAGAGAAGGTAATAGAGCTGTTTTTACAAATCAAACTTATAACCTACTGACACCTCAAAGACCTTATTGCGGGCGGTTAGTCCATATTTATAAGCATTAAGTACACCCACATTATAACGAGCATCTAACACCACATTCTCATACTCATAACTGACACCAACGGGGATTGAAAGGGTAAAATTGCGTAGTCCTTTCTTAGTATCTATGTCCATCACACCCTCTTGCACATTCGTTCTATGCCCATCTTCATCAAGGTCATAACTAAGCATTCCAGCATGATACTTACCATAGATTAAGAAAGAAGGAGCGACGCCTACGTTGATTGAAAGCCCCGGCGCAATGTAAGAATGACCCACAAGAGGAACCGAGATATAGTCCGTTCGAGCATAATGATCGTGCCATATCACACCATTATCATCTACGTCCTTGTACTTACAACCAGCTTGAACGTAACTTAAACCGACTGATAATCCAACTACATCAGACGCCTGATACATCACATCGACACCGCCTGTAAAACCTGGGCGAGCCTGTGGCTTCACCTCTTGAGATTGATTACCACCAATCACTGTGCCGCCTGATTGATGAGTTAGAGAGGCTATCGACACACCAACATGAGGTATAACCGACCATGTTCCAACCTTACTCTGTGCAAAAGAAGCCAACGAGATGACACTCAAGAAAGCTAATGTAATTATCCGTTTCATTGGGTTTTGAATTTTATTAAGTTAAAGATTACATCATAGAAAACGATATTATTCGCTATTTATTATACTCTTCCTGCTTGCTCATCAGACTTAAATCCTTTTATCCTATAAACCTATTTTATTCAAGGTTAGGCTATCTCGCTCCCCGCCATAGAAAGTTTTCAGTACTTCTTCAAAGATATCATTAGGACAAACTACGTCAAATAGCGTCATAGAAGATTTGAGTTTAACGGCATCAATACTACTCCCCATTACCCTTTTCACATCCATATTGCCATGCAACAAGACTGCTTTAGTGATTTCGCGTAAGCGTTCGTTCAATAATGGATGAGCCAGATAAGTGCGTGCTTCATCGGTATCGGCTAATCCATAATACTGTGAATACGCACTGTGACCGAAGCCTTTTAGCTGTGGGAAAATAAACCATATCCAATGCGTCTGCTTGTATCCTTGCTGCATTTCTGCCAATGCTTGGCGATAAGTATTGCTCGTATTCTGTGCCTCAATGAAACGTTCAATGTTAAAAGGATCAGACTCTCGACAGCCCAACAAGTCTTCAAAATCATCAAGAACGCCACGCAATTCTGGAGTCAGAAGGGCATAGCAATAACTTGAAAGCTTCTTCGGAATCACATAAAAGGCTTGGGCTATACCACCAGCCATTGCTGCTATCGTATCAGAATCGCCTCCTGTAGATACCGCTAAACGTATCACATCTTCAAAGTTGGCACCCTCAAGGAAAGCTAAAAGAGCCTGTGGAACAGTATTCTGACAGGACATATCATAGGAATAAGTAGGTCGGATATCATCCAATTGCGGACTTAAATCATAATGAAAGTTCTCTTCTACATAGCTCTTAATCTCCCTCTTCGTTGCTCCATGACGTGCAAGATAAATGGAGGAAGCAATTGCTTGTGCTCCTTTTATGCATTCGGGATGATTGTGTGTTACCTCTGCCGATATCTTCGCAAGACCTAATGCTTCCTGTAAACTATGCGCATGGAACGCAACGGGGCTTACCCTCATAGCAGAGCCATTCCCATAGCTATTATAAGGCTGAGGCTCTGGATTATACAACCAACGCATAAAACTACCGCCATAACCAGCCGTTGGATAACGCCTGCCAAGTTCTTGCATGTGTCGAACCAGTGTTTCTTTGCGATGTTCCTTATCGTCACACAGCCAACGAGCCACAGCCAACGTCATCACCGTATCATCTGTGAATTTACTCCTCGGAGTAAACAAATGGAACTCTTTCCGCTTCGTATTATTAAACTCATAGGCTGACCCTATGATGTCCCCAACTATTGCTCCTAACATAAACTACGACTTTACATATCTGTTAATCAATAATATCTTACCTTTGATATAACAAACGGGAGTTATACAAAAGGCTACAAACCCGAATACAAAAATAGCTATAATCCATTAATGAAACAAATGAAAATAGAGGAAAACTAACGGAAGGGACAAAATAAGAAGATGGTTATTTTTAAAGTTGCTGTCACTGCTGTCATAATATTGACGTTATAATCTACTAACTACAAGACTGTTACGAGAAGTGTTAAAAGTGACAGCAACTACAATAAACAAAAAATTAGTAATAAAGAAAGGGGCGACTACCCCACTGGATAGTCGCCCCTCGTCTTATGATTGAAATAAGATTTAATCCTTGTTTTCGCGCTTACGCTCCAGATGATCAAGCGTTATCTTACGCATACGGATGTTCTTTGGCGTTACCTCCACATACTCGTTAGCCTTGATATACTCAAGACATTCCTCAAGACTCATCTCTGTCTTTGGTATAACACGAGCCTTCTCATCAGAACCAGAAGCACGGACGTTAGTCAACTGCTTTGCCTTTGTAACGTTGATAACGAGGTCATTATCATGAACGTGCTCGCCTACTACCTGTCCACCATATACTTCCTCACCTGCATCAATGAAGAACTTACCACGATCTTGGAGCTTATCAATAGCATAAGCATAGGCTGTTCCAGTCTCAAGAGCAATCATTGAACCATTGGTACGGCGTACTATCTCACCCTTGAAGGGCTGATAATTCTTAAAACGATGCGCCATAATAGCCTCACCCTGACTGGCAGTAAGGACGTTAGTACGTAAGCCGATGATACCACGTGATGGGATTTCAAAGGTGATGTTAACACGATCTCCCTCTGCATCCATACCCAACAAGTCACCTTTACGACGTGTTACCATATCGATCATCTTACTTGAGAAGTCTGTTGGTACATTGATTGTCAATTCCTCTATAGGCTCACATTTCTGCCCATCAATCTCCTTGTAGATAACTTGTGGCTGTCCGACCTGAAGCTCATAGCCCTCACGACGCATTGTCTCAACGAGGACAGAGAGATGAAGCACACCACGACCACTGACAATCCACTTATCCATTGAACCTTCTACCGGGCGAACACGCAATGCAAGGTTCTTCTCCAACTCTTTGTTCAAACGATCACTAATGTGGCGAGAAGTACAGAACTTACCTTCTTTACCAAAGAAAGGAGAGTCATTAATGGTGAAGAGCATACTCATAGTAGGCTCATCTACCGCAATAGGTGGTAATGGCTCAGGATTCTCAAAATCGGCAATCGTATCACCAATCTCGAACTTCTCCAAACCAATTACAGCACAAATATCACCGGAATCGACATGATCTGTCTTCTTATGCCCCATACCTTCGAAAGTATGAAGCTCCTTTATCTTCGTGCGTTCTTGTGTTCCATCACGATGACAGATCGTTATGTTCTGACCATCCTTCAATGTACCACGATGTACACGACCGACTGCAATACGACCAGTATAGCTTGAGTAATCCAAAGAAGTAATCAACATCTGTGGTGTACCCTCAAGCTGCTTAGGTGCAGGGATTGCTTCAAGAATAAGATCTAGCAAATATTCAATATTATCAGTAGGCTTCTTCCAGTCTTCACTCATCCAACCATTCTTAGCAGAACCATAGACAACTGGGAAGTTTAACTGCTCCTCTGTAGCATTCAAGTCACACATAAGATCGAACACCATCTCATATACTTCCTCTGGACGACAGTTAGGTTTGTCTACCTTATTGATAACAACAACAGGTTTCAAACCTAATTGCAAAGCCTTTTGCAACACAAAGCGAGTTTGTGGCATAGGACCTTCAAAAGCATCTACGAGCAATAGACAACCGTCTGCCATGTTCAATACACGCTCTACCTCACCACCAAAATCAGAGTGACCAGGGGTATCGAGGATATTAATCTTTACACCTTTCCAATTGATACTTACATTCTTACTTAAAATCGTTATCCCTCGTTCGCGCTCCAAGTCATTAGAGTCGAGAACTTCTCCACTGTTGTCTTGTCCATCACGGAAAAGCTTACCAGCGAGCATCATCTTGTCAACCAAAGTCGTTTTACCATGGTCAACGTGCGCAATAACTGCGATGTTACGAATATCTTGCATGTATTTACCTTAAAAACTTACGCTGAATTACGGTGCAAAAGTACTAATAAAAAATGGAAAACGCTTGTCGTTCAAAGAAAAAGTTGTATCTTTGCACCGCGTTTTCGGAGATTCCGATGCATTTGATGTTGTGGTCTGTTGTGATTAAGGCAGACTGGCAATAGAAGAATGTAATTGCACAAATAATTAATCAAAACAAAGTTATGTATTTAGAAAAAACAAAGAAAGAAGAGATCTTCGCACAGTTCGGTAAGGCACAGAAAGCAACAGACACAGGTTCAGCAGAGAGCCAGATTGCTTTGTTCTCTTATCGTATCAAGCACTTGACAGAGCACGTTAAAAAGAATCGTAAAGATT